>Ga0335074_10004561_pt1 | contig 19105 bp, 8 predicted proteins | sample Lox_Sample_23_FD_206715 | JGI IMG/M metagenome (GOLD analysis project Ga0335074, IMG submission 206715) | Soil microbial communities from Loxahatchee National Wildlife Refuge, Florida, United States - Lox_Sample_2.3 | ecosystem: Environmental > Terrestrial > Soil > Wetlands | place: USA: Florida... | reverse complement strand
GTCGGCAATCGCGCGTGCCGACGTCATCGCGTCGAGCCGGCAGACACCGATCTCGTCGGCGCGGGACAGGACGGCGAGGCAGTTGACCGGGTTGGGTTGCGCGAGATCGTGGTCGTGGAAGCTCTCGAGCAGCCGGACGTCCGCGGTGTGCATGTGTCGCATCAGGTAGATCACGGCGTCGACGGAGCCCGGGTCGTCGCTGCCCGCGTCGAGGAACGACGTGGTCCGTCTCGAGAGGTCGGCGGACAGCGAGGCGATGCCCGGCGTGTCGACGAGCGTCATCGTGCGAAGCGCCTCGCTCGGCCAGTCGACCATGAGCCAGCGCAGCGAGTCGGCGGTGTCGTCATTGAGTCGGACGTCGAGAGCGCCGTTGCGCGAGAAAGCGACCGGATAGGGCTGGCCGTCGACCGGAACGGCGGTCACCTGGCAGATCTCGGCCCCGCGGTACCACGTCACTATCCGGGTGCACTCGCTCGCGTCGGTCGGAGCGAGCTCCTCGCCCACGAGGGCGTTCAGCAGCGTGGACTTCCCGGCCTTGACCTTCCCGGCGATCGCGACGCGGACCGGCAGCTCGAGCCGGCGGCGGATCTCGACCGAGCTGGCGGCCGCCGGTGTTCCGTCGTACGCCGAGACCGCGCGGTCGGCAACCGAGGCGGTGCGCGCCAGGAGGCTGTCCATCCTCACGCCTTCCGGGGCGACGGCGCGAACCTTGCCGCTTGCTGGGCGAGCTGCGCCAGCGCGCTGAGCCGCTTGTCGACGTCGGCGAGCTTTGCGGTCCGATCCTTTTGCGCACCGGCAAGGGCGGCGGTCGCCTCTTGCACGGCGGCAGTCGTGGAGCGGACCAGCTCTTCGGCCCGTGCCGAGTAGGTGTCGCGCAGTGCGCGCTGCAAGGACCGGACTGCGTCGCGAGAGTCCTTGCCGACGACGAACGACGCCTCGTCGGTGTAGCGGCGTACCGCGGACTTCGCGTGGTTGCGCCGGGTCTCGACCTGACGGTTGTGCTCCTCGCTGACCGACCGCGTTCCCAGCACCAGGCCGAGGCCGAGCGTGATCGGGTTCAGCGAGCCGGTGAACAGGTGCAGCATCGAAGCGCCGCCGAGCGCTCCGAACATCGACATCCCGCTGTAGGTGTTGCGGAACAGCGAGATCGCGGTGGCTCCCGCGCCGCCTTGCAACGCCGCCTTGGGAAGCTCAGGGTCGATCACGCCGTCGAGCAGGTGGGTCGGAGCGGCGACATTGATGACTTCGCCGAGATCTGCCGCGTCCTCGGCGAAGATCGCTGCGACCCGCTCGGTGAGGTCGTGCGCGTGCCGGGTCAGCAGCAGGTAGTTCTCGGTTACGTCGTAGACGACCCGGGTCTCGAGCCACTGCGCGAACTCGTCCCACATCTTCACCGGGTCGCTCTGGTCGATCGCGCTTTCCGCTTCCTGCGAGATAACGCGCATCCGCGTGCGCATGTCATGGTCGACCTCGCCCTGCAGGTCGGCCATGCCGTCGTTCAGCACGAGCTGCCACTTCGAGGTCTGGCCGCGCAGCGCCTCGGCCCGGCGCTTGGCGTCGTCCAGGCCGGCCTGCAGGTCCTCGTGGTTGCCACCGGTCGCGAGCGCCTGCTTCGCGGCCGCCAGCGGAGCCGCCAGCAGCTGCAGGACCCCGACCACATCGGTGCCGGCGGAGCGCAGTGCGAGTGCCTCCGCGTTCGGCGCGATGCGCTGGACCAGCACGCCTTCGAGCCGGCCGAAGCCGGATGCCTCGCCGAGGGCGGGATCGTTGGCCGCGCGGCCGCGCGCGCGCAGCTCGCAGGACACGGTGAGGATCGGCGCCGCGATGCCGGCCCGTTCGAGATGCGCGCGGTTCGCCGCCACGACAGCGTCGACGAAGGGGAAGATGTCGGTCTTCGCCATGACGCAGATCACGGTTCCGCACAACCGCATGGCGTGGCCGAGGAAGGACACCTCCGGCTCGGTGAGCTCCGACATCGCGTCCGAGACGAAGACCAGTGCGTGGACGGACGGCAGCGTCGCCAGCGTGCGCAAGGCGTGCTCGGACTGCAGACCGCCGACGCCCGGCGTGTCGATCAACGTGAGGCCGGCCTTGAGCAACGGGCTCGGGACTGCCACCTCGACCCGCTGGTAGTCGCTGCCGTCGTGGATCGCGGCGCGTAGCTGCGATGCCGACAGCGGGTGCGCGGTCTCCTTCGGCGGATCGCCGCTCACCGAGATCCCGGTGATCGCCAACGCGTCGGCGTACCGGAGGACAGTGGGTACGGCGGTGCTGATGTCGTCGTCGACCGGGCAGACCGGGCCGCCGACCAGCGCATTGACGACCGAGCTCTTGCCCTTCTTGAACTCGCCGACCACCGCGACCCGGGCGCCCTCGCTGGTGAGCCGTCCGGCGGCAGCCGACAACCGGCTGACCAGGTCGGCGCGACCGGCGCCGCGGGCCACCTCGGCCACTGCCCCGATCAGCTTCAGCAGTTCGGCGCGCTGCTGCGGCCCGCCCGTGGCGGCGCCGGCCGGGCTGGCAGCCGGTGCGGTCACCTGGTGACCTGGAGACCGGGCACTAGAGGAAGTTCTCGATGTCGTCCCCGACGTCCTCGATGCCGCTGCCCACGTCGTCGATCGCACCGCCGACAGCGGATACGACGTCGCCGGCACCTTCCACGGTGTCGCCGACCAGGTCCGCGGCGCCGGTCGCGGCGTCGCCGACGTCATCGACCGCGCCCTCGGCCACGTCGCCGACCGCGCCGACGACGTTGCCTTCGCTCAAGGCGGTGCCGGCGTCGGTCAGCGAGGACGAGGTGTCGTTGAGAATGTCCCGGCCCGTGTCGTAGGTGTCGGACGCGGCGCTCTCGACGGCGGGAGCCACTGCCTCACCGACGAAGCTTCCGATCGCGGACCCGGCGATGGTGCCGACCGGTCCGATGATCGAGCCGGCCGCGCCGCCGATGATCCCGCCGGCGGTCGAGATGGCCGCGGTCTCCGCGTCGCCTGCGATCGCCGCGGTGTTGCCGGTCACGAGGTCGTTGAGCACGCCGAGATCGGCGTCCACGCCCGGCAACCCCAACGCGGTTGCGCCCACGTCCAGCCCGCCGATCACACCCTCCTCGGCCGCTCCGGTGTAGTTCCCGTCGGCGAGGTCATACGCCGCGCCCGCCGCCGCCCCGATCGGTATGCCGGTGCCGACGATGTCGCCGACGACGTCGTTGACGCCGCTGAGGTCGACCCCTCCCAGCGTGCTGGCGACGTCACCCGCACCTGACGCGAGCGATCCGCCGAGGCTGTCACCGAGGTCCCCGAAGCTCGAGCCGGTGCCGTCGTCGATCGGGCCGCCGCCGCCGTCGATGACCATGGTCGGTTGGACGTCGCCGCCGATCGGATCGCCTTCGGCGAAGGTCGGTTCGGCGACCCCCGACTCGATCGGCCCGCCGCCGCCGTCGACGACCATGGTCGGTTGGACGTCGCCGCCGATCGGATCGCCTTCGGCGAAGGTCGGCTCGGCCGGTGCCGGGATCGTGGCCTCGGTGGGGACCGCCGCCACCGGTACGCCACCGGCGGGCGGCACAAAGCCCATCTGCTCGAGACCTTCTCCGAGCGCGCCGAGGTTCATGTCGCCGATGATCGGGAGGTCGGAGGCCGCGCCGGCGAGCGCACCGGGGTCGACCGCACCGAACCCGGCTTCGCCGGCGCCGGCCGGGTCGAAACCTGGTGTTCCGAAGCCCGCGGAGGCGGCACCGGCCACGTCGCCCACGATGGGCAGCCCGCCGAGCGCGTCGGAGAATCCGCCGACCGCGCCGGGATCGATGCCGCCCACCCCGGGGTCGGTGCCGAACCCGGGGGCAAGCGTTCCGATGACCTGCTCGCCCGCCGCCGCCGTACTGCTCGCGACCTCGCCGGCCAGCTCACCGAGCGCCGCGGGGTCGATGCCCTCCAACGGCGCTTCGGTGCCGGTCGTGAACATCCCGCCCAGCGTCGGCTCCGCCACCGAGACGCCGGGGTCGAACATCCCGCCGAGCGGCGCTCCGGGGACCGCGAACCCCGGGTCGCCGAGGCCGCCCGAGGTCTCCGTCGCCGGCGGTGTGAAGCCGGCGTCGCCGGCTGTCTCCCCGGCGCCGGGCACCTCGAAGCCGGCGTCACCGGTGCTGACCGGCGTCGCGACGATCGGAGCGCCGGTGATCCCACCACCGGCCGAGGCACTCGGGGGAGCGAAGCCAGGGTCGCCTCCGCCGAGGTTGGTCGTGCCGCCAGGAAGGGTGAACCCGGCGTCACCGACGCCGGAGGACGCGCCGGCGGGTGGGCTGAAGCCGGGATCGCCGCCACCCGCCGCCGGGGTGCTGAGCGGCGTGGCCGTCGGGCTGGTCGTGGCGGCCGACGGTTCGGCGATCCGCGCGTCGAACGGGTGCCCGGCGGGTGCGGGCACGTTCGGCTCCGGGGCGAATTCCGCCGCCGGGGCGTAGCTGGTCAGTGCCTCCGCGGGGATTGCGCCCATGCGGTCGAGGGCGATCGCGAGGTTCAGTGGTTCGGCCGACCCCAGTGGCAGGTAAGGGACCAGCTCCGGGTGCAGCGACCCGAACTGCGCGAGCGCCTGCTGGACCAGCTCCGGCGGGGCGCTCGCCAGCTCGAACGGCGGTTGTCCGGGCGGGCCGGCCGGCTCGCCGGGTGCGGGTCCGGCCGGCGCCGGCGCGGCGCCCTCGACCGGCGGCGCCGCCGCATGGACGGGCGCGCCGGCCATCTCGCCCGGTCCGCCGACCTGCGGCATCGGCTGGGCCACCGAGTGCGGTTGTTGAGCCTGGCCGAGCTGACCGTGCATGAACGACTCGAGGTAGCGGAGCAGTTCTTCCAGAGATGCCATGACGCCTCCCTTGGGTGGCAGCGGTGCGTTACAACGTCGACGTGGCCTTCACCGGGCTGAAGACGCCGTAGTAGCTGTTCTGCGAGGGGACCCACTTGATCAGGTCGAGGCGCAGCGGGCTGGTCGGGGTCTTGGTGTTGTAGAAGAGGATCTCCGGCCCCTGCAGGATCACGCTCGGGTGATAGGCCTTGTGGGTCTGGGCCGCAACCTCGGCGGCGCCGTTGTTGCTCTGGACCACCGCGACGATCTGGGTGCCGTCGCTGTCATGGAAGACCACGACGAACTCCGGGTCGACGTCGTTGCTGCCGGTGAGGTTTGCCGTACTGACCGACGCGGTGTTCCAGCTCGCCGAGTTGCCGTCGCTTTCCAGCGCGGGCGTCCACGTGCCGTCGGAGTTCTGCGTCAGGACCTCGACCCGCGGCCCGTTCGCCGTCGGGTCGGTCGAGGAGGAGAAGAACGCGACGACCTTCTCGGGCGCACCGTTGAGATCCCAGGTCACCGTCTGGCACTGGGCCGAGAAGTCCGGTCCCGGGTTGGTAGGGGTCAAGCCGTTGGCGGTGGCGGCAACCTCCTGGCAGTCGGTCGACCCGGAGGTATCGACCGGAGTCGTGGTGGTGGGAGCCGCGAGCAGCAGGTTGTCCGTCGTGATCTGGTGCGGTTTCGACTCCGGCGCGCCACCGGTGTGCGTCGTACCGCCGGCAGGTGGCGTGGCCTGTTGCGAGACCCCGGTCCCGGTTTGCGGCGAGGAGCTGTGGTGGTGGCGACCGAACATGAAATAGGCGCCGACACCGAGCAAGGCGAGCCCCAGGATCGCCGGCAGGATGACCGCGATGCCGCCGCGCCGCTCACGATGTACCGGCGGCGGTGGCGGTGGCGGCCGGTCTCCGATCCCCGGCGCCGTGGTCAGGGTGCTGGTCGCACCCGGCGAGCCGCCGGCGGCTTCGGCGGCGAGCCCGGCGCCAACTCCGGCGAGTGCTGCGGTCGGCGCGAGCGCCAGGCTCGCGTCCGCCGGTCCGGGCTGCTCCGGCAGTGCGGGCGAAGCGACGGCGGTGGCCTCGGCTGACTCGCCGACGGCCGCGGTCCGCGCTGCGATCGCGGCGCCGAGCGCGATCGCGTTCTTCGGGTGGGCATCGACGGCGACCGGGCGCCCGAAGGCCGCCGAGACGGTCTGGGCGACCAGCGGGATGCGTGACGAGCCGCCGACGAGGAGGATCGCGCGGACCTCCTGCGCCTCGACGCCGGCGGAGGTGAGCGAGCGGCGCATCGCGCCGATCGCGTCGTCGAGGCGCGGCCGGATCATCGCCTCGAGCTCGGGCCTGGTCAGGCGCACCTCGGTCGTCACCGTGGGCAGCAGGACGGGAACCGACGCCTGGGTGTCGGCGGAAAGCACCTCCTTGGCCTGCACGCACTCCTCGCGGAGGCGCGCCACGGCGGCGAGCGCGGTGCTGTCGTCCGGGTCGAGCTGGTCGAGACCGGGCTCGATCATGCCCGCGACGTGGGCGAAGACGGCGTCGTCGAAGTCGATGCCGCCGAGCCGCTCGATGCCCTCGGGCTCGCCGAGGATGTCGAACCGGCCCTCGGCTACCTTCCGGATCACCGCCGAGTCGAACGTCCCACCCCCGAGGTCGAACACGGCGACGACGTCACCGGGCTCGACCCGCTGCTGCGAGGCGTAGAAGATCGCGGCCGCCTGCGGCTCGGTGAGCAGCGTGGCCTCGGCGAGATCGGCCAGCCGCACCGCCTGGCTCAGCAGGTCCTTCTTATATGCGCCCCAGTTCGCCGGATGCGTGACGGCGACCCCGGCCGCGGGCTCGCCCTCGGTCCGGGCGATCGCCGCGACCACCCATGCGAGCAGCTTCGCGGACAGCGCCTCCGCGGAGTACGGCGAGCCGCCGACCAGCAGCGGCGTCGTGTCGCCCAGCCGGCGCTTGAACTCGCGCGCGACCCTGCTGGGATCGCTGAGCGCGCGTCGTTGTGCCGCCTCGCCGACGAGCAGCTCGCCTTGCTCACCGATCCAGAGCACGGACGGAACCGCGGTCGAGCGGTCTCCGAGGGCGGCGACTTCAACCTGGTCGTCACGGGCCACGGCCGCTGCCGTGTACGTCGTACCGAGATCGACCCCGATGTAGTACGCCACGAAACCCCCGCCACCGCCGGGCAAATCCGACTTGGGCAGTGTGTCACCGGGTTGCCGTGCGCTCAACCGGAACGGCTGGCCAGGAGCCCGCCGGTTGCGGCCCGCCGGAGGTCAGGCCTCGGGCAGGTCGAGCACCAACCCTTCGCACGCCGCCCGCACCGGGAGGCCGTCGGTGGCCAGCTCGGCCAGGATCTCGTCGATCTCGTCGTCGGTGCGGGTGGGCGCGTGATGGAACAGCATCAGGCTGCGCGCGCCGGCCTCGCGGGCCAGCGCGACGGCGTACTCGGGGCTCGCATGCCCGAGGTAGGCCACCTCGGGAAACTGGCTGGCCCGGTGCTGGGCGTCGTGGATGAGCACATCCACGTCGTGGGCGAGCTCGAGCGCCGCCGCGTGGCGCTCGCCGAGCCCGTCCGGACCGGGACCGAGCGAGATCGGGCTGTGATCGGTGAGGTAGGCAAGAGAGGCCTCGCCGCGGCTGACCCGGTAGCCGAACATCCGGCCGCCCTTGTGCGGGATCTCGAGCGCGCGGACGGTGAAGCCCTCGAAGCTGTGCTCACCCTCGTCGATCGTGTCGAAGCTCCAGCCGGCTCCGAGCTGGTGGGGGAGCACCGGGAAGTGCGGCGGCGAGAAGGCGCGAGCGAGCAAGTCCTCCGCGGGCACACCCTGCTCGGGCAGCCGGAGGTGCAGCCGCGCCCCGGGCATCCCGCCGCCGGCGAAGAACGGCAGGCCGTGGGTGTGGTCCCAGTGCAGGTGACTGAGCAGCACGGTCCCGTCGAAGGGCCGGCCGGCGAGCAGCGGCGTCACAGCCATCAGGCCGGTGCCCGCGTCGAGCAGCAGGCGCGGCGGCCCGTCGCCGTCGGACAGCGCGAGGCACGACGTGTTGCCGCCGTACCTGAGGAAGTCCGCACCCGGCGAGGGCGTGGAGCCGCGTACGCCGCAGAAGGTCACCCGGATCACGATCGGTCCGCCTCGCCTGGTCCCGGGCTCAGCCGGTTGCCGGCTGCTCGGTGCGCGCCCAGCGCGTGCCGGTGAGCTGGACGAAGGCGGTGCTCGGCGGCGCAGACTCGAGCGCGCGCAGGAACTCGGCGCCGTCGATCCGCAGCAACTCGCAGTCCTCCTCGGTCCGTACGGTGGCGGTGCGCGGCACGCCGCGCACCAGCCCGATCTCCCCGACGTACGCCGGGGCGACGACGCTCGGCAGCGCACGCGACGGACCCCCGTCAGCGGCCGCCGACACGGACAGTACGCCGCTGACGAGCACCCACAGCGCGTCGGCCGGGTCGCCCTGCCGGATGAGAACCGTACCGGTCGGCACGGTGCGGGGTTCGGCGGCCTGGGCCAACCGCTCGAGCACCGGCCGGTTGGCGCCGGTGAACAGGTCGAGGCCGGCGAGCAGCTCGACGGTCGGCTCGATCCTGGCCGCTTCGGCGGCGGTGCGCCGGTCACCCTGGACGAGGATCGGCAGACCGAGTACGGCGAGCACCGGGATCGCGATCCCGGTCACCTCCAAGGTGACAACGACGCCGGAGTGGCTCAGCAGGGCCGCCACCGCGAAGCTGGCGAGCAGGATCGCAGAGGTCACGATCGCGTCGAACGCGCCGAGAACCCGGCTGAGCACGCCGCGGTCGAGGTCGCGCTGTAGCGCCGTGATCGCCAGGATGTCGACGATGATCATCCCCACGCCCGACACGACCTGGAGGACGAAGGCCGCGACCGGCGCGTGGACGAACGCGGTCACAAGGTACGGCAACGACTGCAGCGCGATGCTGCCGACGATGATCGGCGCCAGCCGGCGTGAGCCGCTGAGCCGGTTCGCCAGCCCGGCGGCCAGCACGCCGCCAAGGGCGCTGCCGGCAAGAAGGTAGCTGTAGCCCTTCGGTCCGGTGCCCAACCGGACGGACAGCGGTGCATAGATCACCGTGCTTGCGCCGTACACCATCGAGTCGAGGGCGCAGAACGCCACGAGGGTGATCGCCACGCGCTCGGAGGCAAGGGCGCGGAAGCCGGCGACCCATTGCGCGACGATGCGGCCGCCCGGCTCGGCATCGCCGCGCGAACGTACGGTCAGCCGGCTGACGAGGAACGCAGCGACGAAGAAGCTCGCCGCGTTGATGACGACGCCGGACAGCGTCGACCCGCTGAGCAGCAGCAGGCCGCCGATGCCGGGGCCGACCACCACGACGACGCTTTCGATCGCCGCGAAGATCCCGTTCGCGGCGGCGAGGTCCTTCTCGTCCACCACCTGCGGGGTGAGTGCCCCGGCGGCCGGACGGTACGGCGCGGCCGCGGTCGCGGAAAGCACGGTCAGCACCAGAAGGGTCCACACCGGGCCGTGCAGGCCGACCGATAGTGCGATGCCGGCCATGACGATCCCGTTGGCGGTGGCCGACGCGATCATGACGGTCGTGCGCTGGTAGCGGTCGGCGAGCACCCCGGCGTACCCGCTGAGGAGCAGCCCAGTCACCCACCGCGAGGCCGACAGGCCGGCCAGCCAGACGGTCGAGCCGGTGCGGGAGTAGATGTCGACGGCGATCACCACCGCGTAGGACCAACTGCCGATCTGGTCGATGAGCGACGCGGAGACGAGGAGCCGGAAATCGGGCCGCTGCAGGGCGTCGCGATACCGCCCCCGTGCGCCCAAGCCGGCCTCCCTTGCCTCTGCGGCGCACACGATGGCATCGGATTCGCCGTCCGTCGAGACCTTGGGACGCCAGAAATGTCCCGGAGTTCGGGATTGACAGCCCGAGGCACGGCATAGTGACCTTAGGCAACTGATCAACATTCCTGGCGATCGGACAATGGGCGACGTCGTGCTGTGTGCCACATGTGGCGCAGAAAGCGCGCCGGGCAAACGCTTTTGCGGTGAGTGTGGCGCGCCGCTGAGCGCGGTCTGCCCGTCGTGCGGAGCGGCCCTGGTGGCGGGCAAGCGGTTCTGCGGCGACTGCGGCACCGCGCTCGCGGCCGGCTCGGCAGCGGCGCCGGTAGTGACCGGAGCGCCGAAGGTCGAGCCGGTGCCGGTGGCCGAACGCCGGGTCTGTTCGGTTCTGTTCTGCGACCTGGTCGGGTTCACACCGCTGTCAGAGGCGCGTGATCCCGAAGAGGTCCGTGAGCTTCTGTCGCGCTACTTCGACCTGGCCCGCACGGTGATCGGCCGGTACGGCGGCGTGGTCGAGAAGTTCATCGGCGATGCGGTCATGGCGGTCTGGGGGGCGCCGGTCGCTTCCGAGAACGACGGCGAGCGCGCGGTGCGCGCCGCCCTCGACGTGGTCGACGCGGTCGGTGCGCTCGGCCGCGAGATCGGAGCCGAGAGCCTGGCGGCCCGCGCCGGCGTCGTGACCGGCGAGGTCGCGGTGACCGTCGGCGCGGTGGGCGAAGGGATGGTCGCGGGCGATGCCGTCAACACCGCTGCCCGGGTGCAGACCGCCGCCGACCCGGGCAGCGTGCTCGTCGACGAGGGCACCTGGCGGGTGGCGCGGGGGTCGATCGCGTTCGAGGACGCGGGGGAGCACTTCCTCAAGGGCAAGTCGGAGCTCGCCTCCCTCTGGCGGGCTCAGCGGGTCGTCTCGGGATCCCTGGGCAGCCAGCGCATCGATGGCCTCGAGGCTCCCATGGTCGGACGGGACAACGATCTTCGCCTGATCAAGGACCTGTTCCACGCGAGCGCCGACCGCTCGTCCGCCCGACTGGTCTCGGTCGTGGGCCCGGCGGGAGTCGGGAAGTCGCGGTTGGGCTGGGAGTTCTACAAGTACATCGACGGCCTTGCGCAGCTCATCTCCTGGCATCGCGGGCGTTGCCTGTCCTACGGCGACGGGGTCGCGTTCTGGGGCCTGGCCGAGATGGTGCGCCAGCGCCTGCTGATCGCCGAGGAGGACTCGGCCGGGGTCGCCGCGCAAAAGCTCGACGAAGGTCTCGAGCGGCTCGTGAGCGATCCGGGGATTCGCGAGTACGTCCGGCCGCGGCTCGCCCTGCTGCTCGGGGTGGACACCGACGAGGAGACGCTGATCCGCGAGGAGCTGTTCGCCGGCTGGCGGACGTTCTTCGAACAGATCGCCGCGACCGATCCCGTCGTGCTCGTGATCGAGGACCTGCAGTACGCCGACAGCGGCTTCCTCGACTTCATCGAGTACATGCTCGACTGGGCGCGAGACATCCCGATCTACGTGCTGACCTTCGCCCGTCCCGAGATCGAGGACCGCCGGCCGGGCTGGGGGACCGGCCGGCGCAACGCGACGTCGCTCACCCTCGACCCGCTCGACGACGCCGCTATGGACGCCATGATCGACGGGCTCGTCTCTGGCATGCCGGCAGCGGCGCGCACCGCGGTAGCGGCGCAGTCCCAAGGCATTCCGCTGTACGCCGTCGAGACGGTCCGCATGCTCATCGACCGCGACGTCGTGCAGCCGGTCGAAGGCGTCTACCGGCTCGTGGGCGACATCGGTGAGCTGGCCGTACCGGGAACCCTGCAGTCGCTGCTCGCAGCCCGGCTCGATGCGCTCGAGCCCAACGCGCGGCGCCTGGTTGCGGACGCCGCGGTCCTCGGCGGCACCTTCCCGGTCGAGGCCCTCGTTGCGATCTCCGGCATGCCCGAAGCCGAGATCGCCGACCTCCTCGCGGACCTGGTGCGTCGCGAAGTCCTGATGGTGCGGGCGGACCCTCTCTCGCCGGATCGCGGGCAGTACGGCTTCGTCCAGACGTTGTTCCGGCAGGTCGCGTACGAGACGTTGTCACGACGGGAGCGCAAGGCCCGCCACCTTGCGGTTGCCGAGCACCTCTCGCGAACCTTCGCCGACGAGGGCGAAGAGGTCGCGGAGGTGATTGCGCAGCATCTGCTCGACGCGCTCGCCGCCGTGCCGGACGACGACGACGTGACCGTCATCAGGCGGCGCGCGGTCGACCGGCTCACCCGTGCGGCCGACCGGGCCAAACGGACCGGTGCACCGGTCGTCGCGGCGCGCGTGCTGAGCAACGCTGCAGATCTGCTGGAAGAGCTCGGAAGCGAGCAGGCGGACGTCGATGCGGCGCGCCTGCTCGAGCAAGTGGCGAAGCACCTGGTCGAGGCCGCGGCCTTCGAGGCCGCCGAGCAGGCGTATCAGCGCTGTGGAGTCCTGTACGGCCGGCACGGGATGCCGCGTGACGTTGCCCGCGCGAAAGCGGGAATGGGTAATGCGATGCGCCGGCAGGCCCGCTACGAGGAGAGCCGGGTCGTGCTGCTGGAAGCGCTCGAGGTGCTGCAGGACGGCCCGGACGCGGACACCGTGGAAGCGCTCAACCTGGTCGCGTCGCTGGAGGGGTTTGCCGCGAACCACGCGGAGGCCGAGCGCTACATCACGCAAGCCTTTGGGCTGGCCCACGAGCTCGGCCTTCCGCTCAGCAACTTCGTGCGGCTGTTCATCTCCCAGGGAATCATCGAAGACGGCCAGAACCGGCACGCGCAGGCGGTTGCGTCGTACCGCGAAGCAAGCCGGCTCGCTGAGATCTTCAGTGACACCGACCGGCTCGGCATGGCCAACCTCAACCTCTCCGACTCACTGCTGGCCCAAGGGTCGTGGGACGAGGCGGTAGAGGTCGCGCAGCGAGGAGTCGAGCAGCAGCGTCGTGCGGGTGCAGGCACCTGGCAGTTCGCGACCGGCAACCTCCTTCAGGCCTTGCTCTTCGCCGGTCGCTGGGACGAGTGCGACGCGGTCGCGCAGCGGACGATGACCGAGAGCACGACCGACGAGCCCTACCTGCTGTGGATGGTGGATGTGCTCGCGGCGCTGCGCGGGACGGAGCGTGACCCGGCCAACCTCGAGGTCGTTCGGACGCTCGCCGGCTCCGAAGGCCCGCAGGATCGGATGATGGTCGCGATCACCGAGGCATTCGACGCAGTGGCGCGCGGCGACCATGCGCTGGCGCTTGCCAAGGCCCAAGCCGCGATCGACGTGGGCGAGCAGATCGGCATTGCGGGCGAGGGCGTCCGGTGGTGCTGGCCGATCGCGGCGGATGCCGCGCTGGCGCTCGGCGACATTCCGCAGGCCCAGCGGCTGCTGGACTGGTGCGACGAGCGCCCGGTTGGTTTTCTGCACCCGATTCTCCGGGCCGACCGGCTTCGCGTGCAGGCCCGCCTGCAAGCCGGCCGGGGCGATCCGGCGGCGGCTGCGACCTTCGAGCGCGCGATCGAGGCGCTGCGCGAGACCCGCTCCCCGTACTACCTCGCGGTCGGGCTGGCCGATTTCGCGGACTACCGATTGGCGAGCGGTGATCTCACCGCCGGCGCGGAGCTGGCTGCGGAGGCGCGGGCAATCGCTGCCCAGCTCGGCGCCGGGCCGCTGCTCGCCCGGCTGGCGGCGGTCTGGCCGGATCCAGCCGTCGACGGGTTGTCGGCCCAGCCGAATCAGGTGCTGGACACCGAACAGCTCTCGGTCGTCGACAGCTGATGGCGACACGCATGGCCCACAGGTGTCGCTAGGGCGGCACGCATGGCCCATGGGTGTCGCTAGGGCGACTCGCATGGCCCACGGTGTCGCTCGTTGGGGCGGCATGCGAGCGTGCGGCCGAGCGGGTTCAAGATCGCGAAAGTACCCTTCGGGCGTGACGCGTCCCGGTGTAACGCGCCTACCGGCGGGTAAGTCGCAGGCAATGGAGACCAGCAACCGGTCGGCCCCGCCCCGACCGGTGATCGCGGACGTGCACCCGCGGGTCGAAGACGGCAGGTACGACGCCAAGGCCACCGCCGGCGAGCTCGTCGAGGTGAGCGCGGACGCCTTTGCCGACGGCCATGACCTGCTTGCCGTCGAGGTGGCCTACCGGCACGAGTCGAAGCGACGCTGGACGCGGGTCCGGATGGCATCGGTCGGTAACGATCGCTGGCGGGCGATGATCGAGCTCGCCGGGCCCGGCCGCTATCACTTCCAAGTGCATGCTCGGGTCGATCATTTTGCGACCTGGCTGCACGAACTGCGGGCGCGGGTCGCGGCGCGCCAGGACGTCTCGCTCGAGCTGCGGGTCGGCCTCGAGCTCGCCAAGCCCGCGCTCGCCAAGGCCAAAGGCGCCGACCGGGCCGGGCTGGCCGAGTTCGTCGGCCGGCTGGAGGCGGGCCGGACACCGGACCTGGCAGACGTCGACGACCACGAGATCACGGCGCTCGTCGGTCGCCATCACACGACCAGTCCGGAGGCCAGCTCCGCGGTGTACGGGATCCGGGCCGAGCGGGAACGCGCCCGGTTCAGCACGTGGTACGAGTTGTTTCCCCGCTCGACGAGCGCGAGGCGGGGGACGCACGGCACGTTTCGCGACGTCCTCGACCGGCTCGACTACGTGGCCGATCTCGGTGCCGACGTCTTGTATCTTCCGCCGATCCATCCGATCGGCACCACGGCGCGCAAGGGCCCGAACGGCGCACCGAGCCGGTCCAAGAAGGACGTCGGGAGCCCGTGGGCGATCGGCTCGCCCGAGGGCGGCCACACCGCGATCCACCCCGAGCTGGGCTCCTACGAGGACTTCGACAAGCTGGTCGCAGCGGCACGCGACCGTGGCATCGACGTCGCCCTCGATCTCGCCTTCCAGTGCTCACCGGACCACCCGTGGGTGACCGAGCATCCGGAGTGGTTCAAGCATCGTCCCGATGGCTCGATCCGGTACGCCGAGAACCCGCCGAAGAAGTACGAGGACGTCTACCCGCTCGACTTCGAGACCGAGCACTGGCATGCGCTGTGGAGCGCGCTGCTCGACGTCACGCTGTTCTGGGTCGGCCATGGCGTCACCGTGTTCCGCGTCGACAACCCGCACACCAAGCCGTTCGCGTTCTGGGAGTGGCTGATCCCGACCGTGCAGCAGGAGCACCCGGAGGTGCTGTTCCTCGCGGAGGCCTTCACCCGGCCGAAGATCATGAAGCAGCTGGCGAAGCTCGGGTTCACCCAGTCGTACACCTACTTCGCCTGGCGGACCGAGAAGTGGGAGCTCGAGCAGTACCTCACCGAGCTGACCAAGACCGATGTCGCCGACTACTTCCGGCCCAACTTCTGGCCGAACACCCCCGACATCCTCACCGCCCAGCTGCAGCACGGCGACCGCCGTACGTTCATGGTGCGGGCGTTGCTTGCCGGGACGCTGGCCGCGAGCTGGGGGATGTACGGCCCCGTGTTCGAGCTCTGTGAGACGCGACCGCGTCACGAAGGCTCCGAGGAGTATCTCGACGGTGAGAAGTACGAGATCCGCCGGTACGACCTCGCGTCACCGGCCAGCATCGCGCCGTTCATCAGCCGGCTGAACGCAGCCCGGCGGGCCCAAACCGCGCTGCAGCACGACCGCACGCTGGAGTTCCACGGGATCGACAACGACCAGCTGATCGCGTACTCGAAGACGGTGCCCGGCTCCAGCGGGCTGTCCGCCGACGCGGCCGAGTGCCCGGTGCTGGTCATCGTCAACCTGGATGCCCGCTACCGGCAGTCCGCATGGATCGACGTGCGTCTCGACGTGCTCGGCCTCGATGTGACGACGCCGTACGTCGTCCACGACCTGCTGACCGACCAGCGCTACGAGTGGCGGGGCTCGCGCAACTTCGTCATCCTCGAGCCCGACGTCACGCCGGGTCATATCTTCCGGGTCGAACCGCCAGGCGGAGTGCTCGAGTGACTTCGACCGCCGAGGCTCTCCCGCCGGTGGAGACGGTGTCGACGTGGTACCAGGACGCCGTCATCTACGAGGTGCACGTCCGCGCGTTTGCGGACAGCGACGGCGACGGCATCGGGGACTTCCGCGGGCTGCTCGGCAAGCTCGACTACCTGCAGGAGCTCGGAGTGACGGCGCTCTGGCTGCTGCCGTTCTATCCCTCGCCGTTGCGCGACGACGGCTACGACATCGCCGACTATCGCAAGGTGCATCCGGCGTACGGCACGCTGCGTGACTTCCGTGCGGTGCTGCGTGGTTGCCACGAGCGGGGGATCCGGGTCATCACCGAGCTGGTCCTGGCGCACACCTCGGACGAGCACGCGTGGTTCAAGCGCGCGCGGCTGGCACCCGAGGGCAGCGCTCATCGCGACTTCTACACCTGGAGCGACACCCCGGAGAAGTACCGCGATGCGCGGATCATCTTCACCGACACCGAGACCTCCAACTGGGCCTTCGACCCGGTGGCGAAGGCTTACTACTGGCACCGCTTCTACTCCCACCAGCCGGCGTTGAACTATGACAGCCCGCAGGTTCGCCAGGCGATGTTCGACGTCGTCGACTACTGGCTCGACATGGGGGTCGACGGCCTGCGCCTCGATGCAGTGCCCTATCTCTACGCCCGCGAGGGCACGACCTGCGAGAACCTCACGGAGACCTACCAGTTCCTCAAGGACCTCCGCCGGCACATCGACGAGCGTTACGACGACCGGATGCTGCTCGCGGAGGCGAACCAGTGGCCGGAGGACGCCGTGAAGTACCTCGGCGACGGCGACGCCTGCCACATGGCGTTTCACTTCCCGCTGATGCCACGGCTGTTCATGGCGGCCCGCCAGGAGGACCGTTTCCCGATCGTCGACATCCTCAACGAGACGCCGCCGATCCCGCCGAACTGCCAGTGGGGCATGTTCCTGCGCAACCACGATGAGCTGACCCTCGAGATGGTCACCGACGAGGAGCGCGACTACATGTACCGGGTCTACGCCGAGGACCTGCAGGCCCGCATCAACGTCGGCATCCGCCGCCGGCTCGCGCCGCTGCTCGGGAATGACCGGCGGCTGATCGAGATGATGAACGGCCTGCTGTTCTCGATGCCGGGTACGCCGATCGTGTACTACGGCGACGAGATCGGCATGGGGGACAACATCTATCTCGGTGACCGCAACGGGGTGCGGACGCCGATGCAGTGGGACGCCGACAAGAACGCCGGGTTCTCGACCGCGAACCCGCAACGGTTGTACCTGCCCGTGATCATCGACCCCGAGTACCACTCGCAGGCGGTCAATGTCGCCGCCCAGGACGAGAACCCGAGCTCGTTGCTCTGGTGGATGCGCCGGCTGATCGCATTGCGAACCCGCTACCAGGCGTTCTCGCGGGGCAGCCTCGACCTGCTGTTCCCCGACAACCGCAAGGTGCTCGCCTTCCTGCGGTGCTTCGGAGACGAGACGATTCTCGTCGTCGTCAACCTGTCGCGCTTCACCCAAGCCGTCGAGCTCGACCTGTCGGCCTACCGCGGTGCGATCCCCGTCGAGCTGTTCGGCAGCAGCGAGTTCCCCGAGGTCGGCGACCTGCCGTACTTCATCACCCTCGGTGGCCATGGCTTCTACTGGTTCGCTCTCGAGCGCCGCCGCGACGACCGCTCGCCGCAACGCACGCTGACCATCAGGGGGCGAGCGGCCGATGCGCTGAACGGCGGTGCCCGCGCACCGCTGAACCGGGTCCTTCCGGCGTACCTCGCCGAACGGCGCTGGTTCCGCAACAAGGCGCGCCGGATCCGGGCCACCGAGATCGTCGATGTCATCCCGGTCCCGTCGGCAGGATCCAGCCGGGCCTCGAGCGCGCCCGTCGGACATCTGGCGATCGTCGACGTACAGCTCGACCAGGGCCTGCCGGAGACCTATGTGCTGCCGCTCGCCTTCGCGGCCGAAGCTCCGGCGGACGAGATCCGCAAGTGGCGGCCGCAGACCATCGTCACCGAGATCTCCTGCGCCGACGGTCACGGGGTCATCTACGACGCGATGACTGCGCCCGAGTTCGTCACCTCGCTGCTGGCGCTGATGACACGCCGGCGCAACGTCAACGGGCTCAACGGCCGGCTCGAGACCTCGCCGACGCGGTCCATGCGCGCGCTCTCGCGCGGACTCGGTCCCGACACGCCCGTGCTGATGGTCACCACCGAGCAGACGAACAGCTCGGTCATCGTCGGCGGGGAGTTGGTGATGAAGCTCATCCGCCGAGTCGAGGACGGTCCGAACCCCGACGTCGAGGTCGGCCGGTTCCTGACCGAACGAGCTCGATTCCCTTACGTCCCAACGGTTGCGGGCTCGATCGACTATCGCGACGGCGATGGTGCGAGCGCCACGATCGCGGTTAGCCAGCAGTTCGTCCACAACGAAGGCCCGGGCTGGGACTACGTGCTCGACGCTCTCCAGCGGGTCATCGAAGAAGTGCTGGCGCACCCGACGCCCGAGGTATTGCGGCTGGTCGTCCCGGCGCACCCGCTCGATGCCGCCGGGATCGAGCCCGACCGTAGCCACCCGCTGGTCGGACCGCACCTTCAGTGGGCAGAGATCCTCGGCCGGCGTACGGCGCAAATGCATCTCGCGCTGGCCTCCAACCAGGCCGACCGGGCGTTCGCGCCGGAACCGTTCACCGCCGTCGACCGCAGGTCGCTCAACCACGCGACGCGCAGCTTGTTGCGCAGGTCGCTCCGAGCGGCGCAGTCGATGCCGACCCGCTCGGCGTGCGTCGACGAGGTGCTGTCCCGGGAGAGCGAGATCCGGACCTGGCTGGAGTCCGCGATGAAGACGCCGATCAAGGTGGCCAAGATCCGGTGTCACGGCGACTACCACCTCGGTCAGGTGCTCTGGACCGGCAAGGACTTCGTGATCATCGACTTCGAGGGCGAGCCCGCCCGGCCGCTGTCCGCGCGGCGGCTGAAGCGACCGGCCCTGGTCGATGTCGCCGGCATGATCCGCTCGTTCCACTACGCCTCGAAAGTCGTGGGCGCGCACACCAACCGTGACCTGACGCTCGCCGGTGAGCGCGCGGACATCGACCCCCTGCTCACGAGCTGGTATCGCGCGATCGCCGGCGCTTTCCTGCGCGCCTACCTCGATGCGGCCGGCGATGCGCCGTTCCTGCCCGCCGACCGCGACCAGCTCGCGGCACTGCTGGACTTCCTTGTCATGGAGAAGGCGATCTACGAGATCGGCTACGAGGCCAACAACCGGCCGGACTGGATCGACGTACCGGCGCAAGGCCTGCTCGACCTGCTCGAGGTCACCGCGTGACGGCGGCGTCCACGAGGCGTTCGCTGCACGAGCTGGCCCGGCGATGTGGGGTGCAGCTCGCCTACACGGCAGGCGACGGGCGGCGCGTGTCGGCTCCGACCGATTCGCTGGTCGCCATCCTGACCGCACTGGGCCACCCGGTCGACGACGCGAGGAGTATCGAGGCGCAGCTCGAGCGCGT
>Ga0335074_10004560_pt1 | contig 19105 bp, 13 predicted proteins | sample Lox_Sample_23_FD_206715 | JGI IMG/M metagenome (GOLD analysis project Ga0335074, IMG submission 206715) | Soil microbial communities from Loxahatchee National Wildlife Refuge, Florida, United States - Lox_Sample_2.3 | ecosystem: Environmental > Terrestrial > Soil > Wetlands | place: USA... | reverse complement strand
TCTCGTGTCTGCGACGTTAACGCTCGAAGAAATTGGATTCGGGACGGGATTAGCGCCTCTTTTATATGATAACGCGCCTTTCGAGCTCACATCTTTAGTGAGGTACTCACAAAGAGGGCAGTTGTCCACGCATCCAAACAGGATATACTTTGTTTACCTTACGTGGCTCAATGATTCGTCATCACTGAACCAATTCCTCCGCATTATTAGAGAACTTGTGTCGACGCATTATGAGCGCCTCTACTCTCTCGGGATTCCCCGAATTATTATAGGTGGCCCGCTCAATTCGTTGCCCCTCGGCGAGGACATTCAGGCATTGGTAAAGCTCCTAGACGATTGGACGATTGAATGGGAGTTGATGGGGGAAATAACATATTCGGACATCGCGCGGATCACGAGAAGGTATCGAACGGTGGTCCCTTGCTTTCGAAAAGAAATTGAGGTTGTTCACATACTTGAATTGATACGCACAGGTTGCAAACTCCTGTGCCCGTTATCACGTGAGCAGAAAGACTGGATCGGGACCGGGGCGTCACAGGCGATCGATATCCCAGAAGCGGATTCAGATATCGTGAGCGCGATGTTCACCGCACTCCGCGAGCAACACAGCAACTACCATGGGGCCGGTCTCGACGACAGGGCGCGGACATCTTGGGATATATTGAGAACACGAATATTCAGCGAGGTTCAAGAAGAAATCGCGCCGCCAACAATAGCGTTGCCTCAATTAACGCCGCGCGTCGAAATTTCGGTTTGTATGCCAACGTATAACCGGAGGGTAGAGTTGTTTGAAGCGATTCGGTCGCTTGAAGCACAAGAACTACGGAATTTCGAATTAATTTTAGTCGACGACGGAAGCGACGACCCTACGGCGATAGATTTACAGAAGCGCCTAATCGAGCGGTGCTCCTTTCCAGCTCAGCGGATCGTACAGTCTAACAACGGTCCCAGTGCCGCACGGAATATAGCAGCGGCGCATGCACGCGGGGATTATCTCCTGTTTATGGATGATGACAACGTCGCCCTTCCGCATGAGACCTCTACGTTCACTGTAGCGGCACGCCATTCGGGAGCCGACGTATTGACTTGCGCAGCGGGAATCCACCCCCGGTCAGAATGGGGACTTGATAGCGCCACCCCCGTATTTTACCAGAGAAGAGAGTCGACCAAATGCTATTTTTGGGGCCCTCCGCTTGGCGCCTGCTTATCGGTCGGATTGGATCATAATTGTTTTGGAGACACGAACGCGTTGATCAAAAGAACAGCTTACGAGGAATTAGGCGGGTTTACCGCTTTTATGTATGAGGATCTCGAACTTTACACGAGAGCGATTTTGCAGGGCAAAAGGCTAATAGTGGTTCCGGAGATTCTGTATCTCTATCGATTTCATCGGGGTTCGCGGTCGAGAAGAGAAAAGGTCAGCGCCGCAGCAGTGGAGTCGCTAATCCCAATTTTGGAAACCACCAGTGAATTGCTTTGGCCTGCACTACTGCTGCTCAGAGGGCAGCTATATCGTCGGGCATCAGAGGAAATGGAGCAGGCATTAACGGAAAACCAGCAGGATTGGGACGGGATAATCAATTTACTCGAAGCCCGCGCCCTGCAGAAGCAAGCGCATACCATAAGGAGCCTTCGTGATAAGCGGTAAATCAATTTGTGAATTGTAATTTGACGTGTATCCCTGAAGGTTCTCCCTCATGGCCGAGCAAGATGCTGTTTGCGGTCCTGTCGAGACCGAGCTGCAACTCGTCGGGGAGGACTTTGCCGAGGCTCGTAAAGGTGCCGGTCAGCCACATGTCGATGATCCGGCGCCCCGTCTTTGCCGCCGAGCGTCTCCACGGCGATGAGACGACTGTGCTGGTGCTCGCGAGGAACAAGACCGCGACTGGTCGATCACGGACTTGCGTTCGGGGCGACCGGCCGTTCGGCGGGCCGGAGCCGCCGGCAGCGATCTGCTACCTACTCGCGCAACCGCGAATGGCGAGCATCCCGCCCGTCATTCTGGCCGGTTACGCCGGACTCCTCCAGGCCGACGCCTGCGCCGGATTCGGCGATCTCTACGAGCCGCCGACCAGGCCGATGAGGCAGCGTGTCGGGTCCACGGTCGACGCAACCTCTCCGAGTTCCGCCACCGGCGTCTCAGTCCCGCCTGCTTCAGCCCGAAAGAAAGCTGCTGCTCGGTGAACCCTCCTCTTCTTCGGAGCTCCGCTCTGCCTATTAGAGTCTCACACACAAATTCGATTTCCAGCCGGAGGCAAAGAACAGGAGAAGGTCACTTGCCCATGTTAGGCGTACCGCCTCCGTCCTTCGCTTTGATAGTCGGATCGCTTGACGCTACTGCGGGAATCACTCAAGCTGTACCACCCTGCCCGAATGAGTTGAGATGCAAATACGTGCTCCGATCGACCTGGAATGTTTAGTTTCGCCGATATTTCAGAAGCAAACCATCCATACGCTCGTATGCTCAGAGCGAGAAAATCATTTTGATGATCTTACCTTCAACCGCACCGCTTTCCACCCCCGCGTACCGACCATAACCTTCCACAAAAATATTCCCGCTGCGCTCCAAAACGATGAGAGATTCGATCTAGCTATAATCCTGACGCATTGGGTTGAAGAGGTTGAACACTTAAAGCTAGCACGCCTACACCAACTCGCGAAGGTCTATGTCCTCTGGCTGTGGGATAACCATATAGCGGAAGACTTTCACCACGCTCTTGCCACGTTGGCGGACATCGTTTTTGTGGCACATGGGTTCAATACACACTATCTTCTGAATGACTACAGTATATTATATGGACATATCCCTCTCTGCTCGGTCCAATGGGACGCCGACACTGCGGAAGCTGTTATGCGCGAGTCGGGTTTTCAAGCCAGGTCGAATGCGCTCTATGGGGCGTTCTTTACATACAAAGAATTTCCTGAGCGCCACGAATTCTTGACGGCTTGCGCGACGTCGGCAATACCAAACGAGATACGCCTACGCTTCGCGTCCGAGGAAAATAGGTCGGACTACTTTGAAAGCAATAAATACGAGAGGCTTAGAGATTGGATGCAGCACAAGACGAGCTTGTGCTTACCATTACACAATGACCTCTCTTCCCGATTTTTTGATGCGCTCCTCGCGGGCCAGATACCGATTGCGCCACGGAACATACCAGACCTGGATACGGTCCTGCCGCCGGAAGTACAAGACTGGCTTCCGGTAATCCGGTTTGATAATTATACGGTGGATGACGTTTCAATTGCATATAATGAAGCCATCGCTCGATTTGATGCGGATGGGCCTATAGGAGTGTTGCGTCGCCACAAATTCGTAAAAGAAAATCACCTTGCACGAAATCGATTTATCAACCTATTTGATCAACTACTATGAATAATCGCGAAGTGCGTTTTTATCCATGGGCCAAACGGCGCGTTCGTCTGTAACCGCCGTCCTCGGTACGAGCAACTGAATTATGAGTTCCTTACGCGATGATGCCCTGGGAGGATAGAAATTGGCGACAATGTGTCAGCCAGCTGTGAGCAGGGAGGTTAGCCTTGGATGATTATATTAGAGCTAGAGTAATTTGGCCGGACCCCCTTGTAGTCTATTCGGCCTGCTCGCCGGCCGCGCCCGTAACGGCGGCGTCGCTGCTAAGGGAGAGATTGAGACATCGGCGGGTACATTTCCTGATCTTGCTCTGCTGGACGGCAGAACAGATTCCATATTTCGAAGGCATTGAAAAATTTGTACATGAAGGAAAGGAGATATCGGAACTTCATCAATACACAATTATGTGCAATACGGTCGAGGAGACGGCGCGGTTTCGTAACGCGGGCATACCATCGATCTTTATGAACCACAACGTCTTTGTCGACGAGGCACTATATAGGCCGCTGACCATAGAAAAAAAATTCGATGCTGTTTACAACGCGACATTACAGCCCTGGAAACGACATGATTTGTGCGCAAAAATTGGGCAGGTGGCCTTTATCTACCACAGTGGACCCAATACTTTGGAAGCCTACAAGATGATAGGAGAGTCTATTCCGGGCGCACGATTCATGAACGCAGAAAGGAGCACGGAGCCGCACGGACATCTAATGCCAGAACAGGTGAATCAGATTTTAAACGAGGCCCATTGCGGTTTATGTCTATCAGCTGCTGAAGGCGCCATGCATTCAAGTATCGAATATTTACTCGCAGGCATTCCTGTGGTTACGACTCCCGCCTTGGGTGGCAGAGATTTTTTTTTCGAGCCCGAGTTTTCGAGCACTGTAGAGCCTGATCGGACAGCAGTGGCAGAGGCGGTCGAGCATTTTAAGCTCGCGGGGCTTGATCCTTTGCAAATTCGGACGGCGACACTGCGCCGAGTATACAGCGAAAGAGAGCGGTTTTTCAATTTCATCAATGGGCTGCTCCGAGCTGAAGGCGAACGAAGGGACATCCGGGACGAATGGGAAAGCATTTTTTGTAACAAGCTTCTAGGTTGGGAGCCGCTCGACGTTTTTTTAAGTCATTTGCATTGATATTGAGATTTGGTGCTTGGATGGGCACCGGCTCGTGCACCTCAACGCGATCTCAAGAACTTTTTGTCGCCGAGCGCTTGTCATTGAGGGGCCGGCGCACAGGTCCCTACGCTTCGTCATACACGCAGTCGTAATCGGCAACGAGTTTTGAACTTATGGCTGACGGGGCATTCATGGCGGAGTCTTGATGTTCACCGTCTCTCCTTTCCGATGGCTGCGAACCCGCTTTGGTAGTCTTTCTCCGAGTGCGGAGCCTGAGGTTCCGCGCTCGAGCAGCGGGATAGCGACTTCTAGCACGCAGGAACAGCTACCCGACTTCAATCTCTTCATTCTCGGATGTGGACGCAGCGGAACGAGTCTCGCTGCCGGATTATTTCGGAACTGCGGTTTTTTCATGGGTGACGAGTTGTACCCCCCACGTCAATCAAACCCGAAGGGCTTTTTTGAAGACCCGGCCGTCAACGGCGTGAATGAGGAACTCTTATCGCGTAGTCTGCCGAACAGAGGCATATCAATCACAAATCCTTATGGATACGATATTCCTGAGACCGGCCATCGTTGGCTCGCGCGGCTTCCGATCAACCACACCATCGAGGCCAATGCAGCAGAAATAACTAAGATAACTGCGCTGACTGCTCGTACGCCTTTCTGTTTTAAGGATCCACGCTTCTGTTACACGCTGGACGTTTGGAGAAAATTGAGTGAACGATCGAAATTCATATGTGTTTTTCGAAACCCCGCCGCATTTGTGGGTAGCGTATTCCAAGAATGTCTGGCGGCGAGTTACCTGCATGATTTTGCAGTGAGCGTTTCGCAAATGTACGAGGTATGGGAGTCTATGTATTCCCATGTTCTCGAACGACATTCGTTGTCTGGAGACTGGCTTTTTATCGAATACGACCATCTTTTGACGTCTGCAGGAATCGATGCCGTCTCCCACTTTACAGGCCTGAGCGTAGACGCGAGCTTCCCCGATGCGTCGTTGAACAGAACTCATGGGTACTTATCCATACCGCGTACGACGATGATTATATACGATAGGCTCCGAGCAAAAGGCGTTCAGGCAGGCGGATATAGTACGAGAGCACCGGCAACCATCTGAAATGTATGGCCAGCGCAGAAGGACCTGGACCGGGAAAACTCGATTGAAGGAAGCCGAAGCGAATGCTGGCCGATGCCAGGCGCGACACCGCCGCTCTTAAGAACCTCTTGGAAAAAAAAATGGTGAGGCCTGCATCGCATTCGAAGCCCGGATGGATGACGCCTCGGGGCTCTGCTAGCGCTCTCGGCGGCGAGATCGGCCGGAGCGCCTGTGTCTCGCTAGGGTTCCGCGCCGCGGCCCCATGCCGCCCGCGAAACGGAGGGCTCAAATCAACCAACGACTCTCGTCTCAACCGGATGAAAAACGGGGGTCGCTCATGTCGCAAAATGAACCGGTGGGCGCCGGATCAGACACCCTTGAAGAGTGGAGACGCATGTTAAACCTCGCTAGCTTTCGGATGCTTGCAACGCTCTGTTGCATTAGCTCGCCGACCTTCGGTCACACCGAGGTGCTAGCCGCGGAAACGGCAAATAGTGCCCAATGGGCTACCCCCTTGGCCGGCGACAATTCTCAATATTTACAATCACTCCTTGACAACTCGCCAATGCATCCCGTGGAATTGGGGTGCGGCACGTACACGATCACGAAACCGATAGTCGTGCCAGCTGGCGGCATGCTTGAGGCACACAGTATTTGGACTTATAACATCGGAAACAATGCGGTTCCGCCGTGCGTTACTATTGCGGCGAGCCGGACAGTGCAAACCTTTACTTCTGATGTGGCCGTCGTCAGCCTGGGTGATTCATCTGCGTTGCGGGGCGTGGCTATCTTAGGCACCAATTCGGCATCTGGAGCGGATGGCATAAAAATAATGGGCTCGTTTGTTGAACTTTTTAACGATTATGTTTACGAAGCACGTGTCGGCGTTGATTGCTCGGGTCATATTGGGCTGCAAATGCTTCATAATCTTATCGGATACAATCGGGAAGATGGGGTAATACTGCTGAACAATTGTGGTGATGCGACGGTCGGCCAAAATACAATTTTCAGCAATGGCGGATATGGTGTCCGTGCGCAAAGTATAGGGAAAACGTCTTTTGTTCAAAATACCTTCGAAGGGAACGACGCAGGGGGAGTATTGCAATATTCTTCGCACGAGCTAGTGTGGATCGGTAATTTTTTTGCTGATAACAACGGCCCGGGCGTAATGTTCAATAATGATTCTAGTAACTCAAATAGCGCTACGAATTTCGTTGGAAATAGTTTTCGCCAAAACGGAATGAACGTCACCGACACTGATAGTAGTTGTCAATTTTACTTTGCGGGACCCGCAGATCAGCTGGTAATGATTGGCAATACCTACGAAGCTTTGAAGGGAAAGCCAAGGTATGCATTTTGTGCGAATTCGCGTCCGAATTTGTCTAACTCGCAAATTCTCGACACGCCAGCGGCACAAGGAGAAGGGGTGTTTAGAGACGTGCAAACAGAAATTGCCGTTGAGCGCGCGAGAGGGCGCTTGGGTATCGTTATGAATTCCACGAAAAGACTAACAACGGTTGGCGATCTTCCCCGTTGCGATATGCAAACCCGATATGAAATTTACGAAGTTAGAGATGCGAAGGCGCCTGTATACGGGACAGGGATAAGCGGAGGGGGTGTGTCGGTGGCGCTGGCGATCTGTGATGGGGCGAAGTGGATTTCCCATTAGTCCGTCGCTGCCTGGCTTTGGCTAACTGACGGTCCCCCGGTTTTTGGTCCGGCCGGAGCTCCTGCGGTAATGAACTTGCCTCGACATTGTCGGGGGACCGGAATCTGCGGACGTCATCAGGCGGCGCTGGCCGGAATTGCCGGCCGACTGCTGAGGCGCCGCAGGCACCTGGTTATCGATCTACCGATCGCGCTGCGCTAGCGCATTCCGCTGTAGTCTTTACGCCAAGCCTTGCATTTTTGTCGGAGTGACGCGCCCCCTCAAATTCTTCAGTCGAAGTTGGGGTCCGGCCCAATGGGGGGACGGAGGATGAAATCTGCGCCATCTAACCACACAGCCTCCACCGCCGACGCAAAATCTCGCATTACGTGCCCGCCGTTTTTAACCCCAACAACACGCTGAATAATTTTACCTCTTCCACAACCAGAGCCTCACAAAATCAGCTCTAATGATCCCGTTGCACATTACTCATATGCAGCCTAAGGCGTTGATGATAGAAGAAATCACCACCGGACCGGACGCCGCTTCTATGGATTTCTCGCGCGCGAGCATTCTCTGTCTCGGCGACGTCATGCTCGATCGCTTTGCCTACTGCGCGATCGAGCGAATCTCCCCGGAGGCGCCGGTTCCGGTCCTGCTGGTGCAAGAGCGGCGCAGCTCGTTGGGCGGCGCCGGCAATGTTGCCCGCAACATCGCCGCGCTCGGCGGCAGCGCGGTACTGATCGGACTGCGCGGCCGGGACGCCGACGGCGAGGCGGTGGCAGCGATGATCCGTTCGACGCCGCGGTTGGTCGATGCGCTGATCGCCAGTGAGAGCCGGCCGACCACGGCCAAAACTCGCTACATCGCCGGTCACCAACAGGTTTTTCGGGTCGACGATGAGCTCGCGCACACCCTCGACGCGGCCGAAGAGGCGGCGTTGCTTGGAGCGATCGACAAAGCGATCCAGACCGTCGATGCGGTGGTGATTTCCGATTACGGCAAGGGCGTCGCCACCCGAGCGATCGTGTCCTCGACGATCCGCGGCGCGCGGTCGCGTCGCGTCCCGGTGTTTGTCGATCCGAAACGCGACACTTTCCGCCACTACCGCGGCGCCACCTGCATCACGCCAAACCTCGCCGAACTGGCGCGCGCGGCAAAGCTGCCCGCCGCGACCGATGCGGAGGTCGTTGCGGCGGCAACGCAGGTGCTGCGCGAGGCTGAGGCAGAGGCGATCCTTACGACCCGGTCGGAGAAGGGGATGCTGCTGGTCGAGGCGTCGGGCGCGGTCCATGTCGAGCGGGCGCGGGCGCGCGAGGTGTTCGACGTGTCGGGCGCCGGCGATACGGTGATCGCCGTACTGGCGCTGGCGCATGCCGGCGGCCATGCCCTCCCCGATGCGATGCGGCTTGCCAACACCGCCGCGGGGATCGTCGTCGGCAAGCTCGGCACCGCCACGGTCGAGCTCGACGAACTGGTGCTGGAACTATCGCGCGAGGCGCGCGAACACGACGTCGGCCGGGCGAAACTGTACAGCGTCGCCGAAGCCGAGACACTGGCGCGGCAGTGGCAGTCGCGCGGGCTCTCGGTAGGGTTCACCAATGGCTGCTTCGACATCGTGCATCCCGGGCATGTGACCCTGCTGTCGAAGGCGCGGCGCGAGTGCGACCGCCTGATCGTGGCGCTCAACAGCGACGCCAGCGTCAGCCGGCTCAAGGGGCCGCAGCGCCCGGTCAACGCGCTCGACGACCGCGCGGCGGTGATCGGCGCGCTGGCCTCGGTCGACGCCGTTATCAGTTTCGACGAGGACACGCCAATCACCCTGATTACCCGGCTCAAACCCGACGTGCTGATCAAGGGCGCCGATTACACGATCGCGACGGTGGTCGGCGCCGAGGAGGTGCTTGCTGCAGGAGGGCGCGTCGCGCTTATCGACCTGGTGGACGGGTACTCGACGACGCGGACGATCGGGCGGATGAGCGGAGAAATTCCGCGTACCGTCGCGATTGCGAGCGACGGCTGAGCGATCGCGCCCGAGCGGTCGCAGTTTACCGGCTATCGTCTTCACAGCTCTCCGACAGATTGCAGGCGGTCGAGTTCTCGCGTGCTAAACCTGATCCCTTGCTGCGTTTCACCTGATCCCCTGCTGCGTTTCGACGGCGACGATGATCTCGACCTGTCTGCAGGAGTCCCGCCCGGCGACGTCCTTCGCCTGACTTGCCACGGTTATTCGGCCGCTGTCCTGAACGATCCCTATAGCGCGGTGACGGCGATCTTCGCACGAGGCGTTCTGGCTAAAGGATAAGACATCAGCCGCGCCTTACGCTTCGCAAATGAGTGATGCGGTGCAGAAATGTTCCGGGGACTGCACTCCACCGCGTGCCGAAAAACACCAGCGACAGCCCGATCAAGAGGATAAAGATCGAAAAACCCAACGCCGCCCACAGCAGTGCAGTCGTCGCGTCTGGAACGGAGTCTTGTCGCGTAGTACATAACTCAAATCCAAGAATAAATGTCGCCGGTAAAAAGAATACGCACAGGCCGATGCCTATCGGCACATAAAATTGAGGGGTGATCCAAACTTCTCGTTGTATTTTCTTCAATATCTTGGTCAGAAACACCGCATTTCCTACCGACCGTTTCAATGCCCATATATCTACCAGTTTTCGGTCGCAACACGGAAGCGGGAGCAGAGCCGCGATGCCTGGCCATGATGATGGCACGCCGGTCTGGCTCGCGGAATGCCCTTTCGCGACGACGAGGGCGCCCGCTATCGTCAGGTAGCGGCATCGTCCGCCCGGTTATCAGGAGGCAGACCAATGATCGGCAGGCTCGGCACCGTTCTCATCGCCCTCACCGCCGGGACGTTCACGGTGATGGCGATGGCCGACGAGCCGCAAACGATCGCCGTCACCATCAAGGACCACCGCTTCAATCCGGCGGAAATTCACGTGCCGCAGGGCAAGCCGGTGATCCTCAAGGTCACCAATGAAGACCCCTCCCCCGAGGAATTCGACTCGACCGCGCTCAAGGTCGAGAAGGTCATTGTCGGCGGGACCTACGGCACAATCCATCTGCGCCCGCTCGGTCCCGGACGCTATCCCTTTATGGGCGAATACCACGCCGACACGGCCCAAGGCGTCGTCATCTCGGAATAAACCGGCCTCGCGTCTGGGTCTCGGGGGACGTTCGCGACGCCCGGCGATCGGCCGTCTGCCGCGGTTAGATCGCGAATGCGAATAATTCGCTTGTCAGATGAGAATGATTATCGATAGCGTCTCGCCATGGAGTTGATGCGGGGAGCGGTTCATGGTGTCGCGGAACGATTGTGCAGCATCTTGGCGGCCAAGCCGCGGTTTCGCTTTCGCCCTGCCGGCGGCTGCCGGGCTTTGTTTCGCGAGCCACCTTGCGCTCGCCGCACCGCCGCAAATCCAGATGCCAACCGAGGAGCAGCTTCAGCCCGGCGAGACCCCGTCGACGGTCCAAGGCTCGGATTTCATTAGCGGCTTGGCGCGCACCAACTTCCTGCTCGGCAATATCGGCGGGCTGCGGCCCTTCCTCGCGCAATACGGCATCTCCCTGGCGCTCCAAGAGACGAGCGAGGTCCTCGGCAATGTCAGCGGCGGGTTGCACAAGGGGTTCGAGTATGACGGGCTGACGCAGGCGGCGCTGCAGCTCGATACCAACCGCGCTTTCGGCTGGTACGGCGGCCTGTTCAATGTCAGCGCCTTGCAAATCCACGGCCGCGACCTCAGCGCCGACAATCTCGGCACGCTGCAAACCGCCAGCGGCATCGAGGCGGATCGCGCCACCAGGCTGTGGGAGCTGTGGTACGACCAGAAATTCCTCGAAGAAGATCGTGGCTCGATCAGGATCGGGCAACAGAGCCTCGATCAGGAATTCATCGTCAGCCAGAACGCTTCGTATTTCGTCAACACCATGTTCGGCTGGCCAATGGTGCCGTCTGCCGACTTGCCGGGCGGCGGACCGGCCTATCCGCTCTCGGCGCTTGGCATACGCGCCAAGTGGCGGCCGATCGCCCCTGTAACCTTTCTTGTCGGCGTGTTCAACGGCAGCCCCGTGTCCAACAACGCGGTTGGCGATCCGCAGCAGCTCAACGCCTCGGGCACCAGTTTTCCGTTGAACGGCGGACCCATGGTGATCGCCGAGATGCAGTATTCCTACCCCGCGCTCGGCACCATGCTTTACGCCAACGAAAACGAGCCGCTCGCGCGCGTCTATAAACTTGGCTTCTGGTACAACCACGAGAATTTCAACGATCTGCGCTTCGACAATACGGGGCTATCGTTGGCCAACCCGGCGAGCACCGGCATCCCGCAGCCGCATCGCGGCGACTACAGCATCTACGCGGTCGCCGACCAGATGGTATGGGTCGATCCGCAGGAAGCCGACCGCAACATCAACCTCTTCGCCCGCGCCATGGGCACGCCCGAAACCGACCGCAACCTGATCGATTTCAGTCTCAATGCCGGAATGATTTTTCACGAGCCGTTCCTGCATCGCGACGACGACACGTTCGGGATCGGCATGGGCTTCGCGAAGATCAGCCCGCAAGCCGCCGGGCTCGACCAGGACACCGCCTTCTATAATCCCGGCACGTTCACCCCGAAGCGGACCAGCGAGACCTTTATCGAGGTCACCTATCAATACGCCGTCGCGCCCTGGCTTATGCTCCAACCCGATTTTCAATACGTGTTCAACCCCGGCGGCGGGATCGCCAATACCAGCGGAACAGCGAAGGTCGGGGACGAGGCCGTAATCGGCGTGCGCACAAACATCCTCTTCTGACCGTGACGAATAGCCGCCATTCGCGCGAGCTTCTTGACGATGTTGCGAACCGTTCTTAACGTAAATGCCACTCATTCGCAGTCTCAGGACGGCGATGGAAAAGGAAACGGGACGATGATCAATGCGCTGCCACGAGTTGGGCTCTTCGGGCTCGCTGCAATGGCGGCGATCGCGGCCTCGCCGCTTCCGGCTCCCGCGGATGCGGCGCAGGGCCTCCTGGAGACAATTCACAAGCACGTTACCCGCACCTCGACCATCACCGATAACGGCGACCTCAACCCCTACGCGGTGGTGGTCGCACCGGTTGCGGCCGGCAAGGTTCAGAAGGACGACGTGCTGGTCGACAACTTTAACAACCTGTCGAACCTGCAGGGCACCGGCACGACGATCGTCGATTACAGCCCGTCGACGCACAGGACCTTCACCTTCGCCAAGGTACCCCAGAACTTGGCGCAATGCCCCGGCGGCGTTGGGCTGACGACGGCGATGACGATGCTGAAAAGCGGTTGGGTCATCGTCGGCAGCACCCCGAGCAAGGACGGCACGACGGGAACCAAGGGGCCCGGCTGCCTCCTCGTCTTCGACAGCAGCGGCCAGCTCGCCACCGTCTGGTCCGGCCCGAACATCAACGACCCGTGGGGCAACATGGCGGTCATCGATCGCGGTTCGACCGCGACCTTGTTCGTCAGCATGGCGGGGTTCGACATCCAGGGGCCTGGCGTGCGCGATCCAGCGACCGGCTTCCCGGTCACGGTCAACAAGCAGACGGTGCTGCGCATCGACCTGTCGATCGCCGCGAGCGGCCCGCCAACCATCGCCGGGCAGACGGTGATCGCCAGCGGGCTTAGCGCCCGCGCCGACCGCGACGTGTTCCTGATCGGCCCGACTGGGCTGGCCCTGGCGTCTGACGGCACGACGCTTTACGTGTCGGACGCGGTGAACAACCAGATCATCGCCATCCCCGACGCGACGACGCGCCACGACAGCGCCGGGCTCGGCCGCACCGTCACCAAGGACGGGCTGCTCAAGCGGCCGCTGGCGCTGGCACTGACGCCGGAGGGTCACCTACTCGTGTGCAACGCCAAGAACGGCCAGCTCGTCGAGGTCGACCCGGCAACCGGCAAGCAGATCTATGCGCAATGGATCGACACCAACCCGGCGCAATCACCACCCGGCAATGGCGATTTGTTCGGCATCGCCATGACTCCCGGCGGGCAAGGCTTCTATTACGTCGAGGACGACGTCAACACGCTGATGGAAGCGGTGCGGTGAACGAGCGGCGCGACGACACCGCAGGCGCGACCCGGCGCGGGTTTCTCACCCGGGCTGCCGGGCTCGCGGCCGCCGCCGGCGCGGCACTCGGCGGCGATGCGGGAACCCGTGCGCTCGCGAAAGCCGACGGCCAATCGTCGCCCGCGTCCGACCCTCAGACCGAGCCGTTCTGGGGCAAGAACCAGAGCGGCATCGTCACGCCAAGCCAAGGCCACACCTATTTTCTCGCGCTCGACCTGACGACCGAAAAGCGCGACGACGTTGTCAATCTGCTCAAGGCGTGGACCAATGCAGCGGCGCGGCTCACGAGCGGCAAGTCGATCGAGCCGTTCGAAAAGACCGAGCTCGCCTACAATTACGACACCTCGACCATAACCGTCACCACCACCAGCGACGACCCGGCGCCGACCGCGGTCTCGCTCCCCGACACCGGCGAGGCCGAAGGCCTGCCGCCGGCGCGGCTCACCATCACCTTCGGGTTCGGCCCCGGTCTTTTCGAGAAGGACGGCAAGGACCGCTACAGCCTCGCAAAGCGCCGGCCGGAGGCCCTGGTCGATCTGCCGCGTTTCGCCGGCGACGAGTTGGCGGCCGACCGTACCGGGGGCGACCTGTCGGTGCAGGCCTGCGCAGACGATCCGCAAGTGGCGTTTCATGCCGCCCGGCAGCTGGCCAGGCTCGCCGAGGATGTCGCGCAGGTGCGCTGGGCGCAGACCGGGTTCATGCCGAATTTCGGCAAGGGCCAGACGGCGCGCAACCTGATGGGCTTCAGAGACGGTACAAACAACCCCGCGACCAGCGACGCGGCGGCGATGGACAAGGTCGTCTGGGTTGGCGGCGAGGGTCCGGACTGGATGCACAACGGCAGCTATCTCGTGGTCCGGCGCATCCGCGTCGCGCTCGAGCACTGGGATCGCAGCAAGGTGTCCTTTCAGGAGCAGACTTTCGGCCGCCACAAGGCGAGCGGCGCACCGATCGGCATGGCCAACGAGCATGACGCGCTCGATCTCGGCGCAAAGGACAAGGACGGCAACTACGTCATCGCCGAAAACGCGCATGTTCGGCTCGCTGCCGCGGCCAGCAATGACGGCGCACAGATCCTGCGGCGGCCCTATTCCTATAATGACGGGGTCAATTTCACGGCCGAACGCTGGCCCCCCTGGCGCCAGGGCATGGAATACGATGCCGGCCTTTTCTTCATCTGCTACCAGCGCGATCCGCGCGCCGGCTTTATCAAGGTATTCGAGAAAATGGCGAAGCTTGATATGCTGAACCAGTTCGTCACCCATGTCGGCGGCGGTATCTTCGCGGTGCCCGGCGGCGCGACGCCAGGCGAATACATCGGCCAACGCCTGTTCAGTTGAGTGCCCGGCGTCCGGGCGGCGCGATAGGCCGTTTATCGGGCGCTGATCCCGTGTAATCATGTCCGGCGGCCAGGTTGATCGGACAGTCGCCCCACGCTCGGCCCCACGTCAGCTCCCCCGATCGGAACGGCACCGTGTCCGACGCCACATCATCGGCCCCCGCGGCCCCACCCATTGCTCGCGCGCCCACGCCGCCGTCGCCGCCCACGCGGCGCCGCTTTCGCTGGCCCGACATTGCCGTGCGCCTCCTTGTTTTGGCCGCCGCCGGCATCATTATCGCGCTGTTCGCGACGCAGTGGGATCGCTGGGTCGGCGACAGCCCGAGGCAGAAAACCGACGACGCCTATGTCCAGGGCGACATCACCCCGCTGAGCGCACAGGTCGACGGCTATGTGAACGAGGTTCCGGTCGAGGATTTCCAGTACGTCAAGAAAGGCGATCTGCTCTTCCAGATCGAGGACGACGACTACAGGGCGCGCGTCGCGCAGGCCGAGGCGGATGTCGCCGGCGCCCAGGCGGCGATCGAAAACATCAAGGCGCGCAAGGCAGCGCAGAAGGCGATGGTCGCGCAAGCGCAGGACACGATCACCGGAACCCAGGCCAATCTCCAGCAAGCGCAACTGGAAGACGCCCGGCAGCGCAAGCTGCTGGAGACGACATTCGGCACGGCGCAACGGGTCGAGCAAACCGATGCCACCGAGAAGCAACTCGCCGCGACGCTTGCCAGCAACCAGGCGGAACTCGACGCACAGCAGCGCCAGTCGGCGGTGCTCGACACTCAGGAAGAGCAGCTGCGCGCCGACGCCAAGGCGAAGCAGGCCGCGCTCGATCTTGCCAAGATCAATCTTGACCACACCCGCATCACCGCGCCCATCGATGGCGAGGTCAGCCAGCGCGGGGTCTTTGTCGGCCAGTATGCCCACGCCGGCACGCAGGTCATCACCATCGTGCCGCTCAGCAATGTGTGGGTGATCGCGAATTACAAGGAAACGCAGCTCACCCACGTCGTTGTCGGCCAGGGCGCGGAAATCCGCGTCGACACGTTTCCCGGCGTTGTCGTCAAGGCCAAGGTCGACAGCATCTCACCGGCGAGCGGATCGCAATTCAGCCTGCTGCCGCCCGACAACGCGACCGGAAACTTCACCAAGGTGGTGCAGCGCATCCCGGTCAAGCTGGTGCTCAACCCCGACAACCCGCTTGCTGGACGATTGAGGCCGGGGATGTCGGTCGAAGCGATGATCCTGACCGACACCACGCCGCCGCCATGAGCGTCGCCGCGCCTACCGCATCGCATCACGGCATTTTTTCGGGAATTGGGCGTTGCGACTACCCAGCGATCGGTGTCGCGGCGGTGATGCTCGGCGCATTCATCTCATCGCTCAACAGCAAACTCACGACCTTCGGCCTTGCCGATATCCGCGGCGGCCTCGGCCTCGGCTTTGACGAGGGCTCGTGGATCGGCACCGCCTTCACCGCTTCCCAGATGGTGGTGACACCGGCGGCAGCGTGGATGAGCACCGTGCTCAGCACCCGCCGCGTGCTGTTGTGGACCGGGACGGTTTTCACGATCTTCTCGCTGCTGCCGCCGTTCATCCACGATTACGACACGCTGATCACAGTGCAGGCGGTTCGGGGGCTGATGGTCGGCGCCTTCATTCCCGCGGCGCTCGGCTTTGTCGTGCGGAGCCTCGCGCCTCGCTGGTGGATTTGGGGCATCGCCGCCTATTCGTTCCGCTTCGTGTTCTCGCAAAACATCGCAGGCGCGATCGAGGGCTGGTACTCGGAAGGCGGGAATTGGCCCTGGATCTTCTGGCAGAATGCCGTGCTGACCTCGGTGATGCTGGTGCTCGTCGCGATCGCCATGCCACGCCGGCCGATCGACCGCGAGCTGTTCCCCCGCACCGACTGGATCGGCATTGTCTTCGCCGGGCTCGGCTTCGCCCTGATCTATGCCGCGATCGATCAGGGCAACCGGCTCGACTGGTTCAACTCGGGAACGATCTGCGGCCTGATGCTCGCCGGCGCGGTCCTGGTCGTCGCCTTTCTCGTTCATGAATGGCGAGCGGAATACCCCCTCATCCATCTGCCGGTTCTCCTTCACCGGAATGTCGCGATTCCGTCGCTGCTGATCTCGCTCTACGGGTTTGGTTCGCTCGCGACCGGGTTCGTGCTGCCCGATTATCTCACCCGCATCCAGGGGTTGCGCGACCTGCAGATCGGCGATGTGCTCGATTGGATCGCGCTGCCGCAAATCGTGCTGGTGCCGCTCGTGGCGTTGACCCTGCGTCGCGTCGACGCGCGGCTGATCCTGGTGATCGGCTTTGCGACGATCGCCATTGGCGCCTGGATGGACACCGGTCTTACCCATGACTGGGCGGGCGGCGATTTCCTGCCGTCGCAATGCGTCGAGGCGGTCGGGCTGGCCTTCGCGATCACCGCCATCGTCACATCGGTGATCGCCAATATCGTCCCGGCGCAGGCCGCCGCGATCGCGACGACGATCCAGATTGCCCGGCTGATGGGCGCCGAGATCGGCAGCGGTCTGGTCCAGACCTTTGTCCGCGTGCGCGAGCAGACCTATTCGAACCTGATCGGCCTGCATGTCCAGGGCGGCGCGACAAACGTGGTCAATGCCGCGACGCAATTCGCCGGACCGTTCGGCAGCCGCCCGACCGGGCTCGGCGACCCGATAGCGCAAGGCTGGGGGCTGCTCGCGAAGCTTGTCCAGCGCGAAGCCTATGTACTCGCCTATATCGACGCGTTCTGGCTCGTCGCCTGGGTTTCATCCGCCGGGTTGCTGCTGGTCCTGCTGATGCGCCAGCCGCCACCCAACCCGCTTACCCCGCCGCGGATCGATCTCGGCTCGGCCCGTTAGATCATGCCCTGGACATCGTCGATGCGCACCTCGACTTTGGCGCGTTCCTCCTGAAGCTTCAAGAAAATCGAGGCGTCGCGGTCGGCCCAGCCGCGCGCCATCGCCTCGTCCATCTCGGCCTTGGCGAGCGCGTTGAGGCGCATCGGCGTCTCGGTTTCGCGCGCCAGGTCGAGCGCGAGGCCCAGATCCTTATGCGCCAGCGCCAGCGAAAAACGGGCGTCGAAATTGCCTTTGAGATAGGTCGCCGGCAGCCGCACCTTAAGGTTCATCTGATTGCCGAGCGCCGCCTCGGTGAAGATCTTGACGATCGTCGTGGCATCGATTCCGGCCTTGACCCCGGTCGTCCAGCACTCGGCCATGACAAGATCGAGCGTGAAGGTCGCGCTGTTATGCATGATCTTGGCGATCGACCCGGTGCCGATGCCGCCGGTGTACATGACCCGCTTCGCGATCGCGTCGAGCAGCGGCTTGGCGCGCGCGAAATCCTCCGGCGAGCCGCCCGCCATCGCCAGGAGATCGCGGGTCTGCGCGCCCTCCATGCCGCCGGAGACGGGTGCATCGACCATTGCGACGCCCTTTGCAGTGAGGAGCGCATGAACTCGCCGCGCCAGCGCCGGCGCGTTGGTCGTGTGGTCGATGTAAAGCGCGCCCTGCTTGAGGGTTTCGACCAGCCCGCCTGGACCGAGACACACCGCCTCCATCTCTTTGGGACCCGGCAGGCAGGTGGCGACGGCCTCGCACGCCGCCGCGATCTCGACCGGCGAATTCGCCCACTCCGCGCCTGACGCGAGCAACTCGGCCGCCGCATCGCCACGGCGATCGTGCACCACCAGCGCGTGCCCGGCCTTCAAAAGCTGGCCGGCGATCGGCGCCCCGATGTTGCCGACCCCGATAAAACCGATCTTCATGGCGGGCCTACAGCGCGTAGAGACGGCGCGGGTTGTCCCACAAAATCTTCTTCTTGCTGCCGTCGCTCAATTTGAGGCCCAGGAACAGATCCATCGCGTGCGGATATTTCGCGTCGCCGTGCGGGTAGTCGGTGGTGGTGACGAGATTGTCGTCGCCGATCGCATCGACGACATGACTCACGAAATCCTCGTCGCACTCGACCGCGCCAAAGCCCTGGCGGCGGAAATAGTCGGACGGCTTCATCGTCAGGTGGGTCATCTCGCCATAGGGTTCGCGCCACTCATAATGCTCGTCCATGCGGTGCAGCCAGAACGGCAGCCAGCCGCAATTCGCCTCGAGAAACGCAAAGCGCAGCCGGGGAAAGCGCTCGAACGTGCCGCCCATGATCAGGTCGAAACACGCCAGCATCTGCTCCATCGAATGGGTCGCGATATGCGCGATCCCCATCGTCTTGAAGCGGTCGGTGCCGCACGCCTTCATGCGCGAGCCGGTGGTCTCGTGGAAGCCGACCGGCACGTTGAGCTCCTGGCACGTCGCCCATAGCGGGTCGTAGTAGCGATCGTGCCACGGCCGGTCATTGTGAATGTTGGGGCGGATAAAGATCGCCTTCATGCCGAGCTCCGTGACCGCGCGGCGCA
>Ga0335074_10004559_pt1 | contig 19107 bp, 16 predicted proteins | sample Lox_Sample_23_FD_206715 | JGI IMG/M metagenome (GOLD analysis project Ga0335074, IMG submission 206715) | Soil microbial communities from Loxahatchee National Wildlife Refuge, Florida, United States - Lox_Sample_2.3 | ecosystem: Environmental > Terrestrial > Soil > Wetlands | place: USA... | reverse complement strand
GCCAGCTCGGCGCTCGGTGGCTTGGTAATCGAGTTCTCCGGGATAGGCGGGGTCTCGCCGCGGCTCGTGGCCTGCCGGTTGCGCCACCGGGCCAGCTCCCAGACCAGTGTCTTGGGCACGTCCTTGATCGGCGCGAACCCGCCGGCGGAGTCGCCGTACAAGGTGGAGTAGCCGGTGGCCAGCTCGCTCTTGTTGCCGGTGGTGAGGACGAGGTGGTTCTCCTGGTTGGACAGCGACATGAGGATCATGCCGCGGATCCTGGCCTGCAGGTTCTCGGCCGCCAGACCGGACAGGTTCAGCTCAGCCTCGAAAGCGTCGACGATGGACGCCATCGGCACCGTCCTCGCGTTCACTCCCTGCCGCTTGACCAGGTCCTCGGCATCGGTGACGGAGTGCTCCGACGAGAAGCGGCTGGGCATCAGGACCACGTACACCCGCTGCGGGCCGATCGCGTCCGCGGCGATCGTCGCCGTCAGGGCCGAGTCGATGCCGCCGGACAGCGCCAGGATCACCGACTCGAAGCCGTTCTTGTTGACGTAGTCCCTGGTGCCGGTGACCAGAGCCGCGTACACCTCCTGGAGGTCCGGCAGCCGCGGCCAGATGGCCAGCGGAGCGGGCCCGGTCGGCTGCAGAAGCGGCGGGCCAGAGAGCCCGAGCCGGCGGATCGTCATCGTGGTGCCGTCCTCGGCGTCCGCCTGCTCGTCGGACGGCACCGGCGCCCCGGTGGCCTCGGGCAGCTCCAGGTCGGTGACGATCAGGGCCTCCTCAAACTGCGGGCCCCGGGCCAGCAGCTTCCCGGACGCGTCGACGATGATCGAGTCGCCGTCAAAGACCAGCTCGTCCTGGCCGCCGATCATGTTCACGTACGCGAGCGTCGCGCCTGCCTCGCGCGCCCGGCGCTGGCACAGTTCCAGGCGGGTGTCGCTTTTGCCGCGCTCGTACGGTGAGGCATTGGGCACCACCAGCAGCCCGGCTCCGGCGATCCGGGCGCAGGCGACCGGCCCGCCTTCCTGCCACAGGTCCTCGCAGATCGCGATGGCGACGTCCACCGGGCTCCCGCTGGGGGTCTGTACCCGCGCGACCGGCATCACGTCGCCGGGCACGAAGTACCGGTACTCGTCGAACACCCCGTAGTTCGGCAGGTGGTGCTTGGCTGACGTGACCGTGACCGTGCCGCCGTGCAGCAGCGCCTCGGCATCAAGCGGGGCGCCGGCTGGCAGCCCGACCCGCGGCGCGACGCCCACCTTGCGGTCCAGGTAGCCAGTCACCACGGCGACCTGGCCCAGCCCCTCGGCGGCGAGCCGCTGGGCCGTGCTGTTCAGGGTGGCGACCGAGGCGTCAATGAACGAAGCCCGCAGCGCCAGGTCCTCCACCGGGTATCCGGTCAGCATCATCTCCGGGAACACCACGAGGGTCGCGCCCTGCTCGGCCGCCCGTTTCGTCCACTCGACGATTTTGCCTGCGTTGCCGTCAAGGTCCCCGACGGTGGCGTTCACCTGGGCAAGTCCGATCCGCATTACGGGCACAGGCCCAGCTTATGGCCCAGTCGGCCCTGTGATCGTGGCCATCATGTCGGTGACGAGCCGGGCCGAGCGCTTCCGGTGCACCAGGTAGATCTCACGGGCAGGAGAGGCGCCGTGCAGCTCCCGGACCGCCAGGCCGCTGTGGGCGGCCGCGTCGAGCACGCTGGCAGGCACTAGCGAGATGCCGAGCCCAGCGCCGATGAGGGCCAGCGTGACCTGGTAGTCGCGGGTCTGGTAAGCGACGTGCGGCTGGAAGCCGGCCGAGAGGGCAGCCTGTTCCAGGCAGACCCGGTTGGGCATGCCGGTGCCGCCGGAGATCCATTCTTCGCCGGCCAGGCCGGCCACAGCGATCTGCGAGCTGGCCGCCTTCGGGTGATCCGCCGGCAGCACAAGGCGCAGCGGGTCGAGCGACAGCAGCTGCCGGGTCAGCCCGCGGGTGTCGGGCAGCGGCATGCCCGGGTAACGATGGGTGATAAGCAGGTCGACGTCTCCGGAGGTGACCAGCCCGTACCCATCGGGCGGCTCGATATCCAGCAGCGTGAGGGCGGTGCCGGGGTGATGCCGGCGGAACACCGCGAGGGCGCGGGGAACGATGGTCTGCCCGGCGCTGGCGAACGTGCCGACCGCGAGACACGACGGCTGAGCGCCCAGCATCGCCTGCACGGTCTGCTCGGCCGAACGCAGTTCACCGGTCACGCTCTCGGCGTGAGACAGCAGTGCCCGGCCGACGGGGGTGAGCGTCACGCCCCGCGGGTGGCGGTCCACCAGCCGGCAGCCGAGGTCGCGCTCCAGTTTGCCAATCTGCTGTGAGACGGCCGACGGGGTGAACGACAGGCGCTGGGCAGCGCCGGCTATGGACCCAGCGTGGGCAACTTCGGTGAGCACTGCCAGCCGCCCTGCGTCCAGCATCCGGCACCTCGCATCCTCAGCGTGGCTGACCGCCTTAAGCTCTGCTAACGGCAGCATAGTGTTTCTCGCTTGTGCTTATGGCATGGCCGGGGCAGGCTGGGCAGCGTGATAACTAGCGCAGATGTGCAAGCGGCCGCGGCCCGCATAGCCGGCCGGATCCGGGTTACCCCGGTGACTGAGGCCGACGCCGGGACCTTCCCGCCAGCGGCGCGAGTCTGGCTGAAGCTGGAGCAACTGCAGCACACCGGGACGTTCAAGGCCCGGGGAGCGTTCAACCGCATCCTGTCCGCCGCCGGGCAGAACGTGATCCCCGCCACCGGAGTGGTCGCCGCCTCTGGCGGCAACGCGGGCCTCGCCGTGGCCTACGCCGCCGCCGAGCAGGGACTGCCGGCCCGGGTGCACGTGCCCGCGGCCGCACCCGTGGTGAAGGTGGCCAGGCTGCACGCCTATGGCGCTGAGGTAGTGCAGGCCGGCAGCAACTACGCCGAAGCCTCGGAAATGGCGGCCAAGCACGCCGCCGAGACGGGTGCCTTGCTGTGCCACGCCTACGACCAGCCCGAGGTCTGCGCCGGCCAGGGCACGCTCGCGCTTGAGCTGCTGGAGCAGACCGCCGGGCAGGTCGACACGGTGCTGGTCGCGGTGGGCGGCGGCGGGCTGATGGCCGGTGTCGCCGCGGCCACCGAGGGCCGGGCGCGTGTGGTTGGCGTGGAGCCAGACACCATCCCCACGCTGCACGCCGCGCTTGTCGCTGGCGGCCCGGTCGACGTCCACGTCTCCGGCATAGCCGCCGACTCACTGGGTGCCACCCGCCTGGGCGACATCGCCTATGCGGTGGCCATCCGCACTGGCGTCCGGTCCGTCCTGGTCGACGACGTGGACATCGTCGCTGCCCGCCAGTACCTGTGGGACCGCTACCGCCTGGCCACCGAGCACGGTGGCGCCGCGGCGCTGGCCGCGCTGCTGGCCGGCGCTTACCAGCCGGAGCCCGGTGAGCGCATCGCGATCGTGCTCTGTGGCGCCAACACCGACGCGACCACCCTCACCTGACCGGGTACCCTGAGGCTTGCTGTGGTGGGACGTTTACGTACCGGAAACACGGGTTGGGCAGACTGAAAGCGTGGACAGGCAGGAAGAGTTCGTACTGCGTACGCTCGAGGAACGCGATATTCGCTTCGTCCGGCTATGGTTCACCGACGTCCTCGGCTACCTGAAATCCGTGGCCGTCGCCCCGGCCGAGCTTGAGGGTGCGTTCGCCGACGGCATCGGGTTCGACGGGTCAGCCATCGAGGGGTTCTCCCGGGTACACGAGTCGGACATGATCGCCAAGCCGGACCCGTCGACGTTCCAGCTCATGCCGCTGCGAGGCGGAGAGGCCGAGCGGGGTGAGGCGGCGGTCGGCCGGATGTTCTGCGACATCCTCATGCCTGACGGAACGCCATCCTGGGCCGACCCGCGTTACGTGCTCAAGCGCGCGCTGCGGCGGGCCGCGGACCTCGGGTTCACTTTCTATACCCACCCGGAGATCGAGTTCTTCCTGCTGCGGGAGAAACCCGAGCCGGGCGCCAAGCCGCGGCCGGTGGACTCCGGCGGGTACTTCGACCACACGCCGCACAGCATCGCCCGCGACTTCAGGCGCAGCGCGATCGTGATGCTGGAGAGCATGGGCATCTCGGTGGAGTTCAGCCACCACGAGGGTGCGCCCGGCCAGCAGGAGATCGACCTGCGTTACGCCGACGCCCTGACCACAGCCGACAACGTGATGTCGTTCCGGCTCGCGATGAAGGAAGTCGCGCTGGACCAGGGCGTCTACGCGACGTTCATGCCCAAGCCGTTCACCGAGCACCCTGGCTCGGGCATGCACACGCACATGTCGCTGTTCGAGGGCGACCGGAACGTCTTCCACGAGCCCGGCGCCGAGTTCGGCCTGTCCAAGCTGGGCCGGGCGTTCATCGCCGGGCTGCTCACCCACGCGGCCGAGATCACCGCGGTCTGCAACCAGTGGGTGAACTCCTACAAGCGGCTCTGGGGCGGCGACGAGAAGATAGCCGGGGCTGGCGGCGAGGCGCCCGCCTATATCTCCTGGGGCCACAACAACCGCTCGGCGCTGGTCCGGGTGCCGATGTACAAGCCGCAGATGGGCAACGCGACCCGGGTCGAGTTCCGCTCGATCGACCCGGCCTGCAACCCGTACCTGGCGTTCGCGGTGATCCTGGCGGCTGGGCTGAAGGGGATCGAGGCCGACTACGAGCTGCCGCCCGGCGCCGAGGACGACGTGTGGGCGCTCACCACGGCTGAGCGCCGGGCGCTCGGGATCGAGCCGCTGCCACAGAGCCTGTCCGAGGCGATCAGCGTGATGCAAGGCAGCGAGCTGGTCGCCGAGGCCCTGGGCGAGCACGTCTTCGACTACTTCCTGCGCAACAAGCGGGCCGAGTGGGCCGAGTACCGCCGCCAGGTCACCGAGTACGAGCTGGACCGCTACCTCGGCATGCTCTGAGCCCCGGCGATTGCCGCCAGCTCGCGGTCACCAGTCGCGCAGGCTGTCTTACCCGGCCGGGTGCGAGCGGGCTGCCCCGTGGGCGGGCTCCCCGTAGCGTGGCACGGATTAGCCGAATGGCCCCGATACAGGGAACTGATGACGTTTCTGCCCGTTCATCGTCATAGCGGGGGGATTGTCATCTTTACCGAGAGCAGTCACTGCACACGGAGGGTCGGCATGAATTCCGCATTACGAGGTTTGGGCTGGTACCGGGGCAGGCCGTGGCTGGCCAGCGCACTTGCGGGCGGCGGGGTCTGCGCCCTGCTCGCGGCGGGCGCGCCAGCGGCGAACGCGGCGACCAGCACCGGAGCCCCGCCGCTGACGATACTCACCCCCGGCGCGAACAACGGGAACGGCGATATCTTCCTCGCGCCCGACTCCGGAGGAAACTACGCCAGCGGCCCGGAGATCGTCACCAATACCGGCAAGGTGGTGTGGTTCCACCCGCTGCCGACGGGCGAGGCAGCCACCGATTTCCGCACCCAGACCTACCTGGGCCAGCCGGTGCTGACCTGGTTCCAGAGCGGCGCCAACGGCGCTCCCGGCATGGACGTCATCTACAACGACCACTTCCAGCAGATAGCCACCGTGCACCCGGGAAACGGGTATCAACCGGACCTGCATGAGTTCCTGATCACGCCCTGGAACACCGCGCTGATCACGGCTACTTACCAGACCACCGCCAACCTGACCTCGATCGGCGGACCGGCCGACCAGACGGTCATCGACGGCGTGGCCCAGGAGATCGACATCCAGACCGGCAAGGTCCTGTTCACATGGAACAGCGCCGACCACGTGCCCTACAGCGACAGTCACGTTCCGCTGCCGTCGTCGGCGAGCCAGCCGTGGGACTGGTTCCACATCAACGCCGTTCACCTCGACACCGACGGCAACCTGCTGATCAGCTCCCGCCACACCTGGACGGTCTACAAGGTGAACCGGCGCACCGGCCAGATCATGTGGGAACTGGGCGGCAAGCAGAGTTCCTTCACCCTCAGGGCAGCACCCGGCCAGGTGCTGGACAGTGCAGGCGAGATTTTCGCCTGGCAGCATGACCCGGAGGGCCTCGGCCATGGCATCTACACGGTGTTCGACGACGAGTCCAACGGGCTGGTAACGCTGCTTCCGTACAGCCGGGCCGACACGATCCAGCTCAACCTGCAGACGCACGTGGCCACCCTGGTCAAGTCGGTCGACCAGCCGGAAGGCCTGGTGGCAGCGGCCACCGGCAACGCGCAGACCACCAGGAACGGTGACCTGTTCGTGAGCTGGGGCAACCAGCCGTATCTCTCCGAGTTCAGCCCGTCAGGAAAGCTGCTGTTCAACGCCGAACTCCCAGCCGGCGTCGCCACTTACCGCGCTTACCGGCTCCCCTGGAACCCGCCCGCTAACTAACCGCCTTGCAGGCCGGCCACGGCGCGCTTGTACAGCGCCGCTGGCCGGCCTGTGCGTGCCGGGCCAGCCCCTCTCACAAGCCGGGATGCAGGCCGCCATGCAGCCGCTCCCGGTAACGGCGGTCCGCTTCCTGCACCAGGGGCCGGAACCTGGTCTCGGCGTCGCCGGCGATCTGCGCCCAGTCGCGGCGGCCCAGGACCGGCCCGGCGGCGGCGCACAAGTCGGCATAGAACGCGACGGCGTGGCCGAGCCAGTAGGCGCGGGTCAGCGGGCGCCGCTGGAACCCGTAGAGCGCGTTGCCCGTGCCCGGCTCGGTGTAGAACAGCGCCGACGGTGCCGCCGCTGGCCGAGTCCCGGCCGCGGAGAACAGGGCAAACGGGACGAGGCCGGCACCCGGGAGGTAGTCCTGGAGCAGCCTGAGCCGCTTGGGCACCCTGATCGCCTGCAGGCCGTCGCGCCGGATGAGTTCCTCGAGCCTGGTCTCCATGGTGCCGGCCCGGTCGGCGACCTCGGCGGCCAGGCCCGCCTGGTCGGCGCCGCCGGAGTCCTCGGCGCGGCGGCTGGTCGCACGGAACCAGTCGATCGCCTCGGCGGTCAGCGCGTAGCCGCGTTCGCGGCGCTGGGTAGCCTCGGCCGGCTCGATCAGCCAGCGGGTCCGGACCAGGTTCTCGGCCAGGCAGGCGACGGCCGCGAGCGCAGCCGACGAGGCCCGTTCACCCAGAGCTATCGCCGCGACCCCGAAGGCGTCGGACGCCTCGCCGAACATGGTCTGCACGTGCTCAGCGGGCGTGACCGGAATGTTGAAGCGCCAGCGGGTGTCGCCCGCGACGCTGACCTGCGCCTGCCCCGACGGGCCGACCGCGTCCATCAGGCCAGACGCCGACCTGGCCAGCGCCGCACCCAGCGCGCCGTCAGCCATGGCCCCGGCTGGCCCGCGCTCTGGGCCGGGTTCCGGCCCAGGCTCTGGCGACCAGCCGAGGATCTCGTCCACCTGACGGACCAGCATCTCCCAGGCCCGGGTGACGCCCTCGATCAGCGGGTTGCCGCTCTCCCCGGTTTCTTGGCTCACGCGTTCGAGCATAAGCCGCAGCCGATGAGTGCGGCCTTGTGGCACCGTCTATTGACCAGGCCACCGGGCCACGACACGCGATCACGACCCAGGATCACGACACAACACGACACAACACGACACAAGGAGCGAGCCGATGGGCCGCGAGCCGACCACCGGATACGCCCAGGCCAACGGCGTCAGCATGTACTGGGAGAGCCGCGGCACTCCCCGATGTACCAGGTCTACTCGCGCGTAGCGCCAGATCCCGATGCGTTCGGAGCCCTGATAGACAAGTCCGGGACCTGCTGCGCCAGCCCTACGACTGGACCGGGGAGGTCCGGCAGCTCACCATGCCTGTCCTGCTCGCCTACGGCGACGCCGACAGCATCCCGCCCGCCCACGCCGCTGAGTTCTTCGCGCTGCTCGACGGCGGCCTTCGCGACGCAATGCTCGGTGGCTCGCCACCACCGGCCTCGCGCCTGGCGATCTTGCCGGGAACCACTCACTACGACATTCTCGACACATCCCAGGCAGAGAAACTCATCACCGATTTCCTTCAGTAATCCAGATTCCAGAACGATTGCCGGCCGGTGCTCACACTGGCTGGCTCACCATTCGTGGCCTGTGACCCTGACACCGGGCGGTTATGCGTAACATCAAGCAGTGGCTGTTACCAGGTGTTGCGACCAGTGCGGCATGTCGTTCATGCCGCGTCGCGAGCATGCCCGGTTCTGCTCCGCCCGCTGCCGCGTCGCGTGGAACCGGCAGAACACCAGCGCCCCTGGATGTGAGGAGAGCGCGCTCGACTGGTCGAGCACCGCGATGCGGGACGCCGCTGACCGGGTGCTGAGGGAGGGCGCGCCCAGCCGGGCGCAGGGCTTCGTGCTGATCAGCGAGGCGGTCTGGTGGGTCACGATCGTCGACGCCACGCTGGTCCGCTATCACCCTGAGGTTTACAACGGCGTGCTCGCTGGCCGGGCTGCGGCCGAGCGTGAGGCGATCGAGGGGACGCTGGCCGGGCTGCGGTTCGTCCGGAACTGGATGGGCTACCACGCCGACCACGCTGACTTCATCCGCCCGCAGCCAGGCCATCATCGTCCTGGCGGTGGCCAGATCGCCGCCTGGACCTGGCGGCGAGCGCCCGAGCCCGCTGTCACATCGTTCCCGCCGCTGCGCCAGGAATGGGAGATGGGCCGGCACCAGGCGTACCAGGAGCACCTGGCCGGTCACGCCGTGGGCGAGACCTTCGGCCGGGCCGCGGCCTTCCTGGGAGAGGCCACCGAGCAGCCGGCAGCCTTAGCCGACTTCCCATGGCCGCAACGCCGCCTTCCTTTGGCGGGCTGCCGCGCGGACCACGGCTTAACCTGATGGGGTGCTGCTTCCGGTCAGGGACGAGGCAGTGGCGGCTGCTGTCGGCATGTTCTTTCACACCGACGTCGAGGATTTCGGCGCGGTCGTCCGCGAGGTGGCACGGTGCCTGCGGCCGCGGGGCCGTTTCGTCTACGTCGGGGTTCATCCCTGTTTCGTCGGGCCGTTCGTCTACCGGATGACGGAAGCCCAGGACGGCGCGCTCAACTTCGTGCCCGGCTACGGCGCAACCGGCTGGGCCAATCGCGGCTCCGGGGACGGAACGCACATCGGCGGGCGCGTCGGCTTTCACCACAAGACGCTCGGCAGCCTCCTGCAGGGGATCACCAGCGCCGGCCTGGTCATCCGTGACGTGCGCGAGTTCCAGGGCCGGGGCATCATCCTGCCCTGGAACCTCGGCCTGGTCGCCGAGCGTCCCTGAAGACGGTTAGCCGCCGACGTCTACCCAGGTCCAGTCCTTGGTGTCGGGAGTGACCGGCATCAGGTCGCGGCTCCGGCCAGGACGGCCGCGTGCGAGCGCACCGCGGCCGCGAACGCGACGATGAGCGGGTGCACCCAGGTCGGATCGGACGACAGCTCGGGCTGGAACAGCGAAGCAAGGCAGAACGGGTGCCCGGGCAGCTCGGCCACGCGCACCTCGCCGCTCTCGTCCCGCCCGCTGAAGACCAGCCCATGACGCTGCAGGATGTCGAGGTAGTCCGGGTTGAGGCCGTAACGGCAGAAGTACCGCTCGGTGGTCGGTCCCGCGCCCATCACAGCCGCGGCGGTCGTTCCTGGCTCGATGAGAACAGTTGCTTCCTCGCCTAGCAGCGAGCACTCCAGCGGCACGATCAGCAGCTCGGCCGCTCCCGGGTCGCGTTCAGCATTATCAACGGCGGTCAGCCCGCAGACGTGGCGAGCGAACTCGAGCAGCAGGTGCTGGAACCCGCCGCAGGTGCCAAGGAACGGGATACCGCCGGTACGCGCCGCCTTAATAGCGGCAAGCACCCCATCGGTGTTCTCGTAGGGAGAGCCCGGGATGGCCCAGACGCCGTCGAAGCCTGCGACGTCGTCCGGCGTGGCGATGTCCGTGCTGTGCAGCCAGTAGACCTCGATCGCCGGGGCGTCGGCGGTGGTCGTGGCCTCGACGAGGCCGGGAATCCTCTGGTGCGCCCGGACCGAGGAGGACCGGTCGCCCACGAGCGCGAGGCGGGGCAGTGCGGATTGCCGCGGGAAAGACGTCATGAGGTCATGCTCTCCGGCCAGGGATCACAATGTCCAACGATGATGTGGCATCGCGAGATCAGCAATACTTATCTCATGGAGATCCGCGACCTGCGCGCGCTGCTGGCGGTGGTCCGGCACGGGTCGTTCACCGCCGCGGCGAGGGAGCTCGGCTACACCCAGTCGGCCATCTCGCAGCAGGTCGCCGCGCTGGAGACGGAGCTCGGCCAGCCGCTGGTCCAGCGCCGCCCGGTGCGTCCCACGCCAGCGGGGGAGCGGCTGGCTGAGCACGCGGCCCGGATCGTGCTCCGCCTGGATGTCGCGCGCAGCGAGCTGCACAGCCTGGGCGACGCCTCAGGCGACGTGCGGGTGGGAGCATGCCCGCTGGCAGCCCCGGACCTGCTGGCGGCCGCGCTCCGCGACCTGCGGGCGGGCAACCCGCTGCTGCAGGTCACGGTGCGCCCGGCGGATCCCCATTCCGCCGTCGCCGACGTTGCCTCGGGTGCCGTCGATGCCGCGCTCGCTGACGGCATCACCGGGCACAGTGAGCGGCTGCACCTCGCCGACGCCGGATTGCTGCTGTCCACGCCGATGACGGAGACCCCGCTGGTGGTGACGCTCGCTGCTGATCATCCGTTGCGGGGCCGGGGTGGCATCGATCTCGCTGTGCTCGCCGACGCCCCATGGGTCGTCGCCCCGGAACTGGCCGGCCGCGGCCCGGCGGTGCCGGCGTCGCATGTCGTGTGCGATGGTGCCGACATGCCAACGCTGCTGGCCCTAGTCGCGGCGGGCCTCGGTGCGGCGCTGCTGCCCGCTGCCGTCGGCCCGCTTCCCGATGGCGTCGTAGCCGTCCCGCTGCGCAGCCCGGCCCTCGTCCACCGCACCGAGCTGCTGGCGCTGCGCACCGTGACCGCCCGCCAGCGGCTGCTCGTGGACGCGCTCGCTGCCCAGTCCCGGCTGCGCTGACGGTGCCTGCAACCCCGCTGCCTCCGGCACTGGTCTCTTCCGGCCCGCCGGGTAGGTCGCTTACCGTGCTGGGGTGAGCATCATGCGGGAGACATCGCTCGCCGGGCAGCTCGCCGCGATGGGATTCGCCGACACCGCACGGGCGGAGCGCCTGCTTACCGGTGATCTCGGGATGGATGCTGGTGGCGCCGACTCGGCCATTGTTGAGGCGATCGCGGGAGCTGCCGACCCGGATCTCGCGCTGGTCAGCCTGTCCAGGATGCCGCAGGATGCCGAGTTCCGTGCGGCACTGCGCGAGGACGACGGCTTCCGGGCGCGCCTGCTGGCAGTGCTCGGCGCCAGCGAGGCCCTGGGCAGTCATCTCGCGCGGCATCCGGCCGACTGGCAGCTGCTGACCGGCCCGGACGCGATGCGGCGCCCAGCAGCCAGCGAGCTTCGCCAGGAGCTGCTGACGGTCGCCGGCGCTGAGCCCGGGTCGCCGGAGGAGGCACTGCGCGTCGCCTACCGGCGCCGGCTGCTGCGCCTGGCGGCCAGGGACCTGACCGGAGCCGCTGACCTCGCCGACGTCGCGGCCGAGCTCGCCGACCTCACGACCGCGTCGCTTGAGGCGGCGCTGGCTGTGGCCAGATCGCGGCTGCCGGCCAGCGCGGCACCGTGCCGGCTGGCGGTCATCGCGATGGGCAAGTGCGGTGGCCGGGAGCTGAACTACGCCAGCGACGTCGACGTGATCTTCGTGGCCGAGCCTGCGGAGGCGGCCCAGGGGACGGCCCAGGAGGCGGCCCAGGAGACGGCAGCGCAGCCTGCGGTGACCGAGCCGGGGGAGGACCGGGAGGCCGCCGCGCTGCAGACGGCGACCAGGCTGGCGGCCAGCATGATCCGGGTCTGCTCAGACCCCTCCGCCGAGGGAGTGCTGTTCCCGGTCGACCCGAACCTGCGGCCGGAGGGCCGCGACGGGCCGCTCGTCCGGACCCTGGCCAGCCACCGCGCCTACTACGAGCGCTGGGCCAAGACGTGGGAGTTCCAGGCGCTGCTCAAAGCCCGGCCGGTAGCGGGCGACGCCGCGCTCGGCGAGGTCTACATGGCCGCCGTTACGCCACTGATCTGGCAGGCATCGCAGCGCGAGCACTTCGTCACCGACGTTCAGGCCATGCGGCGCCGGGTCGTCGCCAGCCTGCCCGCCGACCAGGCGGGCCGGGAGATCAAGCTGGGCCCGGGAGGGCTGCGCGACATCGAGTTCGCCGTTCAGCTGCTGCAGCTCGTGCACGGCCGCAGCGACGAGACGCTGCGTTCCCGGGGCACGCTGGATGCCCTGGCCGCGCTGGCCGCCGAGGGCTACGTCGGCCGCGACGACGCGGCCAACCTGGCCAGCGCTTACCGGTTCCTGCGCCGCGTGGAGCACCTGCTGCAGCTGCGGCAACTGCGCCGGACGCACACCCTGCCCGAGGACCCGGCGGTGCTGCGCCAGATCGGCCGCGCCCTGCGCGAGATGAAGCCGGACCCGCCCCGTCCGGCCGGGATGGGCCCCGGAGCCGCTCCCGACGAAGGACCGGCATCTGCTGATCCGGCCGACGACCTCCTCGCGCAGTGGCGGCGGCACGCAGGCCAGGCACGGATGCTGCACGAGAAGCTGTTCTACCGGCCGCTGCTCGAGGCGGTATCCCGGCTTCCAGGTGACGCGGCCCGGCTGACCCAGGAGGCGGCGCGCACCCGCCTTGAGGCCCTCGGCTACGCCGACCCGGCCGGGGCGCTCCGGCACATCGAGGCGCTCACCGCAGGCTTCTCCCGCCGGGCCGCCATCCAGCGGACCCTGCTGCCTGTGATGCTCGGCTGGTTCGCCGACGCACCGCAGCCAGACGCGGGCCTGCTGGCGTTCCGCCAGGTCAGCGAGGCACTCGGCGACACGTCGTGGTACCTGAGGCTGTTGCGTGACGACACCAGGGTCGCTGAGCGGATGGCCAGGCTGCTGGCCTCAAGCCGCTACGCGACCGACCTGCTGCTGCGCTCGCCCGGGGCGGTCGCGATGCTGGCCGACGACGCCGAGCTCGCACCCAGAGCCGCCACGGAGCTGTATGCGGACGCGGCCGCCGTCGCGCGCAGGCACCCGGGCGCCACCGGGGCCGTCGAGGCTGTGCTCGCGCTGCGGCGCCAGGAACTGCTGCGCACCGCTGTGGCCGACCTGCTCGGGCTCGCCGGGATAGAACAGACCTGCGAGGCGCTCACCACGGTCGCCGCGGCCACGATCGGCGCTGCGCTTGAGACTGCCACCCGGCAGATCGAGCAGCAGAACGGGCCCCTGCCCACCCGCCTCTGCGTGGTCGCGATGGGCAGGCTCGGCGGCCACGAGATGAGCTACTCCAGCGACGCGGACGTTATGTTCGTGCACGAGCCTCTGCCCGGCGCTGACGAGGAAGCCGCGACCAGGGCAGCGCACGCGGTCGCCGAGGAGCTGCGTCGGCTGCTGGCGCGGCCGGGACGTGACCCGGCGCTGCTGATCGACGCGGGACTGCGGCCCGAAGGACGGCAGGGGCCGCTGGTCCGCACGCTGGCCTCGTACCGGGCCTACTACGAGCGATGGTCGGCTCCGTGGGAGGGCCAGGCGCTGCTGCGGGCCGAGCCGGCCGCCGGCGACACCACAGTAGGCGGCGCTTTCGTCGCGATGGCCGACGAGATCCGCTATCCAGCAGGCGGTATCCCCGACGCATCCGTTCGGGAAGTCCGAAGAATCAAGGCCCGGATGGAATCCGAGCGCATTCCCCGTGGCGTCGACCCCGCCCTGCATACCAAGCTCGGCCCCGGCGGGCTCAGCGACGTTGAGTGGGTGGCGCAGTTGCTGCAGCTGCGGCACGCCCACGCGGTGGCCGCGCTGCGGACTACCCGGACGCTGGCAGCGCTCCGGGCCGCAAGCGACGAGGGGCTGATCAGCAGGCCCGACGCCGAGGCGCTCTGCGCCGCCTGGCGGCTCGCTACCCGGATCCGGAACGCGGTCATGCTGGTCCGTGGCCGGTCGGGGGATTCGGTGCCGTCGGCGCAGCCCGAGCTGGGCGCGGTCGCGCGGCTGATCGGCTATCCGGCCGACGCGTCGCACGACCTCGTCCAGGACTACCGCCGGGCGGCGCGGCGGTCGCGCGGGGTCATGGAGCGGCTGTTCTACGGCTGAGTCTGCTGGGGCTGAGTTTGCTGGGGCTGAGCCTGCGGCACCGCCGGAAGACTGCCGTTGGCCCGCAGCACTGCCAGCGCGTCGACGGTGACGCAGCCGCGCCAGTCACGTTCGGCCGACGGGGACCAGGCGGGCCAGTTGAATGTCCAGCCCCCGTCGTCGCGCTGCGCGACGGCGAGGTGGTCGAGATGCGCCCTGATCACCGGTTCGTCGAACACGCTGCGGGCGATCGATCCGGGCAGCGGCGCGAAGTCCAGCGGCGAGTGGGTCTCGCCAGGCACTTCCGGATCCAGCGTCACGACCTCGAGCAGCATCGGGCCCAGGCGCTTGAGCGCGCCCTCGGCTCGTTCCCGGTCGGGCACGTGGTCAAGGAACCGCAGCACGCCGCGTGCGCCGTAAGGCGTCAGTGCGTCGAGCTCGTCGATCCGCGACCACAGCAGGTCCGTGGCCCGGTGCAGCCACGGATGGGTGACGCCGCGCGCGTGCAGCGTGCCCGCGATCTGGCCCGTCTGGATCAGTGACACAACGCCCGGCTCAGGTACCCACCATGGCGCGTGCGGCCAGCGCGCGACGCTGGCCAGGGCGGCCTCGGCGCCGCCCTCGGCGGGCGCGTTCGCATCCAGCCAGGCGCACGCGCCGTCGGCCAGGTCCGTGTCCCATGCGTCCGACTCATCCAGCGTGCGCAGGGCGAACTCGATATCGCCGGGCTGGCTGGCGGGGTCACGGATGTCGGGCTCCAGGCCGTGGCCGAAACCGCCGTCGGGATTGCGGTACGCGGCCACAGCGTCACGAACGGCGGCAGCATCACCTCCGGCGAACAGGCGCTCGAACCTGCGGCAGTCAAGGACGCGGGCATTGGCCGCGACGAACTGCGCGGCGGCATCGATATCAGGCTCGCTCATGGGTCCCATTCAACCCAGAGCCCGGCCCGCGGTCTTGAATGAAACGGACACCAGCGTGGCAGTATGGGCTGGTGAACTGGGCCGAGGGTGCCGTCATGGCAGCATCCGTACCTGGCTACCGTGAGTTCGCGCCGCCCGCGGATCTCTCAGCCGCCCTGCACTGCCTGTGGGTCTCGGTCGTGTCGCCAGCCGCACCCGCGACCCAGGACCTGGTGCTTCCTGATGCCTGCACCGACCTGATCTGGCATAGCGGGACCGGTGTTTTCGTGGCCGGCCCCGACACCGGGCCAGTTCCGTTCCTGCGCGAGCCTGGCACCGTTCTGATCGGGGCCCGGTTCAGGCCCGGAGCGGGTGGCGCCGCGCTCGGCCTGCCACTCAGCGAGCTGCTCGACCTGCGGGTGGCTGGCGCGGACCTGCCCGGGGTGCCGGACCGGAGGCTGCCAGGAGGGCTTCCGCCGGACGTTGCGTTCCGCCGTGTTGCCCTGGCCGCTGCCGAGATGGTGACGCAGCGCCCGCCGGACCGGCTCGTCGTGGAGGCCGCCCGTCAGCTCGACCAGCCCGGATCCCGGGCTGACCTGGTCGCGGCACGGCTGGAGATCAGCGAGCGGCAACTGCGCCGCCGGTGCCAGAACGCCGTCGGGTACGGCCCGGCGCTCCTGCACCGAGTGCTCAGGTTCCGGCGGTTCCTGTCCCGTATCGACGCCGGGGAGGCAGCCGACCTCGCCGGTATCGCCGCTGACATCGGCTACGCTGACCAGCCGCATCTCACCCGGGAGAGTTCTGAGCTGGCCGGGCTCCCGCCCGCCGCCCTGGCCCGGACGCGCGGCCCGGGCGCGCGGCAGGTCAGGCGCCGGCCCGGATATTAGACACGGTGATGACCCCGTCGGTCACGGTGTACGTGCCATGGAAGTGCTTCACCGTGCCGTTGGTCTGAGTCGCGTCCAGCAGGACGGTCACGACGTTGCCGCTCACGGACACGACGGTCAGGTTGTCGCTGGCGGTCTGGTCGAAGCCCTGAACGAACGTGGCGTAGGACACGCCCGTGTTCTTGCCGCCAAGAGCCCAGGCCCGCTGGTAGTTGTGGTTGTTGATCGCGTTGAAGTAGGACTGCACAGTGACGGCGGGGCTAGGCGGGGCAACGGCGACTTGCTGGCTGGACGGGCTCGGCGTGGGCGGTTGCGTTTGCGTCTTCGACTGCGGTGGCGTACTGGTGTGTCCGCGCAGCATCACGAACAGGACCCCCGCGATCACGAGTATCAGGACGCATGCCGCCACACCCCCGGCGATCGCGGCGCCGTGCGACCGCGATCTCGGGTCCCGCGCTCCCCGGTACGGCTGCCGCGGCGGGGGACCGGCCTGCCAGTTCTGTGGTTGGGGTTCTGCCGGGCGGAAGAGGTCATCGAGGGTGAAGTTCGGCTCGGGCCGCTCTGGGAGATCGCGCCGTGGGGGAGCCTGGCCGGGCGGGCCCATCCGCATCGTCGGCGCCGCGTCCGAGGGATCCTGGGGACCGGACGAGCCCAGCCGGGCTGTGGGGGGTTCAGATCCGGGCACACGCCAGTCTTCTGGATCCGCCATCCTAGGGACGCGCCACCCTTCTTCGTCGGCCGTGCCCAGTGCAGGCCTGAGCGCAGCGCCTACTGGTGAGCCCATTGCAGGCCCATGTGCCTGGCTATACGGCGGGCCGAATGCCGCGACAGCGGCCGACGGCACGCACGCCGCATGAAGCGCTGCGGCGAATTCTCCGCAGCTCGCGTAACGGTCATCGGGTGACTTGGCTAGCGCCTTAGCCAGGACCTGGTCGACCGCTGGCGACAGGTCCGGGCGCTGCGAAGCCAGCGAAGGCGCGGGCGCTGAAAGCTGCGCCCAGATGACAGCGAAGTTCTGGTCGCGCTTGAACGGCGGCGCGCCGGTGAACATCTCGAACGCGGCGCAGGCGAGCGCGTAAAGGTCGGCACGGCCGTCGATCGGGCTGCCCTCTACCTGCTCGGGCGCCATGTAATCGATCGTGCCGAGGAACTGCCCGGTCAGGGTAAGGCTCGGGGATGAGAACGACTGCTTGCTGAGCCCGAAGTCGGACAGGTAGACGTGGTCTGGATGCCCGTTTCCGGCCAGTGACGCGATCAGCATGTTGCCGGGCTTGACGTCACGGTGGATCAGGTCGCGCGAGTGGGCTGCGTCGAGAGCCGAGGCCATCTGGCCGATGATGTCCGCAACCCGTGCCGCCGGAAGCGGGCCCTGCATGGCGATCAGCGTGCGCACGTCGTGCCCGCTGGCGTAGAGCATCGCTATATACAGGGCGCCGTTCGCCTCGCCCGCGTCGAAGACAGGGACGATGTGCGGATGGTTCACGGCAGCGGCAGCGCGCATCTCACGGATGAAGCGCTCCCGGAACGCCGCATCCCGGGCGAGTTCGGGCGCGAGGACCTTCAGGGCTACGGTCCGCTGCAGCCGGGCGTCGGTCGCGCGGTAGACAACCGCCATGCCGCCCCGGCCGACCTGCTCCTCGATCTGATAGCCCGCGATCTCCGAGCCGACGGGGAACCCACCCGGCGCGTAGGGTTGCCCCTCGTCCACCCATGCCTCCGCAGAACTCTGCCACCCGTGCGCCCAAGTATTGGCTACCGCCGACGTTCTCGCCAGCGAAGCGGGCGAGTGTAGGTGGTGACACGTAACACGTCGCCGTACCCGTGTGCTCCACCAGTGCCAGCGCTGCGCGCACGTGCTGCCGCTCGAGGCTCGCAGCCGGGCCTAGGCGAAGTTGACGCCGACAGCTCCGCCATTGTCCTCGCGGGTGAACACTACCCCGTCATATGGGCCGTTGTTGGGACCCGATATGCCCAGTCCGTACTTGGGCGTGGCTGGGGTGAGGGTCACGGTGAAGACATTCCACGCAGCGCCTTTGCCCTCACCGTGCAGGGCCACCCTGACAGTGGTCTCTGAGATGCCGTCGCCGCCCGGGTCGGAGAGGAAACCAATCGACACGTAGGGCGCGCCGTCGAAGCTGAACGCGTCGCGGGCGCCCTGGCCGATGCTGAGCTTTGGCATGGTGTCTTCCTCCAGGAACGGGTCCACCGTCGGGGTCGGGGTGAAAAAGTCAGAGGTGAGAAGTGAGGCGTCGATTTCGCTGCCGTTCGTGCCGGAAGCGGTGTCGGTCCACTGGGTCCCGTCCATGTTGACCGATATCAGGCCGCAGGTTGACGGCCCGCAGATGTGCTCGCCGGCGCCGTAGTGCGCGCTCCACAGGCGCACGCTGGCCTGCGGCATCGTCAGGCCTGGCAGGATGGATGACGCCATCGTGGAGACGTCAGCGTAGATCACCGGCCGCCACACACTGCTGTTCAGCCGCGTCTGCGCCCATGAGATCGCCTGCGACGGGGTCAGGTCACCGTTCTCGCAGTCGCATGCCGTCGCGGCGGTGGCGCCTGTCACTGTGATCGGCAGCAGATGAGCGCTCGGGAACTGCGCGGCGATCTGCGGGTAATCCGGCCAGTTCCCGTCAACATAACCCGCATAGGCGTTATAACCTGCAGGCAGGTTCGCGGCCGTAATCGAGTCGGCCATGGTCAGGGTCATCAGTAGCTGTCTCCTTAGCAGCCAGGTTTCCTGTGCAGGATGGCTAGCTGGATGTGCCACAGGCTGGTCTGCTCGCCGCTGGGGCTGGCCGTGTGCTTGGCACCCCCCGGTGCGAGTGTGGCGACATACGGCCGACGTTGCCGGCAAAGTCAGGCGGGGCTAGCGATGTCGCTGTTACGACTAAGCACAGTACATGCCCAATCGCTGCCTGGCGTGAGATCAGGGTCATTGGCACCCACACTTACCGGTGCCGGCAAGCCCAAACACCCGAAGTTCTCAGACGAGCACGGGCCGGGCGCCCCATAAGGGCGGCCGGCCCGGTCACAAACGGCGCGACGGTTACGCGTCGAAGTAGAGCTCGAACTCGTGCGGGTGCGGGCGCAGCCGGAGCGCGTCAATCTCGTTCGAGCGCTTGTAGTCCAGCCACGTCTCGATGAGGTCAGGGGTGAAGACACCGCCCTCAAGCAGGAAGTCGTGGTCGGCTTCCAGGTTGTTGAGCACGGTATCCAGGGATCCCGGAACCT
>Ga0335074_10004558_pt1 | contig 19109 bp, 18 predicted proteins | sample Lox_Sample_23_FD_206715 | JGI IMG/M metagenome (GOLD analysis project Ga0335074, IMG submission 206715) | Soil microbial communities from Loxahatchee National Wildlife Refuge, Florida, United States - Lox_Sample_2.3 | ecosystem: Environmental > Terrestrial > Soil > Wetlands | place: USA... | reverse complement strand
AGATTTGCGGCATGCCATTTCCCCGCACCCCGCGGCCAACGAATTCTCTCTGGCTGCCGGCGCCGTCGGCTGCGTCCCAATCATGGGTCGACACGGCCTGTAAAGCAGGAAACGGGCAGACGGTTTGGGGACTCAGCTCGCCGCGCCCACCAGCACTTTGGGGCCGGTAGGTTGCGCCATGCCGCCTGCGGGCTCAAGTGTTACGGCGAATGCTTTGGCAACAAGACCAGGCGTCAGGCGCATCACTACGGCTCCATTTTGCTGGTTGGCTTCGACCAGCCCCGCGTTCACCGGTGCGCCCGATGCGGGCACCAGCCACAGCTGGTAGCTTTTGCCGGCCGGCGCCGGCGCAAGCTGCCCGGAGTAGACTCCCACTCCCATGCGCGCGTTGTACACCACGTGCGCCTGGCCGGGTGGCCCGCCCGGCTGCTCCAGTAACGTGACCTCCGCCGAGTCCGGCGCGCCGGTTACCTGGCCCATCGCATCCATCGCCGCCGCATTCTGCGCCACCTGCGCCTCAAGCTGCTTGATCCGTTTGCCGCGCTCGAGGTCCTGCCTGGCGAGTTCGAATGTTGTGAAGACCAGGACCGCCGTGGCCAATCCGAAGCCGAGAGAGAATCGCAGTCCCCAGCGTTTTTTCCGGGCCCTGGTTGGGGAGGGTTGCGACACCTGGCGTTTTTCGGCGTGAACTTTTTCCATCAGCGCCGACTTGACCTGCGCCCGGGGACTCACCGGGACGGCAGACATCCCCAGCAGCGCCGAGCGTTGCCGTGCCGCAGCAAGCTTCTGCGCGCAGGCAGGGCAGTCGCGCAGGTGCGCTTCCAGCGTCTGCTTCTCCTCGCCGTCCAGCGTGCCCAGCGCGTAGAGGTCGAGGTCGTCCGGATTGGCGTGCGCTTCCATCATCCCAGCATCTGTCTCAATGTTTGCATTGCGCTCCTGGCCCGCGTCTTCACTGTGCCAAGCGGCGAGCCGGTCTTCGCGGCGATTTCACTCTGTGTCATTCCTTCAAAATAGGCTAGCTCCACCACCTGGCGCTGTTCGGCAGGTAACTTCTCCATCGCAGTTGTTACGCTTCGCGCTAATTGTGCGCGCGCCGCCTCGTCCTCAATGTTCGCCGACGAAACAAAGGCGCTGGCAAAGTCGCCTTCGTGCTCTTCGAGCAGTTCGCGATCGCGCCGCCCGCGCAGCCGCGAAATCGCGCGGTTGCGACCGATGACCATCAGCCATGCTGGCAGCGAACCGCGGCTCGCGTCAAACCGTCCCGCCTCGCGCCAAAGCTGCAGAAAAAGATCCTGCACCACCTCTTCGGCGGCCTGCTGATCCTTCAGCACCCGCATCAGCATCCCGAAGAGCATCGGCGCGTAGCGATCGTAGAGTGCGGAAAGCGCAGACTCATCTCCGGCCATCACCTTGCCAATCAGAGCGGAGTCGGGCGTTTGCTCGAGCGATGTAGTCATCGGGCCAAGCTCCGTCTCTCTTGTGAATACGCAGTGATGAGTCGCAATGGATTGAACGCCCGCGTTTCCCGGGCGCGCGGGTGCGGCGCCCATCTGCTCTTATACCACTGCAGGCGGCTCGCCCGCCGCCCCGCCATTTCCGTTGCCTCTATGGCTCGCGATCATCGCCGGGCCCGCCGAAACCCATCGTCCGCGGCGGCGGCGTTTTCAGCTCGTATTCGTGTGGCGGCTCGGCCTTCAAGAGCCAGCGCACAAAATAGTCCCAGCGGCGGCGCGTCATGTAGTTCGACTCGGCGCCGTAACCGTGGCGCTGGTTGGGCAGCAGCAGCAGATCAAAGTCCTTGTTGGCCTTGATGAGCGCGTCCACCACAAGCAGAGTGCTATACGGCGGCACGTTGTTGTCCATCGAGCCGTGGGCAAGCAGCAGGTGGCCCTTCAGGTTTTTGGCTAGGTTCTGGTTCGCCTGGTTATCGTAGTTGGTTGTGCCGTTAGCGCCAGTCACCAGCAGGCCCTCATAGCGCTCGCCCCAGTCGTCCTCGTATTCGCGGTTGTCGTTGTTGCCCGATTCGGCGACACCCACCCCAAAGAAATCGGGATAGCGCAGCAGGGCCTCCGTGGTGGCGTTGCCTCCGCCGGAGTGGCCGTAGATGCCCACGCGGCTCACGTCGATGAACGGATACATCTGCGCCAGTTCCTTGATGCCGGCTACCTGATCCGGCAGCGTGTTGTCGCCCATGTTGCCGTAGGAGACGTCGTGGAACGCTTTGGAGCGCTGCGGCGTGCCCATGCCGTCGAGTTCCACAACGATAAATCCCAGTTCAGCCAGGGCCTGGCAATCTCCGCGCGCTCCCAGAAAGGCGTACGTGCCGACACTGCCGATCTGCGGGCCGGGATAAATGTGGTCGATGATAGGGTATTTTCCCGCCGGATCGAAGCGTGTCGGCTCGAACATGAGGCCGTAAAGATCGGTCTTGCCGTCGCGCGCCTTTACCGTGATCGGCATGGGCGGCTTCCAGCCGGCGGCCAGCAAATGGCTGATGTCCTCTTTGCCAAGCGAAACTACAGCCTTGCCCGTGTCGTCGCGAACCGTCGTGGCCGGCGGCGTATCGGGCGTGGAAACGGCGTCGACGAACCAGCGCTGGTCGCCCGACGCCACGATGACATGGTCGCCGGGCTCAGGCGTCAGCGGCGTCAGGTGCGAGCCGTCAAAGTCCACCCGGTAGACGTGGTCGAAATAGGGATTCTCGCCGGGTTCCCGTCCGTTGCCCACAAACCAGATTTGCCGCTTTGCGCCGTCGACACGGAGTAACTCCGACACATCCCATTCGCCGCTCGTGATCTGGTTCTTCAATCGGCCTGTCGCCAGATCGTAGAGATACAGGTGGCCCCAGTTGCTGCGCTCTGAGAACCAGATGAACTCGTTCGACCGGGGCAGGTAGTACCAGTTGGCATGATGAAAGCCAGACTCGTATTGCGTGGCGGCTTTCTCTTCGTACACGTCGCGCACCACGCCGGTTCTTGCGTCGGCCACGCGCAGCCGCTCGTCCTTGTGATCGCGCGACGTGGAAACGAAGGCCAGCGTCTTCGCATCCGGTGACCACTGCACATCAACCCACTGCGGCGCGCCGCTATTGGAGTTCCTGCCGCACGCGACGTCGTCGCAAAGTGTGGATCGGTGCTGATCGGGCGGCATCTTCAGGCGCACCATCTTGCCGGAATCGAGGTCAATGATGACCCGCTCGATCATCGTGACGTGCTCGTCGCCGGGCATCGGATACTTCCACTCCTGCAGCTCGGGATGGCCGACGCGCGTGTTCACCAGATACATATCGCCATCCGCGCGCTGGTCCTGCCGGAAGGTCGCTATCTTTTTCGAGTCCGGCGACCAGAGCACCACCGGCCCGTCGCTCGAGATCCAGCCGGCGTTGTCGGTGGCGTAGCCGTAGTCCTTCACGCCATCGCTCGTGAGTCGCTTTTCCGCCCCGCTGGCGACATCCCGGATCCAGAGATTCCAGTCGCGAACGAAGACCGCGCGACGGCCATCGGGCGAGAGCGACTCGCTGCGCGGCGCGCTCGGCCCTGTGCAGGTGACGGCGATGCGATCGCAGACGTAGAGGCTGTGCGAGGCCGTCACCGTGACCGTGCGCAGGTCGGCCGAGAAGCGCAGATCTTCGATGGGCAACTGGTTCGGGTCGAGCGTCCGGTGCAGCAACGCCCCCAGCGCGGAGGCCATCCGGGCGTGATCGAACGCGGGCTCCTGCGCGCCAGTAGCGGCGTCGGCGAGGACAAACTCGAAAGTCTGGCCGGATGCGCGCACCGTAGATCTGCGGAACCACAGATGCGAAGTTTCACCGATCCATTCCGGCCGATCGACGCCCGAGACGAGCCGATCGACGTTGGGACCGAGAAACTGCGCGGCGTGGGTGTAGTCGTCGGCAGTTACGAGCTGCTGTGCCGGCAGCGACGATGCGCCAAGAATAAGCGTCAGAGGGATGAACAGTCGGATGGCCATGACGGGATTCGGAAATTCCTGAGTGAGTTGTTGGTGCAGCCGCCGAGTGGCGCATTGCAAACCTGGGAAACGGGCAAATTCCCTGCTGCCCGAAGTATAGCGGTTCGATGCGGCGGGTCTGGCGGCCTTCGCGGTGCGGGTCAGGTGTCCCGTATCCGGTCGCAGGCGCTGCGCGGCGCCGGCCGCTCTTGAATTGCCATCCTTCAGCTGCGCCCCGTGATCGCCGTGCCTTTTGGATTCGTTCCAAACCAACCAATCCAATTCGGTGCGGCTTCGCGTACAGGGAGCAGGTGGCCCTTCCCGATCCGATTCGCAGAAGGATGCAGTGACCGATATGCATCAGCGCTGCGGGCCTCACCTGAAGTTCAAATTCAAAACCAACCTCAAAGAGGAGAGGAATGCCGTGATGAAAAAGCTTGTGAACCTGTTCTTTGCCGCCATCCTGATGTACACCGGAACCGCAATCTACGCGCAGCACGATCCCATGGTGGGCGGCGCAGCGATGTTCCCCTCAAAGAACATCGTCGAAAACGCGCTCAACTCCAACGATCACACTACACTGGTCGCCGCGGTCAAAGCAGCCGGTCTGGTCGGCACCCTTGAAAGCCCGGGTCCCTTCACCGTCTTCGCGCCCACCAATGAGGCTTTCGCCAAGCTCCCGGATGGCACAGTCGAAAACCTCCTGAAACCCGAAAACCTCGACATGCTCAAGAAGGTGCTCACCTATCACGTGGTCTCCGGCCGAATCTCCACGCACGACCTGAAGAAGATGATCGAGGCCGGCGGAGGCAAGGCTACGCTGACCACGGTGGAAGGCGGCACACTGACCGCCTGGATGAAGGACGGCAAGATCATGATCACCGACGACAAGGGCAACATGGCTGCGATCACCATTCCCAACGTGTATCAGTCGAACGGCGTGATCCAGGTCATCGACACGGTGCTGATGCCGTAAAGGCAGCGGTCGGTGGTCAGAGACCAGAGATCAGAGACCTTTAGTCCGTTTGCATGCCCGTGCAGTTGCGCTCTTCGATTCAGGCCCGGATCGGAGAGCGGGACTTCACGGGATTTTTCGTGTTGATTCGCGCCAGTTTCTCTCTCAACGAAGATTGACAATTACAGTTTGGCGAGGTGCAAGATACAGGGGAGTGTCAGGACTGTCACCGTCCGTCATCATTGCACTCGCCGGCGCCATCCAGTAAAGGACGAATGCTGCAAGCCCTGTGATTACGGCGCAAGGGGCACAAACTGTGGCGAGAGCTACCGTGCCCCATGTGGCTGCGCCACCCGCGCCCAGGAACCCAGCAGCGTAGAGATACCATCTTGTATGCGTGCCGGGCGAAATGATCGCTGATACATCCTCGGCTCTATACGCGATCGTGTGGCCACGGTGGGTGCAGACGATCTTGCTGGCGTCGATCGATTGAACAAGGCAAGTGCGGTGGTTCCTGGGACGAGCGATCGTGACAACATATACGGTCTGCGTCTGATTAGCCAACAGCGCCCGGGCATGTCCCCATGTAGTGGCTTGGGGACTTTGACCGAGCGCAATGTTCGCAAAGACGAGGAAGAATGCGAGAGCCCTAAAGATACGACTCAGCGATGAAGAGATCATAGGCGCGTCCTCCATGTGATGAACACATGAGATCGCCTTAGTACGGCTTTGTGGTGGGCGAATGTGACACTTAGTTAAGTGCCACATTCGGTGAGAAGTCAGCGCAGACGTGCCAGCTTGTTGACCCGTTCCTCACTTCTGCTGCTCTTCCCCAACGCGCAGCACCGCCAGAAACGCCTCCTGCGGAATATCGACCTTCCCGATCCGCTTCATGCGTTTCTTGCCTTCTTTTTGCTTCTCCAGCAGCTTGCGCTTGCGCGTAATGTCGCCGCCGTAGCACTTGGCCAGCACGTTTTTGCGCAGCGGGCTTACGGTTTCGCGCGCCACGACCTTGGCGCCGATCGCCGCTTGGATGGCCACTTCAAACTGCTGCCGCGGAATCAGCTCGCGCATCTTCGATACCAGGGCCCGCCCGCGCTCGTAGGCATGCTCCTTGTGCACGATGATTGAAAGTGCATCGACCGGCTCGCCCGAGACCAGCACATCCAGCTTGACCATCGGCGACTCCCACTCACCCGTAAGCTGGTAATCGAGCGATGCGTAGCCGCGCGAGATGGATTTGAGCCGGTCGTAGAAATCGAGCACGATCTCGTTCAGCGGCAGTTCGTAGGTAAGCATCACGCGCGTTGCCGTCACGTATTCAAAGTTCACCTGCTTGCCCCGCTTCTCTTCGACAAGCTTGAAGATGCCTCCGACATACTCCTCGTTGGTGAGAATCTTCGCCAGGATGACCGGCTCGCGAATCGAAGCGATGCTTTGCGGTTCCGGCCAGCGCGAGGGATTGTCGACCTCGACCTCGCTGCCATCGGTCAGCGTTATGTGGTAGCGCACGCCCGGCGCGGTGGTGATCAGGTCCAGCTCGTATTCGCGCTCCAGCCTCTCCTGGATGATCTCCATGTGCAGCAGGCCGAGGAATCCGCAGCGGAAGCCGAAGCCCAACGCCACAGAGCTCTCCGGCTCGAAGAAAAACGACGAATCGTTGAGACGCAGTTTCTCCAGGGCGTCGCGCAGCAGCGTGTGCTCGTGCGAGTCGACCGTATAGAGCCCGGCAAAAACCATCGGCTTGATGTCTTCAAAGCCGGGCAGGGCGTGCGGCGCGGGCCGTGCGTCGTCCGTCACCGTGTCGCCAATGCGTGTGTCGCCCACGTTCTTGATGGTAGCGGCAAAGAATCCCACCTCCCCGGCCGAAAGCTCGTTGATCTCGACGGGCTTGGGGCTGAGCACGCCCATCGATTCGATCTCATAGGCTTTCTGGTTCGACATCAAGCGGATACGCTGGCCCTTGCGCATGGTTCCCTGCATCACGCGCGCCAGCACGATGACCCCGCGGTAGGCATCGAACCACGAGTCAAAAATCAGCGCCTGCAGCCGCGCGTCCGGGTCCCCTGTGGGCGCCGGCAGCCGGTGCACGATCGCTTCCAGCACATCGGGCACTCCCTGGCCGGTTTTGGCGCTCACCGGGATAGCGTCAGTCGCATCCAGGCCCACCGCCTGCTCAATTGCCTCCTGGGTGCGCACAACGTCGGCCGAGGGCAGGTCGATTTTATTGATGACCGGGATGATCTCGAGGCCGTGATTGATGGCCAGATAGGCGTTGGCCAGCGTCTGCGCCTCAACGCCCTGGCTGGCGTCCACCACCAGCAGCGCGCCCTCGCACGATGCCAGCGAGCGCGAGACCTCGTAGCTGAAATCGACGTGTCCGGGGGTGTCGATCAGATTGAGCTGGTAAGCCTGGCCGTCGCGTGCGTTGTACATCATGCGCACAGCGTGGGCCTTGATGGTGATGCCCCGCTCCCGCTCCAGGTCCATCGCGTCCAGCACCTGGGCCTGCATCTCGCGGTCGCTCAATGCTCCCGTCAGCTCCAGCAGCCGGTCGCTCAGCGTCGACTTGCCGTGGTCGATGTGGGCGATGATGGCGAAGTTGCGCAGGAAGCGGGCGTCCATGAGATTGCAGAAAGAAAGGGCTTAGCGCAATGAGCGCGCGAAGCCCTCTGCGCTCTAGCTTACCATCGCGGCAGATCTCTTTTACAATCGGCCAGTCGATCTTCACAGGGAAGCCGACCGCAGACGGCAAAGCCCTCGATACTTCCTTGACCGAGCCCGGCGATCATTCTCTGATCCATTTCGATCGCCTGTCGCCTAAGAAGACGGAACCGAATTGATGTCATTTCCGCGAGGTGCTGTTCTGAAAACACGAGGGTAACAAGCTTGGAACCCTTGGGGAGCCCCCGGATCTCTGCCGGTTCCCGCCTATCGCTTATCATCGGCATAGTGCCTTCCGTGGCCTTACCCCCGACCCACTGGATGCGTCTCTGATGCGTATGCGCTGGAGTCGCGTTCTGTTGCCGGAATGCCTTCTTCTGGTATTGCCGCTGGCCGGGTGTCCGACGCAAAGCACCAGCGCTTCTGCCACGCCTCCACCCCAGGCCATGGCTCCGTCACAGCCGCCCCAGCCTGCGCAACAGCCGGCCGCGTCCGCTCCCCCACCACCCTCCAACGCCCAGGCGCAGCGTGCCAGGGCAATCATTGAGCAGGTCGAAGCTGCCTATGCGCGCGGCGACGCCGACTACCGCAAAGGCCAACTGGCCGACGCCAAAACTGAATTCGATCGCGCCGTTGACCTGATGCTCTCCTGCGGAATCGACATCAAGACAAACCCGCAATTGCAGGACGAATTCGATAAGATCGTCGACCAGGTAAACGCGCTCGAAATGGAAGCCCTCAAGCAGGGCAACGGCTTTGTTCCCAAAGAAGAAATCACCCCCGCCGAGGCCGCCAGCGACGTCACCTTTGCCGTCAACCCAAACCTGTTGGCTAAGGCCACGGCCGAATTGGCCACAACAAAGTCAGACCTGCCCCTGATGATGAACGATTATGTGGCCGCCTTCATCAATTTCTTCGCCTACACACAGAAGGGCCACAACACGCTTCTGCATTCGCTCGAGCGCTCCGGTCTCTACCGGGGCATGATTCAGCGCGTGCTCGCCGAAGAAGGCGTCCCGCAGGACCTGATCTACCTGGCCGTGGCCGAGTCGGGATTCCAGCCGCGGGCCGTCAATCGGCGCTCCCGCGCGGGCGGCATGTGGCAGTTCATGCCTTCAGGCAACTACGGACTGGAGCGCAACCAGTTCGTGGACGAGCGCTTCGATCCGGAAAAGTCTACCCGTGCCTACGCGCGTTATATGAAGTTCCTTTACGACCAGCTGGGCGACTGGTACCTGGCCATGGCTGCCTACGACCATGGCGCCGGTAACATGCAGCGCGCCGTCCAGCGCACCGGCTACGCCGACTTCTGGGAGCTTTACAAACGCCATGAGCTGCCCACCGAGACGCAAAACTATGTGCCGGAGATCTTGGCAGCCATCATTATCGCCAACAATCCCCACCAGTACGGCTTTGATGACGTCACCCTGGAACCGCCGGTCCTCACCGACACGGTCAACATCGACTACGCCATCGACCTCCGGCTGGTTTCGGATCTGGTTGGCGCGCCCATTGACGAAATTGAAGCTCTCAACCCCAGTCTCCTGCGCATGACCACTCCGCCCGACACGCCATTTGACCTTCATTTGCCGGCCGGTACGGCTACCCTCTTCGAACAGCGTGCAGCCTTGGTGCCCGAATCGCATCGCAACTCCTGGCGCTACCACCTCGTGGCTGCTGGTGACACCCTGGAATCGGTTGCGCAGGAGTACCGCGTCTCCGTGGCTCAACTCGCTTCCGCCAATCAGATGAATTCGACGGGAACTCTTGAAGGCATCGATGCCTTGGTCGTGCCCGTCCCGCCGGTTGCCGCTCCTTCTCTGCAGACCCGGCTCTACGTGGCGCACCGCGGAGACACGTTGGTAACCATCGCCGACCGTTTCGGAGTTTCGCTGAGCGAATTGCGGCGATGGAACGGAATTCCTGCGGGCATTCACGTGGAACCCGGCCGCAGGTTGCATGTGGCCGAACCGGCTCCGGTCACCCGCGCCTCGGGACGCCACAGGCACAGCTCCACGTCCAATGCAGAAGCGGGTTCCCACCGGAAGACCCCCGTCCACGCGGCTTCTCGCATGGCTTCGACCGGCTCGCGATCCACCCCGGGGGCTGCGGCGCGCAAACCGGCTGCAAAGTCGGCCAATGGATCGCATTCAGCATCGGCGAAAACCCCGTCCGGCAGCAAAAAAAGCACCCGCCACAAGTCAGGCAGTCTCGCCAAGGCTTCACAGCAATAGCAAAAACTGCGGGAAAACTGCATTTGCCCCTTGAGTTTTGCTTGTGTTTCCGTGCAGGCTATAGCTACAATCGCTTGCGCGAGCAAGTACGCAATCATTTTGCTCTGCAAGAATCCAACGAAAAGAGGTCAGCGGTGATCCGCTGGAGGAATCGGGATGGATGAAGTGTTCAGGATGTACGCGATGAGTGACGGCGACCCGAATCGGGAGCCGGGTGACCTGGACCACGGTCAGGTCGAGCCCCTTGACGAAGAGGATGAGCTGGAAACTGCCGGCATCCTTACCTCCTCTGACGACGATGAAGTGATTGCTGAAGAAGTGATCATAGTGGCTGAGCCGGCGGCTCCCAAGCCCAAAAAGGCTCCGGCAAAGAAGGCCCCACCCAAGAAGGCAGCCGCCAAGAAAGCTCCAGCCAAGAAGGCCGCCCAAAAAGCTCCGGCCAAGAAGGCAGCCAAAAAAGCGCCAGCCAAGAAGGCCGCCAAGAAGGCTCCGCCCAAGAAGGCAGCAAAGAAGGCCGCTAAAAAGGCTTCGGCTAAGAAAGCTGCGAAGAAGGCTCCGGCAAAAAAGGCTGCCAGGAAAGCTGCGAAGAAGTCTGCAAAAAAGGCTGCAAAGAAGTCTGCTAAAAAGGCGGCAAAGAAGTCTGCTAAAAAAGCTGCGAAGAAGGGCAAGAAGAAGTAGCTTCTTTCACCGCTGTGGGGGCTCGGAATAAAGAACAAAAGGGCCCGGCATGCGCCGGGCCTTTTGTCTACACCGGTTTCACAGTTACTGCACTCGAAGCCGCCAAAGCTAAGAGGCTTTTTCCCTTCAGAAAAAGCCGTCCTGACGGAAGCAAAGACCTGGAAATCAACTGTGAAACCGGTCTGGTAGGCGGATCACGCTATTGGGGCGGGGCGGGTGCCTGAATTTGCGCCAAGTGCCATTTCTGGTGCCGCAGGTAGTCCTCGATGAGGAATCTCAGAGTTACCGGGGCATCGTCACCGACGGTGCAGAGCGTTCCCATACGCTCCTCGGGAATGCGCGCCACCACAGCCTTCAGAATCTCGTGCTCCACCTGCCACCAGCCGAGCAGCGTCTCCCACGCTTGCACTTCGTAGCCATGCGCTTCGACCCAGGCATCCTGGGCGTAACCAGGGCCGGTGTAAGTCACTTGCATTGACGCTCGAACGAATCGCTGCCGGTTGTTGGTCGCCGAATCGCAAAGGTGGCCGACAATCTGTTTCCGCGTCCATCCCCCCGCGCGCCATGGGGTGTCGACGACGTTTGGCGGCACGGCCAGGAGCGCGGCGAAGATCGCGGCGAGATCGGCATTAAATTGTGCTGAAACGGTGGTCATCGGCCCCCTTTATCGTCAAAGCGCAAAGACACGCGAGCCGGGAAAACGAATGGCTCACCCGCCCCGAATCCCGCAACTTGGAGCCGTTCAAGAAATCCCGCAAGAGTTCGAACCCCGCCTTGAATGCGGAAATGATGGCACGGCTAAAGTCACCCCGGTGACGAAGCCCCGTCGCCGGAAACCCCGGCGACGAGTCGTGCCCCTTCAAGCCAGTTATCGATGGAGCGGCGCTACGGTATCGCCGCCAGCACATCTGATGCAGCGTTGGTTGGGTTCACCTTCACCCACACCTTCGCGATCTTGCCGTGCGGATCGATGAGAAAGGTGTTGCGGTTGGCGATCACCATGCTGCCAAAACTGCCCAGCGATCCATACTCACTCACCACCTTGTGCTCCGGGTCCGCAAGCAGATGGAAGGTTAGCCCATCCTTGGCGCAGAACTGCTTGTGGCTGTCGGCTGTGTCGACGCTGACTCCCAGCACCACGGCATTCTTGGCCTCGAGCTGCGGCAGCGCGTCCTGGAACTTGTGCGCCTCGATGGTGCAGCCCGTGGTCATGTCCTTGGGATAAAAGTAGAGCACCACCCACTTGCCGCGATACTGATCGAGTGAGATGGGGGTTCCGTCTTGTGATGGCAGCGTGAATCCGGGGGCCGTCTGCCCCTCGGCAGGCATCGTGGCGTCATCGGCTGCGCGCGCCGCCGCGACGGACATCCCGGCTATGACAAAAGCGGCAAGGGCAAGGAAAACTGATCTTTTCATGGGAAAAACCTCCTGAAGGTGCCAACCAGGGACTTAGGGACTGGGGATGGCGGGCAAACTGGAACCGGGGAAGTCCTGAACCCTGAAACCTGCACCCTGAACCCTTATATCACCGGCGGGCGGCCACGATCGTAATCGCGGCGTCATTTGCGCGTTTGAGCAGGGCCCTTCGGTCGAAGAGCAGCGTGCGCCCGGCTTCGATTGAAAGGCAGGTCGCCCCTGCGCCAATCATCGACTCCACCGTCGGCAGTCCGATCACCGGCACATCGAAGCGCATGTCCTGGTTCGGTTTGGCCACCTTCACCACCGTCAGCTTTCGCGCCAATGTCGACGCGTTCCCCTCCATGGTCGCCATCAGCCGCCCGCCACGCTCAATCGTCGCGTCAGTGCCCTCCATGGCTTCCACCGCCACGCAGGCCTGCGCAGCCACCACCACGGTCTGACCGATGTCAAACCCCGCCAGCGCTCGCGCCACGCTCAGTCCGTATTCGATGTTCCTGCACTCCTCTTCATCCGGGGCGCGCTCCGTCAGCACTCCCTCCTCGGCCAGCAGCGGTTCCAGGAATGACGTGGAGTTGATCAGCTCGATGCCTTCATCGGCCAGCACCTTGGCTACCGCGCCGATCAGCGCATCCGTCGACCGCGTTCGCAGGTTCAGCAGCAGCTTGGCCAGCCGCCAGTCGGGCCGGATCGACGAGAAGATCTGCTTGTGTTTCACCTGGCCGGCCATCACCGCCTTCGTCACTCCGGCTCTCTGAAACGTGTCGATGAGTTTCGACAATTCGCCAATCGAAACCCAGTGCACCGTGACCCCGGCGTCAGTGGCCGCGCGCTGGTCCATCTCCGGGTCGGTCTCCTCCTTGATCGCGGCAACAACAACCGGGTGCCCCTCCGCCCGCGCCGCATCCAGCAGCAGGAAAGGGAAGCGCCCGTTGCCGGCAATCAGGCCCAATTTCATCGCGATTGGCCCCCTTTGCGGCCACGGTTGGCTGATGGTTGCTGCTCCCGTCGCAAAAGCGCGCGAGCGCTTATTTGATCACTCCCCGCCCGCTGCCCTCGATGAACTTCACCAGCACCCCCACGTCCTCGCCCTCAAGCGCCTTCATCTTCTCCACGGCCTGCGTCGTGTTCAGCTTCGCGGCCAGCAGCAGGCGATAGGCCTTTTGCAGCGTTTTGATCCGCTCGCCCGAAAACCCGCGCCGCTCCAGGCCGATCTTGTTAATGCCGAACGCCTTGTTCTCGCGCCGCACTGAGGTCAGCGAGAAGGGCAGCACATCTTGCGTCACAATCGTTCCCCCGCCGATAAATGAATACGCGCCGACCACGCAGTGCTGGTGAACCGGGCAAAAAGCGCCCAGCGTCACGTGATCCTCCACGGTGACATGCCCGGCCAGCGTGGCGTTGTTGGCCAGGATGCAGTGGCTGCCCACCTGGCTGTCGTGCCCGATGTGCACGTAGGCCATCAGCAGATTGCCCGATCCGATTCGCGTCACCCCGCCGCCCCCCGTCGTTCCGCGGCTGATATTCACGCACTCGCGAATCGTGTTGCCATCCCCAATCACCGTCTCCGTTGGCTCGCCCTTGTACTTCAGATCCTGCGGGGCCATGCCGATGGTGGCGAACGGATAGAAGCTGTTCCCGGCCCCAATCCGCGTGCGCCCGTCGATGACCACGTGCGAGATGAGCCTGCACTCCTCGCCCAGCTCAACTTCAGCGCCCACGGTGCAGTACGGCCCAACGGTGCAGGATTCGGGGATGCGCGCGCCCTCAGCGACAACCGCACTGGGATGAACGCTCACTGGACTGCCTCGGCAGAGTTTGCTTCGGCCTTCGCCTCCTGCTTCGATTCCGATTTCGATTCGGCCGCCCGCGGCACAACCATGCAGGTCAACGTGGCCTCGCACGCCAGCTTCCCGTCCACGTATGCTTTCCCCGCCATCTTGCCGGCTCGCGAGCGGAAGCTCACCACGTCCACTTCCATTCGAATCTGATCGCCCGGCGTAATGGAGCGGCGGAACTTGGCTCCTTCGATGCCCGTGAACACCGCCAGCTTCGAGTGCCGGTCCTCCATCTCTGAAAGCATCAGCACCGCTCCGGCCTGCGCCATCGCTTCGATCACCAGCACGCCGGGCATAATGGGCGCGCCTGGGAAGTGGCCCTGGAAAAACGACTCGTTCATGGTCACGTTCTTGATGGCCACCACGCGCTTGGCGCGTTCGAATTCAACAATGCGGTCGATGAGCAAAAAAGGGTAACGGTGCGGCAGGAAATCCATGATCTCCTGGATCGTAAACGTCATTCTGCGGCTCCTAGGGAACGGTTAAGTTGGCTGCTATTCGCTCCCAAGGATTATAAATACGTCGCCGCACGCTCCCGAATGGCGGTTCGCCCGCCTCCCGCTACTTCTTGATCCGGCGCGCCGCGGCGTCCACATCCCAGAAATCAGCCGGCAGATTCAGATTGAAGCTCACGTGCGTCACGTAGTACTGGCGAACCGTGTCGCCATTTTTGAGTCGCGTAATCGTGAATGGCGTGGGAAAACCGTCGATCACATGGTAGTCGTCGTATTCCTCGGTGTCGGTGTTCTTGTCGTGGTATTGCGGATCGCGCCACTGAAAGCTGCGTTGCAGCGGCAGATGCGTCTGTTCGTCCATCAGGATGGTGATCGCCTCGTTTTGTGGCGAAATCAGCGTCACCTGTTCCGCCAGATGGCGCTCGGCCATGTGCTGGCCCTCGTAGATCAGGATCGTATTCGGGTCCTTCATCCACATCTTCACCGCAACTTCGATCGAGTGGTCGCGCCGGCGAAGAAAATCGTCCAGAACGTCCTTCTCCTGCGGGCGCTTGCCCCGGTAGGTCACCTCCCAGCCTTCCCTGCCGATAAAGAATTCCACCACGTCACGGTGCTTGGTTACGTCAATGCGGTCGCGGTCCGGCCATTCGTGGAATTCGAATGTCTCCGTTGTTCCCAGGTCGGGGTTGCCATGGAAAAACGCCGCAATGTGCCCTTCGCGCTCCATGTTCTGCATGTTGAGCCACGCCGAGCCGCCCAGCGCCTTGACCATCGCGTCCAACGCGGCGCGCGCCTTGGCGGCGTTCTTCGCGCCTTCGTCATCGCCGGTCTGTGTCCTCATGCGATGCGGCGCGGCCAGCATCAGCACCGCCGCAACCATCATCAGTTTTTTCCCCAATCTCATTGACTCCTCGAAGAAATGACCACCGATCACTGATCACTGACCCCTGACCCCTGCCTTCATCCCACCAGCACCGCGCCGCCGTTCACGTTCAGAATCTCGCCGCTGATGAAGCCCGCCAACGGTGTGCAAAGAAACAAAATCGGTCCGGCAATCTCACGCGGGGTCGCCTCGCGCCCTACCGGAATCCCTTCTCGAATCTCTTCGCCCGCCGCCGGGTCTGCCAGCGTCGCCGCCGACATATCGGTCGCCACCCAGCCCGGCGCTACGCAGTTTACCCGAATGCCCTTGGGCGCCAGTTCCGTCGACAGGCTCTTGGTAAGACTGATCAGCGCCCCTTTCGTCACGGCGTAGTCCGCATGGTACGCTTCGCCGCGCTGGCCTGCCGTCGAGCTCACCAGCACAATGTGACCGCGCGGTTCGCCGCCGCCCGTCGCCGCCTGCTTGAGCATGCGCGCTGTTGCCGCCTGCACCAGCCCGAAAACCGCGTCCAGGTTCACGGCTAGCGTGCGCCGCCACTGCGCGTCGGCCATTTCATCAACCGGGATATCCGCCGGCTCCCAGACCCCATGATTGGCAACAAGAATATCCAACCGCCCAAGCGCTGCCACAGCCTTCTCCACCAGCGCCCGGCCATCGGCCGGCGAACTCAGGTCCTGCTCGATGGCGACACATCGCGCCGCTCCTGGAGCATCGCCCCCGCCGCACTCCTCCACCAGCCTCTCTGCCTGTGCCCGAGCCTGCCTGTAGTTGAACGCGACCCGCGCTCCAGCCGCGACGAAGAGCCGCACCGCTTCCGCGCCAATGCCGCGCGATCCTCCCGTGATCAGCGCAGTTTTCCCCTCCAGCGACAATCGCACGGCCATAGGCTCACGCTAGCTGATTAACAAGGGAGATGTCGAGAAGGCCGCGGCGCCTTCTATGCCGCCCTCAAGACCCGCGCCGGCAGCAGGAAGATCGCCTTGATCAATTCCAGCACGCCCCACACGGTAATGCCGACAATCCGGAACGGCAACAAAAGCAGCCACACGATCGGATAGAGTACCAGCGCCAACAGTGCCAGCGGCCAGCAGAGAACAAGGAGAATGCAGAAAAGCAGAAATTTGACCATGACGAAATGCGCCTCACCTGCACTGAGGGCGTGTTTTCCCCGCCCCCCATAGGATACGCCGCAGAGGCGCACACGGTTCCCCCGCAAATAAGCGACTATTTTTGTTTGGATTTGCGCTTGGAGCGCGCCGCGCGAGCGCCCGCCTGCTTCGCCTGGTTCTTTACACGTCTCGCCGGCAGTTTTTCCCGCTCCCGGAGCAGCTCTGCCCGCTCCTTTTCCGGCAGCGCCAGCAGCGCTTTCGTTCGCGCCGGCAACTTGGCAAAGATCAGCTCATGCGCGCGGCGCAATTCGTCCTCAATCTCGCGCGGCCGCAGCACATTCCAGCCTTCCATCGTCACCCAATGTGCCTTGGCCAGGTAAGGCGAGGCGATGATGCCTTCGCGCTCCAGTAGCTCGTGAAACCGCTCGGCCCCGCAATGAAACCACAACACCCCTGTCCCGGTGCCGTCCAGATCCGTCATCGCGAACATCTTGCCGCCGATATCCCGGTCTCCCGCCCAGTACACCAGGTGATGGCCCCAGTTCACGGTCTCTTTCACGTGAGGCAGCGCCAGGCAGATTTCGCGAATGCGTTCGTTGTCCATGGGTGCGCTGTCAGCTACTCACTCGTCGGCAACGCCGAGCCGTTCGCATTTGCCCCCGACGCCTTCGTCTTGGCTGCGTATTTCTCCTGGAACGCAGCGAGCCGGCGTTCGAGTTCCCACTCTGCCGACGCCTTCTCGCTCGAGTCAAGAAATGCCTTGCACGCAGCCGAAGGCGACGCGCCTCCCAGCGTGTCCTGCTCGCACTGTTTCACCGGAGCCTCGTAGTAATCGGCATACGGCCACAGGCTTGCCCCGGGCAGAAAGCTGTGCTCCATGCCGGTTCGCGCCAGCTTCACCAGGTTGAAGTAGGTCAGGTTGTAATCGACGACAGCAAGGACAAATTCGTGCGTCAGATCGATGCGGCTCACTCCTTCATCGTCCGTCGAGAGGGCCATGGGGACCTTCGCTGTGAGGTAAGTCTGAAACGGAATCTCTTTTCCCGAAATGCCGAGGATCGCCTCGTTCGACGATAAGTTAATCTCGACCATCACATGCTTTTGCGCTAGCTCTTTCAATAACTGATTCGGATTGGTCTCGTAGAGCACGTCGGCACCGTGGCCAATCCTCTCGGCCCCGGCAATCTCCACCGCCTGCCGGATGTGGAACGTGAGCCCCTCCGGCGGCACCAGCCCGTACGCCAGCTCCCCGGCATGCAGCGAGATGGGCACGTCGGGATACACCGAGTGCAGGTACCCCACCATCTTCATATGCAGTGTGTAATCCCGCATGGCGACAAAATCGTCTTCCGGCCGTACCATGTTGATTCCTACCCAGGTGTCATCCTTCGCCGCCAGGCTCGCGTGCACCGTCTCAAAGCCCAGCAGGAGCTGCGCAAAAACCTGCTCGGGTGGCAGGTCGCGCAGAACCTGAAAGATAAACCGCACCTCCACCTGGCATGCCGGCGCGGCTTGCGCCGTCCCGCATTGCTCCGTTTTCATGCGCTCCGCTTCGGCCTTCGTTACTTGGTCGCGGTCAGTCTGCACCTCGCTCGACAATCCGTTGTCCAGCAACTCCTGCCGGAACTGCGCAAATACCTGCGCGGTGCCCTGTCCAAGATTTGCGCCGCGCGCCATCTGCTCGGCAGTTTGCGCGGCACTCGTGACCTCAGGCGTCACCATCAACTCGAGATATTGGTTGTTCTGCCCGGCCGCGCGGCTCGCCACCTCGTCCACCCACTCGGCCGTGTGGTCGCCCAGCCCGTCCATGCGGTCGAAAACCGAGAAAAACTGGTCGTGCGTGCTCCAGCTCGCCGACGGCACGAAGCTGCGAATGGAGAGGGCATCGACCAGCTTGTCATAAAGCAACTGGTGCTGCCGGTCGATGTTCCCGCTCAGCTCTTTTGCCGGAATAAGATCCCCGGAACAGGGGGGCTTCACAACTGCTAGTGTGACCTTGTCCACGCAGGCTCCGTCTTCTGCCGCGTCGCGGATCAGCGTCTCGGCGTATACCGCTCCCGACAGGTGAACGTGCAGGTCGGCGCCCTTGGGAAATCCGAGCAGGTAATTGCGCAGTGCCATCTGACCCTGTTTCACCGCTGCCTGAAGCGCGTCGGCGGCCTTGGCCGGCCCTGGTGTCGATTCAGAAGTCGTCGCGCCCGCCTGGGCGGCGCCATTGCTTCGGTGCGCGGGCGCCTGGCTGCTCAATACCGCTGCCGCCAAGCCAAGCGTAAGGAGAGGAAACACCCGGTAGCTCATTTTGCCTTCCAGGAAAGCCAAACCGGCTAGGCCCGCCTCGAGCAGGATGCGGGTCGAATTAAACGTGTGTGAGCGGAGGCGAACCTGCCCTCGCGCATCCATGGTCTCAACCAAATGTTAGAGGGGAGTCACGGCAAATGCAGAAAATCTAATGCCTTGGATGATAGCACGCCGCGGAAAACTCTTTCGAGCGCAAATCTCTCCCGCCGGCGCCCAAGCCCACTCCCATTCGTGACCTCAACCAATCTAGCCGGCTACTTGTCGGGTTGGTATACTGGTCCAGGTTGTTTTGCGTGCACGGTTTGTGGATTTTGCCCACCTTTCGCTGGCCCAGCCGGAATCCGCGCCCGACAACAAGTGTTCACTGAGGCCAGGTAGCTCAGTGGTAGAGCGCGGCCCTGAAAAGGCCGGCGTCGGCGGTTCAATCCCGTCCCTGGCCACCATTCCATTCGCACAATTCGTTCTTGGGGCCGCGCTCATGCTTTCTGAGCGCAGCGAAGTGGTATCGCTCGCGGCCCTTCGAAAGGCCGGCGTCGGCGGTTCAATCCCGTCCCTGGCCACCATTCCATTCGCACAATTCGTTCTTGGGGCCGCGCTCATGCTTTCTGAGCGCAGCGAAGTGGTATCGCTC
>Ga0335074_10004557_pt1 | contig 19110 bp, 8 predicted proteins | sample Lox_Sample_23_FD_206715 | JGI IMG/M metagenome (GOLD analysis project Ga0335074, IMG submission 206715) | Soil microbial communities from Loxahatchee National Wildlife Refuge, Florida, United States - Lox_Sample_2.3 | ecosystem: Environmental > Terrestrial > Soil > Wetlands | place: USA: Florida... | reverse complement strand
GGCGGGCTGCCGGGCAAGCTGGCGGACTGCTCGGAGCGCGATCCGCAGCACTGCGAGCTGTATCTGGTGGAGGGCGAGTCGGCCGGCGGGACGGCGAAGCAGGGGCGCGACCGCAAGTTCCAGGCGATTCTGCCGCTGAAGGGGAAGATCCTGAACGTGGAGAAAGCGCGCTACGACAAGATGCTGGGGCACGAGGAAATCCGCGCCATGATTACGGCGCTGGGGACGGGCATCGGCAAAGACGACTTCGACGCGACGAAGCTGCGCTACAGCAAGATCATCCTGATGACGGACGCGGACGTGGACGGATCGCACATCCGCACGCTGCTGCTGACATTTTTCTTCCGGCACATGCAGGATCTGATCAAGCGCAGCAACGTGTACATCGCGCAGCCGCCGCTGTTCAAGATCAAGAAGGGCAAGCGCGAGGAGTACATCAAGGACGAGCGCGAGTTTGTGCGGGTGATGGTGAAGCGCGCGGCCGAGGGGATGATCGTTCGCTACGGCGATGGCGCGGCGAAGCTGGAAGGCGCGGCGCTGACGAAGTTCATGGGGCAGCTGAACGAGTATCTGGGCTTCTTCGACAAGGTAAACAAGCGGCTGCGCAACGAGGAAGTGACGAATCTGCTGGCGCATCATGAGCTGACGAAGCGGGTGGATTTCGAGAGCGAGGCGAAGCTGGCGGCGCTGTATAAGGATCTGGAGAAGCTTGCGAAGAAGTATCAGTTCAAGGGGCTCACCAGGCCGGCGTGCGACGAGGAGCATCAGACGTGGTCGCTGCGCTTTACGGACGCGCAGGGCGCGGAGCGGCGCATTGACTGGATGCTGGCGTCGACGCCGGAGTACCGGCAGATGATGGCGAAGCATGCGCAGATCAGGGAGATGCTGGAGCCGCCGTTCATCGTGGAGTACGCGGGGAAGGCTGCTGCGGCTGCAGCGGCTGAGGCGGAAGAGCCGGAGGGCGTGGAGTCGGCTCCGGAAGGATCCGATCCGCAGATCGGCAAGGCGGCTGCTCCGGGAACGAAGCGCGTGGGCAAGACACAGGAGCCGGTGGAGAAGCAGACGCCGCGGGAACTTTTCGAGTATGTCATCGAGCAGGGGCGGCGCGACTACCAGGTGCAGCGCTATAAGGGTCTGGGCGAGATGACGGCGACGCAGCTGTGGGAGACGACCATGGATCCCGAGCGGCGGACGCTGCTGAGCGTGAAGCTCGAGGACATTGCGGAGACGGAGACGATCTTCACCACGCTGATGGGTGAGGACGTGGACGCGCGCAGGAAGTTCATCGAGGACAATGCGCTGGATGTGAAAAACCTGGACATTTAGGCGCAGGCCTGTGGACGCGGAAGGTCGAGCTTGAATTGGCCGGCGAGGATTGCTCCTCGCCGGCCATTTTGGTTTAGCTACTGCGTTTCAGCGCGCTCCAGCTCGCGGATGTACTCTACAACCGACTCGCTCCAGCCGTCGATGTGCGTCCACGGGCCATAACCGACACCGTTGCGGTAGCTGGCCACGTTCACCACGTAGCCGCGCCCCTTCGGCGCAGGCACACGGTCGTGCGACTGCTCGTCGGTGATGACGATGAGGCGATCGTACCGCTCATCGATCTTCTCCAGAGCCGCGCCCAGCTGCGTGCCGCTGTGCGGCTGGCTCTGGTCGAGCGCGTCGCGCAGCGCAAAGCCGCGACGTGCCGGCACTCGCTTCAGCGTGTCGGAGAAGGTGTAGAGACTCACCTCATCCGCGATCTCGCGCAACAGCACTGCGAGTCCGTACGCCGCATCGGTGCGCAGCATTTCCGACCGCCCGGAAAGAGCGGCCGTCATGCTGCCGGACACGTCCACGAGCAGGACGGTGCGGCCGGGCAGCTTTTCGCGCGACTCGACCGAGCGGAACATCGCCTGCTCCAGCGCCTCCTCCCACTGCGGCGCATAACGCGCAGCAGCGAGAAAGCGGAACGGGAGCACACGGTCGGTTTTCATGGCCGCCAGGCCACCGAGCACGAGATCCTCGCTGACGCCCGCGTCCTTCATGTTGCGAAGGTTGCGGAGCAGAGCGAGTGCGCCGAGCCTGCGCTCGGTGAGCAGCCGCTCCCAGCTGGACCGCTTGTCGCCGCCGGCGGAGAGCGCCACCTCCCAGGTGTCGGGCGTGGCCAGCTGCCCGTCGATCAGCCGCTTCCATACCGCGGCCTGCGCAGCATCGCGCGGGCGAGCGTGGCAGAGGAAGAGGACGTCCCGCAGCCGAACCGCCCCGGCGCGATCGTACTTCGCCAGAGCATACTCGTCGAACTTCGGGAAGGCAGCCGCCAGGCCCTTCTTCACCTGCCCGCTCAGCGGAGCGCGTCCGTCGGCCCAGTAGATGGCCACGAACTCAGCGAGCTCGTCGGCGCGCTGGATGACGCGGGCCAGGGTCTCGGATACGAGACCGCGATGGGTTGCGTGACGCGCCATCTCGCGGACGAGATACAGCGGCGCATGACGCAGCTTCATGGCCTCGCGTGCCTCGACGGCAAGAGCTGCCACCTTCGCAGCCTCGACCTTCGGCACCAACTCGCGGATGCGGCCGGCGATCTCCACGCCGTCCTCGTAGAACTGGTTTTCCCACAACAGGCAGGCCAGCACACTGCGCCGCAGAGCCTGCTCGTCGGTGATCCGCTTTGCAGGCGCTCCCTCATGGGTGCGGGGCGCAAGGTGCGCCAGCTTCAAAATGTTCAGACGTGCCACTGAAGTCCTCCTTTCGGGTGCCATACTACGCCGGGGAATAAACGACGACGGTCCTATTAACCGAGTGTTCTGCCAGCTGAACTACATGCGCTCGCGCACACGGCAGGTTTCGAACCTGCATTCCTCGGTCCCGAAGTATCCGCTGTCTGCGCCACCGGCGCGATTTCTCCTGGTTGTCGGTGCTGCTGTTGATGGTTGATAACGACGCCGGGGAATATTCGACCACGGTTGCTACGCGAATTTGCAGCCGCGACTGGGCTGCACCTCCACGGCAGGATTCGAACCTGCATCGCCACCATGAAGTATCCGTTATCTGCGCCACCGGCGCCGCTTCTCAGTCTGTGTTGGTTGTGACGCCGTCTTCTTCTCGCTCTCTTTCCTGGGAGCGAAAGCCGACCTTCTTCGCGAAGTTGACCGGGGCGATGTCGATGGCGAATTTCTCCATCTCGTCCCAGTCAGGTTTCGCCCTGTCGGTGAACCCCGTGCACTCGCGCACGACGAACGGCACGGGAAAATCAGGATATGTGGCGGTGCAAACCACCATCATCTCCGACTCCCGGTATCCGCTCAGGATGTGTGCGCTCCTGCAGGTTCGGCACAACGAAGCCGATCCCACGGGTGTTCCTCCCTTCACGTTTCCCTTGCCCATGGGCAAGCCTTTCTAACCGGCAAAAAGCCGGAATATAGTGGCCGGGGAATAAGGCGATAACAGACTTTCTGTCCGGTGCTCTATCCGCTGAGCTACGCAGGGTTTCCCCTGCGGCAGGACTCGAACCTGCGACCATCGGATTATGGCGAAGTAACTGTTATCTGCGCCACCGGCCAAATTGTGAACTACACCGGGGAATGATCGAAAAGAGTTTTAGAGCCATGCTGATGTCGGTACCTTGTGGTTCGGGACTACGTCCCCGTCCCGGAATCTCTCTGGCTTGCAGGGTTTCCTGGCCCTGCGCCTTCATTGGCAGGAAGTAACTCTCCTCTGTCGCCACCGGTGTTTGAACTGAGCCACTGAGGGATCAAGCGAAGACAGCCGTAATCGATTGTCGAGTCGAAGGATCTGTCTTCTTCGCCACTCAGTGAAGCGTGTATTGGTTTTGGCTGCCGGAACGAGTGCAATCCGCTGAGGGAACAAGCGAAAACAGCTGCCTGCAGGCAGGCGTCGATTCCAGTCGATGAAGCTGTTCTCTTCACCACTCAGCAAAGGATTTGCGGGAATGCACAGCGTCAGGTAGCCGGAAGGCTATCGAAACGGTAGATACGACGTTCCGGAGCCGACTCGGACTTCCGCCTGTGGCAGCCATCCAATCGAATTATGCGTTTGGTTTCGCATGGAACGTCTCCTGTGCAGAAGATACTCTGCCATAACTCCGCGATGAAAAGCAAGCGATATTGTGATAAATCTCAGATATTTTCCGAACTTAGCAGAGCTAAGCGGCTGGGCCGACGCCAGCTGGAGCAGCACTCACAAGACTGGCGCCGTGCAGCAACAACTTATCGCCGCCTCCGCGAATAGGCCCGATTTGAAGTTGCGATTCCTGGGCGTCAGTAGACGCCCAGGTGAATCTGAACGACCTGGTGCTCGTGGTGGAAGTTGAGGCCGCGATCGGTCTGATCGCCGTTCCAGATGCGCAGCGGCTTCCAGGTCTCGCCGTCGTAGGTGCCCTGCTCAGCGCGCAGAATCTGCAGGTGTCCGATTGCCCCCGGTGCACGATAGAAGGTGACCCGGGCCTCGATGCCGGTAACAAGGAAGGTATCGGGACCGAGTTGCGCAACGATGGCGCGGCCCAGGTGGTCCTGCGTGCCGGGCGCTTGCTGCTCGCCGTCGCGCTGCGGAAATCCGAAGCCCACCAGCGCGGTCCAGTCTCCGAAGGAAAGCGTCTCTTCGGTCTTTCCTACTTCCTCGACGGCAGTCTTTACTTTGCCCTCGTAGTTGAGGCGGGCGATCACGCGATCCAGCGGTTCCAGCAGGGCATAGTTTTCGGCGTGAGCTTCGGGGAGCTGTCCGGGCTGCAGAGTCCATGAGGTCTGGTCGGTGCCGAAGGGAGAGATGCCGATGCCGCCCATGCCGAGCGCGTAGAAAAGGCCGGGCGCGAAAGCATCGCCGAGGCCGGTTTCCGGGATCCAGAGCGGGTTGTCGGGGCGCGCGTAGGTTTCCATGAGCTGCCTGGCAAGGCCGCGATCGGCGGTATAGATGTCGGGCGCGAGGATGTCGATGGCCGGAGCGACTGCCTTCCAGAGATCGATCATGGGCTGCTGCGGGCCGCCGCTGGGGTAATCGAAGCCGGGCATCTGGCGGCCGCGGATGACGTAGCCGTGAGGATATTCCACCCACACGTTGCAGTACATCGGAATGGACATCTCGGCTTTGCCCGCCTGCGCAACGCCATTGATGTAATGCGCCACGGAATACGCCTGGAAGGTTTCGTCGGCGTCGGGACCGAAGACCTCGGGCCAGGTTCCGGGAGATTTGTGGAACGCGTCGAGGACCACGCGCGGGACCTGCCCTTCGAATTGTTTCTGCGCGGCAGGTGAGTGGTCGCGAACGGCGCCGATGGCGCCCGATTCATTTTCAACCTGCATCATGATGACGGTGTGCTCGGTGCCGTCGATTTCGCGCAGGTGATGCATGAGCGCGGCAAAGGCATGCTCGTCCGCGTGGAGGTTGGCCGGCGCGTTGGCGGAGAGCACCTGGATGGGCTCGCCACGTTCGTCGATCATGCGCGGATAGTGCGCGGGATCGGTCTTGATCCACTCCGGGACGTAGTGCATTTCGCCGTTCTTCCAGGTGCCGAACCAGAGAATGATCAGGTGCACGTGGCGCGCGCGCGCCTGATTGACGAGCATGTCGACGGTGGAGAAATCGAACTGGCCGGGTTGGGGCTCCATCTGCTCCCAGTAGACGGGCGCTTCGACGGTATTGGCGTGCATACCTTCGATGACCGGCCAGACGTCGGGCATGGTGGAGGGCCACGAGCTGGAATTGTTGATCTGGCCGCCGAGGATCAGAAAGGGCGCGCCGTCGACGATGAGCGCGTGGCGGCCGTTTTGCTCGACCAGGTGCGGAGCCTGCTGGGCGATCAGCGCGGGCAGAAAAAGCAGGACGGGAAGCGCCAATACAAGAGCTGAACGTTTCAACAGAGCACCTTCTTTCCGGCTTGCAGATTTGCGAGTACAGCAACAATGGAACCGCGTGGTTCCGGTTCAGCGTGGGCACGCCCGGTCCGCTTCAACGGACTTGCAACTGCACTGAAGCGCGGCCCAGCGTGGCATGTTCGGCGGTGACACGAACCGCCCCTGTTCCTGCGGCGACGGTTCGAAGATAGACCGCACCCAGGCCGCCGGCGCCGGAGAGGTCAAAAGGATTGTCGCCGTCGATGACCGCGGGACCGTCGACGGTCAGGCGGACCACGCCTGTCATGGTGGCGCGCGGCGTGCCGAAACGATCCACGGCTCCAAAGGCCAGCCGCGTGCAATCGGAGCCGCCTGCTTCCAGCTCCGGGTCGTCCGCTTCCAGCCACAGGCGATCCAGGGAGCGGTCTGCGGAAAACGAGCGCGAGAGAACGAGATGGTTGCCGAGGTATCCGTCGATGCGCAGATCGGGCTTCTCGCTCGGAGGCTCCTCGAAGTCGACAAAGAAGGGCGGATAGCGCAGGTGGGGAAAGCCGGCGCGATCCGCATGAACCACGGTGTGCTGCTTGCCGCTGACAAAGATCTCGAGCCGATCGCAGTTCGAGAAGACTGGTGCGCGGCCGGCGGAGCCGGAGGGCATGCCGAGCGTGGAATCCCAGCAGAAAGCCGGCTCGATCACCACACGAACCGCGGGGTCGACCTGCGCAAGATAGAACGCGGCGCCGAGTTTTGGCAGGCGAAAGACATCGGCGATGCCGGGGCATTTCACGCCGTTGTAGCTGTTGATGAGGCTGGCATAGTCGAAGGCGCACCAGGCGATGACTCCGGCGCAGCGGGGAAAATTCGCGGCTTTGTTGTGGGCCTGGGCGTGATAGAGAGCCTGATTCTGCTGGAGGAGCGGATCGCCGGCGCGGCGGTAAATGTTGTGAAATCCCTGGCCGCCATAGGTGAACTGGCCCACGGTTTCGGTAATCAGGTAAGGCACGCCGGGGAGGGGCGGATTGATGGCGACGCTGCCGTCTGGGGCCGAATGATAATCGTCGAAGGCGAAAACGTCCTCGTGCCATTCCTTCTGCCAGGTTTTCTCCGAATCCGGCGTCATCGTGCCCGAGGCGGGGCGTGAATCATCGAGCGATCGGGCCAGCTCGCGGGTGCGGCGATAGAGAGGCGGATCATTCGGCGACTCATTGACGCGGACGCCCCAGATGACGATGGAGGGATGGCTGCGGTCGCGGCGGATCATGCCTTCCAGGTCGCGGAGGAGCAGGTTCTGCCAGCCGGCGTCGCCGATAAACTGCCAGCCGGGCACTTCCTCCCAGGCCATGAGGCCGAGCTCGTCGCAGGCGTCGAGAAAGGCTTCCGACTGCGGATAGTGGGAGCAGCGAACCATGTTGCAGTTGAAGCGGCGGCGAAGGATCTCCGCATCGCGGCGCAGCAAACGCCTCGGGGCAGAGAAGCCCAGATACGGATACAGCTCGTGGCGATCGAGGCCAAAGATGCGCAGCCGCTCCCCGTTGAGGAAGAAGCCGTCGACTTCGAAGCGCGCGTCGCGAAAGCCGACCCGGCGCGTGAAGCGGTGGAGAGGGCGATCGTCCTGGAGCAGGGTGACCGCAAGGGTGTAGAGGACGGGCTTTTGCGGCGACCACAACTGCACGCGCCCGAGTCCGGCCAGGCTCAGGGAAAATTCCTGCTCCGGCTGGTCGAGGGCGACGCTTTGCGACTCTCGCGCCACGAGGCGGTTCTCGTCGAAGAGCTCAGCTTCCAGGCACACGCGGGCCGGCAAGGCGTGGGCGACTGCGTTGACGCGGCAGATGGCATCGAGGCGGCGGTTCACATCCAGAACCGCGGCGGGCTTCGCAAAGACATCGCTCAGGAAGAGCGAAGGAACGGCGCGCAGACTGACCGATCCGGAGATGCCGGCGGGCAGCATGTAATCAATGGAAGCCGGACCTCGGGGAGAGCCTGAGGGAGGAGCGTCGAGCCAGCGCCCATCCACGGCGACGGCAAGACGGTTGTCGCCATCGGCGAGCAGGTCGGCAATCTCATGCTCGAAGGGCAGGAAGCCGCCGAGATGCTGCGGCAGGGCATGACCGTTGAGAACAGGCGATGCTCCGGCCATTACGCGATCGAAGTGGAGGAAGATGCGCAGGCCACGGAACCGGCGCGGGACGGAGAAGACGCGGCGATAGAGCCAGCGGTCCTCCCATGCAGCCGGATCCCACGACTGCCACGACAGCGGAACGACGGAATGAGGCAGCGCGACCGGGGCGAGCATCGCGTCGTCGAAACCGGCCTGCAAGGCGGCAGGCGTCAATTTTCCGGCAAAGCGCCAGTCGCCATGGAGAGAGAGCGTGCCGGCTGCGGCGCCAGTCTCGGTGCTTCCGGCGGGGCCGCGAACTGCCCAGCTTTGCAGGACGGGGATGGCGGCGAGCGAGGTGCCTGCGCAGGCCCGCAGGAAATTTCGTCGGCTCACGATGGTCGTGCGAGCGCCGCGATGGTGCAATCCGCCGGACCTCCTCGAGAATTTCGGATCGGCTCTGCTTTCGCGCAGAGCCCTTCAGCGATGATCAGGGAGCGCGACCTGGTTCGGTCTGGCGCTCCAGAGTAAAAGCCGCTGCCTGGAAATCTCCGGTCAGGTCCACGTAGACGCCATGGCTCATCCACCACGCTCCGCTCGCTTCCTGGGGCGTGCCGGCATCGAGTTGGCCGTCCAAGGCGCTCACGCGGTACGTGGCGGTCCGGTCCAGGCCGCGCAGATAAAGCCGGGGATAGGGATACATCTCGCTGCTCGAGTGCAGGAAGGCAAAGACTACGGTCTGGCGGCCATCCGGCCCCACATATTCGGTCGCCGACTGCTCGCTTCCGTCGATCGGCTGGATCAGGCGGTAGAGCCGGCCACGCTGGACGGTTTCCCGGATCGACTTGTACTGGGCGATCATCTTCTTTGCCGTGGCAAAGTCCTGGGGCGTCCAGAGGTTGAGGTTGGCGCCCACGCCGAGAGATCCCTGCATCGAGGAAAGGAAACGATATTCGAGAGACAGGGTGCGGTGGTTGGCCCACGAAGGCGAGTCGGTGACCCACGCCATCATCACGCCGGGCGTGTAAGCATAGGTAAATCCGTTCTGGATGATTAGGCGGTCGTAGGCGTCGGTGTTATCCGAAGGCCAGACCTCGTCGGTATAGCGCATGACGCCGAGGTCGACGCGGCCGCCGCCTCCGGAACAGCTTTCGATTTCCAGCTTCGGGTGCTTCTGACGCAACTCGGCGAGGATGCTGTAGTAGTTGCGGATGAAGTCGACGTAGACGTTCTTTTCCTGATCGGGCGGAACCTGAGGCCAGCCGGGCTCGGACCAGTTGCGGTTGTAATCCCACTTGAGGAAATCGATCGCGTTCTGGTTGAGAAGGTCGTTCAGCGTGTTGAAGACCCAGTCGCGCACGTCGGGACGAGCCAGGTTGAGCACCAGCTGGTTGCGGCCTTCGCTGCGTGGCCGGCCAGGGAAATACAGGACCCAGTCGGGGTGCTCGCGATAGAGCCGGCTGTCGGGATTGACCATCTCCGGCTCGACCCACAGGCCGAAGCTCATGCCCAGCGCGTGCACTTTGTCGATGAGCGGCTTTAAGCCATGAGGAAACTTCTGCGGATTCGGATACCAGTCGCCGAGGCCGGCATGGTCGTTGTTGCGCTCACCGAACCACCCATCGTCCATGACGAAGCGCTCGACGCCGATGGAAGCGGCCTTTTCAGCCAGCGCGATCTGTCCCGCCTCGTCGACGCTGAACTGAGTCGCCTCCCAGGAGTTGTACAGCACCGGCCGCAGAGGCGGGCTGGGTGCGTGAGGAAGGATGGAACCGATTTCGAACTGATGCAGCAGCCGCGACGCACCGCCCATGCCGTTCTGGGTATAGCCGGCATAGAAATCGGGGGTGCGCAGGCTCTGGCCTTTCTGGAGCAGATAGCCGAAGTCGAAGCTGTTGAAGCCGCCGCTGACGCGGACATCCTGAACCTGGTCCTGCTCCACGGCGATCTCCCACGATCCGCTCCAGCCCAGCGCCCCAAACCACACGGCTCCGTGATCGGGGTCGTTCTCGCCTTGATGATCGATCGCGAACCAGGGATTATTCTGCGCGCCGGTCGTGCCGCGGCGGCTCTCCAGAACTGTCTTGCCGGGGTGTACCGGCTGCTGCTGAACCTGCCACTCCGCGGCCCAGCGGCCGGTGAGATAGTGCAGGCGGTAGTCGTTCGCGCGCGGCAGGTTCCAGGTGGCGGCAAAGGCCTGCTCGATGGTGAAGGGAGCATCGGTACGGTTCTCGATGGTGGCCGAGCGGCGCAGGATTCCGGTTGCGGGGTCGATCTGGTACTCGAGGGTGACGTAGACCTCGAGCGAAATGTCTTTCATCGTGACCAGGAGCCGGTTGCCGTCGATGCGGTGGGAGACGTAGCGCAGCACCAGGTCGCGGTTGCCATCGGGGAAGGTGATTTTGAGGTCCGGCTCGACGTAGAGGCCGCCGCCCCAGGCCACGAACTCCTGGGGCGTAGTGTTCACCGGCGGATCGAACGAGGCCCAGCCCGGGCGGGAATGCGCGGCGGGGAAGGAATCTCCGGCGGCGAGCCGAGCACCCCAGTAGAGACTTTGCAGCTCTCCTGCCTCGTTGACCCCGAAAGCGTAGGTCACGCCGGCCGCGTCGAGGCGAAAGACACGCGTTGTGTTGTCATAGCGGATCGCGGCTGCGGGGGGCTGCTGCGCCTGGGCGGCGGACGCCAGGCTGAGGAGCAACGCCAGGGCGCACCCCGCTGCCATCGTGAATACGGAAGCCCATGGGACGATGGACTTCCCGGGCCGACCGCCGCAGGGCTGCATTTGCCTCATCCACATCCCGGAAAACTCAGGAAAGGCTCAACGAGGAAGGTGTACGTTACCGGCCCTCGCAGGGTATTGAAACGGGGGGACGACTGTCAAGCCGCGGCAGGCAGTGGCTCTGCCGCGAACCGCCTTACGAGACCGAGCAAACCGGCGCGGCGCCGATGCGAAGGCCGCGGTATCCATCGCTTGACAGGGTCGGCTGCAGGTCCTACCTTGAAGGAACGGTAACGTACACAGTCCCCGGATGGCGTGCATCGCCGCACGGCTGTTTGCGAACCAACCAGGCGCCGGTCACAGCGAGGGAAGCTTGTTTCGATGAAGCAGACGGCAGAGAATCGAGCCGCCCGGGAGGAAGGTTCCAGCCGTCCGGGATCGCTGCCCAGGCTGGCGCTGCCAGTCGCACCGGCATCGGAAACGGGCCCGGTGAAAGCGTGGGAACAGCCGGTGACGATGCGGACGTATATGCCGGACGCGCCCGACCGCAATCCACTTTTCCTCGAGAAGCGGGTGTACCAGGGCAGCAGCGGGCGCGTTTATCCGCTGCCGGTGATCGACCGCATTGCGACCGAGCCCACGGATCGCGAGTGGCAGGCGGTTCACCTCGAAAATGACTTCATCCGGGTCATGATCCTGCCGGAGATTGGCGGGCGGATTCACGTCGGCCTGGACAAGCTCAACCATTACGATTTTTTCTACCGCCAGAATGTCATCAAGCCTGCGCTGGTGGGACTGGCGGGACCGTGGATCTCCGGCGGAGTGGAATTCAACTGGCCGCAGCATCATCGCCCCGCCACGTTCATGCCGACCGAGGTTTCCATCGAGCGCGAGGAGGACGGGACCGCGATTGTCTGGTGCAGCGATTACGACCCGATGACTCGCCTGAAAGGCATGCACGGCGTTTGCCTGCATCCTGAGAGGGCCTGTCTTGAGCTGCGGGTGCGGCTGTACAACGGCACCGAGGACATGCACACGTTTCTGTGGTGGGCCAACGCCGCGACGCACGTCCACGAGAAGTATCAGTCCTTCTTTCCCGGGGATGCGCAGTTTGTGGCGGACCACGCCCGCCGCGCCATCACGGAGTTTCCGCTCAGCCAGGGGACTTACTATGGTGTGAATTACGGCGAGCGCGCGCGGCACGGCGTGCCGGAGGAGGAAAAGCCGCGGCAATTTTTGCCTGCCGGGTCCTATGCGCCTAACGATCTGAGCTGGTACGCCAACATTCCGGTTCCGACCAGCTACATGATCACGGGGTCGCGGGGAGACTTTTCCGGCGGCTACGATCACCGACGCGATGCGGGCCTGGTCCAGATCGGCAACCACCACATCGCTCCGGGAAAGAAACAGTGGACGTGGGGCAATCACGAGTTCGGCTACGCATGGGATCGCAGCCTGACCGACTCCGATGGTCCGTATGTGGAGCTGATGACCGGTTTTTATACGGACAATCAGCCGGACTTTTCCTTCCTCGCGCCGGGGGAGACGAAGAGCTTCAGGCAATGGTGGTATCCGATTCGCGAGATCGGGGTTCCGGACGCGGCCAGCCTGGATGCGGCTCTCCGCGTGGAGCAGCAGGCAGAGCGCGTCGTGGTTCATCTTCAGGTGACAAGCCCGCGGCCGGGCAGCAGCGTTCACCTCCGCATGGGCGGCAAGGCCTGCGGAACGTGGCATGGGGATCTGGCGTCCGAGTCTCCGCTCCACCACAGCTTTCCGATTGCCAGCGCTTCGGGCGACTGCGAGGTGGTGGTCGAGCAGGATGGGCGCGTCCTGTTGCGTACTGCGCCGGCAGAGACTGCACCGGCTGACCCGCCTGCGGCAGCGACGGAGCCTCCGGCGCCGGCTGAGACAAAGAGCAGCGACGAGCTTTATCTCATCGGCGTACACCTCGAGCAGTACCGTCATCCCACGCGTTCGGCGGAGATTTACTGGGATGAAGCGATCCGCCGCGATCCGGAAGACAGTCGCGCGCGGCACGCGCTGGGCCGCTCGAGTCTGCGCCGCGGCGAGTTTGCCGCTGCGGAAGAACACCTCCGCATTGCCATCGCCCGGCTCACGAAGCGGAATGCCAATCCAGCGGACGGCGAGCCGTTCTACAACCTGGGGCGTACTCTGAGTTACTTAAAGCGCTTCGACGAAGCCTATGCGGCCTTCTATAAAGCTACGTGGAATGCAGCGTGGCGCGGGCCGGCCTACCATCGCCTGGCCGAGGTCGACTGCCGGCGGGGCGACTGGGAAGCTGCGCTCGACCATCTGGATCGCTCGCTGCGGACCGACACCGAGAACCTGAACGCGCGCAATCTGAAGACGGTTGTTCTGCGGAGGCTCGGACGCACACACGAAGCGGATGCTCTGCTGAGCGAAACGCGAGCGCTCGATCCTCTGGATTCGTTCAGCCGCTTCCTCGAATCCGGAGAGAACCCGGTCGAGGGTCAGGAGCGGCTTGACCTGGCATTCCTCTTTCTCCATGCGGGCCTGCTGGAGCAAGCCCTCGATATCGCCGCTGTGCCGGATACCGGCGCGAACGACGGCTCCGGGGCGATGCTGCTGTACCTCCAGGGGTATGTGCTGCACCGGCTCGATCGCGAAAAAGAGAGCGTGGCCGCTCTGAGCCAGGCGGCAGCAGCGGATGCCGACTACGTTCTTCCCAGTCGGCTCGACGAGATGATCGTGCTCGAGGATGCGATCCGCCGCAATCCGCAGGACGCACGCGCGCCGTATTATCTGGGAAATTTCCTGTACGACCGGAAACGCCATCGGGAAGCCATCGCGAGGTGGCAACGCGCGACGGAACTCGATCCTGGATTTCCCACGGCGTGGCGGAATCTTGGTTTCGGCTACTACAACGTGCTGCACGATGCGACCCGCGCACGGGATGCGTTTGCCCGCGCGCGCCAAGCGGCCCCTGAAGACGCGCGGATCCTGTACGAGCAGGATCAGCTGGCGAAACGCACCGGGGAGCCCCCTGAGCGCCGTCTGTCGACGCTTGAAGAGAACCGCACGCTGGTGGAGCGGCGCGACGATCTCTCTGTCGAACTGGCAACGCTGTATAACAACGTCGGCCGGCCGGAGCGCGCGCTCTCCGTTCTGCTGTCGCGTCCCTTCCAGCCCTGGGAGGGCGGGGAGGGCCTGGTGCTGGCACAATTTGTGCGCGCCAGCGTGTTGCTTGCTCAGAGAGCGCTGCAGGCGGGGGATGCGGCGGCCCTCCGATATCTCCACTCCGCGCGCAACCCGCCGGAGAGTTTGGGTGAGGCCCATCACTTGCTCGTGAACCTGAGCATTCTGGATTATTGGATGGGCGTGGCCTGCGAACAGCGGGGCGAACCGGCTGAAGCCGCGGCGCATCTGGAGCGCGCCGCGCGGGCGCAGGGAGACTTCCGGCAGATGCAGGTGCAGTCGATTTCCGATGTGACCTACTGGAGCGCGCTGGCGCTTCGCCGGCTGGGACGCGAACAGGAGGCGGCGGAGCTGTTGAGCAGAATCCGGGAGTACGCCCTCGAGCTTCGGCAGCAAACGCCGGCGATCGACTACTTTGCCACATCGCTTCCGGCGATGCTTCTTTTCGATGAGGATTTGAAGGAACGGCAGACCATCCAGGCCACGTTTCTCGAAGCCCAGGCGCTGCTCGGACTGGGCGCAACCGGTGAAGCCGTTGAGCGGCTGCGCCAGGTGCTGAGCCTGGATCGCAATCATCCCGGCGCCATCGATCTGCTGCGCACGCAGGAAGCCTGATCGATGCACAGCGTTCCGCCGCAGGAACTCGACGGCCATCCGGCAAAGCACTCGATCTATGTGTGGGGCATTGCCGCCGTTGCAGCGCTTGGCGGACTGCTCTTCGGGTACGACTGGGTGGTGATCGGAGGGGCGCGCCAGTTCTATGAGGTCTACTTTCATCTGACCTCGCCCGCTGTCGTGGGCTGGGCCAACAGCTGCGCTTTGGTGGGCTGTCTGTTTGGATCCCTGGCGGCCGGCAGTCTTGCAGATCGCTGGGGGCGCCGCAGGGTGCTGCTCGCTTCCGCGATTCTCTTCGCAGTTTCGTCGGTGCTCACCGGATGGGCGGGCTCGTTCGATGCGTTTGTCGTGTGGCGCATCTGTGGAGGAACCGCGATCGGCCTGAGCTCGAACGTGTCGCCGCTGTACATCGCGGAGATCAGTCCCGCAGCGATTCGGGGCAGGCTGGTGAGCCTGAACCAGTTTGCGATCGTCGCGGGCATCCTGGTGGCGCAGATCGTCAACTGGCGCATCGCTCAGCCGGTGCCCGCAGCCCTTGCCGGGGCACAGCTCTTCCACAGCTGGAACGTGCAATCCGGATGGCGCTGGATGTTCATTGCGGTGGCCGTTCCGGCACTGGTTTTTACCGTGGCATCGCTGTTTCTCCCCGAGAGTCCCCGCTGGCTGCTCGCGCGGCGCCGCGAAGATCAGGGCCGACGAGTGCTGGAGCGGATCGGCGGAGCCGGCTATGCCGCCGGCGAGCTGGCTGCAATCGAAACAGCCCTCGAGATCGAGAGCGCGAATCGCTCCACCTGGCGGGAGCTGCTGCGTCCCGGCGTGCGCCGGATGCTGCTGGTGGGCATCGGCCTCGCGGTGCTGCAGCAGTGGACCGGCATCAATGTGCTCTTTAACTACGCGGGCACCGTTTATCGAAGCGCGGGCTATGGCGCCAACCAGATCTTTCTCGACATCGTGATCACGGGAACCATCAACCTGGTCTTCACGGTCGTGGCGATGCTGCTGGTTGACCGAGTCGGCCGTCGCCGCATGATGCTCTTCGGCTGCGTGGGCATTGGTGTATCGCATCTGCTGTGCGCGCTGGCTTACCGGGCGGCGTGGCCACCGGTCGCCGTGCTGGCGCTGACGCTGAGCGCCATCGCCTGCTACGCCATGACCCTCGCCCCGGTGACCTGGGTGCTGATTGCGGAGATTTTTCCCAACCGCGTCCGCGCGCATGGAGTCTCCCTCGCTGTCTGCGCACTGTGGGCGGCGTCCTTTCTGCTCACCTACACCTTCCCGCTCCTGCGCGACTGGCTGGGATCGGACGGAGTGTTTTTCGGCTATGGGATTATTTGCCTGATCGGTCTCGTCTTTGTCGCGCTGCTTGTGCCGGAAACGAAGGGCCGGAGCCTTGAGGAAATTGAAGCGGCGCTGCCGCGCGCAGCCCGGACTATGCCTTCCTGATTGCGAGAGCACGAGGTGATAGCGGCTCGATGCGGTGCGTGGGCTGAGCCGTCGATGAAGCAGTCTGCGAGCGATTCGCGGCAGTGTGAGGGCAAGGCCGCTCAGTCGCCCGCGTCGTTCGCGTCATCCGGCCCGCTCAGGCGATCGGCGAAGAGCGGCAGATTGCTGCGCAGAATGATGTGGGGGGCAAAGCGCGTGACCGGCTCGGGCGTAACCCCGTCGAGCAGGTATCGGATCAGGGCTTCGAAGGCAGCCTTGCCCTGGGTGGCGGGGCGCTGGTAGAGAGTGGCGAGGATGCGCCCCGACTCCAGGAACGGAATGAGCTCGGGAAATAAGTCGGTGGCCACCACCAGGGTGTTGTCCAGCGCCTTGTGCTCTTCGAGCGCGCGCAGGACGGGAAGGCTGTTGGCCGTGCTGATGTAAAGGCCGCTCGGCCGGCCCTTCCGCTGCAGCAGTGCAAGCGTCTCGCGCCACGCTTCTTTGGGCCGCTCGTGGGTTTCGAGCGCGGGCAGCAACGAGAGATGAGGCGCAATGGTGGCCAGCGTCGCCGCGAAACCCTTCAGCTTCTCGGCATGATCCTGGGTGCTCAGGTCGCCAGTAATCATCGCCACGCTGGCCGGCGTCTGCAGCGTGCGCGCAAACAGTTCCGCGGCGATTCCTCCGCTGATGGCGGCGTCGACGGTGATCGATGCCAGGCGTCCGCTTCGCGGGGCATCGCTGGCGACGCACACAACGGGAGTGCCCTGAGCCGCCAGTTTGCGAATCAGCGGGTCGAATTTCGCCGGATCGCCGGGGGTGAGAATCAGGCCGTCGTAGTGGCGGCCGAGATCCGCCTCCAGCAGTTCCAGGTCTCCCTTGCCCATGTGGGGATAGGTGCGAAAATCCAGCTCCAGGCTGATGCCGGCCATGGTCTCGGCGGCCGCGCGAATGCCCTCGCGCAGCGGATCGAAGAACGAAGTGATCTGATGGGGAAGATGGATGCCGATTCGCAGCCGGCGGTTCAGCTTCAGAGACCGGGCGGCCACGTTGGGCTTGTAGTTCAGCTTCTCCGCGGCTTTCAGCACTTTCGCTCGCGTTTTGGGGCTGATGCCGGGGCGGGCGTGCAGCGCGCGGTCGACGGTGCCGATGGAGATGCCGAGGTGGCTGGCGATCTGCTTGATGCCGGCGGGACCCGACCTGGTATTTTTCTTCATGCGGAGGCAATCATTGTAGCAATCGGGCACGTCAACGCGGCATCCGGCGAATCCGTTTTGACAAAGCGCGGGCGCAGCGGCTAGGATGCGGACGTTAACGTACACGTCCATTATCCTTCGCGCGGGAATTCGAGAGGCAATCGGAATGAACAGATTATGGCTGCCGGGCGTCGTCGCGCTGGCCCTGCTGATCCAGCCGGGGCTGCGGGCGCAAAACGCTGAAAAGCAGATTGTGCTGGATGGCACGAGTCCGGGAAAGAGCTTCGACGGAATCGGCGCCGTCAGCGCCGGAGCCTCATCGCGTCTGCTGATCGATTACCCGGAGCCGTATCGCAGCCAGATCCTCGACTATCTGTTCAAACCGGATTACGGAGCCTCGCTCCAGCACCTGAAAGTCGAGATCGGCGGCGACGTCAACTCCACGGACGGCTCTGAACCGAGCTCGATGCGCACCCGTTTCGACCACGACTACACACGCGGCTACGAGTGGTGGCTGATGAGCGAGGCTCACAAGCGCAATCCGAAGATCATCCTCGACACGCTGGCGTGGGGAGCACCGGGATGGGTGGGCGGAGGAAACTTCTACTCCGACGACATGGCCAATTACGTGGCCGACTTCATCGAGGGTGCGAAATCGACCTGGGGCCTGGACATCGCCTACACGGGAATCTGGAACGAGAAGCACTTCGAGAGCCCGGAATACGTGAAAACGCTGCGTCGCGTGCTGGACGAGCATCATCTCGAGACGAAGATCGTCTGCTGCGACGAGTATCCGCGCGCCGACGTGGATCAGTGGACGATTCTCGGTGCGATGGCCAAAGATCCGGCTCTGCGGGACGCGATCGCGGTGGTTTCGGTCCACTATCCGCGCGTTCACGGCAAGGTGACGACGCCCCCGGCGGCGCTGACGATGGGAAAGCCGCTGTGGTCCAGCGAGGATCAGCCCCAATCGAGCGCGTCCTTTATTCTTTCCCGCGACTGGGCGGTGGGCGGGCGCTCTCTGGCCCAGCTGTACAACGACAACTACCTGAAAGGCGGATTTACCGCGACGGAGATCTGGAGTCCGATCACCTCGTATTACGACAATCTGGCGGCGCCGAATTCGGGGCTGATGTATGCCAATACTCCGTGGTCGGGACATTACGACGTGCAGGGCGCGATTTGGGCGACGGCCCACACCACGCAGTTTGCGCAGCCTGGCTGGCAGTATCTCGAGAAGTCCTGCGGCTATCTGCCTGAGAAGGGCGACTATGTCGCATTGAAGTCGCCGGACGGATTGAACTGGAGCGTAATCCTGCAGACGATCGACGCGAAGAATCCGCAGACCGTGCGCTTCGCCGTCACCGGAGGCCTGTCCACGGCCACGGTGCATGTGTGGGAGACGAACAGCCATCGCACATTCGACCACGTCGCCGACGTGGCGATTCGCGATGGAGCGTTCACCTACACTTTCGATCCGGATTCGCTCTATTCTCTGACGACCACCACCGGCCAGAGCAAGGGCGACGCTCAGCCACCCGCCGCGGCTCCTTTCCCGTTTCCCTATCATGAAGACTTCGAAGACACCGGTCTGCACCGTGCGCCGCGCTTCCTCTCCGATCAGGATGGCGCCTTCGAAGTCCGCGAATGCGATGGACGCGCGGGCAAGTGCCTGGAGCAGGTGATTACCGAGCGGCCCATTCCGTGGGGACCGCTGCCGGATCCGTGGACGCTGGCTGGGGATGTGCACTGGACGGACTACACCATCGATGCGGACGCTCGCATTGAAGGAATCGGGAGCGCGATGCTGATCGGGCGCATCGATTCGGCCGACGTCTTCCGCAATGGCGAAGCTCGCCTGCCGAGCGGTTACACGTTTCGCGTCCATGGCGACGGCATCTGGGAGCTGCTGGATTCCGCGTACGGAAAGGTCACGCGCACCCTGGCCCAGGGCCGCATCGAGGCAACAGAAGGACAGTGGCATCACCTGCAGCTCGAACTTCGCGGCCAGCAGATCGTCGCGCGTGTGGACGGGCACGAGCTAGCCTCCGTACAGGA
>Ga0335074_10004556_pt1 | contig 19112 bp, 12 predicted proteins | sample Lox_Sample_23_FD_206715 | JGI IMG/M metagenome (GOLD analysis project Ga0335074, IMG submission 206715) | Soil microbial communities from Loxahatchee National Wildlife Refuge, Florida, United States - Lox_Sample_2.3 | ecosystem: Environmental > Terrestrial > Soil > Wetlands | place: USA... | reverse complement strand
GCAGATCTGAACACGGCAGATCTGAACACGCCAGATCTGAACACGCCAGGTCTGAACACGGCCGATCTAGCCACGGGCGACCTGACGGATCCGGCCGGGCTTGCGCTCGCCGACGCCGTGTCCCGGCTGCGGCGCGCCATGCGCCGCGCGGCCCGCGCGTACGGACCAAGCCCAGCGCTGCCCGGTGGCCTCTCGGTCGCGCAGCTCGAGTTCCTGTCCTGCCTGGCCGAGAATCCGCAGGCCCGGCCGGGACAGGTCGCGCGGCTGCTGCGGCTGGCGCCGAGCTCGGTGGCGACGCTCGTCAATGCCCTGGCCAGGGCCGGCCTGATGGTGCGCACCGGCGGGATCACCGACCGGCGCACCGCAGTGCTGGATCTCACACCGGCCGGCCGTCAGGTGCTGGCCGAGTGGCAGGAAGTCAACGCGCGGATCCTGGCCGCGGCGCTATCCGCACTGCCAGCGACGAGTCGGCGGAGCCTCGACTCGTCGCTTCCTGCACTTCGGCAGCTGACTGGTGCGGTTGACGCACTGGCTGACGACACGGCGGCGGACGGTCAGCAAACGGCCGGTGACGTGAGCGGATGAGGCAGTCAACGTGTCTCTGACCTGAGCATGCTGCGGTCATGCCGGTGCGGCAGGTCCCGTAGGATCGCTGGACATGCGGGTGGATGCAATCTACGGGGCAATTGGCCGGTTGAGCGTTCGGTTTCGCTGGCTGATACTGCTGGTCTGGATAGCTGGGGCGATCGCGGCCAGCACGCAGCTGCCCGCGCTGGCGAATGTGACGCAGGGCAACAATCAGAAGTTCCTGCCGGCCAACGCGCCGAGCTCGCAGGCGGCCACGCTCGCGGCACCGTTCGGCACCGCGGACCGGCAGCCGATCCCCGTTGTCGCCGCCACCAAGTCGGGCCCGCTCACCGCAGCTGACGTCGCCGCGATTGACGCGCTGCCCGCGCGGCTCGTCAAGGTGCAGGGCATCACCAAGGTGGACAACGCCGGTCGCTCGACTGACGGCCAGGCCATTCAGCTCGTCGCGCTCGCCAGCACGGCGGGCAGCGGCAACCCCAACTACGCCAAGACCGTCATCGACGGGCTGCGAGCGCAGATCGCTGACGCCCACCTGCCGTCTGGGCTGCAGGTGCACCTGGCCGGCGACCTGGCAGTCCAGGTCGATCAGCAGAAGGCGTCCGGCAACACCGGTAACAAGGTGGAGGGCCTCTCGGTCCTGTTCGTGATCGTGCTGCTAGTGCTGATCTTCCGGTCGCTCTCGCTCGCGCTGACGACCGTGCTGCCGCCTGCGCTGTCTGTGGCGATCGCCGGGCCGCTGGTCGCCGAGGCGGCTAAGCATGGCCTGCAGGTGTCGCCGATCGCGCAGTTGCTGTTGATCGTGCTGGTCATCGGGGCAGGTACCGACTACGGGCTATTCCTCGTCTTCAGGGTGCGCGAGGAACTGCGGTCCCGGCAGCACGACACCAGCGGGGAAAACTTCCCCGGTAGACCTGGCGTCTTCCGAAGCGTGCTGGCCGACCTGGTGCATCCGCGCGAATCAGCGCGGGACGCCGTCGTGACATCGGTGACCAGGGTCGGCGAGTCGATCAGCGCGTCCGCCGCCACGGTGATCGCCGCGTGCCTGACACTGCTGCTGGCCAGCTTCTCCTTCTACTCCGATCTGGCGTGGCCGTTCGCTATCGCCGTGGGCGTCATCCTGCTGGCCGGGCTGACCCTGCTGCCCGCGCTGCTATCCATCAGGCTGTCGTTGCTGGCAGTGAAGAGGTCGCTGTTCCGGGCGATGTTCGGACGGCCCAAGCTGATCCCGTGGAGCATCCAGGGATCTGGCGGGCCGGGCCTGTGGGGCCGGCTGGCCGGCCGCATCGTGCAGCACCCTGGTGCCACTCTGATGGCGGGTGTGATCTTCTTCGGCGGTCTCGCGTTCGCCGTGCTCGGCTACACGGCCGGCGGCTTCGGCGGCAACACCAGCCCGCCGGCCGGCAGCGACTCGGCGGCAGGCACTGCGCTGCTCGCCAAGCACTTCCCGCAGTCGTCCGCCAACCCGACGAGCCTGATCTTCAAGTTCTCGAAGCCGGTGTGCTCCGACCCCGGGCCACTGGCTGCAGCGACCAGCCAGCTCCGGGCAAGCGGGCTGTTCACGCAGGTCGTCGGACCCCTCAACCCAGTCGGCGGGATCACGCTGACGGCGTCCCAGTACGCCGGTCTGTGTGGCGCGCTCGGCCCGGCGAGCAAGCTGCCGGCCACGCCCACGGCCAGCATGCTGCTGCACGGCAAAATCCCGGACACGGCGTACCAGCTGTACAGGGCGACCGCGGACTACGTGGCGCCGGACGGCGTGACAGTCAACTTCTCCACCGGACTGAAGGCCGGCGACCCTGGCAGCACCTCGGCCATCAACGCCGTGCCCGCCATCCGGGCGGCGACCACGCGCATCCAGCACTCGGTCGGCGCGACGGCCTCCGGCGTAGGTGGCGAGGCTCCGGCGCTGAAGGACATCAGCAGCATCTCCACCAGCGACCTCAAGCACATCATCCCGATCGCGATCCTCGCCATCGGCATTCTGCTGGCGCTGGTGCTGCGGAGCCTGATCGCGCCGATCTACCTGATTGTCTCGGTCGGCATCTCCTACCTGGCCGCGCTGGGCCTGTCCGTGCTGATCTTCATCAAGCTCGGCGGCAGCGGCGGCCTGGTGTTCTTCATGCCGTTCCTGATGTTCATCTTCTTGCTGGCGCTCGGCGAGGATTACAACATCCTGGTGATGACGCGGATCAGGGAAGAGGCGCACCGATTGCCCTTGCGGCAGGCGGTGGCGAAGGCGGTCGGTGTCACCGGCAGCACCGTGACCTCGGCCGGCCTGGTGCTGGCCGGGTCGTTCATCGTGCTGACAGTGGCGGCAGGCAGCGGATCAGGCGCCAGCCAGGTCCGCGACATCGGCCTTGGCCTCGCACTCGGCATCCTGATGGACACCTTCCTGGTGCGGACGCTGCTGATCCCGTCCACGGTCGTGCTGCTCGGCAAGTGGAACTGGTGGCCGTCGAAGCTGAATGTCGACCAGCCGGGCGAGCTGCCGATCGCCGCGTCAGCTCCGGTCGCCACGGATGCCGCGAACGCCTGACGCGCCGGGCGTCAGCGTCATCGTCCCGGTCTACGACGTCGAGGAATACCTGCCCGGCTGTCTGGACTCCGTCCTCGACGGCGACTTCGACATCGAGGTCATCGCGGTCGATGACGCCTCGCCGGACTCCTCCGGTGCGCTGCTGGATAAGCGAGCGGCGGCCGATCCGCGGCTACACGTGGTCCACCTGGACCGCAACGCCGGCCAGGGGAACGCCCGCAACCTCGCGCTGGCGCAGGCGACGGGAGAGTACGTCTGGTTCGTCGACGGCGACGACTCGCTTGCCGACGGAGCGCTGGCGGCGGTGACTCAGGCACTCCCACCCGCCGCTAGCACCGGCAGCAAGCCGGACGTGCTGCTGGTCAACTGGGAGAGCTGCTATCCCGGCGGCAGGGTCGAGCCGAACCCGTTCGCGGCGCTGCTCTCACGGGTGCCGGCCGATGGCTGCACACTGGAGGAGCAGCCGCAGCTAATCAACCTCACGATGACGTCGTGGAGCAAGCTATTCCGCCGGGACTTCCTGCCCGACCTCGGCGTCAGCTTCGCGGGCGGCATCCACGAGGACATCGCGCTCACCTGCGCGGCGCTGCTGGCGGCTGACGTCATCGCCGCCGTCGACCAGGTCTGCTACCGCTACCGGCGGGACCGGCCCGGCTCGGCGATGGCTACCACGAGCACGGGTCAGAGTGCGGTGTTCGACTCGTACAGCCGCGTCTTCGACCTGCTGGCGCGCAGGGACGCGGCCGGGCAGCCGGTCAGCGACACGCTGCGAGCAACGATCTTCGAGCGCGCGATCTGGCACTACAGCACTGTGCTTGAGACCACCGGGCCCGGCGTCGGGCCGGTCGGGCTACCGGGCCTGGTGCCGCGGGCGGAGCGGCACCGGTTCTTCCGCCGCATGCACGACGATTTTCTCCGGTACCGGCCGCCCGCCTACCAGCATCCCCCCGGACCCCGTGGCGCCAAGCTGCGGCTGGTGGAGCGCAACGCCTACTGGACCTACTCGCTGCTGGAGCCGCTGAACCAGGCCCGGGTAGCTGCCAAGCGCCTGCAGTCCAGGGGCTGAGCGGTACTCCCGCGGGGCGAACGATCCTCAGAACGCGCCTGGTCAGACCCGCTGCTTCAGCGTCAGCTTGTGCACCGTGAAGGTGAGCGTCTTCCCGCCGGTGTTGCAGATCTCCCAGCCGAAGTTGAACTGCCAGACCTTGTCGGACGAGGCCAGCATGCCGTGGTCATGCAGCCAGGTCAGGATCGACCGGTAGTGCACGGTGCCCTTGGTCTCGTTGTGGTTGAGGACGAAGCTCTTCGTCTCGCCCGAGACGTACACGCGGAAGCGCTGGCCTGCGATCTTGGCTACCTTGTCGAAGTTGCCAGCCGGTGTCTGACCCTGGTTGTCCACCCAGACCATGACCTCGTCGGTGTCCGAGCCACGCAGGAACATGTCGAAGGCTGCCTCGGCATCGACGCCATTCGTGTTGAGTGACCCCTTCGGCATGGTCTCGCTGAAGCTGCTGGTTAGTTGCTTGATACGGGAGTAGGGGACGTTGTTGTAGTTCCACTGCGCGGACTCATAGGTCTCGACGGCGCAGCCGCCGCAGCCGCCGCCGCCGTTCTGGTTGGCCGAGACCTGCCAGTGGTGGGCGCTCCAGGCCGTGACGACGTAGGTGCCCGGATTGGGACCCCAGGTGTTGTTGTAGACGTCCCAGCGCCCGTAGCTGCAGATCTGGCCGTTCGTCGCAGTGCACCTGCCGGCCGCTGCGGCGCTCGCCGGGGCCGTGCTCGCTGCCGGGATGATGAGCCCGGTCAGGACCAGGAGGGCGGCAGATGCCAGCAATCTTCGCATGGAATTCACTTTCGTTAGAGCTAGGTCCGCTCCCCTCCGGGAGCCTAACCGGCGGCACCGGCGCGGCGAGCGAGATTGGCGGAGGAGACCCCGTTCCCGCCGCGGCTTGCGGTGAACCAGCTGTCGCAAGCTCAGAATCGCCAGCGGATCGCTAGTGCTGAGCCGGGCCGGTCGCCCGTCCCTCAGCGCGTGCCCTGAGTGCCTCGTTCATGGCCCGGAAGCTCGTCTCCGCGTTGTCAAACGCCGGGTTGGGAATGCTGGCGAGCAGACCGCGGAACGTCTCGCGCTGGACGAGCCGCGTCCCGCGGCCGGCCGGGCTGAGCGCGAAGGAGTGCTCGCCGGTGATGATGCCGGGGATGCTGGCCACCCAGCTCAGATCGCTCTCCGGGTCGGCCTTCGTGACGGTCGGCCGGACCGTCGTCAGGCGATCACTGGCCGGCCGCCTGCTGCGCAGCGTGATGCGCTGGCCAGCGGCAACGTTCCCGTCCGCCGCAACGAACAGCGGGTTCCACTCGTGATAGCTGGCGAGATCGATCAGTACCGCCCACACCGTCGCCGGGGGAGCATCGATGTGGATCTCCGCTGACACCGTTCGCATCGGCTGCTCCGCTCCTGGGCCTGCCACGCTCCTGGGCCTGTCACGTCAGGTCCCTTAGCGACCAGAGCATACGGGGCGTCGCCTACGTGGCCAGCACATGGCACTGCCGCCCGTCTGAGGCGACGAGCGGCAGGCTTGCCGGGGTGCGGCGGAAGGCTTTGCCAGGTCAGTGCACGGTGGTTGGCTAGTGCACGGTGGTTGTCTAGTGCACGGTGGTTGTCTAGTGCACCGTGGCGAACTGCTCGCTCTCGGTTGAGCCGCTCAGCGCCGTGGTGGACGCGTCCGGGTTGATGGCCTGGGTGACCTGGTCGAAGTAGCCGGTGCCCACCTCGCGCTGGTGCCGGGTCGCCGAGTAGCCGTCCTTCTCGGCGGCGAACTCAGCGTCCTGCAGCTCCACGTAGGCCGACATCCCGCGCTCGGCGTAGCCGCGCGCCAGCGTGAACATCGACTCGTTCAGCGCGTGGAAGCCAGCCAGGGTGATGAACTGGAACTTGTACCCCATCGCGCCGAGCTCCCGCTGGAACCTGGCGATGGTGTCGGTGTCCAGGTGAGCGCGCCAGTTGAACGACGGCGAGCAGTTGTAGGCGAGCATCTGGTCCGGGTACACCGCCTTGATGCGCTCGGCAAACTGCCGGGCGATCTGCAGGTCCGGCGTCGAGGTCTCCATCCAGAGCAGCTCGCTGTAGGGCGCGTAGGCCAGGCCGCGGGCAACGCAGGCGTCGAGCCCGTTGCGGACCCGGTAGAAGCCCTCGCCGGTGCGCTCGCCGGTGATGAACGGCATATCGCGCTCGTCCACATCACTCGTGATCAGCGTCGCAGCCTGCGCGTCGGTGCGGGCCACGATCAGGCTCGGCACGCCGCAGACGTCCGCAGCCAGCCGGGCGGCATTGAGAGTCTTGATGTGCTGGCCAGTCGGGATGAGCACCTTGCCGCCGAGGTGACCGCACTTCTTCTCGGACGCCAGCTGGTCCTCCCAGTGCACTGCTGCGGCACCGGCCGTGATCATGCCCTTCATCAGCTCGAACGCGTTCAGCACGCCGCCGAAGCCGGCTTCAGCGTCTGCGACGATCGGTGCAAGCCAGTAGGGGGAACCCTCGTTCTCCGACTCCGCCCAGGTGATCTGGTCAGCACGGAGCAGCGCGTTGTTGATCCGGCGAACCACTGCGGGCACCGAGTTGGCCGGGTACAGACTCTGGTCCGGGTACGTCTGGCCAGCCAGGTTCGCATCGGCGGCGACCTGCCAGCCGGACAGGTAGATGGCCCGGAGGCCGGCCTTGACCTGCTGGACGGCCTGGTTGCCAGTCAGCGCGCCGAGGGCGTTGACGTAGCCGTCCTGCTGCAGCAGTGACCACAGCCGCTGTGCACCCAGCCTGGCCAGGGTGTTCTCCTCCTGGACCGAGCCGCGCAGCTTCACTACGTCCGCCGCCGTATAGCTCCGCTCGATGCCAGACCACCGCGGATCAGTTGCCCACTGCTGGTGCAACGACGCTGCCTGGCTCTCAATCTTGCTCGTTCCGTTGGTGGCACCGTGGCCGTTGGCGCTGGCCGTGCTGGCAGCAGCGCTGCCGGTGGTGCCGTTGAGCGTGCCCTCGAGGCGACGATCGTTCATGGTGTCCTCCTGCCAGTCGTCCCCGGGAAAGTAACGGTGAGGTAAACGAGGGTTCTCCACCGACTTTGCCGCCTGGTTCGGCCGCTGGCTAGGGCCGAAGGTCATGAAACAGCGAGCAAATTGAGCGTTCGTGAAGAATCGCAGATTTTCTCTGAAGAAAATTCCGCTTCCTTGCTAGAACTAGCTCGGATTCTGATCTGTTGACTATTAGCTTCCGCCACTTCGGCGGCTCCGGCTAGTCGCTGGCCTCGTTGATCTGCTTCCACTGGGCGACGGCAGCCGCCGACCAGTCCGCGTGCCGGGCGGCGAACAGCCGGGCGGCGCTCGCGCCGCTCCATCGGTCGGGCAGCAGCGGGCCAGGCAGGCCCGGGTCGATGGCGGGGAAGCGCCGCCAGGCATGCACCAGCTCGATCACGCGGATCAGTGGATCAGCCGCGCTGGATAGTGCGAACTCCGCGAGGAACTCCTCGTACTGCCGCTCGATCGCGGGCAGGTCCCAGGCCTGCGTGACGAGGGCCGGCAAATCGCCGCCCAGGTGCTTCGCCGCGAAGACCTGGCCGTCCGCCACGCCAGCCTGCCGCACTACCTGCTCCACTTCGTCGCGGCGGTCGGTATGTGTGGTGAGCCACACACCGGGTGCCGGGCTGCCCAGGCCCGCCCAGCTCAGCCGCGTGCGCAGCTGCTGGCGCGCGGCCCGGTCACCCTCGGGAACGCGCGCGAGTACCAGCAGCCACGACCCGTCCCAGGCCGGCTGCGAGCCGGCGAAGGCATAGATGCGCTTGGTTCCGTCCGTCAGGAGCCGGTCGCCAGCCGGTGTCAGCCGCCACCGAGTGCGGCGGCCGTAGCGCTGCGGCCGGATCCAGCCGTCAGCAGCGGTCCGTGCCAGCGCCTGGCGAATTGCCTTCTCCTCGATGTCGAGGCGCGCGAACGTCGCGATGAAGGCCGAGGTCCAGGCGGAGCCCCCGGCTGGCAGCACGAACTCGCCGAGGACGGTGAACAGGAGGCCGCGCGCGCTGACCGCGCCGGCCGCGTGCCGCCGGGAGAGGGTGAGACCGGGAGTGGGACCGGGTGCCAGGGGGGCGGGAGTCGCCATGGCAGCCCTTTCTTAACCGAGGGGTCGCGCCGGTGGCCTTGACTGCCAGCCTGGCGGCCGACGTAAAATATGCTACTAGAACTTGCTGTAACGCAGGAATAATGTAGAGCTTAATCCGTGCGAGGGCCAGCGGACGTCCCCGCGCCCAGCAGCTTCCGGGAGAACGCGCATGGCGGCTGAGCCGAATGAGCCAGTGCCGAATCAACCGATGCCGGATGAGCGGGTGTCCTTCCAGACCGACCCGGCCAGCTACCGGCACTGGCAGCTGGCTTTCGACGGGCCGGTGGCGACGCTGACGATGGATGTCGCCGAGGACGCTGGCCTGCGCAGCGGGTATGAGCTCAAGCTGAACTCGTACGACCTTGGCGTCGACATCGAGCTGTACGACGCCGTGCAGCGGCTGCGGTTCGAGCACCCCGAGGTGCGCACCGTGGTGATCACGAGCGGTAAGGGCAAGGTGTTCAGCGCCGGCGCGAACATCCGCATGCTTGCTGCAGCAGCCCATCCGTGGAAGGTCAACTTCTGCAAGTTCACGAACGAGACCCGCAACGGCATCGAGGACGCGACCGCGTGCTCCGGGCAGACCTACCTCGCAGCGGTGAACGGCACCGCGTCCGGCGGCGGCTACGAACTGGCACTGGCATGCGAGCACATCATGCTGATCGACGACCGGTCGGCGGCTGTGTCACTGCCAGAGCTGCCGCTGCTCGGCGTGCTGCCGGGCACCGGCGGGCTGACCAGACTGACGGACAAGCGGCACGTCCGGCGGGACCTGGCCGACTACTTCGCCACCCGGCCGGAGGGAGCGAGCGGCGCGAAGGCGGTCGCCTGGCGGCTTGTCGACGAGGCGGTGCCGCGGCCAGCCTGGGCTGACGCGGTCGCGGCCCGGGCGGCGGAGCTAGCCACCAGGTCGGCCCGGCCGGCGGATGCCGAGCCGGTCACGCTGACGCCGCTGGAGAAGGCCCGCACTGACGACACCATCAGCTACCGGTATGTGTCAGCGCGCCTCGATCGGCTGCGCGGAGTGGCCGACATCCTGGTCCGTGGCCCGGTCGCCGGGCTGCCGGCCGGACCGGATGAAGCGGCGAGCCTGGCCGCCGTTCATGCCCTGGGCGCCGCGTTCTGGTCTCTCGCGATGGCTCGGGAACTGGACGATCTCATCCTGGACCTGCGGACGAACGAGACCGAGCTGGGCACCTGGCTGCTGCGCACGCGCGGGGATCCGGCCCTGGTTCTGGCCTGCGACGAGGTGCTGCTCGGGCACCAGGATGACTGGCTGGTGAACGAGATCATCAGCTATCTCAAGCGCACGCTGAAGCGGCTGGACGTCACCAGTCGCAGCCTGATCGCGCTGATCGAGCCGGGTAGCTGTTTCGCCGGCTCGCTGCTGGAGCTGGCGCTCGCCGCGGACCGCTCCTACCAGCTGGACGGAGTGTTCGAGGCCGGGCAGCAGCACGCTGCGCAAGCTGATGCCGGGGATCAGAACGCGGGGCCGGCGGTCGTCGTGCTGGCCGGCCTGAACTTGGGCCCGCTGCCGATGGGTAACGGGCTGACCCGGCTGCAGACCCGGTTCTGCGGCGACGAGAAGCCGGTGGCTGAGCTGATTGCGCGAGCCGGGATGCCGCTGGAGGCGGCCGAGGCAGCCGAGCTGGGTCTGGTGACCTTCGCCCCGGACGACATCGACTGGGACGACGAGATCCGCATCGCGGTGGAAGAGCGGGCGAGCTTCAGCCCGGACGCGCTGACCGGACTCGAGGCGAACTACCGGTTCGGCGGCCCGGAGACGATGGAGACGAAGATCTTCGGCCGGCTCTCCGCCTGGCAGAACTGGATCTTCACCCGGCCGAACGCGTCCGGGCCGACCGGGGCGCTGCGCCGGTACGGCACCGGTCAGCGCGCGGAATTCGACAGGAAGCGAGCCTGAGCAATGACCACTACCGGGGCCGGCGGCACGGGCGCGGACTACAGCGAGAAGATCCCGAACAATGTGAGCCTGCACGAGGACCGGCGGCTGCAGCGGGCGCTGGAGTCCTGGCAGCCCAACTTCCTGAACTGGTGGCAGGAGATGGGCCCGGCACTGCCCACTCGTGATGTCTACCTGCGCACCGCGATCAACGTGGGCCGCGAGGGGTGGGCGCAGTTCGGCCACGTGCCGATGCGGGAGTACCGCTGGGGTATCTTCCTGGCCGAGCGCGCGCCCGGCCGGACGATCGGCTTCGGCGAGCACAAGGGCGAGCCGGCCTGGGACCAGGTGCCTGGCGAGTACCGGTCTGAGCTACGGCGGCTCATCGTCATCCAGGGCGATACCGAGCCCGCCTCGGTCGAGCAGCAGCGCAATCTGGGTGCGACCGCGCCGTCGCTGTACGACCTGCGGAACCTGTTCCAGGTGAACGTCGAAGAGGGCCGGCATCTGTGGGCCATGGTGTACCTGCTGCACGCTCACTTCGGCCGGGACGGCCGGGACGAGGCCGAAGAGCTGCTGCGCCGCAACTCCGGCAGCATCGAGTCCCCGCGGATCCTGGGCGCCTTCAACGAGGAGACGCCGGACTGGCTGTCCTTCTTCATGTTCACGTACTTCACCGACCGGGACGGCAAGTACCAGCTCGGCACGCTCAAGGAGTCCGCTTTCGACCCGCTCTCGCGCACCTGTGAGTTCATGCTCAAGGAAGAAGCGCACCACATGATGGTGGGAACGACGGGCGTCGACCGGATTGTCGAGCGCACCGCGCAGCTCATGGTGGAGCAGGACACCGACGACGTGACTGGGCGCGGCGCCATCCCGCTACCGGTGATCCAGAAGTACCTCAACTTCCACTACTCGGTGTCGCTGGACCTGTTCGGCGGGGAGACGTCGACGAACGTGGCCAACTACTACACTGCCGGGCTGAAGGGCCGCTGGATGGAAGACCGGCGCCGCGATGATCACAGGCTGACCAGCGACGCCATCACGGTGGACGCCCTCACCGAGGACGGGGAGATCGGCCAGACCGAGGTGGCCGCGGTGACCGGGCTCAACACCGACCTGCGACGGGAGTACATCGCCGACTGCCAGACCGGCGTCAGCCGGTGGAACAAGATCCTGGCCGATGCTGGCCTGCCGCAGCGGCTGTACCTGCCGCACGTGGCGTTCAACCGCAAGGTCGGCGCGTTCGCCGGCATCGAGGCATCGCCGGACGGGCGCAAGCTCGGCACGGACGAGTGGGACCGGCACAAGGCGAACTGGCTGCCAACGGACGTGGACAAGACCTATGTGCGCGCACTGATGCAGCCGGTGTACGAGCGTGGCAAGATCGCCGCGTGGATCGCGCCGCCGCGGCACGGCATCAACGGCCAGCCGTTCGACTACGACTACGTCCACCTCTCCTAGTGCTGGCAGGAGCCCGCAATGACGGCTGAGCCACCGGCCTCGCCTAACTCTGCGCTGTTCAACGCATGCGAGTACCTGCTCGACCGGCGGGTGAAGGCAGGAGACGGCGAGCGGCTCGCCATCGTCACCGAGGGGGCCGAGCTGACGTACGGGCAGCTGCTGGAGCGCGTGCAGCGCACGGCGGCGGCACTGCGGGAGGCGGGGCTGGAGCCCGAGCAGCGGATCATCATGCTGGCATCCGACGGGATCGACTTCGCTGCGCTTTATCTCGGCGCCATGCGGATGGGCGCCGTGCCAGTGCCGGTCTCGACCATGCTGCGCCCGGACGGGCTGGCCGAGCTGCTGCAGGACTCGCGCGCCCGGCTCCTCGCGGTCACGCCGGAGTTCGCTGAGCTTGCTGCCGGGGCGGCCGCGTCGGCACCCGACCTGCGCGGCATCCTCGCAGCCGGAGGCTCCGCGGCGGCGGTGGCAGCGACGGCCCGGGCTGCTCGGGTCGGCGCGCCGGTACTCGATCTGGAGGAGCAGCTCGCGGTCGCGGTTCCGGCCGACAGCGTGTATCCGTCGACCGCGGATTCGCCTGCGTTCTGGCTCTACACCTCGGGCACGACCGGCACGAGCAAAGCGGCGATGCACCGGCACGGCTCCGTTCGCGTCGTGTGCGAGACCTACGGCGCGCAGGTGCTCGGCATCCGGCCAGCGGATCGCTGCCTGTCCGCCGCGAAGGCGTTCTTCGCTTACGGCCTCGGCAATTCGCTGCTGTTCCCGTTGTCGGTGGGCGCGACCGCTCTCCTCGAGGGCGCCCCGGCACGCCCCGACCTCATCGCGAAGCGAACGGCGGAGTTCGGCGCCACTCTGTTCTTCGCGGGCCCGACATTCTTTGCCAACATGCTGCGGGCTGGCCTGCCGCCGGATGCGATTGCCGGAGTGCGCCTCGCTGTCTCGGCCGGCGAGGCGCTGCCGGCACCGCTGTACGAGCGGTGGACTGCGCACTTCGGCGTGGACATCCTCGATGGCATCGGGATGACCGAGATGCTGCACATCTTCCTGTCCAACAGGCCCGGCGAGGTCCGGCCGGGCAGCACCGGAGTGGCGGTGCCCGGCTATGAGCTGAAGATCCTGGACGACGAGGGGGCGGTCGTGCCGCCGGGCACGCCGGGCACGCTGCACGTGCGCGGCGCGTCCGCGGGCACCGGCTACTGGTCCCGGTACGACGCATCCCGGCAGGTGTTCCAGGGGGAGTGGCTGCGCACCGGCGACACGTACGTCTGCGACGACGACGGTTTTTACCGCTGCCTCGGGCGCACCAGCGACATGCTGAAGGCCAGCGGCATGTGGGTATCGCCGGCCGAGGTCGAGGAACGGCTGCTCGCCCACCGGGCCGTCGCGCAGGCCGTGGTGGTGGCCGGCCAGGACGCCGACGGCCTGGAGAAGCCGGTTGCCTACGTCGTGCTGCGGCCGGACGCTGAGGCGACCGAGGACGAGCTGATCCAGTTCTGCCGGACCGGGCTGCCTGCCTACAAGCGGCCCCGGCGGGTAATCTTCACGGACGCGTACCCCACCACCGCGACCGGCAAGATCCGCCGGGTCGAGCTCCGGGTGCTGGCCACGGCCACTCTGGCCGACGGCTGAAAGCTCTACTGGCTTCGGCTAGAGTGAAGAAGTGGCAGTTTTCACTGATGAAGAATCAAGGTCCTTGCCAGATTCCGGCCTTGACCTCGGTATATTCGGACAGCGACTTCGACACATCCGGCGTGCCAGGGGCATGACCCTCGCTGAGCTGGGGGAGCGGGTGGGCCGTGCTCCGTCGGCACTGTCGCTGCTGGAGAACGGCCGGCGTGAGCCCAAGCTGTCGCTGATCGAAGCGCTGGCGTCGGCTCTGTCGGTACCGGCCGAGGAGCTCATGCGGCGTCAGCCACCGAGCCGCCGTGCCCAGCTCGAGGTCGCGGTCGCTGATGCGCAGCGTCACCCGGCGGTCGCCGACCTCCGCCTGCCGCCGCTGCGGGTCGGTGCCAAAGTGCCGAACGACGTGCTCGAGCACGTGCTCGCGCTGCATGCGGAGCTGCGCCGGCAGCGGGAGAAGCCGACGGCGACGCCGGAGGAGGCGCGCGCCGCCAATGCGGACCTGCGGCTGATGATGGCCGAGCGAGGCAACTACTTCGCCGAGATCGAGACGGCCGCTGCGGATGCGCTGGGCGGTGTCGGCTACTCGGGCGGTGCGCTGTCGCAGGGCATGCTGCTGGCCGTGGTCAGCCGGCACGGCTTCGCCGTCCGGTACGTGCAGGACCTGCCACGGTCGGCGCGGTCGGTGACCGACCTGCGCAACCGCCGGATCTACCTCAAGCAGGAGCCGCTCGGCATGCACACCCCGCGCGCGGTGCTGCTGCAGACGCTCGGCCACTTCGTACTCGGGCATTCCGCGCCGAGCGACTTCGGGGAGTTCCTGCGGCAGCGGGTCGAGGCCAACTACTTTGCCGCGGCCGTGCTGGTGCCGGAGCAGTCGGCAGTCAGGTTCCTGCGTGAGGCGAAGGAAGCGCGCGATCTGTCGGTCGAGGATCTGCGCGATGTCTTCTCCGTCTCCTACGAGATGGCCGCGCACAGGTTCACCAACCTGGCCACCCACCATCTCGACATCCCATGTCACTTCGTCAAGAACGACGAGGGCGGCATCATCTACAAGGCCTACGAGAACGACGGCGTGGTGTTCCCGGCTGACCCGACCGGCGCCATCGAGGGCCAGCGGATGTGCCGCCAGTGGTCCGGGCGGCAGGTGTTCACCGCAGCGGACCGGTTCAGCCCGTACTACCAGTACTCCGACACCCCATCGGGCACGTACTGGTGCACCGCACTCATCGATTCAGGACGGGAACGGGGCTTCGCGATCACCCTCGGTGCCCCGTATGACCACAGCCGCTGGTTCCGCGGCCGGGAGACGACCATCAGGATGCGGTCGGCGTGCCCCGACGGCGAATGCTGCCAGCGCCCGCCGGCCGCGCTGGCCGCGCGGTGGGAGGGCCAGGCGTGGCCGTCCGCGCGGGCGCACTCGCACGTGCTGCTCGCGCTGCCGTCCGGCAGCTTCCCTGGCGTGGACGAGGCCGACGTGTTCGAGTTCCTGGAGCGCCACAGCGCCGACTAGGTCTCAGCAGTCACTGAGGGCGGCCAGCTGCGCTCCGACTTCGCCTGCCTCAGATGCCCCGAGCTCGGAGAACAGGGCCAGGGCATGCTGCCAGTGCTCGCGGGCGACGCTGATGTCGCCTTCGGAATGGTGCGCGCTACCCAGGCCGCGGTGCGCGAGAGCTTGCTGATACGAGTCGCCGATCTGCAGCGCCACGCCAAGGGCCGCGCTGTGGCTGATCCGAGCCTGGAGTGGCTGCCCGTTGGCGAGCGCGATGTCGCCGAGACCGTTCTGCGCGTCGGCCTCGCCAGACCGGTCGCCAATCTCCCGTGCCAACGCCAGCGCTTCCCGCATATTGAGGTCGGCTTGGCTGAGCCGCTGCTGGCCGAGGTTCACCGCGCCGAGGTTCACCAGCGCGGCGGCCTCTCCGCTACGGTCGCTGGACTGGCGGAACAGCGCCAGCGCCTGCTGCAGGCTGTCGGCAGCATCGCGATGCGAGCCCTGCCGCTGGTACACGATGCCGAGATTATGCAGGGCGTATGCCTCACCGTTCAGATCACCGATTAACCGATGGAGCGCGAGCGCGCGGGAGAGATGGCCGCCGGCTAGCTCATAACGACCCTCGAGCTGGCAGATCGCGCCGAGGCTGTCGAGCGCTAGTGCCTCGCCCAGACTGTCGTCGATATCGCGGAATATGGCCAGAGCATCCTGAAGGCTGTCTGCCGCCCGCTTGTACTGGCCCTGCCGGCAATACAGATTGCCGAGGTTGCTCAGTGCGCGCGCCTGTCCAGCGCGGTCGCCAGCCTGGCGGAATAGCACCAGGGCCTGCTCAAGGTAGCCAGCAGCCTGACGATAGTCACCCTGGCTGCGGTGAACGATGCCGAGGCTGTTCATCGCGCCGCCTTCGGCGGCGCGATCACCGGTGCGACCAGCAGCCTCGCGCGCGCGAGAGTGGATGATGAGCGCCTCGGAATAGTGACCGCTCGCCTGGAGGTAGTGCCCCACCGTGGTAGACAGCCGCGTCGTGTGACGTGGCAAGTGGTTTCGAGCACCGTAGGTTGCGAGAGCGACGAAGTTCGCGCACTCGCGGTCCAGCCAGGCGAGCGCGCTGTCCGCGTCACTGACTTGCGGGGCAGCGGTGGATGACGCAGGATTCCGGGGTCGGCGGTGACGCTGAGCTGGGTACAGCGTGTCCATCGCTGTGGCCGCCGTGGACAGGTAGTAGTCGAACAAGCGCGTGTTCGCAGCTTGAGCCTCGTCCTCGCTATCGTGCGCACTAGCCAGGTCGCGCGCGTAGGCGCGCAGCAGATCGTGCATGCTGTACCGACCCGGTCCAGTTGGTTGCAGCAAGTGCGCACGGGTCAGCGACTCGATCGCCCGGCCAGCTTCCTCTGGACAGCTCGCTGCGAGAGCGGCGACCGCATAGACGTCGAGGTCGGGCCCAGGGTGCAGCCCGGCGAGCCTGAACAGGCGCGCGGTGCCGTCTTCGAGATGGTCGTAGGACCAGGAGAACACGGCCCGGACGGCTGTGCGCGAGTCCCCGGCGGCATCGAGCTGATCGAGACGTGCCTGCTGGTCCGCGAGTCCCGCGACCAAGGCGGCGAGCGGCGCTGCGGGACGGGAGGTCGCGAGTTCGGCGGCGACCCGGAGCGCTAGCGGCAGGCGAGCGCACTGGTCGGCCAGTTCGGCCGTGGCGGCAGGATCGGCGTCCGCCCTGGCGCCGATGAGCTCGCGCAAGAGCGCGGTAGCCTCGCCGAGGGGGAGCAGGTCCAGGTCAAGCCGAGCGGCACCGTCCCTGGCAACCAGCCCGGCCAGGGAATCGCGGCTGGTGACGAGCACCCTGCAGGCCGGATTGCCGGGTAGCAGCGGACGGACCTGGTCGGCTGTGGCGGCGTTGTCGAGCAGGATCAGCGACCGCTTGTCAGCTAGCTGGCTGCGATACCGGGCGGCACGCTCCGTCTCGTCCGCGGGAATGTCGGTGCCGGGTGTGCCGAGGGCGCGGAGGAACGAGGCGAGCGCATCCGCGGCGCTGACGGGCTGCTCCGGGTCGTAGCCGCGCAGGTTGACGTGAAGCTGACCGTCCGGGAAGTGCGCCGCGGCGCGATGGGCCCAGTGCAGTGCGAGGGCCGTTTTGCCGACTCCGGCTGTGCCGGACACGGCCGAGATCACTGCGGCAGTAGCCGCACTGCCGGGGCCGCCGGCGGTCGGCAGGAGCAGCCGGTCGAGCGCGGCGAGCTCGGCGGATCGGCCGGTGAAGGCCGCGACATCGGGTGGTAGTTCGCGGGGGACGGGCATCGTGCGGGTGCCAGTCGCGGTCGCAGTGACGGGCGGCGGCGCGGTCAGGGCTGGGTCCGAGGTCAGGATCTGCCGGTGCAGCGCCTGCAGCTCGGGTCCGGGGTCGGCGCCGAGCTCGGTGGCGAGGTGGCGGCGGGTCTGGTCGTAGTGGCGTAGCGACTCGGCCGGATGGCCAGATCGGTACAGCGCGAGCATGAGCTGGCCGGCCAGCCGCTCGTCGGTCGGCGTGGCGGCGGCCTGTGCAGTCAGCTCGCCGGCCAGTGCGGCGTGCTGACTCAGCCGCAGCCTGACGTCGTTGAGATCGAGCTGCGCGGCGTGCCGCTCAAGCTCCAGGGTGGTGCGCATCGCGCCGAGCCATGGGCTGTCCAGGCCGGCCAGTGCCGGGCCGCGCCACAGGCCAAGGGCGCCGGACAGCACTGTCGCCGCCTGCTCGTCCGAGTCGGCTGCGGCTGCCTCGGCGGCCAGCTGGCGGAAGCGGACCAGATCAAGTTGCTCCGGCCGGGCCTGCAGCAGGTAGCCGCCAGAGCGTCGGGACAGGGTGACGCTGGCCTCAGAAGCACGGGCATCAGAAGCACGGGCGAGCGCAGCCCGGAGCCGGGCGACGTACCCGTACAGCACATTGCGGACTGAGGCCGGCGGAGCGTCCCCCCAGACGCGATCAATCAGCGTCGCGGCAGGGACGGAACGGCCCAGCTCCAGCAACAGCACCGCGAGCACCGCGCGCTGGCGCGCATGCCCGGCATCGATCAGCCGATCGGCCTCGCGTATCTCAACCGGTCCTAAGACCCCGAACTCCATCAGCGCCCCCGGCGCCCAGCCTGCCGTCCGATTTAGTGATGTCCCCTGACAACCAGTATGTCCGGCCGAGGGAGTCATCGGGCGTGCAACCGGCCTTCGATTCAAGGTTTCCTCAACGTTCGTTGCAAGGACGTCCGCGCACTGTGGGTGCCGAGTTGCAGTAGTCGCGGCCGCCCGGTGGCTGCGCCGGCGAAATGAGGAAACCGATGGCTCAGAGCACCGCGACGGACACCACGGTCGTACCTGCACGGCTGACACCGCGGGACTGGGGGTTACGCCTCGCCGCCGCGGTCAGGTGCCAGTGGCCGCTGCTGGTTCTGCGCCGGCGGACGGTGGCGGGCGTTGGCGCTTATTTCGACCTTGTCACCGACGATGGCCGGCTGTATTTCGGCGACAACTTCCACCTGGGCTACTTCCAGGCCGGCCGGGAGACGCTGCACGAAGCCCATGACGCGCTCACCGACCTGGTTGCGGACCTGGCTGACATCAGCACAGGGGCACAGCTTCTCGATGTCGGCTGCGGCATTGGCGAGCCCGCCATCCGCATCGCGGGCAAGTACGGCTGCCGGATTACCGGAATAAATGCCAGCCGACGGCAGGTCCGGCAAGGCCGGGAGCTAGTTGCGCAGGGCGGCCTGACCGACCGGATCGAGCTTCGGGTCGGCAATGCCCTGGCGCTGGATATGCCGGACGCTTCGGTCGACTCCGTTGTCTGTCTCGAATCTGCCGGCGATATCTGCGTCACCTCCGCGGCCAAGGTTCAGCTGGTCAGTGAACTGTGGCGGGTGCTGCGTCCGGGCGGCTCTGTGGGCTTCGGTGATCTGGCCTTCAGCCAAGCTCCGACGGCGGACGAGGACAAGGCATTGCGGGCCGTGCTGTACCACACCGGCACCGAACTGGTCGGAGACTGGCCAGCTCGCTTCGCCGCCCGCGGCTTCGCGATATCGAGGTATCGCGACATTCACGCCGCCACGTTAGCGACCTGGGACATCCTGCAGGAGTTCCATCAGGCGCACTTCAGCGAGCTGTGCCGCCGCAACGGCAAGCGAGTTGTCACGGCCACCATGCGTCACTTCGACGGGCTCGTGCCGGCCATCGTCCGGTGCGGAAGCTATCCGACGTTCTCCGCTCAGAAGCCGGAGTAAAGCGTTGTCCTCGGAAGCTCCCTAGCCCGCCAGCTCCTGCTCGAGCCAGGTCCGCCCGCGGGTGCGCGGGGTCAGTCTGGTGCCATCGAGCACTGCCGTGAGCGACGCCGCGGCCGCGTCCGCCGCAG
>Ga0335074_10004555_pt1 | contig 19116 bp, 19 predicted proteins | sample Lox_Sample_23_FD_206715 | JGI IMG/M metagenome (GOLD analysis project Ga0335074, IMG submission 206715) | Soil microbial communities from Loxahatchee National Wildlife Refuge, Florida, United States - Lox_Sample_2.3 | ecosystem: Environmental > Terrestrial > Soil > Wetlands | place: USA... | reverse complement strand
ACCGCCGTCGCCTCGAGCCCTCCGTCGATCATCGCGCGGGCGAGCTCGGCCGTCGGCCGGCCCCAGAGCGGGAAGATCGGCGTGATCCCCGTTCCGCGGAGCTTCGCCTCCCGGTACTCGCGGATCTCCGTGAGGTAGAGATCGCCGAACGCCATCTGGCTGACCCCGTCGGAGGTCAGCCGGTCGATCGCGGCCCGCATCGCCTGCTCGTAGACCGCGTTGGGACACGGCGAGGGGATCTCGACCTTGAGGAGCGGGAGGCCGCACGCCGAAGCCTGGCGTTCGAGCAGCGCCTCCCGAACCCCGTGCATCGCGACGCGGTCGAACGCCCGGGTGACGGTCGTCAGCAGTCCGACGACCTCGAGCTCGGGCCGCCGACGCAGCTCGAGGAGGCTCCAGGCGGAGTCCTTGCCGCTGCTCCACGAGAGGACCGTGCGGGCGCGCATTCGGGACGACGGCCGGCAGCCCGCGTCGATTAAAGCCTCCGACGACGACGGCGCCGGCGTCGGCTCCGGCGGTTGGGTGCGCGCAAATCTAGATAGATGCCCCGGCGCGTAGGGACCCCGAGGCCTGGGCCGTATGCCTCGCGACCCTGCGTTCCGGCTGCCGCAGCCGGTGTTCGACGAACCGGTCTTCGCCGAGGGCCGGCCGACCCCCGACCCGACCCGCTTCCGGGTGCCGCACCCGTCGGACGCCGCGCTCTATCGCCGGCTGGAGCAGCTGCTCTACGAAGACGTCGTCGGGATCCCCCCGGCGCGGGGCGCGCCGGCCGACCTCTATGCGCTGGCGAGCGCCTGGGGGCCCCACGGACCCGAGGTCGTGCAGGGGATCGAGACCGCGGGCCGGATCGTCTTCCACACGGTCGGCGACATCGGGGCCTCGTCCGAGGCGCATTACCCGGGCGAGATCCGGGTCTCGGACCGGCTGACCGCGGAGTGCGCCGCAGCGCCCGCCGGCGCCCGGCCCGCGTTCCTGTACCTGCTCGGCGACCTGATCTACGACTTCGGCGAGGCCCGCTACTACTACGACGAGTTCTACGAGCCGTACCGGAACTACCCGGCCCCGATCTTCGCCATCCCCGGCAACCACGACTCGTTCGTCGTGCCGGGGACGGCGGCGGCGCAGGCCCCCCTCGTGACGTTCCAGCGGAACTTCTGCGCGGCCGAGCCGGTGGTGACCCCCGAGGCGGGCTCGCTGCATCGCACCGCGATGACGCAGCCGGGCGTCTACTTCGCCCTCGACGCGCCGTTCGTGCGGATCCTCGGCCTGTTCAGCAACGCGCTCGAGGATCCCGGCGTCCTCTCGAGCGAGGGCGGGCGCTGGGCGAACGTCTCCGACGTGCAGCTTGCGTTCCTGACGGCGCAGCTCACCCGGGCAAAGGCCGAGGCGTACCCCGGCGCGCTGCTGCTCGCGGTCCATCACCCGCCGTTCAACTACGCCCCGCCGGCGTCGGGCACGGGCGCCGGCGGAACGCACGGCGGCAGCCCCGGCCTGCTCGCCGACATCGACCGGATCTGCAGCGCGGTGGGCGTCTACCCGCACGCGATCCTCGCCGGTCACGCCCACAACTACCAGCGGTACACCCGGACCGTGGCGTTCGGCGCGGCGACGTACGAGGTGCCGTTCCTCGTCTGCGGGGGAGGCGGCCACGACGTCGACCCCCTCGTGCGGGCGCGAGCCGGCGGGTCGGCGGCGGAGCCCCCGGACGGCGCCGATGTGAGCTACCTCGACCCGCATCCCGCCGTCGACGCCCGGGGGCTCGTACTGGAGCGCCACGACGATCGATCCTACGGCTTCCTTCGGGTCACCGTCGACGACCGGTCGCTCCGGTTCGAGTTCGAACCGGTCGGTGCGCCCGGGACGACCGCCGGTCCGGCCGACTCCGTCGCGGTCGACCTCGCCGCGCACACGCTCCTCCCCGTCCCCCCGTCGAAGCGCGCGGCCCGTTCGGGCGGCCGAGCGTCGGGGACGCACGACCGAGCCGCGAGGGCCGGGAGATCGCGTGACCGTCGCGGGTAGCCCGCCGGCGGCGGGCCCCGCGCGCGGGGGCGGATGACGTTCTTCGAGCTTTCCGGCACGAATCTCCTCCTCCTCATCATCGGCGCGACGCTGCTCGTGGGCTTCGCGAGCGACTTCCTCGCCGCCCGGCTCCGCATCCCCGACGTCATCTGGCTGATGATGCTCGGCATCCTGGTCGGGCCCGCGCTCGGGCTCGTCTCGTCGAGCCAGTTCCTCGTCTTCGCCCCGATCCTGGGGGTGGCCGCCCTCGTGCTGATCCTGTTCGACGCGGGGCTCGACATGCGGTTCCGCGAGATCCGCACGATCGTCGGACCGGCGCTCGTCTTCTCGGCGGCGTCGTACGCGGTGGCGGCGGTGATCCTGTTCGTCGGCACGGCGCTCATCTTCCCGTCGGAGGGTCTCGCCGGCGCGCTCCTCTTCGGGCTGTCGCTCGCGTGCACCTCGGGGGCGATCGTGATCCCGATCGCCCGTCGGCTCCAACTGAACGAGGACCTGGGCCGCCTCGCCCAGCTCGACGGCGCCTTCGAGGACACGTTCGCGATCGTGTCGGTCACCTCGCTCGTCCTCCTCGTCACGGCCCCCGCGAGCGGAGGCTCCTCGCTCCATCTCGCCCTCGACCTCGCCCTCCCGATCCCCGTCGGGATCGTCATCGGCGTGATCGGCGGGGTCGCCTGGACCGAGTTCCTCTCGGCCTGGCAGGACGAACCGTACGCCGCGCTCGCGACGCTCGGCTTCGTCCTGGTGGTCTACACCGTCGCGGAGGTCCTCGGCGGTTCCGGGATCATCGCCGCGCTCGTCCTCGGCATCGTCCTCGGGAACTCGCGGAACTTCCGCAAGCTCCTCGGTCGGGGCGGGACCTTCCGGCTCGGGACGTCGCTGCGCAAGGTGCAGGGCGAGCTCGCGTTCCTCCTGCGCTCGTTCTTCCTCTTGCTGCTCGGCATCCTCGCCGATCCCCGGGGGCTGAGCCCGCTCCTCTGGGCCGCGCTCCTCGGCGCCACGGGGCTCCTGTTCTGCGTACGCTGGGGGATCGCCGCCCGGACCGCCGGTCCGCCCCGGTTGCGGCCGTCGTGGGCGCCCGTGCTCGCGGGCCTCTACGGGCGCGGCCTGACCTCCGCGGTCCTGATCGTGATCGCGTTCAACGAGATCCCCAACGCCTCGGACCTCGTCCTCCCGGCCGCGATCCTGGTCCTGCTCACGAACGTCCTGATGACGGCCGTGCTGCTGTACCTCGACCGCACCGAGCGGATCCCCCGGTCGACCTCGACCCCGACGCCCCGCGCCGAGGACGAGGTGCTGGTGTTCGGTCCGGACCTCGATGCGGAGCCGCCGACGTAGCCTGCCTCCCGGCGGCGTCGGCCGTGTCCCGACGCCCCGTGCCGAACGAGGGTAGCGATCGGGTAGGGATCGGTGCTCATTTCAGACGAATATCCGCGCCACGACCGGCCTCGAGGGGGCGACGACGCGCGCGGCCCGCCGATCGGACCCGGGTCCGGTGCCGGCGGACCGCTCCGCGATCCGGCGGCGGGTGGCCTCCCTCGCTCTCGAGGTCCCACGCCGACCGAGGCGGGGCAGGTCGGCCCCGGCGGCCCCGGCCCGAGCGGCTCCGCCCCGCCCCCGCGCCACCGGGGCTAGCCGAAGCCGATTAGTCCTGTCGCGGCTCGGCGCGCGGCGGGGCGACGATGGCGGGCGAGTCCCACTACGGCGTGCGCATCGACCGGCACGGACCGGCGCGGCTGTACCCGTTCACCCGGTTCTTCCACGGCTTCGATCGGGTCGCGGCGGTGCGCGAGCTGTTCGGGGCGAAGACGGCGCAGGTGCTCCGCGCCGAGAAGGTCGAGTTCTTCTCGGCCCGCTTCGGCTACATGGGCACGAGCGACATCGACGGCCATCTGCTGATCAGCACGCACCACCTCAAGGACAGCGACTTCCGGACCCTGTACCTCGACCTCGTCCACGAGCTGTGCCACGTCGCGCAGTTCCGCCGGAAGAAGCCCCTGTTCTATCCGAAGCTGAGCTACGTCGATGCCCCCTCGGAGATCGAGGCGTACCGCTTCACGGTCCGCGAGGGCCGCCGGATCGGGATGAGCGACCGCGAGCTCCTCGAGTACCTCACCGTGGAGTGGATCACGCCCGCGGAGCTCCGCCGTCTCGCCCGGCGGTGCGGCGTGAAGCCGAGCCCGTCCCGGGCGAAGCCGCATCGACGGCGGCTCCGCCGGTGAGCCCGCGGGGCTCGCCGAGATTTTTTATAGCATGAGCCACCAGTAACGTTCCGTTCCGTGCGCCTCGCCGGGTCGGGACCGGCACGCCGAGGCGCGCGACGGCAGGAGCGGAAGGTGCGACGGATCCAGGGAACCGGGGGCCGCCGACGGCGCCGGCGCGGCGTCTCCCCGATCCTCGCCACGATCCTCCTCGTCGCGATCACGGTCGTGCTGGCCGCGGTGCTGTACGTGGTGGTCTCGGGGCTCTCGCACGGGGTGAACACCGTGCCGCTGGGCACGAAGCTGTACGCCGGGCCGTCCAGCGCGGTGATGCTCGGGACCAAGGCGACCAACACGGGGAAGTACTGCCAGACCTCCCACTACTGTTACTCGATCCCGATCCAGGAGGGGGGTGGCCTCACCATCTCCGACATCGGGCTCACGGTGATGGACGGCACGGGCACGGTCCATACCGTCTCCGCCAACTACGCCTACCTCTCGCTGGTCGACGCTTCCGGGAGCCTCGTCGCCCAGTCCCAGCTCAAGGACAAGGCGGCGTTCAGCGTGACGTCGTGGACGACCCTCTCGAAGGGCGTCACGAGCTCGACGCCGCTCACGTCCGACCTCTCGATCTGGGTCCAGTTCGGCAACAAGAACGTCTCGCCCGCGGGGATGGGCGATTCGCTCGTGATCTCGGGCCTCGGCGCGTACTCCGGTACGATCTCGATCCCGCTGCCGTAACCGGCGTCCGTCCCGCCGCGGGCGGCCCGCCCGACCGGTCTCCCGATCGGTCCGGGGCTTGATAGCCGTGCACGGCTCCCCTCCGCGATGCGCGACCCGTGGGCCCGAGGGACGTTCTCGATCGTCGCCTGCGACCTCGACCAAGGGTACTGGGGCGTGGCCGTCTCCACGAAGCCGCCGAGCGTCGGCTCGATCGTGCCGTGGGCGGAGTGGCGGGTCGGTGCCGTCGCGACCCAGGCGTGGTCGAACTACTGGTACGGCCCGAACGGGCTCGCCCTGCTCCGGAGGGGGCTCTCGGCCGAGGACGTCGTGCGGCGGCTCACCCGGGCGGACGCGGGCCGCGACGTGCGCCAGCTCGGGGTCGTCGACCGGCGCGGACGGGCGGCCGCGTGGACCGGGCGCAAGTGCGTCGCGCACGCGAGCCACGAGATCGGCGAGGGGTTCTCCTGCCAGGGGAACATGCTCGCGAGCGCGACGGTCGTGCCCGCGATGGCCCGGGCGTTCGAGGCGAGCCGCGGGACGTTCGGCCATCGCCTGTTGCGTGCGCTCGAGGCCGGCGCCCGGGAGGGCGGCGACCGCCGCGGCATGGAATCCGCCGCGCTCTTCGTCGCGCACCGCGAGCGGTGGATGAAGGCCGTCTGGCCCGATCACTGGGTGAACCTGCGCGTCGACCGGCACCCGGACCCGGTCCGAGAGCTCGGCCGGCTCGTGCGGGCCGACGAGCGGGACACGCGCGCGACGCTCGCCGAGGTCGCGAAGGCCGCGCGGGCCCGTCGCCGCCGAGCGCGTCCGTAGCGCGGGCCGTGGGGGCGCCCCGGCAGGGCGTCCCGATGTACTTGGGTAACCGATCGGGGGATCCCGGCCCGGGGCCCGGAACGACCGGTTCGTTCGACCCGCGTACCGGGCCGGTCCGATCCCGTACGCGAACGCGGGGGGTTTTCACCGTCAGAGATCGCCGGTCCGGCGGCCATCACTCTAAGAACCCGGGACCGCCATGTCCGGTCGTGCCCGCGTCGAAGAAGGCCGCGGTGAGGTCGAGCGAGTGGAGCCCGGTCCCGGATCCGGACGGACGATTCTCGTCGGGGATCCCCGACTTCGATCGGCTGCTCGGCGGCGGCTTCGCCCGGGGCTCGACCGCGCTCTTCGCCTGGGACGAGACGGTGACCCCCGACGACCTCGACCTCCTCCTCTTCCCGACGTACCTCAACATGCTCTACCACTCGCGCGGGATCGTCGCGGTCCTGCCGGCCCGGGACGGACCGAGCGCATTCCGGGCCCGACTCGCGCGGTACGTCACCCGTCGTCGGTTCGACAGTCGGGTCCGGCTCGTCGATTACGTCGGGGAGGACGCGGGGGCGCCGTACGTGGTCACGATGGAGACCCTGCGGCACGATCCGACCCGACAACCCCCGACCGCACGGGAGCGGCGCGCCGCGCTCGCCAAGATGGTGAACGCCGAGAAGGCGGTCCAGGGCCAGCGCGGAAAGCCGTTCACCGAGATCACGGCGTTCGAGGTCTTCGAGACGCTGCTCGGGGCCGAGCCGGCGACCCGGCTGTTCTACTTCGGGATCAAGCGGACGCGGGAGATCGGCAACCTGGGGGTCGGGCTCCTCGGCCCGGGGCTCGGCTGCGCCGCCGCGGTGCGCCGCATGGTCGACACGGAGTTCGAGCTCCGCCGCGAGGAGATGGGGCTCGTCGTGCGGGGGATCCGGCCCGCGTTCCCGAGCCACGTCGTCGCGGTCGACCGCGCGCGCCGCGCCCCGTACGTCTCGTTCGTCCCTCGGCCGGCGTGACGGCGCGACCCCGCCGCGGCGGCGCTACAGCGCGGCGCCGCAGCTGGGGCAGCGCACCGAACCACCCGGCGCGAGCGTGCCGCAGTGCGTGCAGTGGAGGTAGACCGTCGGGGCGGTCGGGGCCGAGTGCACGTTGACGACGACCGGCCCGGCGCCTCCCGGCGGCGGCGGGGGCGCGTAGGCCGTGGGCGGCACGCGCGCCTTCGCCTGCACGATGGAGGCGACCCACTCGGGCGCGCTGGCGGTCAGGAACGTGTAGACGTACCCCCGACCCGCCTCGATGCGCAGCGTGTGGCGGTTCCCGCGGCCGGGGACCGCGACCGCGTTCGTGATCAGGCCGAGGTGAAGGTCGAGGAGCGTCCGCGGCACCCAGCCGACCCGCTCCTCCTTGAACATCCCCTCGAAGACGAGCCGCGCGTTCGTCAGGTACAGCTGGCCCGACCGGACGTCGGCGCCGACGACCGACTTGACCGGCTGCGACGCGATTCCCTGTTCCCCGGGCTGCAGGATCATCGGTGGCGGTGAACCGGCCGGATTTAGACCGATGAACCACTAAGAAGCTTCCGCCGTCGACCCGGGGCCGCGACGCCGTCGGGCTCACGGCGCCGGCCGCCCACTCGCCGGACGCCGCGACGGGCGCGAGCGACGCGAGGTCGGTCGGAACCGGCCGGCCGATCTCAGCCCTGTTGGATGTGCTCGAGCGGGTGGCCGGCGTGCGCGGCCAGCTGGGCGGCATCGTTCGCGGAGAAGCTGGTTCCGCACGTGGCGCATCGGACCATCGAGGCGCTGTTCGAGGTGCTGTTGGCCGCCGTCATCGCGCTCGGATGGCCCGCCGGTATAACTAACCGTACGTCACCCGCGCCCCCGACGGGCTCCGCCGCGCGGCCCGTTCCGAGCGCAACCCTATCTGGGCCGCCGCGGTGGCGGTGCATGGCGGCCACGCAGGGGCCCGGGGTCCGGCGCGCCGACTTCCACGCCCATTCGTACCTGACCGATGGGAGCACCTCGCCCACGGACATGTGGAACGAGGCCGTCGCCCTCGAGCACCGCGCGCTGGCGCTGACCGACCACCTCTCCCTCGAGGACCCGAAGCCGCTCCTCGACCGCTTGTTCGCGGAGTCGCGGGCGTGGGACGGGGAGGCGTTCGTGCCCGTGGTCGGCGTCGAACTGACCAAGGTGCCGCCGCGTCGGATCGCCGACGCCGCCCGGGCGGCGCGTCGGGCCGGTGCGCAGATCGTGCTCGTCCACGGCGAGACGATCATGGAGCACGTGCCCGCGGGGACGAACCGCGCCGCGCTCGAGTCGGGCGCCGTCGACATCCTGGCCCACCCGGGTCTCCTCGACCCGAAGGACGCCGAGCTCGCCCGGGCGAACTCGGTCGTGCTCGAGATCTCCGCCCGGCTCGGCCACGGCCTGTGCAACGGGCGGGTCGTTCGGCTCGCGCTCGCGGCCGGTGCGGAGCTCGTGGTCGACTCGGACGCGCACGACCCCGGCCAGATCGTGCCGGCGGAGCGGGCCCGCCGGATCGCCCTCGGCGCGGGCGTCCCGGACGACCGGCTCGAACGGGTGCTCTCCGAGACCCCGAGCGCCCTGCTCAAGCGCCTTCGGTCGACCTGATCCGGCGGCCGCTCGTTCCGCCGGGTCCCGCTCCGAGGCGCCGGACCTCCGCGTGGCGGAAGCAGTCGGTCACGTGGTCGTTGACCATGCCGACCGCCTGCATGTGGGCGTAGACGATCGTCGAGCCGACGAAGCTGAACCCCCGCTGCCGAAGGTCCCGGCTCAGGGCATCCGACTCTGGCGTCGTCGCCGGGACCGGGCGCGCCGGCCCCCACCGGTTCTGCCGCGGGCGGCCCCCGACGAACGGCCAGCAGTACGCGTCGAAGCTGCCGAACTCCCGCTGGACCTCGAGGAACGCCCGCGCGTTCTCGACCGCCGATGCGATCTTCCGCCGGTTGCGCACGATCCCGGGATCCTGCACGAGCGCCCGCCGGCGCGCCGCCGAGAAGCGGGCGACCTTCGCCGGGTCGAATCCGTCGAACGCCCGGGCGTAGCCGGCCCTGCGGTGGAGGATCGTCGACCAGCTGAGCCCGGCCTGCGCGCCTTCGAGGACGAGGAACTCGAAATGCCTCCGGTCGTCGTGGACCGGGACGCCCCACTCGTGGTCGTGGTAGGCCCGCATCTCGGGATCCGACTCCACGGAGCCCCAGGGGCAGCGGCGGACCATCGGCGCGGAGACGCCCGACGGCCCATAAGCCCGACCGGACCGCCGAGCCGCGCCGGCCGAACGGGCGGGCGGACCGGCGATCCGCCCCGGGACCGCATCCTCGGGACGCGGCCGTGCCCGCGCGGCCGATCAGAACGGCGACGGCCCGCGGACCCAGTGGCCGTCGAGCCGCCCCTCGGGGCCCGGCACGTCCTCGAACCCGACGCTCCGGTACAGCCGATACGGCGCACCGTTCCCGATCGCGGCGAGCGTGATCGAGGTCGGGCCGCGGCGACCGGTCTCGAAGATCGACCGTTCGAGCAGCGCCCGTCCGATCCCGCGGCGGTGGTGGGCCGGTTCGACGATCAGGTCGTCGACGTGCGGCTCCCCCTCGGTCCCTCGGGTCGTGAGGAGTCCGCCGAGAACCTGCCCACCGGAATCCCAGACCATCGACGCCTCCGGGACGAAGTCGTCGCTCCAGCGCCCCGCCGGGTCCCAGTGGGCGAGGACGTCGCGTCGCGCCTCCTCCCACGGGTGCGGGATCGTCCACGTCCAGAACTCGTCGGGCCGGTGGGAATATGCGCGCGCGTACACGCCGACCAGCGCCTCGAGGTCGGCGCGCCGGACCGGTCGGATCTCGGGACGGTCCGGACGGGCCACCGCCGAGGCGGTCGACGGCCGCCGCATCCCGACCTTGGACCGGTGCCAGTAGCCGTTCGGCGGGAACTCCGCGGCCTGGGTACGGTCGTCGAGGCCGGGGAGCAGGTCCGTGACGGTCGCGATCGGCAGCCGCTCCGCGCGTTCGAGGTCCGCCAGCATCGCGGCGAGCCCGACGCCGTCCATCGGATCCAGCCAGAGACCGAGCACGCGCAGCCCCGACGGCTGCCGCTGCACCCACGCGAACCCCTCCCGGCCGTCGCTCCCCGAGGTCCATAGCACCTCGTCGAAGTAGCCGAGACCGGCCTGGTGATCGAGGGCGTCCGCCTGGCGAAGGCCGATGTGCGGATAGGCCTCGATCAGCGCGCGTCGGAGGCTCGCGTGGAGCCGGGCCCGACGTGCGGGGTCGTGCGGGCCGGGCTCGATCGGGGGGCTCATGGGACGACCTCCGAGACCCGGGCCCGGGCTTAGACGCTTGCGCGGGGCGGAGGGGCCGGACCGGGGGGCGCCGCTCCGGCTCGACGCGGGCCGCGTCCGTTCGCCCCGGTAGGTCGCGCGCGGAGCACGGTTCGGCAGGTCTAAATACGGCGCGACGACCACGTCCCCGACGGAGGCCCGATGACCGGCCCGGGACCTGCATCGGCCGCCCCTCCCTTTCCGCCCGCGCCCCGCGCCGGCGGATCCCCCGTTCCCCATGCCCCCGGCCGGTACGGGCCCCGCCGATTCGCCGCCGCGGCGCTCTCGTTCGCGGCGGCGGCGCTCGCCGGCGTCTCCTCGATCAGTTCCTGGTGGACGCTCACCGAGTCCGGCGGCGGGATCGGCACGGCGAGCCTCGGATTCCTGCCGGGGAACATGTACACGGTCACCGCGTCCGGTCTCACCGGTCAAGCCACCTACGCGTCGGGCGGTCTCGGACCGCTCGCCGGACTGTACAACGGTCTGCTCGCCGGCCTCCTCGCGGTGGTGGTCGCCGCGGCGATCGCCGGGCTCCTCGCGCTGTTGGCGGGTGCGGCGAAGGTGCGGTCGCACCCGACCCTCGGCGCCGTGACGTACCTGCTCCTCGCCGTGACCGCCGTCGCGGTCGTCCTCGCGGTGGTGGCCCCCGGCGTCCAACCGTCCCTCTTCCACCAGGCGAATCCCGGCTCGTTCTGTACCGCCACGACCGGATCGACGCCGTGCAACTCGTTCTGGGGGACCGCCCAGACGAACGGCGAGACCGCGACGTGGGGCGGGGACGCCGGCTGGTACCTCGACCTCGGGGTGATCGGGGCGGGAGTTCTCGCCCTTCTCCTGTGGCGCACGGGCGCCGGGGAACCGTGGTCGGACACTCCCCGCCCGACCGGTCCCACCCCCATGGGGGCCGCTCGCTCGGGTCCGCCGGCCGCCGTGCTCGACCGGGTGACGCGCCTCAAGGCGCTCGCCGACAGCGGAACGATCACCGCGGCCGAGTTCGAGGAGGTGAAGGGACGCCTCCTGCTCGGCGAGGGGCCCCGGATCGATCCGGGCTCGCCGGTGAGCCCCCTCTCCCCCGAAGAGGAGCTGGTCCAGCTGCGGTCGATGCACGTCGCCGGGGCCTTGAGCGACGCGGAGTACGCGACCCTTCACCGGCGGGCGCTGGATCGGATCTGACCCTCGGCCGGCGCGGCAGCTCGGTCCCGCGCCTCGGGCCGACGGCGCCCCGCCGGTCGGGCGTCCCGCGGAGCCGGGGCGGCCGCGCCCACGCGCCCGAGGACCCCGAGGGCCCGGAGGGTGATCATCTTGCTCGGTCGGCCCGGGGTCTCGAACTCGAGCGGGATCGGACGCTCCTTGGGGTGCGCCCGGAAGTACGCCTCGTAGTGCGGCGGGCCGTCCGGGTGCACCGCGTCGAGGTTCCACCGGCCGTCCGCCCGCCGCTTTCGGCGCAGGTGGGCGAGCGCGGGACCGAGCCGGGGGTCGCCGCCGTACCCGAGCCGGGTCAGCGTGTCGAGGCCGACCAGGAGGTCGTAGTAGTAGTGCTCGGGCCAGTGGAAGCGGAACCACGGCTCGTACCGCTCCCCCTGCCGGAAGAGCTCCCGCTCGAGGTAGTACTCCGCGCCGCGTGCCGCGGCGACCCGCATCGCCGGGGACCAGCGGGCGCGCGGGTACACCGCGAAGGCGCTCAGCCCCTCCCACGAGTCGAGCGTGCGCGACGGCGACGGGCCGTCCGCGTACGAGAAGCAGCTCCAGCCGCCCCGGGGATTCGCCGTGTCGGCGAGCCACTCGAAGGCGATCCGGACCCGGGGGTCGTTCCCGTAGCCGAACCGGACGAGCGCCCGGGCCATGTTCCCGGTGAAGCAGTGGTGGCCCTTCCCCGCCGAGTTGCCCCCGACGCCGCCCTCGCGGAGCGGAGCGCGCGCCATCCAGCGTTCGCACGACGCCCGCACCTCGGGGATCGCCCGCGTGGCCCCGAGGTCGGAGAGGGCGAGCATCTGCCAGTTCGTGGCGACGTACTTGGGCCAATAGTCCCGCTTCGGGTTGTCCCACCAATCGTCCGGATCTCGGCGCGCCAGGATCTCCGCGACCCAGCCGCGCTTCGCAAGATCGGCCCGGGCCGCCCGGACGTCCCGGTCGGACGACCGACGCCCGAGGAGCTCGGTAAGGGTCCGGTACCGGACCGCGGGTTGCTCCTCCTCGAGCAGCCAGTCGATCACGGGGTCCCGTGCCATCGGGCCGGGCACCGCTTCGGGCGCTATACCGCTGTGCCGCCGAGGGAGCGAAACGGGTCGGATCCGATCGGTCCGACCCCCGCGAAAGGGCGGGCCGCCCCTCGAGGGCGACTCAGCTCCGCGCCCGGGTGAACCACCACTCGTTGCCCCACGCGTCCCGGACCCCGCCGCGTCGATCGCCGTCGTCGGCGTCGGTCGGGGGACGGACCGGGGTCGCTCCGGCCGAGAGCGCCCGGGAGTAGGCCGCGTCCGCGTCGGGCACGTACAGATGGACCATGGCCGGGAACGGGCTCCGGCCCGTCGGCACCTCGCCGACCATGACGACGCCGTCCGCGACCAAGAGCTCGGCGTGCCGGACCGCGCCCGAGTCGTCCGTTTCCAGATAGCCGGTCCGCCCGCCGATCCCGGTCTCGATGAACCGGATCAGTCCCGGAGCGTCGTGGGCGGCGATGTACGGGGCCAGTTGAGGGGTGCGGGTCGGCGGCATCGGACGGACCAGCGCGCGCGCGCACAAAGCCGCTTCCGGCGCGCCCCGGCCGGAGGGGCGCACTACGGCGGCTGCCCGACGAGGATCTCCCAGGGCTCGATCAGTTCGACGAGGACCCCCGTCGCCACCCACGGGTCGGGGTCGAGGATCCGGTGGACCGTGTCGAGGTCGTCGGCCTTCACGACGAGCATCGCGCGATGGCGGTGTCCGTCCACCGGGCCCCCGAGGATCACGAACCCGTCGGGGAGCGCGTTCATGAACTCTCGGTGCGCGGGCCACCCCGGTTGTTCGCGCATCGGCCGTCCCGAGACCCACGCGGGTCCGTGGTAGGAGCTCACGACGAAGTACGCCATCGCCGTCGGGGAAGGCGCGGCGCGGCTAAGAGGTGGGCGGGCCCGCGCGACGGCGACGGAGCGCGAGGACCGTCCCGGCGACGGCCACCGCGGCCGCCCCGCCGCCGAGGTAGATCCAGAGGTCGGAGTCGGGGGCCGGGGCGGAGGAGGCCGGCGCGCCCTCGACCCCCAGCGACGCCGACGCGTTCGCGGAGCCGCCGACCGAGTCGTTCACGTAGACCGTCACCGAGTACGCGCCCGGGGCCGTCGGGCGGCAGAGCAGATCGGCGGTGTCCGCCGAGGCGCACCCCGGGGGGAGCCCGGAGTACGCGTAGCCCAGCGTTCCGACCCCTCCCTCGGCGGAGACGTTGAGGTACGACGACCCGCCCAGCGGGATCGTCGACGGGCTCGCCGCGAACGAGGCGACGAACGGGGCGCTCGCGGCCCCGAGGGTGCTGCCCGAGTCCTGCGCAAAGCCGCTGTCGCACGTCCCCGATTGGTTGTCGCCGGCGGTCTCGCAGGCATCCGTCACGTTCGCCCGCCAGACGGTCCAGTTGACCGGGTTGTCGAGGTTCCCCTGGCTCCACGCTTCGAACCCCCACGGGCCGACGTACTGGTTGTCCCGGAAGTGGTTGTTCTGGCCGAACGTGATGTTGGTCGGCACCGCCGGTCCGGCGTACGGCGGCTCGCCGTAGTCGCTGAACAGCCCGTTCTCGCCGCAATAGTTCGCGGCCGTGCAGTCGGCGCCGACCGCGGCGGGCGAGAACGAGAACCGGTTCCCCTCCACGGTCACGTTCTGCGCCTTCCACCGGCAGCCGTCGTAGTAGTCGACGGGCGACCGCTCGCCCAAGTGGGCCGCGCAGCTCGTGAGGGTGAACACGGCGGGATCGACGAGCGTGCAGACCTGATCGCTCCCGTCGGAGCAGTAGCGGTTCGCGTTCTCCCAGATCACGACCCCGCCCCAATTGTTGGTCAGGACGTTGTCCTCCACGAGGAACGCGCTCGCGTCGAACGGGTTCGCGACCCGGGCGTCGAAGCCGGACTCCGAGATGTACACCGCGGAGTCGGGGAACCCGCCCAACTGCGGTCCGCTGGCGACGGCATTGCCGACGAGCGTGTTGTTCTCGATGAGCCCGTTGTAGCTGATCTCGTAGACGATCCCTTCGTCGTAGTTGTCGGCGATGTAGTTGTGGGCGATCTCGACCCCCGCGTTGTCGGTGTCGACCCAGATCCCGACGCCCCCGTTGTCGTGCACGTAGTCGTCGGTCACCGAGACGTCGGTCGAGATCCAGAACTTCCCGCCGCCGGAGCACCCGCACTGGATCGCGCTCCCCGGCTGGTCGTACCCGCCGTACGCGTCGTTGTACGCGATCTCGTCGTCCGAGAGGGTGATCTGCGTCGAGCCGCCGAACGAGCTGAAGCCGTACTCCCCGTTGTGGGCGAGGCAGTCGAACTCGGCCGCATCGTCCGTCCCGAGCATCACCCCGGCCCCGCCGGGGTCCGAACCGTTGAACTCGTTCGGCCCCACGGTGTCGTGCACGATCTGCCAGCCGGGCTGGTCGGCCTGGTTCACGACCCCCTCCCCCTCGCCCGAGGTGAAGTTGACGATCGTCAGGTACTCGACGGTGACGTTCGGGGCGCCGACGTTCGGGTTCGCCGTGAAAGCGAACTGGTTCTCGCCCTGCCCGTCGATTACCGCCCCGGGCGCCCCCACGAACGTGTCGCCGCCGTCCGGCTGGAACTGCGCGTACGGCCCGCCCCCGAGCGTGTGCACGCCCGGCGCGAGCCAGTAGGTCGTGTTCGGGGCGAGCTGGTAGCTCGCGGTCAGGTCGCTGTCGTTCCCCGCGGGGATCGTCACGGCCCCCGCGGGGGGCGTGGCCGGACCGGTGAGCTCGGACGCGTTCCCGCAGATCTCGACCGGGGGCACGGTCGGGGCGCTGCCCGCGGACCCGGGGGTGCCCGGCGGTCCCGGGATCAGGTCCCCGGTCGGCGGCAGAGCGAGGGGCGACCGATCCCCGGAGCCTCCGGCCCCCATCGTCGCCGGGACCCCCAGCGCGAGGACCGCGATCGCCGCGAAGATCACCGCGGCCCGGGCCGAGGGGCGGCCGTCGGCGCGCGGAGGCGATCGGGGCCGCATGCCCGGTGGATAAGGCGGGGCCGGGTTCTTGAGGCTTCGTTCGGGGCCCGGTCGCCGCGCCGGGGCGGGCCCGGGGTCAACGGAGCGGGCCGCTCCACTCGGACGGCACTCGGCCCGTGAACTCGAGTCGGCGTGCGCCCAGGAACTCGGCGAGACGGTCGATCGCGTCGCGCACGTCGCGTCCGAGCTCCTTCGTTCGGGGGACGCCGGGTTCGGCATGGACGGCCTCCACGACCAGGGTCTCGCGCGCCCGGTCGAAGCGGGGATCGATCCGCCCGACGAACGTCTCCCCGCGCAGGATCGGGAGCACGTAGTAGCCCCACCGGCGCTTCGCCGCGGGCACGTACATCTCGGTGAAGTGATCGAACCCGAACAGCTTCGCCGTCCGAGCCCGGTCGGAGGTGAGCGAGTCGAACGGGGGCAGCAGCGAGACCCGCGGCACCCAGTCCTCCGTCTCCATCGCCTCCAACCGCGGCACGTCGGCGCTGAGGACGTACCGCTCGTCCGTCGGGCCCCACCCCTCGATCGCGACCCGCCGGATGGTCCCCGCCCGGACGAGCCGCGCGAGGGCCCCCTTTAGGTCCTGGTACTGCCCGCGCATGAAATAGAGACGGATCTCCCGCGGGGTGGCCACGCCGAGGGCCCCGATGGCCCGGGTCGCGGCCGCCTCCTCGGCCTCCTCGAGCGGCATCGGCCGCGCCCCGGTCCACTGGGGGAAGAACCGCTTCGTGAGGCCCCAGAGGTTCTGATGGCCGTCCTGGCCGACCAGGGTCACCTCGCCGCGCATCTGGAGGTGGAACAGCATCTCCGAGACGTCGCTGCCCGACCCCCAGCCCCCCGTGTCGCGGCGCCCCGCGCGGTGCTCTTCGAAGTCGCCGACCCGGCGCGGGCCGTTCGCGAGCGCGCGGAGGACCCTCCTCCGCAGGGCGGCGTGCGCCGGGATCCATCGGCGGGCGCGGGCCCGCCAGGATCCCCACCCGCTCGACAGCGACTCCGGGTACCGCGACATGTACGACGCGAAGAGCGGGTAGTCGTCCACCGGCACGAGCCCGGCGGCGTGCACGAAGTACTGGAACAACCGCCGCTCGTGCCAGAGCAGCCGTTCGAGGTCCGCCGGGCGGAAGCGATCGATCCGGTTCCAGAGCGCGAGCAGATGCGACGGGGCGACGACGCTCACCGGGTCCCACTGGACGTAGCCGATCTCCCGTACGACGTCGACGATCGCGTCCGACCGCGCGCGCGCGGGCCGCGCGCCCGCCAGGTGCTGCTTCGTGACGTTGAGGCGGCGGGCCCGCCCCACCGTCGTGCGGACGGGGGCCGGACCGTCCCGCGCCGCGCGTGCGACCATCGATCGACCCCCGCCCCCGAGGGGCCGGGCCCGCGCCCCGCGCCCCGAGGTCCGTCACCCGCCCGCCCGTATAGCGCCGTACGGCCGGCCCCCCCGGCGATCGCCGTAGGTTCGGGCGCCGGCAGGGTCGCAGTTCCTCGATTGTCGAACTTTCGTCGGCCCGCGGCGGGCGTACGGGACAAGCCTTCATGTAGCGTCCCGGCGAGACGGGACCCGAGCCGCCCGCTCCCGGCCCCCCCCATCGCCCGGGGCCGCGGTGCGGAGCCAATTCTCAGGGGGTGAATACGGAAACATGACCAACCTGACCGAACGGACCCTCGCGTACGGCTTCGGGCTCCTGGGAGGGGGGCTGATCCTCCTCGGCGCCGTGGTGACGTTCGTCTTCGGCGCGGTGGACCTCCTGCTGGGACACGCCGTGAGCGCCGCCAACTCGGTGTCGCTCGGGGTCGTCCTCCTCGTCGTGGGCGCGCTCGTCCTGCTGTTCGCCTACCTCGGGCACCGCGACTGGTCCGACCGGCCGCTCGCGAGCGGGATCCTGCTGGTGACCCTCGCGGTCATCGGCTGGGCCTTCCTCGGCCTCGGCGCGAACGTGGTGGCCCTGATCGGAGCGCTCTTCGCGTTCCTCGGAGGCCTCCTCTTCCTGATCGAGCCGGCGAAGAGGATCGTGACGGGCCCCGCCTCCGCGTAAGGCGGACGGGCCGACGACCGGACGGCCGGCGCTCGCCGGCGGCCCGAACCCTTTCCCGTGCCCGCTCGGACCGGCCCCCTTCCCGATCCTCGACCCGCGCGGAGGCCGGGGAGCGGCGGGGCGGGAGTTCCCGCCCGGTCCCGCGGGATAGTCGCCGGGGTGCGTCAACTCTTTCCGCTGACCGCGGGGTCGACGGCCGGACCGGTGCACGATGGACCCCAACGTCCGGTGGCTCGGCGTCGGCGCGGCGGTGCGCGCGACCGGCATCAGCCTCATCCTCCCGTTCCTCGCGCTGTACCTGCGGAACATCCTCGGCCTCGGCTACGTGGAGATCGGCGTCCTCGTCGCGCTCCTCGGCATCCTGCCGATCGCGATCTATCCGTTCGGGGGGGCGATCGCGGACCGGCTCGGGCGCCGCTGGCTGTTCCTCGGGTCGTTGATGCTGGAGGCCGGCAGCGTGATCGGCACGGGGGCGGCGATGCGCGCCGGCCTGCTCGCGGGGGTCCTCGGCTTCGCCCTCCTGGTCTCCCTCGCGGGCGCGCTCGGCGGGCCCGCGCTCTCCGCGTACGTGGCCGACCTTACGGTCGGGTCGGACCGGACGCGGGGGTTCACGTGGCTGAGGATCGGCTGGAACCTAGGGTTCACCGTCGGCGCCTTCTCGGGCGGGGCGCTCATCGGGTTCCTCGGCTTCTCCATGGTCGGGTTCCTCGCGGGCGCCGTGCTGGTCGGGAGCACCGCGCTGCTGGTCGGGCGCCTTCAGGCGAGCCCGTACGACCGGGACCGGGCCGCGGGGCGCCCGCGTCCCTCCGCCTCGACCGATCCCGCGGTCCCCACCCGCGCCACGTGGCGGACGATCGCCCACGACCGGGTCTTCCTCGTCGTGAGCCTCACGTTCGCCGTCGCGTACCTCTCGGTCAACCAGTGGTCGACGACGTTCCCGCTGTACGCCAACACCGTGCTGGGCCTGCCGTACGCCGTCGTGGGGATCGGGCTCGCGCTCAACGGCGTGCTCGTCGTCGTCGCCCAGGCGCCCACGACGCGGGCGGCGATCGGGCACCGGCACACGACGCTGCTGTTGGTGGGCGCGCTGCTCTACGTGGGCGGGTTCCTGTTGTTCGGGACCGCCGCGCTGGTGCCCGGGCTCGTGCTCGTCGGCTTCCTGGCCGCCGTCGTCGTGCTGACGATGGGCGAGAACGTCATGTCGATCCCGTACTCCACGCTGCCGTCGAACCTCGCGCCCTCGGGGGAGATCGGGGCGTACAACGGGGCGTTCTTCGCGATCTCGGGGATCGGCCTCACGCTGGCCACGACCTTCGGCGGCCTCGTGCTCTCGCTCGGCCTCAGCCCGCCCGTGACGTGGGGGATCCTCATGCTGCCGGCCCTCCCGGCCCTCGCGATCGGGTATCCCTGGATCGCGCGGCGGGTGCCCGCCGTACCGAACCGGGCGTGAGCCCGTCCGGCCGTCGGGAGCCGGACGCCCGGGGCCCCGGCGGAGCGACCCCCGATCGCGTCGGCGATCGGCCCGCCGCCGGTCACGGTTATCTGCTCTCGCGCGCCGGGGTCTGCCGGACGAACGATGGCATCGACGAACCCTGCCCCCCCGGCGAACCCGGCCCCGGAAGTCTCATCGACGGGGGGCTCGCTGCGGCTCTGGGGCGTCCTTTTGCTGGTCCTGTTCCTCGTGACCTCTACGGTCGGGGGCTCGCTGGCGCTCGAGAGCAGCTACCTGTTCGTCACCCTTGCGAGCCACATCGGCCTCGCCCTCGTCACGCTGGGCGTGTCGGTCTACGCGGTCGCCTTCGTCGGCCGAGCGTACCGGGCGGTTCCGC
>Ga0335074_10004554_pt1 | contig 19116 bp, 16 predicted proteins | sample Lox_Sample_23_FD_206715 | JGI IMG/M metagenome (GOLD analysis project Ga0335074, IMG submission 206715) | Soil microbial communities from Loxahatchee National Wildlife Refuge, Florida, United States - Lox_Sample_2.3 | ecosystem: Environmental > Terrestrial > Soil > Wetlands | place: USA... | reverse complement strand
AACCACACGGCCTTGCCGCGCCGCCCCCAGCCGCTCAGCCGGGCCCGGGTGGGGTGGTGCCCCCACCGGCCGCTGGACAGCTCGTGCACGATCTGGAGCCCGCGCCCGGTCACGGCGTGCGTCGACGCGCTGGCGGGGGACGGCGGGGCGCCGTGCCGCCAGCCGCGGACGCAGTCGAAGACCTTGCAGACGAGCTCGCGACGTACGCCGAGGCCGCGCAGGTACAGCCAGAGTTCGGGGCCGCCGGGGGACGCAACGGCAAGCGGGGTCGGTGCGCCCCGCTGGTACGGTGGGGCCGGGTCGGCGGAAATCCCTGGCTCGCCCTCCACGTCCGTCGTCACGAACGCGAGCCGATTGCCCCCTCCGCCGACTCCGGCCACCGCCTGCGCGTGCAGGGTGTTGGCCGCAAGTTCGCTCGCCATCAGGATGCAGTCATCGAGGAGGCCTGGGTCGAGTCCGACCTCCGAGACCGCGTCCCTGAACACCTGCCGCGCGACTGACGCGCATGTCGCGTCGGCCGGGAGCGGCCACGCCTGGCAGTAACCCGCGTGAACGCCCCGCCAGCTGCTGATGCTCTGTCTCATGCCTGACGCCTCCGGCCATCGAAACTTCAGATGAAACCCGCCGGCTGGAGGGGGGTTTGCCGTCGGCAGTATTCCTGCTAGCACGATACCTGGTTTTCGACTCTTAATCTGTGAAACACAGGTTATGACTCGGCGGACCCACTTCGCAATATCAATGGCATCATTACTTTTATCGCAGTTCATTACAGTAGCACCATAATGGATATATCTACTATTTCGGACATATGTCTCATATTTGATCCGGCGCCGATATACCCGCTGGTCAGCCTGGAACCCTCGCGTGGGCGTTGTGGCACGCGGTGTCCGTGCGGCTTTAGTGGCGTTATTGGGCTAGTTTGCCGGCTAATAGGCGTTTCGCAGCTAGCCATCAGATGACGGGGGCGTGTACAGTCTGTGGTGGCGGGGGAACCTGACGGTTACCCGTCCCTGGGCCCTTGAGACAGGCCGGCACCGCAGAAAGCCCCCGGTGGCGGCATCCACTCGGGGGCTTTCCGTTGGTCGCCACGGCTACTTCAGGTCGTAACGTCCCGCCTTCACGTCGGCCAGGAACTCGGCGAACGAGTCCCGCCCCACGACATGGGCGCCGCCCTCGGGTCGCTTGCTGTCCCGGACGGCGGCGACGCCGGGCAGGTTGGCCGCGATCTCCACGCAGCCTCCGTTGTGTGCGCTTCGGCGGGCCTTCCGCCAGACGGCCTGAGACAGGTCGGTCATCGCTTAACTCCATTCGCTTAGCCAGATGTTCGAGGTAGCCCGTGGTATCTGCAGGCTCAAGAGCGGCGTCACAGGCTCGCTCGAACGATTCGATGTAGCCCTGCACGGACTGGGGCTTGCTCACCTCCTCGATCGAATAGTCGGTTTCCACGAAGACCAAGTCCGGCTCGTCGTCGCGGAAGCCGAAGATGTTGACCATCGAAACGATCCCGGTTGGCGGCCCGTCCTCGAACCGCTGGATGCGCAACTGCAGGTTGCGGTGGCCGCTGAACGCGACCAGGTGCTCGATCTGCTCCCTGCGGTCCTCGCGCAGCCCCCACCGGTACAGCAGGGACGCCTCGGTGATCACGGCGCTGACCATGGGCGCGGTGCCATCCTTGCGGTCGAGGATCTCCTGCCTGCGCAGCCTGGAGTCAACCGCCTTGCGCCGGTAGGCCGGGGGGCGCGGCCCGGACCGCATCAGCGCCTCGGTGTAGGCCGGAGTCTGCAGCAAGCCGGGCAGCACGAGCGGCATGAAGACACGGATGGTGGTGGCGTCGTTCTCGTAGCCGGGGAACTCGCCGTCGAAGATCTCGGGGTACTCCCGCCACCACGGGCGGGCCCTGGCCCGGATGGCCAGGTCCTCGATTTCGTCCCGCTTCTCGCCTTCGATGCCGTAGATCCTGATCAGGTCCCTGATGTCGCTCATCTCGGGACGTTTCCACTGGTTGGCCTCGAAGCGGCCGACCTTGCCCCGGCCCCAGTTCAGGATGTCGCAGGCATGGTTGGCGGTATAGCCAGTCCTGATCCGCGCCGTAGTCAGCTCGCGAGCTAGCCGGCGCTTGGCGATGGTGGCGCCGTAGGCATCATCGCTCATGCGGATCTCCGTTCTTGACAGAAACCCTGTCGTGCCTTACACGGTACCCAGCTTGCGAATCACAAACCAGTGTTCACGGCGTTTCTTAGGTTGGGGGCCGGGTGACGGGGCCGGGTGCAGGGGCGGGTGAGGGGTCGGGTGAGGGGTCGGCCGCCGCCGCATCGTCGAACTCGCCGTTGCGGGCGCCGTCGAGGAAGCACTCCCACTCGTGACGGTCGAAGACGAGGACCCGCTGGTCCGGGTCGCCTGCCACCCGCAGCAGAACCCACTGGGGCGGGGATGGGTCGCAGGGGCGGGGGCTGGCGGCGAATGCGACCTCGATCGCGCCGTCGCCCTGGCCGGAACGCTGCCAGGCCTGGGCCGCCAGGTCGATACCGAGCTCGGAGACCGAGGGCTTGGCGGTCACGGCTTCCTGGCCACGCCGCAGTACAGCCATCGCGAGCCGTCGCTGTCGGCAAGCTCGACGTCTTCGGCGCCCCACAGGCCCGTGAACGTGACGCCCGGTTCGGCGCCCTCGTACGGCGGGACGAGTTCCAGCCCGGCGAAGAACCGCTCGACCTTGGCCCGGGACCGGAAGTACAGGTGCTCGGTGGCGTGGTCGAAGACGGCACGGAAGCCCTCGGCCGAGACCGGCGGCTTGTAGTCGTCGGTCAGGTGCGACAGCGACAGGTAGCTGCCGGGCGCCAGGGCACCGAGGTAACGCGACACCAGCGCCCAGGGGTCCGAGGTATCGGAGACGAACATCATGACCGCGGTCATCAGCAGGCCCACGGGTTCGGCGAAGTCGATGAGCCTACGGAGCTCGGGATCATCCAGGATGGTGTCCGGCTCGCGCAGGTCGGCGCAGATCGCCCCGACCGTCCCGCTGCCGCTGTCGATGAGCGCGCGGCTGTGCAGCAGCACCATCGGATCGTTGTCGACGTACAGCACCCGGGCGGCCGGGTCCACCCTGCGCACCACATCGTGCGTGTTACCGACGGTCGGCAGCCCGGAGCCGATGTCGACGAACTGGCGCACCCCGCGCTGGCATATCCACTTGGCCGCGCGCTGATGAAAGCCGCGGTTGGACCACGCGCAATCCCTGATCTCGGGCGCGACGGCCAGGATGCGCTCGGCGGCGAAGCGATCGACCTGGAAGTAGTTGTTGCCCCGGAGCATGTAGTCATAGATCCGGGCGGGCGAGGCGCGGCCCGTGTCCACGCCCGCGGGTACCTCAGCCTGCTCCATGCGCCGCCCTCCACCGTCAACGCTTCGTTCACAGTGTGGCACGGCGCGTGCGAATCACGAACAAAGACATCGGTTTGTACATCGTCGGGCTGGTGTCGGGCTAAGTGTCGGGCTCGAGCGGCGCGGTGCCGAAACCAAGAGGATGATGAGTGTTCCCCGCTGACGCCCTGCTGGGCGTCAGCGAACTCGCGTGTCACTCCCAGGTTGCTTACAGGTGAAGCGCGGCGATGTCCAAGACCCGCGACCCACCCTGTTCGGCATGGACAACATGTACGCCACCCCGGCCGGGGCCGGACCCGCAGGGGGGTCCGGCCCGCCGGGTGCACCCGATCCTTCTGCCGGGCGCCGTAAGAAGCGGATGCTCCGCTGGGGCGCAGGCATCACCCTGGCCGGCTTCCTTGCGGGCGGCGGGATCGCCTTCGCGCTGTCGGGGTCGGGCACCCCGGCCGCCTCGGGCGGTACGGCCGGCTCGGGCGGGTCGGCTACCAGCGCCGCCCAGTCGGCCAACGCGGCGGTGCTCAACTCCGCGCTAGGCACCGCGGCCAGCACCACGGCCAACGTCCCGCTGCGGCGCGTCCGGCGGGCGCTGAACCGGCTACGCGCCCTCGGCGGCGTCGACGGCGAATTTACCTTCCACAACGCGTCGGGCTTCCATACGCTGGCGTTCGAGCGCGGCACGATCACCAGCGTCAGCGGAAGCGACCTGGTGGTCAGCGCTCCGGACGGCACGTCGTGGACCTGGCTCATCGTGAGCAGCACGGTGGTCAGGGAGAACGGCGCCAAGACGACGACCAACGCGCTGGCGGACGGCGAGACCGTGTTCGCCGGGGGCCCGGCCGTCAACGGGGCCAAGGACGCCCGGCTCATCGTCATCAGGGCCGGCGCCTCCTCAGGATCCAGTTCGGTGTCTGGGACCTCGGGGACTTCGGTGAGCTGACGGGGCACCGCACGCGGCGCGCCTCCCCACCGAGGCGCGCCGCGTATTGCTGCACAACTAAGCAACTCTTCTCTATGCGGCACAATGAAACGTGAGATGCCATGGCAGATGGTGACCGTATCCCCAAGGTGCTCGTCGTCGACGACGAGCCGAACATTCGTGAGCTCGTCGAAGTCGCGCTGAAGTTCCACGGCTGCGCGGTCGCGGTCAGCGCCAGCGGCAAGGACGCGCTGCACCAGGCGGACGCCTACCAGCCCGACCTGATGATCCTCGACGTGATGCTGCCCGACATGGACGGCTTCGAAGTCTGCCGCGCGCTCCGGGCGGACGGCAACGACGTCCCCGTCATCTTCCTGACCGCGCGGGACACCACCTCCGACACGATCCGCGGGCTCACCCTGGGCGGCGACGACTACGTCACCAAGCCCTTCTCCGTCGAGGCGCTGGTAGCGCGGGTCAGGGCCGTGCTGCGCCGGACCACCCGCACGCTCGACGGCGACGGCCAGGGCAGCGGGGCCGCCATGCTGGCCGTCGGCGATCTCGAACTGGATGAGGAGCACTGGGTCGTCCGGCGCGCCGGCACCCAGGTGGAGCTGTCGCCGACGGAGTTCCGGCTGCTGGCGTACCTGATGCGGAACCAGGGGCGGATGCTCACCAGGCAGCAGCTGCTCGAGAACGTCTGGGGCTGGGAGTTCGCCGGCCAGTCGCAGGTCGTGGAGACCTACGTGAGCTACCTGCGCCGCAAGCTCGACCCGCTCGGCCCGCCGCTGATCCACACCCAGCGTGGCGTCGGATATAGCCTGCGCCCGCCGCCGGAGAGCGAGCGCGTGACCAGATGAGGTTCTCGGGCCTGCGGACCACGGGGCGCGGCAGGCTCTCGCTGCGGTCCCGGCTACTGGCCGGGCTCATCACCATCACCGCCCTGTTCCTCATCGTCATGGGCGTGGTCACCACCATCGTGCTCGGCAACTCCGAGCAGGATCAGTTCGACACCGACCTCGGGCTGACCGTCAAGGAGAGCCTGTCCGAGATCGCGAACCTGCCGAACGGGTACGCGGCGGCCTACATCAACGTGCCGTCGCGGTCGACGGGGATCTTGTCCGGGGCTTCGGCCACGGCTTCCCAACTGCAGAGCCTGCTCGAGAACCTCCTGGACAACGGGGAGGCGTCTTCGTACTTCGCGCAGAACCCCCGCGGCACCCTCTTCACCATCTCTCAGCCAGACGACCCGGCCCTGACCGCGATCTGGCGGCCGATCACCGTCAAGAAGCGCGGCCATAGCCTGCTGCCGACCGGCACGAACATCCTCGTGGTCGCGCGGCCGGACAGCGCGGTGGGCAGCGAGGTCCGCGGGCTGATCCTCGCCGAGCTGATCACCGGGGCGATCCTGCTGACGCTGCTCGCGCTGGGCGGCCGCTGGCTGATCGGGCGCGGCCTGGCGCCGCTGGACCGGATGGCGAGCACCGCCGACATGATCACCAGCCGGGGCGACCTGACGGCACGGATGCCCGACCCCGGCGACCATGCCGAGGCGGGACGGCTGGCCGCCGCCATCAACACGATGCTGGACCGCATCCAGCAGGCGTTCCGGGCCAGGTGGGCGTCCGAGCAGAAGGTGCGCCAGTTCGCGGCGGATGCCTCGCACGAGCTGCGCACGCCGCTGACCACCATCCGCGGGTACGCGGAGCTTTACCGCCAGGGCGCGCTGGGCCCCGACCGGCTGCCGAACGCCATGCGCCGCATCGAACAGGAGGCGGAGCGGATGTCCAGCCTGGTCGCCGAACTGCTCGAGCTGGCCAGGCTCGACCGCCACTCCTCGCTCGACCTGACCGAGACCGACCTGGCCGGGCTGGTCAGGGACGCCGTCGCGGACGCCCAGGCGGTCGAGCCGGAACGGCCCGTCAACGCCAGGACGCCCCCCAGCCTGGTGGTGGTCGCGGACGAGCCGCGGATCAGGCAGGTGCTGGCCAACCTGCTCGGCAACGTCCGCGAGCACACCCCGGCGGACACCCCGGTCGCGGTCCGCCTGTCGGCGGCCGGCCAGGGCGCACTGCTCGAGGTGACGGACGCGGGCCCGGGGATGAACTCCGAGGCCGCGGCCCGCGCCTTCGACCGCTTCTACCGCGGCGGGCACAACGGCAGCGACGGCCACGGCAGCGGGCTCGGCCTGTCCATCGTCCAGGCGATCGCCGCCGCGCACGGCGGCCACGCCATGCTCAAGTCCGCGGAGGGAGCCGGCACCACCGTGCAGGTCTGGATCCCGTTCCATCCGCCCACCCACCCCAGCACGCTCCAGGGCGAGCCGGGTCCGGACCCCACCTACAACTGATCAGACTGATCACGCGGACCGGCAGGTATGCCGCGGCGGACCCGGCGCGGTTTATTTCCGGTAAATGGTTATGTCGTTCTTACTGAGCCGGATACGGCGGAGAACTACGGTAGGCCCCATGCAGGACCGTGAGGTGGTCGCGGCCATCGTCGCAGGTGAACCGGGCGGACTCGCCGAGGCGTACGACCGTTACGCGGTGCCGCTGTACAGCTACTGCCGGTTCATGCTTCCCGACCCTAACCCGATGGGCCAGGCGGCCGGCGCCGTCCAGGACACCTTCATCATCGCCGCCTCCAAGCTCGAGGGGCTCCGCGACCCGGACAAGCTCCGCTCCTGGCTGCACGCGGTCGCGCGGAACGAATGCCTGCGCCGGCTCGGGGTCCAAGGCGGCGCAGGCACCGCCTCCAGCCTCGCCGGGAAGGCCGAGCCTGACCCCATGCCGGAAGTCCTGCTTCCCCCCGAGCTTCGGGAGCAGGTGCTGAAGGCCTGCGCCGATGACACGCCGACCGGGCGTGCCTACCGGGTGAGCGTGGCGCACCGCGCGGGTCCGTTCGGGCGGTCCGGCTTCCCGCAGCCGACCAGCCCGCCCGGGCCGCGGTGGTGGTACCAGGCCCGGCGGCATCCCCGGGTGGCGACCTTCGTCGCGGCCGTCGCGGCCGCGGTGGTGGCGGGCGGGATCGTCGCGATGCTGACGTCCGGTGGCTCGCACGGGTCCCCGAATACGAACATCGCGCTCGGCAGCGTCGGCCCGGCGGCCACCCCGGGCGCGGCCTCAAGTCCCGCGGGTGCGCGATCGTCACCGAGCCATAAGGCCGCGGAGGCGGGCAAGGTCACGACGCCAACCGACGCGCCAGCGACCGGGGCGCACGCGACGACGGGACATCCCGCGCCCACCAGCCCGGCACCGACCTCGTCGTCCCTGAAGCCCTCCCCCTCGCCCTCGCCATCACCGTCACCCTCGCCGTCACCGTCGCCTTCTCCGTCCCCCTCCCCCTCGCCGTCGCAGACGCCAGGGACCGTGCTGGCGGAACCGGAAGAGCTGGTGCTGACCGCCATCAGGGGGCAGGCGGCCAGCGGGACCTTCGACCTGTTCGCCGTGGGCGGCCCGGTGCACTGGAAGATCACGGTCCCGGCCGGGGTGGTCAGCAAGGTGACGGTCTCGCCGTCCGCCGGTGACCTGAAGGCCGCCGGCCGCTGGGTGATCGTGACGGTGACCGTGAAGAGCCTGGTCTCGCTGACCACCCACCTGACCGCCAACCCTGGCGACGCGGTCGTCACGATCGTGCTCACCGTCAAGGCGTAGGCCAGAAGGGCCCGCCCCCGCCGAGGAACTGGTCGAGTTCGGCCTGGGACGGAGACACCGCCGGCCCGGCGCGCGTGACGGTCAGCGCGGCCGCCGCGTTCGCGCGGCGGGCGGCGCCGGCCGGGGTCAGCCCGGCCGCGATCCCGGCCAGGAACACGCCGGAGTGGGCGTCTCCCGCGCCCGTGGTGTCCACCGCCACGACGGCGGGCGCGGGGACGAGGCTGAGCGACAGGCCCGAGGTGTCTCCGGGGCCCGCCACGCGGAGGGCGAGGACGCAGCCGTCGGGCCCGGCCCGGACGATGACCCCGGCCCGGCCGGTCCGCCTGGCCAGCCGGCGGGCCGCCTCAACCGGTGCGGTCGTCCCGGTGAGCAGGCCGGCTTCGCGCTGGTTGCAGCTGCACCAGTCGCAGCGGCTCAGCACCGGGTCCAGGACCGCCTCGGGGACGTCGGCGACCAGCGGGCCGGGGTCAAGGAACAGCAGCACGCCGGGCGGGAGCCGGGCGGCCCAGGCCGCCAGCAGCGGACCAGAACCCGGCGGGACCAGCCCGTAGCCGGACACGTAGACGGCGTCGCCGTCCCGCAGCCGCACCAGATCCCACGCGCCGGGCTCGCGCAGCGTCTCGGCCCCCAGGCTGGTGACGAACGTCCGCTCGCCGCCGGCCTCGACCAGGGCCACGTCGAACCCGGTATCCGCGTCCGGGTCGGCGGTACGCAGGACGGCGATGCCCTCGGCGTCCAGGGCGGCGCGGACCATATCGCCCCACGGCCCGGTGCCGTGACCTCCCGCGTAGACCACGCGCAGGCCCTGCCGGGCGGCGGCGGCCATGATGTTGAAGCCGCCGCCCACCTGGATCGCCGACGAGCCCGCCAGCATGTCACCGCCGCGTTCGGGCAGCGCGGGTACCCACATCAGCAGGTCCACGATCGCCTCGCCCGCGAAGACGAGCCTGGTCAGCGGTCGGTTCAGCGGCTCGCTCACGGTTGCCCCCCGATCCGGGCGCGCAGCGCGCACAGGTCGTCGGCCAGCCCGGCGAGCCCGAGGCCGTGGGCGTCGATGACGGCGATCGCCTCGGGCGGGAAGGCCTCGACGCCGGCGCAGCCGCCGGCGATGGCGCCGGCCATCGCCGCGATCGTGTCGCAGTCGCCGCCGAGCGAGGCGGCCAGGAGGCAGGCCTGCCACGGGTCGTCGGGGACGGCAGCCAGGACCGCGAACGCGGCGGGCACCGACTCCTGGGTGGCCAGGCTGGTGCCGACCAGCGTGTAGATCACCCTGGCGGCCTCGGCGCGGTCCCGGCCCGCGACCAGGCCCACCGCCCATTCGATCCGGGCCGCGACGTCGGCGCCCGCCACCCAGTGGCCGCGTCCGGCCCCGATCCGGGCGGCCTGCACCGCCACCCCCGTGGCCTCGGCGATCCCGGCCCCGGACACGCCCGCGCTCACCGCCGCGGCCACCGCCGCGGCACCCGCCAGCGCGATGCCGGTGTCGTGCGTGACGCGACTCGCCTGCTCTACCTTGTCGGCCAGGGCGGCCAGGCCGAGATCCGCGGGGAACGCGATGCCGACGGGGGTGATGCGCATCGCGGCGCCGTTGGTGTCGCCGGACGCGCCTGCTTCCTCTGGGGGCGTCCCGGCGAGGACGGCGGTGACCGCGCGTTTGGTGGAGGGGCCGAGGAGGTCGAGTGAGCCCCGGCCGGCCATGTCGTGCTCCCAGCGGACCAGGGCTCCGGCCAGGTCGCGGGCGCCGATCGTGCCGTGGCCCTGGACCAGGAGGCGGCCGAGCAGGACGGCCTGCTCGGTGTCGTCGGTGACTGAGCCCGCGGGCAGGCCCGCGGCGATCGGGTGGCCGGGGGGCGCGGGCTCGAAGCCGGTCAGGAACGTGCCCCAGCGCGACACGATTTCCGGGCGGGACAGCATCTGGGTCGGCATCCCCAGCGCGTCCCCGATGGCCAGCCCGTACAGCGCCCCGCGGCCGCGGGCGCGGGATCCCAGGATCACGAAGGATCTGGTACCGCAGCGAGTACAAAACCCTTCGTGATCATGGTTGGGTCCTCACAAGACGTGGCTGCCGTACATCTCGCCCAGGGGGTCGGCGATCAGTTCCAGGCGGGCGCCGTCCGGGTCGCGGAAGTACAGCGAGGTCCCGCTTTCCTCCTGGTAGGGGATGCCGGCCGCGGCCAGGTTGTCCCGCAGGACGGCCCACTTCTCCGGCGCCACCGAGATCGCGATGTGATGCAGGCCGCCGAGGACTTCCGCGTAGGGGCCGAGGTCGAGGCCGGGGAAGTCGAAGAAGGCCAGCAGGTTGCCGTGGCCGACGTCGAAGAAGAAATGGCTGGACCCCCGGTAGTCCCGGTTCTCGATGATCTCGGTCAGCGGGAACTCCAGGACCCCCTGGTAGAACCGGATAGTCTGCTCGACGTCGGAGCTGAGCAGTGCGGTGTGATGGATCCCGCGCGCGCTGCTCGGCGGCCGGTCGGCCGTGATGTATTCGGCGTGCAGCCGCGCACGCTCGGCCTCGATAGCGGCGAGGTCCATAGGCCAGGCGCCCCTTAGATCCGGAAGAACGAGTTGAGGAACTGGTCGGCCACCGACCGGTCGCCCCTGATTGTTCCCGCGTTCATCCTCCCAAACGCGGTCAGCACCAGGCTCCCCGCGTCGAACTCGATCACGGCGGGCACGCTGGACAGGTCACCCTGAGCGTAACTGAGGCCCTCGCCGCTGATGTTGACGAGATAATCACCGGCGTTGCGCCCCGAGGTCACGCGGATGCCGACGGAGTAGGGCTCCATGTCCGCCGGGACCTCCGTGGTCACCTGCCACAGCACGAACATCAGCGGCGCGAGCAGGTCCGCGGTGTCACCGGCCAGCGCGTGCGCGCGGCCGGAGCCCTGGCGGATGTCCCAGCCGTGCACGCCGTAGTCCATGAGCTGGAACGCCGGGTAGATGAAAGACGGCAGCGGCCCCATGTACTTGTGCCCGACCAGCAGCCCGCCCCACTCGTCCGCGGTCAGCGCCTCGCTGATCTCCATCATCTTCGCGAAGTCCGTGCGGAGCCTATCGACCGCGTCGGCCTGATGCAGGCCGCGGTGCTCCCTGGCTCCCTCGTCGAGGCGCTCCTGCATGACCTTCAGCCCCAGCGGATCGGCGGCCGCGGTCCCGGAACGGGCGGCCTCGAAACCGGCGAAGTAGCTCTCCGTCACGTCGATCAGGTGACCGACGATATCCCTGGCCTCCCAGTGCGGGCAGGCGGTGGTGGCGGTCCAGGGGCCGTTCTCCGCCATTTCGAACAATGCGTCGGCTTCTTCCCGCAGAACTGCGAGAAGGGTGTCCTTAGCCGCGTAGTTGGTCACGTCCCATTCGCTCATGACGACCTCCACTGGTCGGGTTCGCATTCCGAACGAGCGTTCATAACGCGCACCCTAGAACGGCAACCGCCCAGGGTCAATGGAGGCTGGACGCCACCGCGGGCAGGCCTGGCGGGGGGCCGTCCTCGATCAGCCGGCTCAGCGCGGCGGTGTCCAGGTGAGCGGCCACCAGGTCGCCGAGCGCGTCCAGCCGCGCCTCCCGCAGCACAGCGAAACCGGTGTCGCGCGCGGGCGTGAAGTCCCGGCCGGCCAGCGCCGCCACCTCGGCCAGGAACGCGCGCCTGAACTCGTCGTTCTCCAGCGCGCCGTGCCAGCTCGTCCCCCACACCGCGCCCAGCCGGCAGCCGTCGAGGAACGGCTCGGTCCCGTTCCCGCCCGGGTCGGTCACCTCGGCGACGCCGTGGTGAATCTCGTACCCGGCGACCGTCGCGCCGAGCGCCCGGCCGACCGGGCGGCCGAGCCGCTTGGCCGCCTCGAACCTGACGCGGACCGGCAGCACCCCGAGCCCGTCGACGCGGCCCTGGCCCGATTCCACCGGGTCATCGATCTGCCCGCCCAGCATCTGGTAGCCGGCGCAGATGCCAAGCACCGGCCCGCCGCGCCGGGCGCGCTCGACGATCGCGCCGGCCAGCCCGCGCTCGCGGAGCCAGGCCAGATCCGCCACCGTGGCCCGGGATCCGGGCAGGACGACCAGGTCCGCGTCGGCCAGCTCGGCCGGGCGGTCCGCGAACCTGACCAGCACGCCCGGCTCGGCGGCGAGCGCGTCCACGTCGGTGAAATTGCTGATCCTCGGCAGGCGCACCACCGTGACGCGCAGGACGTCCTTATTTTCCCCGAACGAGACGTCGTGCCCGCCGAGGGCCAGCGAATCCTCCGCGTCGAGCCACAGGCCCTCCCGCCACGGCAGCACGCCGTACACCGGCCTGCCGGTGAGCTCGTGGAGCATGGTGAGCCCGCTGTCCAGCAGTTCGGCGGCACCGCGGAACTTGTTGATCACGAAACCGGAGATGAGCGCCTGGTCTTCGGGCGACAGCAGGGCGAGCGTCCCGAACATGGCCGCGAACACCCCGCCGCGGTCGATGTCCCCGACGACGATGACCGGCAGGCCGGCCGCCCGGGCCAGGCCCATGTTGGCCACGTCCGTGTCCCGCAGGTTGATCTCGGCCGGGCTGCCCGCGCCCTCGCAGATCACCACGTCGTAGCGCGCGCGCAGCCGGGCCAGGCTCTCCAGCGCGATCTGCCGGAGCCGCGGCGCGTGCGCACGGTAGCCGAGCGCGTCGGCTTCGGTCTCGGCGTGCCCGAGGACGACCACCTGGCTGCGCCGGTCGCTGCCCGGCTTCAGCAGCACCGGGTTCATGTCGGCCGTCGGCTCGATCCCCGCCGCGGCCGCCTGCATCGCCTGGGCGCGCCCGATTTCCGCGCCGTCGAGCGTCACGAAGGAATTCAGCGACATGTTCTGCGCCTTGAACGGGGCCACCGCGACCCCCTGCCGGGCCAGCCACCGGCACAGCCCCGCGACCAGCACGCTCTTGCCCGCGTCGGATCCGGTTCCGGCCACCATGAGCGCTCCCCGCAGGAGGGCCCGGCCGTGGGCTTCGAGAGGCGGGGCAGGTTTGACGTAGTCCATAGGGGTAGTTCTACCTGGCGTCAGCGAGTCGAAGGAGGTCGACATGCTGCTGATAGTGCTGGCTCTGCTGATCATCCTGATCGTCGCGGGGGCGGGTTTCGCGCTCCACGTGCTCTGGTGGGTCGCCATCGCGGCGCTGGTCGTGTGGCTGCTCGCCGTCTTCGCCCGGCGGGCGTTATCGCCGCGGGCGCGCCAGCGCGATGAGCACGGCCAGGCCGGTGGCCGCGACGGTCACGGCCTTGGACAGGCGGATCGCGCGGCGGGCGTCGTCAGGATCCGGGGCCCGGCTCTCTCCCAGCCCTGGCCGGGCCTCGGTGACGCCCTCGTAGACGTTGGTCCCGCCGAGGCGGACGCCGAGCGCGCCGGCGAAGGCGGCCTCGCAGCGCCCGGCGTTCGGGCTGGGGTGACGCCCGCCGTCGCGGCGCACGACGCGCAGCGCAGCGCCGGCGGACCCGGCGGACCGGGTGACCAGGGGGGCGACGGCGATGGTGAGCGCGGCGGTGACGCGGGCGGGGATCCAGTTGGCCGCGTCGTCCAGGCGCGCCGACGCCCAGCCGAAGCGCAGGTACCGCGGCGAGCGGTAGCCCACCATCGCGTCCAGCGTGTTGACCGCGCGGTACGCGGCCAGGCCGGGGAGCCCGGCGACCGCTCCCCACAGCAACGGCGCCACGATCGCGTCGGAGGTGTTCTCCGCGACCGACTCGATCACGGCCCTGACTATCTCACCGGCGTCAAGTCCGGCCGGGTCGCGGCCGCACAGGCTCGGGAGCACCTGCCGCGCGGACTGAAGGTCGTTCGTGTCTAGGGATAGCACTGCGCGTTCGGCCTGTTTGTGGAGGGAACGGGCACCGGTGACGGCCCAGACCGTGAGCGCGGCCGCTGCCACCTCCAGCGGCGGGTGGCCGCGCGTGCGGCGGTGCATGAGCACGGCGGGGGCGGCGGCGGCCAGGACGCAGGCGGCCGCGTGCGCGGCGCCGCGGAGCCGGGAGTCGGCGTAGGTGCGGGACTCGAGCGCGCTGGCGGCGGCGCCGAACGCGGCCACCGGATGACCGCGGCGCGGATCGCCGAGCAGCGCGTCGAGGGCCACCCCGGCCGCCAGCCCGGCCGCGAGCGGCCAGCGCAGCCTGTTCTGTTCTGGGGACCGGGGCATCTGGCTATTCTGCGGGGGCGGGCTCAGTTGGGCGTGGCCGGGGTCAGCCGGCGCTGGTCCATGGCCTGCTGGACGAGCGCGTTCTTCTTCTTCGCGGGCTTCGTGGGCGGCGCGGTCTGCACCGCCAGGATCACCAGGTCCGTGTACGCATCCTGGCGCAGCCGCGTCAGCATGGCCTGGGCCGAGCTCTTCAGCGTGCCGGTGAGGCCGGCGAACGAGAGGCCGGCGACGGCCAGGATCCCGGACAGGGTATGCACGAAGGCGGAACCGCGATTGAGGCTGAGCAAGATCAGCAGGATGGCGAGGAAGCCGAGGCCGACGATCGTCCCGATGAGCTGAGGCCAGAACAGGCGGAGGACGCGAAGGACGGTCCGGTAGCTGGTCATGAGCTGGTACGGCTTGATCAGCGTGGTGGGATCCTGCGCGAGGACGATCAGCTCGTACCACCGCCTGGTCTGGTGGTACAGGGCCTGCTGGGCGGCGTCTAGCGCGTCCTGGTCCTCGCCGCGCCACTCGGGCGTGCCGGCCACGGACTTCCAGATCACGATGGTCCCGGCGACGGCCGGGCCGGTGTAGGAACCCATGTAGTAGGCTCCCAGCCGGCCGGTCAGGCGGCCGAGCTCGGCGCAGCGCTCCTCGCCGAGCAGGAAGCTCCAGCCGGCTGAGCCGTCGTCCTGGGCGGGGTCCAGGGCCCAGTACGTCTCGGCCAGGCCCCGTCCCAGCTGGTACCCAACCTCCTGGCTCCCCGCGGTCGCGGCGAGCACGTCCTGGATGTGGGCGTCGAACTCCCACAGCAGCTCGGCCAGGTCGTCCCAGGCCTTCTGGGCGGCGTCGGTGATGGTCCGCAGGGCCGATCGCAGCGCGGCGAGGCCGATCTTTGCGGCGGTCGCGGCGTCGGCCTGTTCGGCGAAGGCGCGCTGGAGCGCGGTGGCGCCGTCCTGGAGCATCAGGAAGCCCTTCTGCTCACCATCAGCCGTGGCCTGCTCCAGCTTCACGGCGGCTTCGGCCGCGGCCTTTTCCTCGGTCTTGGCGTTCGCCAGGGCCTGCTCGGCGTCCGCGACGGCTTGCCAGCGCTTGTCCACGACCTTCTGCTGGTCGGCGAGCGCCTGCTTGAGCAGGACGAAAACCTCCCTGGCGACCGGCTTCGCCTGCCTGGACGGCGCCTTGGCCAGCACGGCGATGCCTTGCTGGAGCGCGTTGGCGGCCGTGGGCGCCCGGATGTGCGCCAGCAGCTTGGCCTGATCGTCGATGGCCGCGCCGAAGCTGGCGACCTGGCCGGCCTCGTCGACTTTCAGTTCCTTGGCCAGCGCCGCGATCACGGACTGGGCCTCGATCCGGAGTTCGGTCGGGCTGCGCTCGTTGCGCAGCGGCAGGGCGTGGTCGATGTGGTCGGGCATCTGGGCGCTGCTCCCGGGCGGGGCGCCGGGCCTGTTCCGGCCCCGGACTTCCGCCAGGTTCCAGCCAAGCCGCAGGGCGGACATAACCTGCTGGGCGTCACTGGGCGCGGTCACGGACTTCACCTTCTCCCGGGCACGTCGCACGAAGCCGGCGGATAGGTCATAGCACGAACCCTGGTTGGCGTGCAGCTTGGGGCCCGGCCCGGACCGCGAGCTCGGCAGTTCGGGATCCCGATTTGACCGATTTTGATCTTGTACTGTCGATTACGATGCTGTTGGCGCGCGGCGGAATGCCAGAGGGCCTGGCTGAGCAGCCGCAGGATCACGGGGTTACCAAGAATGATCTTCCGGGCAGCCGCATTCACCGTCGCCGCTCTCGCCGCCGCGGGTTTCCTGTTCGCGCCGGCCGCGCACGCATCGTCACGATCCGTTCAGGTCAGCGGAAGCAAGCTGAAATCAGCGCTCCTGCCCGCCTCTTACTTCGGGAGCGACTACCAGTCCGGGCCCGCGGCCAGCTCGGGCAATTCCGTGTCGACCCTGCCCGCGACAGAGCACGTGTCGAGCGTGAGCTGCGGCACGTTCGAGGCCCTCTCAGGCGAGGGTTTCTTCGGGGAGGACGCCTTCGCGTTCTCGTTCGCCGACAATCCGAACTTTTTCTCCGAATTGCCGAGCAGTGAATTTTATTACCGTCAGTCCGTCGATCAGTTCGGCAGCACCAAGGCGGCCAGCGCGTACTACGGTCAGGCCCACGCCAAGTACGCCAAGTGCAAGTACTTCACCGAATCCGTGCCCGACGGCCAGATACCGGGCGTTGGTTCGCTGGAGACCACGACTCAATCCATGTCGAATACGCGCGTCGGTAAATACCAGGCGTTCCAGGTAGGCCAGGTGAGTGACCTTACCGAGATGTCGGGTATTACCATCCAGCTGAACACGCTGGTTGCCGTCGCAGGCACGGACGTCTACACCATGGAGTCGCTGGGGGGCACGAACGACCCGATCTCCACCGCTCTCATGCACGACCTCATCGGCCGGGTCCAGAAGCTGCGCTGATCGCGTTCTTCCCCCCTAGTTGGGGGTGACGGGGGTCAGCCTGCGCCGGTTGAGGGCCTGCTGGAGCTGTGATTTCTTCTTCGGGCGCGGCGCGGTTTCCACCGCCAGGGTCACGAGGTCGGTGTACGCATCCTGGCGCAGCCGGGTCAGCATGGCCTGGGCCGAGCTCTTCAGCGTGCCGGTGAGGCCGGCGTACGAAAGGCCGACCGCGGCCAGGATCCCGGTCAGGGTCTGCGCCCAGGCCACCTTGCTGTTGTTGCTGAGCAGGAACAGCAGGATGCCGAGGAAGCCGAGGCCCAGGATCGTCGCGACCAGCTGGGGCAAGAACAGGCCGAAGGCTCGCAGGACCGTCCGGTAGTTGGTCATGAGCTGGTAGGGCTTGATCAGCGTCGTCGGATCCTGCCCCAGCACGATCAGCTCGAACCATCGCCTGGTCTGGAGGTACAGGGCCGCTTGCGCATCCGGGCCAGCGCCGCGCCATTCTGGCGTCTGGGCTACGGCCTGCCAGATCACGATGGTGCCGGCGACGGCCGGTGCGGTGTACGGGCCCATGTAGGCCCCGAGCCGGCCGGTCAGCCGGCCGAGCTCGTCGCAGCGGTCCCGGCCGAGCAGGAAGTGCCAGCCTGTGGCGCCGTCTTCCCGGTCGGGGTCAAGAGCCCAGTAGGTCTCGGCCAGGCCCCGGCCTAGCTGGTAGCCGGCCGCCTGGGTCTCGGAGGCCGCGGTAAGGCCGTCCTGGATGTGTGCGTCGAATTGCCACAGAAGTTCGGCCAGGTTCTCCCAGGCTTGGTGGGCGGCCTGCGTGCCTGCCTTTTGGCTCGTCTCGAGCGCTTGGAGGCCAGCCTCCGCGGCGGTCGTGGGGTCGGCGGCGATCGCCTGCTGTAGTGCGGTGATCGCGGCTTGCAGGACGGCGGCGCCGGTCTGGTTTGGCGTGCCTTGCTGGTCCTGCGCGGCGGCGTTGGGCGGTGCAGCGTTGGGCGGTGCAGCGTTGGGCGGTGCAGCGTTGGGCGGTGCAGCGTTGGGCGGTGCAGCGTTGGGCGGTGCAGCGTTGGGCGGTGCAGCGTTGGGCGGTGCAGCGTTGGGCGCGGCAGCCGGCGGGGCGGGCTGCGCCTCGGCGGGCGGCTGGCTAGCGAGCGCCTTGTGGAGCAGCTTGAGGACGGCCGCCAGCGGGTCAGATGCGGGTTGGCCTGGGTTGGGCTGGCTGGCGGGAGCCTGCTTGAACAGGTCGACGCCCTGCCCTAGGGCTCGCGCTGCGGTGCGGAGGTGCGCCAGCAGCTTGGCCTGAGCTTCGATGTCCGTGCCGAACCTGCTGCCGTCTGCGGCCTCGTCAACCCGTAGTTCCCTGGCCAGTGCCGCCGTGACGGACTGGGCCTCGATCCGGAGCTCGGTCGGGCTGCGCTCGATGCGTAGCGGCAGGGCATGGTCATTGTGCTTGGGCATGCGGGCACCGGATCCAGGCGGACCGTCGGGCCTGTTCCGGCCTCGTACTTCGGCCAGGTACAGGCCAAGGCGCAGGGCGGACATGACGTGCCTGGCGTCATCCGGTCCGGTCGCGAACTCCATTATCTTCACATTCGTTGCATTCGCCCCGTTCGTTGTCTTCGCGGGACGAGGCAGGTGGATAGGTGCCAGAGCACGACCCCTTGTGGTGACCGGGCGTGGTTCTGCGCCTCGAAGCACACATAGTGTTCAGATCGCCACCATCGAACCATAACGGCGCCGAGCAGACGCCGATTTGCCTGCCGCTGCTTGTCCGGCGCGGCGGACCGCCTTCGGCGGGCGGCCCCGAGGCGCTGGCCGGGTGACCTAGTCTCGGGGTGAGCTGACGGGGACATCTTGACCGCGGACCAGGCGGTTTGCCTCGTTGGTGCAGCACACTGCGATCTTGACGTGGCCGACGCGTGACTTTTGCCGGGCACAATTATCTGCGGGCGCCCGTAGCTCAGCCGGACAGAGCAGCTGCCTTCTAAGCAGCGGGTCGCGGGTTCGAATCCTGCCGGGCGCGCCAGGTCAGAGCGTATGTACAGATGTAGCCTTAACCATCGGGGAGCCAGTGGAGTAAACCCCTGCCCGTGACGCCTCCTGCAAGCAAGCGCCGGGGTCAGAACGAGGACTCGATCTACTGGGACGAGTCCAAGAAGCGGTACGTCGGCGCGGTCAGCCTGGGCTTCGACCCGGCCGGCACGCGGCGCCGGCGGAAAGTGACCGGCCGGACCAAGACCGAGGTCCGCGAGAAGCTCAAGGAAGTGCACGCTCAGGCCGAGGCGGGGCTACGGCCCAAGCGGGGCTACACCGTGAACGACGCGCTGGACGACTGGCTAGAGCAAGGCCTGGATGGCCTGGCGGCCTCGACCGTGACCCTGTACCGGCGCACGATCGCCAAGGCGCTGCGGGAAGAGCTCGGCACGGTCCGGCTGACCGATCTGACGGCCGGGCGGGTCCAGACCGCGCTTCGGGCCATGGCGTCGCGGATGTCGACGCGGACGGTGCAGATCGCGCACAACGTGCTGGTGCGGGCCATCCGGCACGCCGAGCGCGACAACCTGGTGGGCCGTAACGTGGCCGCGCTAGTCAAGCCGCCTC
>Ga0335074_10004553_pt1 | contig 19116 bp, 20 predicted proteins | sample Lox_Sample_23_FD_206715 | JGI IMG/M metagenome (GOLD analysis project Ga0335074, IMG submission 206715) | Soil microbial communities from Loxahatchee National Wildlife Refuge, Florida, United States - Lox_Sample_2.3 | ecosystem: Environmental > Terrestrial > Soil > Wetlands | place: USA... | reverse complement strand
GCGGGCGATGGTCGCGGCGAGGGCGTCGATCTGCTTGAGCAACTCCGGTGGCGGCTGATCGAGATCGAGCGGGTACTCGGTAATCACGATGTCGCGGATCGTGTAGGTGACGGAGCCTGGTTCCGGGCCGTTGGCGTAGACCAGGCCGAGCGCGCGGAGATGGCGGGCCAGCGCGGCCTGGCTGAGCCGGGTTCCCCGTTCGTCCGCGTCACGGAGGATGCGGTCGGCTTGCGGTGACCTCTGCCGCCGGGCAGTCGGCCGCCGCTGGCGCCAGCCGCAGGGCCAGGCGCTCGCTGTGAGGTGCGCGCCAGCGCCACAGCCATCGTCCGTGCTGTTCCCGGAGCCGGGAGATGCCGGTGAGGCGCTCGTGTTCGAGGGTCAGGGTGAAGCTGGCGTCCTGGTCATGGAGCACGAGCTTCACCGTCGTGCCGGCATCCTCCAGGTCCATGAGCAGGTTCCGTCCTTCTGCCACCGCTCCCGGCGCGGCAACCCAAGCAGCGGCACGGCACGGGCACAGCCAGTGCAGCGGGAATGCGAGGCCGCACACGGCCACGCAGAAGCCGTCTTTGAGAGGGAGGCATGAAATGAGCGGTCACAGCAGGCTCGCACCTGGAGACTACCTGGACGACCCGGAGATCCGCGCCGGGTACGAGGACGCCCGGCGCGCCATCGAACTGGGCACCATGGTCCGGCAGCTAAGGCTCGACGCCGGCCTCTCCCAGGAGGAACTGGCACAGCGCGCCGGGATGACCCAGCCGGCACTGTCCCGGCTGGAACGAGGCGGTGGCATCCCGACCATCACCGTCCTGGACCGGATCGCGAACGCCCTGCAGGCCACCCTGACCATCTCCATGACCCGCGCCGCGTAGCGCCCGCAACTACGAGCCAACCGCGATCTGCAAAGCATCTGCCTAGGTGGCGCAGGTTTTCGGCACCCACAGGTTGGGTGACGGCGGCAGGACGAGCATGCTGACGAGGGGCCGGGTGCAAGCGGTTCTTACGGCTGCACGATCATGAGTAGAGGTCGTTGAGGCCGATGAGCTGGACGTCGCCGGTCGCGGCTGGGTGCGGAGCTGGGGGAGGGCTCTGTACTGCTAAACAGGAGCAGGCGTGCGGTTTCCGCGCCGGGCTGCCCAGTCCGGTCGGTTCTGTGCGATGGCAGGGCAGATGACCGCGCTCATGCGCGCGGCTGGTGAAGGTTATGAGGGCTCGTCTTCGGCGGGGGAGCCGTCGTCTTTGGCCAGGTGGCGCAGGACTCGTTCGTTGAGGGCGGCGAGCATGTCGAGCTCAGCCGGAGTGAGCAGGTCGATGAAGTTCCGGCGGACGTCTTCCACGTGCCCGGGCGCCGCCTTCTCGATGGCGGCGCGGCCAGCCGGGAGCAGGCGGACCATGGTGCTGCGGGCATCGTCGGGGTTGGGCTCGCGGCAGATCAGCCCGTCCTTCTGCATGCGCCGCACCTGGTGGGAGACACGACTTTTCTCCCAGCCCAGTGTGCTGCACAGGTCGTGCGCGGGCATGCGGTCCCCGTCGTGCTCCGAGAGTACGGCCAGGATCTGGTAGTCGGCCGCGGACAGGCCTGATTCCTGTAGGCGCCGGTTCAGGTGCACGCCGAGCTGATGATGCGCGTGCTGGAAGGCCCGCCAGGCGCGGTCTTCGCGGGGGCTCAGCCAGTCCGGTTCCATCAGCGTCCATGCTACCCGATTGGTTGACTCGTCACCAAACTCTGCATATGGTGGAGCAGTCAACCTTTCCATCGTCAGTCAGGACGGGACGCCCATGAGCAGCATCACCATCATCGGCACCGGGAACATGGCCCGCGCCATCGGCGCGCTGGCGGTAGCGGGCGGCAACGCCGTCGAGGTCATGGGCCGCGATCAGCATAAGGCCGCTGACCTGGCCAAGGCTCTGGGCGGCGGCGCCACGGCGGGAGAGTGGGGCGCCGTCCCGGCCGGGGACATCGTCATCGTGGCCGTGCTGTACGCCAGTGTCGTCCCGGTCGTCGCCGAGTACGCCGACGCCCTCGCGGGCAAGGTCATCGTCGACATCAGCAACCCCTTCAATGCCGCGGCCGACGGGCTGGCCACCCGCGAGGACACTTCGGTCGCGCAGGAAGCCGCCAAGGCGGCCCCGGCCAGCGCCAGCGTGGTGAAGGCATTCAACACCATCTTCGGTCATGTCCTAGAGAAGGGCCGACCCGACGTCTTCATCGCCGGCGACAATGCGCAGGCCAAGGCAGGCATGGAGGCGTTCATCGAGAGCCTCGGGCTGCGCCCGCTGGACGTCGGCGGCCTGAACATGGCGCACTGGCTGGAAGGAGCGGGCCTGGTCGTGATGGGCCTGGCCCGCCACGGGGTGGGGAACTGGGACTTCGCCCTCGGCGTCACCGAATTTCCTGGCTGAGCCGCACCGTCCCCGGTCCGAGCCGTCAGCGGACACGGGTGCCGCGGGCCCCGACAATGGTTGACGGATCACCGAAAGGATCCGGCGCGTCCGCAGGCTCGCTGGTCGGCTCGCTGGCCAGTAACCAAATTGGCTACGCTCAAGCCCGCATCCAGGCAGCATCCTCTATCCACCCCGACAGGAGTCCGCAAGCCTGATGTCTTCGTCGTTCCCCGCGACGATCCGGCCGGTTCCCGGTCACCGGCCATCGCGCTTGACCGGGCGGACCTCGCCAGTGACCGGGAACCGGTGCACGTCGCCTGAGCGTGATCCTGGGGGCTTCGTCCAGGCCGCGGCGGGCGGCCTTCTCGTTCTCCGCGCGGGTCGGGCGGCGGGCCGCGGTGCGTCCTCAGCCAGCCGGCATAGGACATGATGGTATGCCGTTGCGGGATCTCGTGGCGGTGGCGGCGCACCGACCGGAATCCTGGCTGGCCTTCGAGCTCGGGATACATTACGGGCGCATCTGGCGCTGTCAGCTGGAAGAAGGGGTCGTCGCTGAGCCCCCTTTTCAAGTCCTCGAAGGCGCTCACCGCGACACTGGCATGATGAGTTCCTGGCCCCGGCATCAACGTGATCGGTGTCCTGCGCACGGTTTACAACGATGCCGGCCGGCCCGTCGAGGTCCAGGACCCGGTCGTGGGCCGGCGGCCGGCACGAGTTCAGGTACGAAGAGCAGATGAGATAGCCCATGACTCCCGCCCCGCTGCGAGTGGGCGCATGCCTCTCGCTTTCAGGTAGGTTCGGGCAGTTCGGCCGGCAGGCCGCGGCCGGCCTGCAGACGTGGCAGCAACTGTACGGGGACATCGGGCTTCTTATCGAGGACGATCGCAGCGATCCCCGGCACCTGGAAACGGTCATCCCAGCTGTCGCGGCACGCTGTGATCTCCTGCTGGGCCCGTACTCCTCGCTCCTGATGAGAACCGCTGGCCGGATCGCCTCAGAGGCAGGGCTGCTCGTATGGAACCACGGCGGATCAGGAGATGAGGCCGCCTGGCCCGGGCACGTCGTGTCGGTTCTCACCCCGGCGGTCGGCTATTTCCGTCCGTTCATCGTCCGCCTGCAGCACGAGAAACCTCATCTCGTGCTCCGCATCGCACAGGGCAAAGGCACGTTCGGCAGGCAGGTAGCCGAAGGCGCGGAGGCGCACGCCCGCGCGAACGGTATGGCCGTGCAGCGCCTTGACGCGGACGGCGTATTCGTCGGCGCGCCCGATGGGGACTGGGTGCTGCTGACAGCAGGGACGTTCGAGCACGATATCGCGGTCGTCAGCCGTGCCCTGCAGTTCGCCCGGCAGCCGAGGCTGATCTGCGCGGTCGCGGCCGGTGTCCGGGCATTCGGGCAGGCGGTCCCGTGTCCGGATGGCATCTTCGGCATCGCGCAGTGGTTCCCCAGCAGTGTGCCGCAGGCGGAGACCGGACCCGCGGAGGACGAGTTCGTGGCCGCGTACTCGCGGCTGCAGGGAACACCGCCGGACTATCCCGCTGTCCAGGCCGCGGCCACGGCGGCCCTTGCGCAGACCGGCCATGACACGGTCCTCGTGCGGTGGTCAGACGGCAGCCCTCACGCCTGGCGTGATCACCGTCCGCGGATGAGGCCGTCCCCCTGGGGACGCTGATGGTCGCTACACGTAGGCCCAAGGACGGATGGCACCGGGTGTAGACACCTGCCCGGTCAGCGGCATGAGCGCGTCCCCGCGGGGACGTTTTCCGCAATTGCGTGGACGTTCCAGCGGGAACGCCCACGCAATTGCGGAAACGATTCAGGCGAGAACATCGCTGGGCGCCTGAGCCCGTGCGGACTTGTTACGGTCAGCCGGACCCGCCCGGTCCGCGGCAGATGAGGGCACGTCCCCGCGGTACGCGGGGAGTCGTTACCCGGGTTGCTGGAAGGCGGCAGCCGGACCAACCGGTCAGCGGCATGACAGGTTGGTCCGCAGATGCAAGCGAATCCAGCCCCATAACCCTAGATCTGCATCTGCTATCACAACATCACTGCAACTCCTGAAATTTCCGCAATGCGATGTCAACCTTAGACAAGGGCTCCCGTATTTCAGTGATATTCAGCACTGCTGAGACGGGAGTTCGTAGTGGTATTCGATCTTCTTCCTGCCGCCTACGTGGGCACTGCGGCGGCACTAGCCAACCATCGGGACAAGCCCGGCATATCGGGCATTCTAAACACCGTCGTGGAAGGTCGCGTAAAAGCGGCACTGGAACGCGAGTGGCGCATCACCATGGCTCTGGCGCTGCGGCAGCTACCACGCGGGATGTGCATCGTCGGGCGCGACGAATCTGGTCGTGAGTGGTTCATAGGCCCCGCCGTTATCGCAAAAAACGCTTGAACGGGCGATCAATGAATAATCAATGCTCTAACAATCAAGACGAGCGCGGGCGCCAGGCACGCCTTAGCCTGGTGTCATTCCCTACGTTCTACCGGCAGTACTATCCGCTTCTGGTACGGATCCTGGTCTCCCAGGCACACGACACCCGCTGGGCTGAAGACGTCGCGCAAGATACTATGCTGGCCGCGTACAGCAGGTGGGGGGAACTACTGGGATACGAGCGCCCAGATTCGTGGCTCTTCAAGGTAGCTATCCGGAGACTGCGGCGGATCGAAGCCATGCTCCGCCGGGAGTGCTCCTATCAGGACAATGATCGCAACACCATGCGTGATCTCTGCGTGGCCGCGGCCGAGGACACCTGGGTGAATGATCACCTTGATGTCGTGCTCGGCGTCCGTGCACTTCCGCGTCGCCAGTCAGAGGTGATCGCACTGCATTTCCTGGCAGATTACACTCTCGACGAGACCGCCGACATCCTGGGGATCAGCCTTTCCAGCGCCAAGACCCATAAGCAGCGGGGCCTGGATGCCTTGAGGAAACGGGCTGATGGCCTGGCTTGTCATGCCGAAGCGGAGATGGGAGAGACAGGCTAATGCTATCCGAGGAAGACCTGGCCGCAGCGGCGGCGGCGATCAGGTCCATGCCGAAGGCGATTATCAGCCAGCGCCTTGCCCAACTGGAAGCAGAACGGGAACGGCGCAGCGACTTCAGTGCCGCCAGCCAGGACGCGGAGTTCGATTCCGCACAGCTCGATGAGGCCGCATACCGTCTTGCCAGCGAGTACCATGCCCGCGGGAAGCTAAGGGAGGCTGCCCGCTGGTACCGGGCAGCTGCGCTTAATGATTACGCGGACGCCGCACTGCAACTCGGGTACGTCCTAGAGGGCTTGGCAGAGAAATACATCGAGAGCCCGTCCACCCCCCAAGTGGCCCGTGATGAACTCGCCTTGGTCGAAGATGCTTCTCGCTGGTACGCCGAAGCGCTCGGCGCCGGCTACTTCGAAGAGGCCGCGGGACGATTCGACTCGATGGTCTCCCGCCACCACCCGAACCGGCCTCGCCCCGCTCCAGCCGATCCGCCGGGAAGGCACCGACTCGAGACCGAACCGTGCGATCAAGGCGGTCTCCGGTCCGTGAACGAGCGCTGCACGGTCGAAGCTGCTGCCAGGCACATCCGGCATTGCCTGGCCTGCCAGCAAGAACTACTGGCCGACAGCGGAATTTTCCTGACCCGACCCGCGCGTGGAACCTCAGCCCGCGATACCAGCAAGGACATCACCGATTCCCGAGTACAGCGCCCAGACGATGCCGCCCGGCAGAATAAGGCCGGCCCCACGGACCGCTATCAGGCCGAGCCGTCCCGCAGGTAACGGCCCGGCGAGATGGCGGACGCTGATGCGATGAGCGCGGCGACCTGGTGGACGGCCGTCGCGGTTCCGTGCTCGCACAGCTCGCACCACCGCTTGCGGGAGTTCGACATGACGACGCTGGTGCTGGCCGAGGCAGCCGTGATCACGCTTTGCTCGCAGACTCTGCTATACGTTATGATCTTTTGCGGAGAGTAAAGGCCCTTCAAGAGCAGAACAGTGGGTTGAGCTGCCAGTGCTGAGTTCAGTCGCCAACTCGCTGCGGGTGCTGGTGACGCTCGTGAAGCATGGCGAGATCGGGGTCAGCGACATCGGCCGGGAACTTGACCTCACCGGCGGCACCGTCTTCCGGCTGCTCTCGACACTGGTCGAGGCCGGTTTCGCCGAGCAGAACCCGGAAAACCGTAAGTACCGCCCCGGCCCGCAGGTCTTGGAGCTGGCCAACATTATCCGATCGAGGACCAGCTTCATCGAGGTGGCGCACTCGGAGCTCGAGGCGCTCATGAACCAGTCCGCCGAGACCGTGAACCTCGGCGTGCTGCGCGGCGATAACGTCGTGTACGTCGACCGGGTCGTGGGCACCCAGCATCAGCTCGTCATGGAGGTCCGGATCGGCTCCGCCATACCGGCCTTCTGCAGCGCGATGGGCAAGTCGCTGCTCGCGTTCGCCGATCCCGCGGTCAGGGACGACTACCTCCGACGGCTGCCGGGAATGTCGCCGGCCGAGGGCACCGGGCTTCCGTCGCCCGACGCCCTCGCTGCCGAACTCGTGGCGGTGACGGCCGTCGGCCACAGCGAGGACAAGGGGGAGTTCTCGCCCGACATCGCCTGCGTCGCGGCCCCGGTCCTCGATGCGTCCGGGCGGGCCGTGGCCGCGGTGAGCGTGTCGGGTCCGCGGCACCGGGTGGAGACGCGCAGGTCCGACCTGATCCCGCTGGTCCAGGCATCCGGCAAGCAGCTGTCGGAGATCATGCAGCGGCTCGGCCCGGAGTTCGCCCGCTTTTAGGTCCGGTTCCCGCAAGAGTCGGCTCAGCCGGCGGGCCGGGTGCGGGGCAGGTCCGGGGGGCGGGTGCTGTAGCCGCGTCCGGCGTAGTCGAACATGGCGAGCTCCAGCCGCTGCAGCTCCTTGGCCTGCGGAGACGCATAGTAGGCGCGGATCTCGCTGATCAGGCCGGAGGCCCGGTCGAAGACGTACCACTCGTCCCCGCGCAGCATGGTGTCGGAGAACGTCTTGTAGTGCGTCCACTCGATGACGGCCCTGGCGTGCTCCGGGTCGGTCACGACCTGCTCGATCGTCCAGATGGAGCCGAGCGTCCGCACCGCGTTAGCCCAGCGGGCGGCGATCGCATCGGCCCCCTGGAAGGCGCCGCCGTACATCCCGGGCGGAAAGTAGTGAACCGCGCCCGGAACGAAACACGCCTTCACGCCCTCCTCGTCGGCCGCGTTGCACCCGGCGAAATACCGGCGGATCAGCGCCTCCATGCGCTCGTGGGTCAGCTCGGCGTCCATGTCTTTTCCAATCGCTCGGGTGGTCGGACGTACGTTCAGCGGGCTCGGCAGGAGACCGAGCCCAGCCGTTCGAAAGCGGCCAGGTACACCCGGCCCGGCCGCAGCGGGGTCGCGCGGGTCAGGGACCCGGAGAGCACCAGGTCGCCGGCCCGCAGGGTGTCCCCGAACTCAGCGAGGGCGTTGCCGAGCCAGGCGACCGAGGTGGCGGGGTGACCGAGGACGGCGGTGGCCGGCCCGCTGGCGACCTCGGCGCCGTCCTCAGACAGCCGCACGGACTCGGTCGCCAGATCCCCGCACGCGGAGATCTCGCGCAGCGGCCCGAAGACGCAGCGGGCGCTGCTTCCGTTATCGGCGACGGTGTCCACGAACGCGATCCGCCAGTCGGTGATGCGGCTGTCGATGATCTCCAGTGCCGGGCCTACCGCGACGGTCGCCGCAAGCACCGTGCAGGCGGTGAGATCCGGGCCGGCCAGATCCTGGCCGATCCGGAAGACGACCTCGGGCTCGGCCAAGGGCGCGACCAGCTCACGGAGCCGCACCTCGCCCCCGTCCGGGATCACCATGTCGTCGAAGAGATGGCCGTAGTCCGGCGTGCTGACGCCGAGCTGATCCTGGATGGCCACCGATGTCGCGCCTATCTTCCTGCCGATCAGCCTGGCGCCGCCCTGCATGCGCAGCCGCGCGTACTCGGCCTGTATCGCGTAGGCGGCGCGCGCGTCCAGGTCCGGGTAGCGCACGCTCAGCGGCGGGACGGATCGCGCGTTCTGTTCTGCCTGGAGGATCTCCTGGCCAAGCTGGGCGATGGACGGCATGAATGGCTCCCCTTCCTGTGGCTCAGGCAACTCGGTGCCGGGCGAACTGGCCCGGATCGAAGGACGTCGAGGCGCCGGGGGTCTCGCTGACCGTGAAGACGCCGCCGGTTATCCGCGCGGGCTCGATGAAGAGCTCCTGCAGCCACGGGATGCACTCGATCATCGGGCAGGCCGGGTGCCCGGCGCCTAGGTGCTGGTGGACACGCATCATGTCCGCGTGGTGCGGGATCACGTCAAGATGGTGCGCCTGCGCGATCTCGGCCACGGCCAGCCACTCGGTGATGCCGCCGAGCCGTGTCACGTCGGCCTGGACGTAGGAGATGATCCGTCGCTCGATGAAGTCGCGGAACGTGGTCCTGCTGTAGACGTGCTCGCCGAGGGCAATCGGGATCGACGTGGACCCGGCCAGCCGCAGATGACCGTCCACGTCATCGGGGTCCAGCGGCTCCTCGAGCCATTTGATGCCGAACTCCTCGAACCGGTGTGCCCAGGTCAGGGCGGTCGAGGTGCTCCACCGCTGGTTGACGTCGATCATCAGGTCGATGCCGGGCCCGAGTGCCTCCCGTACCGCGGCGACCCGGCGCAGGTCTTCACGGGGATCGGGTTTCCCGATCTTCATCTTGACGCCGGACCAGCCCCGGTCCACCAGATCGGTCATCTCGCCGATCAGGCGGTCCTGGCTGAAGTTCAGCCAGCCGCCGTCCGTGTTATAGGAGGCGACCTGTCCGTTCTTATGACCGCCGACGAGGCGCCACAGCGGTACGCCGAAGTACTTCGCCCGTAGGTCCCACAGCGCGATGTCGACCGCGGCCAGCGCCATCTGGGTGATCCCGGTCCTGCCCACCCAGTGCGCCGTGGACCAGTAGAGCCGGTCCCAGTGACGCTGGTAGTCCAGCGGGTTCTCGCCCGCCAGCAGGGGTGCGTAGGTCCGGTCGAGCACGTCCTTGATCGCGTGGTCCCCGCTGCTCAGCGTGCTGGTATAGCCGGTGCCCTCGATGCCCTCGTCGGTACGGATGATGATGCCAGGCAGTCCCCAGATGACCGCCTCGTTGAACGCGTCGGCGACCGTGCGCGGGATCGGCGCCTGCACGATGAACGTCTCGACTTCGATGATCCGCATGGTCAGCTCCCTCCCAGCCGCTGGCTCGACGTGTCCGCTATGGCGGAGTTCATGGCGGCGAACGCGTCCATCGACATGGCGTTGTCAGCCGACGCGACCACTAGCCGCACGCCCGCGGCCAGCCATCGTCGGGCCGCCTGCGCGGTCGGGGCGTAGATCCCGGTCGCCACGCCGCGGTCGTTGAGCCGTCCGATCAGCTGCCTGATCCTGCCGATGACCTCGGGATGCTCAGGCTCGCCGGGGAAGCCGAGCGAGGCCGCCAGGTCGACCGGGCCGACGAACAGCGCGTCGATCTCGGCCACCCCGGCGATCTCGTCCGCGGCGGCCAGTGCGCCGGTCCCCTCGATCATCGCCACCAGCGCCGTGCTCTGGTTGGCCCAGCCGGCCGGGTTCCGGCCGTAGCCGACGCCCCGGGCATAGGGGTTCAGGCTGCGCTCCCCGGCGGGAGGGAACCGCCCGGCGGCGGTTACCCGCCGGGCCGCGGCGGCCGACGCTACATGCGGCACGATCACCCCATCGACGCCCATGTCCAGGGCGCGGGAGACCTCCACCTCCCGGTCGCTGGAGATACGCGCGAGCGAGAAGGCGCCGGCCGCCCGCGCCGCCGCGTGCAGCGGAGGCAGGTCCTCGATGGCCATCTGGGCGTGCTCAAGGTCAAAAACGAGGGCGTCGAAGCCCGCCGCCGCCGCCATCTCGACGATCTCGATCCTCGGGATCATCACGAAGGTCGCCAGCACCGGGGAGTCGGAGTGCAGCCTGGCCCGCAGGTTACGGTCCGCCGGGCCGGAGTGGCTGGAGGGGCCGGATGGGTGCGGAGAGACAGCACGGGGCATAGCAGTCCTTTGGGTCGATCGTGGCTTGCGAGGCATACTCTACACGTATAACGTAAGACATTATCGCCTAGAGAAAAAGTATTAAAGAAGGGCGGGCGTGATGTTCCAGGCTGGCGTGGAGGACGACCCCGGCGGCGAGCAGCACCTTGTTGCCAGGACAGAGAGCCTGGAGATCTCTTTCGATACGGCGAGCGGCGCGGTGCGGCGGGTACGGAACCCCAGCACCGGTCAGATCCTCACCGAATCAGCCGGCTCAGCACCATGGCGGCTGGTCCCGCAGGGCACCTCCTGGGGACCGATCACCACCAGCCCACGCGCGGTCCCCGACCGGATCACCCCGACCGGGTTCAGCTATCACGCCGGACCCGAGCAGGCAGAACTCGCCTGGGCCACCTCCGAGCCGGGAGTCCGGGTGGCCGTGACCGTGCGCGAGGAGGCCGGCGGGCGGATCTCGCTGTGGCCGCGGGTGACGGTCGAGGCGGGTGCCCTGCCCCCGGTCGAGCTCACCTATCCGATCCTGGCCGAGCCACGCGAGCTGTCCGCTGGTGGCGGGCACGACTATCTCCTGTTCCCTGCGCATACTGGCATACTCGTGCGCGCCCCGCGGGCGCAGCAGCCGTTCGACGCCTGCTACCCGGACGGCTACTCCGGCTGCCCGGTGCAGGTGACCGCCTATTTCCAGTCGGACCGGGGCGGGTTTTACCTCGCGGCTCACGATCCGCACTCGACGTGGAAGTACTTTCACTTCTCCGCGCAGGAGTGGAGCGTCAGGCACGAGGCCTGGGACATCGCCGCTGGCGCGTCTATGCTCCTCGACTATCCGGTCGTCGTCGGCGCCATGACGGCCGGCGACTGGTACGAGGCGGCGGAGATCTACCGGGAGTGGGCACTGGCGAACACCCCCTGGTGCCAGGCGTTGGCAGGCAGCGCGGACGGGCCTGGCAGCGGCCTCGCCCGGAGGGCGGAGTGCCGGTGGCTGTACGAGGACGTGGGGCTGACCGTGTGGGGCGGCCCGTCATCGCTCGACTGGAGTCCCTGGTACAAGTTCTACGCCGACGTGGCGGGAACGCCGCTGCAGATCACCAGCGGCTGGGACTGGCCCGCGACCCGGCCGAACACGGTGGGCAAGGAGGGCTGGCTGCCGCCCAGGCTGCATCCCGCCAACGTCGAGGCCTGGCGGGGCCACCACGTCACGCCGTACATGAACGACATCTTCATCTCCAGCAGCGCGGAGGGCTTCCTCGATCGCTGGGAGCCCGCGTTGATGTATCCGTACGCCGACTTCACCTGGTCCAGGTTCACCCAGCGCACCATGCCGGACTCGCCGCGGCTGGTCGAGGTCGATCCGCGGGTGACGACGAACGTGGACTTCTTCCCGTGTCCGGCCAGCGAGGTGCAGCAGGACCTGCACGCGTGGCGGGACGCCGGGCTGATGGAGAACGAGGCCATCGCCGGGGTCTGCTACGACATCTCCTCCGGCAACCCGATGCTGTGGTCGCGATGCTGGCGGACCGAGCACGGGCACCCGGCCGGACGCGGCCGGGACATCATCACGGCCTACGACGACATGAACAAGCGGTCCAAGGCCGAGGTCCGCAGGCGCACCGGCCGGTATCTTGTCCAGGGCGTCGAGACGATCATCGAGAACATCATCGACTCGATCGACTTCTACGTGGCCCGGGCCGGTGCCGGGCCGCTCGGCGCGCTCGAGTCCTGGCTGCCCCGGCCGGAGTCCCCTCCGGGGGCCGGGTGGGAGATAGTCCCGCTGTTCGAGGCCGTGTATCACGATGTCGGGCCGGTCCGCCAGGACGGCTGGCTGACCCTCAGCGAAGACATCGGCGGGCTGTTCTACTGGGCCGCCGCGCGGATCGTCCTGCAGTGGGGGGCGATGCTGTCGCTGCACTACGCTAACAACCCCCCGGAGAAGCTGCCCGCCGGCTACGGGGACGGGCCGGCCGAGCTCATCGACTGGGACGGGTCGCGGGTCCGGTTCGACGAACTGCCCGCGCTCGATCCGGACAAGGCGGCATTCGCCGGGGAACTGGCCCGCGCGCGGACGGCGCTAGGCACCAGCTACCTGTCGTACGGGGCGCTGGCCAGGCCGGTCCCTCCGGTCCACGAAGAGTTCTGCGATCTTCACTACAGCCGGCGGATCGAGTCGGCGCCGCGGCTGGGGCTGCGCGGGACCTGGCAGGTCCCCAAGATCGTCTGCGGTGCCTGGCGGAACTCCGACGGTGACATCGGTCTTTTCTACGCCAACGTGGGGCCCGATCCGGTCACTGTCCGGCTGGACCGTGACGTCAGCGGGCACTGGGGGTTCAACCCGGCCGGCCGGGTGGTGCGCATAACTGCCGGCGGGGAGGCCAGGGACGCGGGCCGGGTCGGCGCGGACGGCCGGCTCTGCGCCGAGTTCGCCGCCGGCGGGCGACGGGTCGTCATGGTGGAGCTTATCGCCGCCGGAGCGGGGGAGCGGATATGAGCGCCGGCTGGCGGGCGGGCCAGGGCTGGGGCTGGATCTGGGGTCCCGCGGACCAGGCCGGCGCGCTGAACGCGGTCACGCCGGCTTCGGTGCTGGCCGCGCTGTCCCTGGTACGCCAGGGACGGGTGATCGATCTCGGCGTCACGATCAGCAGGCAGTCGTACTCATCGCCCGCGCATCCCCGCACCGAGGTGCTGCGGTTCCGCACCCCCGAGTCGCTGCTGCGCGACACGCTAGGCGACACGCTGGGCGACGCCGGTGAGGCGGACGAGTCCGCGGTCAGCTTCAACACCTCGATGATCATGCTGTCCGATCACGCGGGCACCCAGATCGACGGGCTCAGCCACGCGGTGACCGGGCACGACTACCACTGGTACAACGGTTTCGCCTGGCGCGCCGGGAGCGGGGACTTCGGCGTCGGCCCGGCCGGAGCCCAGAACATCCCGCCGGTCATCGCGCCCGGCGTGCTGCTGGACGTTCCCGCCGCCCTCGGCGTCGATGCGCTGCCGGCCGGTCACGCGGTGACCGTGGACGAACTGCGCGCCGCGCTCGAAAACCAGGACACCTATATCGCGCTCGGTGACGTGGTGCTCGTGCGTACCGGGATGATGCGCGACTGGGGCGAGGTGGGGGCCGATCACCAGGCCCTCGCCCGCACGGACCTGGCCGGCCTCTGCCTCGCCAGCGCGAGATGGCTCGTTGAGGAGAAGGGAGCTCTCATGATCGCGGCCGACAACACGACCGTCGAGGTGTCCCCGCCAGTGGATGGCGACTGCGCGGCACCGGTGCACAAGTATCTGCTCGTCGAGCAGGGCGTGCACATGGGCGAGCTGCACCAGCTCGAGGAACTGGCCGGCAGCGGTGAGTCGAGGTTCTGCTATATCGCGCTGGCGCCCAAGGTGGCCGGAACCACGGCCGGGTTCGCCATGCGGCCGGTGGCGGTGATCTGACGATGAGGATCACCTCGGTCACCTCGGTGCCGTACGTCTACCAGCTCCGCAGGCTCATCGGCGACGTGAACCTGCCAGGGGGCGCGGACCAGGGGTTCGACGCGGCCGTGTTCGTCCGTACCGACGAGGACGTCACCGGCGTGAGCGTCGCGCCGGCGGCGGCGGCCTTCGCGATCGGCCGGCTGGAGGGCCTGCTGCTCGGCATGGACCCGCGTTCGGTCCGCGCGTGTTTCGACAAGATGCTGGCCATGGCCTTCAAGGCCGGCAACTCCGGCCCGGTGTCGGCCGGCATCTCCGCCATCGACCGGGCCCTGTGGGACCTGCGCGCCAAGATCAACGGCGTGCCGCTGTGGAAGGAGCTCGGCGCCGCCGGTAACCGCGTGCCGGTCTACGCGAGCGGGCTGGACACGCCGCTGAGCGACGAGGAACTGCACGCGTTCTACGCGGGGATGGCGGCCCGCGGCGTATCGGTGGGCAAGCTCAAGGTGGGCCGCTCTCCCGACGATGACCTGCGACGGCTGGGCGTGCTGGTCGACGCGCTCGGATCGGCGGGCGGTCGGCCCCAGGTCATCATCGACGCGAACGAGTACTGGTCGCCCAAGCAGGCGATCCAGCGCATCACCGTGCTCGAGCGGGACTACGACTTCGTCTGGGTCGAGGAGCCGGTCCGCCGGTGGGACTACGACGGGCTGCGGCGCGTGTCCGAGGGCATCCGCGCACCGGTCGCGACCGGCGAGAACATCAACGCGCTTAACGAGTACGTCCCGCTGCTTACCCAGCAGGCGGTGGACGTGGTCCAGATCAGCTCGCACACCACCGGTATCACCGGCGCGCGCGCCGTCGCCGAGCTCGCGGAGGCGTTCGCCCGGCCGGTGACGATGGGCAACGACCCCGGCCGCGGGATGGCGCACCTGGCCGCCGCGCTCGCCCATCACACGGTGATGGAGGTCTTCGACGTCGGCCGGGACGCGGCCCTGGTGAATCCCCCGCAGATCCGGGACGGCTGCGTGGTGCTGAACGAGGATCCCGGCTCCGGGATCGTCTTCGACCTGGACTACCTCGAGTCCCACCGGGCGGACCGGATGCCTGGCCGCAGCCTGGCCGGCAGCTACGTCCGTGCCCCGGACGCGGGCCTGGTCGGGGTACATGAGGAGGTCAGTCGGCATGGATCCAGCTGAGGCTGTGCGGCTCGGCCGCAGCGATGTCTTCGTGCCGAGGCTGGGGCTCGGCACCGCGCCGCTCGGCGGCTGGCCCGACGCGGTGCCGGCGGACGAGGCGAAGCTGACGATCGAGGAGGCATGGCGGAGCGGTATCCGTCATTTCGACACCGCGCCGTTCTACGGCCACGGCCTGTCCGAGAGCCATCTCGGACGGGTGCTGCCCGGCCAGGACCGGGCCAGCTTCACGGTATCGACCAAGGTCGGGCGGCTCCTGGTGCCCGGTCCGGCGGAGAGCCCGCTGTACCGCGGCGTCCCGCCGCTGACTCCGGTCTTCGACTTCTCCGCGGCCGCCGTCGCGCGATCGCTGGCGGCCAGCAGGGAAAGGCTCGGTCTGGGCCGGGTCGACGTGGCGCTGATCCACGACCCCGAGGATTACCATGAGCAGGCACTACGCGAGACGTTCCCGGCGCTGGCCGAACTCCGCGACGCCGGGGTCCTCGGCGCGGTGGGGGTCGGGATGAACTGGTCAGAGCCGCTCGCCCGGTTCGCCCGGGAGGCCAGCTTCGACTGCTTCCTGCTGGCGGGCCGGTACACGCTGCTGGAACAGGGCGCGCTCGATGAGCTCATGCCGGCGGTCGCCGCCCGCGGCGCCTCGGTGATCGCCGGCGGCGTCTTCAACAGCGGGGTGCTCACCGACCCTCGCCCGGGCGCGATGTACAACTACCTTCCCGCGCCGGAGGAGATCGTGACCCGGGCGCTGCGCCTGAAGGAAACGTGCGATGAGTTCGGGGTGCCGCTCCGGGCGGCGGCCGTGCAGTTCCCGCTCGGCCATCCCCAGGTCGCGTGCGTGGTCGTCGGCGCCCGTACCCCCGCCGAGGTGCGGGACACGGTGGCGATGACGCGGTTCCCGATCCCGGCCGCGCTCTGGACCGCCCTGAAGGAACGCGAGCTGATCAGGGATGACGCGCCCACCCCGCGGTGATACTCTCTAACGCTATAAAGAACTACATTTCTCTATACGGAAAGAAGTGAAACGACATGAGAGCTTCCGCCCGCCCGGCGCGGGCCCGTCTGCTCCTCGTGCCGGTGCTCGCCGGAGCGCTGGCCGTAATGGCTGCCTGTTCCAGCCAGGTCGGCAGCTCCGCGAGTTCGACGAAGCCGGTGCGCGGCGGCCAGCTCGTCGTGGCCATCGACGCGCAGCCCACCGGCTTCGACCCGGCCACCGCCGATGACCCGAGTCCCGGCGCCGCCTCGGTCTCTAACGAGATCTTCAGCACGCTCACCGTGCCGACCGCCAGCGGAACCTACGCCCCCTACCTGGCGGAATCCGTGCAGGGCAACAGCGACGACTCGGTATGGACGATCACGCTGCGGCCGGGGATGGAGTTCGCCGACGGTACCCCGATCAATGCCGCCGCCATCGAGTACAACCTCGCCCGGATCAAGGCCACCGGCGCGGACTACACGCAGGTCAAGACGTTCCAGGTGACGAGTCCGCTGACCCTCGTGGTCACGCTGAACGCGCCATGGAGCGCGTTCCCCGCCTCGCTGTCCGGCCAGCCCGGCTGGATCGCGTCGCCGACCGCGCTGAAGTCCGAGGGCAAGACGTTCGCCATCAAGCCAGTCGGCAGCGGCCCCTACGAGCTGTCGAGCTGGTCGCAGGGCAACCAGATCGTGCTGGTCCCGAACCCGCATTTCTGGCGCAAGGGCCTGCCGTACCTGAGCAAGGTCACCTACAAGATCATCACGGACTCGTCGGCGCGGCTGTCGGCCTTGGAGGCCGGAAACGTGGACGTGGCCGAGGTGGATCCCGCGCAGGCGGCCGCGGAGGGCATCAACACCAGCAGCCAGTACAAGACCTACGACATGGCCAACGGGACCGACCTGGTTTACTTCAACACCGGAGTCGCCCCGCTGAACAACATCCTGGCCCGCCGGGCCGTCGCCGAGGCCACCAACCGGCCGGCCCTGATCAAGAGCATCTGGCGCGGTGTGGGCGCCCTGGCGAACAGCCCGATGTCATCAGCCAACCCGTTCTACACGCCGGTGAATTTCCCCGGCTACAACCTCCAGCAGGCCAAGCAACTGGTCCAGCAGTACCAGCAGGCGACGGGCAAGCCGTTCGCGCTTACGCTCTCCTCATCCAACGACCCGACCCAGGAACTCGAGGCTCAGGCGCTGCAGAGCATGTGGCAGGCGGCCGGCATCAAGGTGACGCTCGCGGCACCGCAAGAGGCGGGCACCTATTCGGAGACGGTCATCGGCAAGAAGTACGAGGCCGCGATCTTCGGCTTCCCGTCGATCCTGGACCCGGACCAGTGGTACACGCTGATCTGGACCCCGCAGGGGGTCTTGAACGTCGCCAACTACAAGAACGCGATCATCGGCAACGCGATCGTGAAGGCCGCCCAGGAGACGACGGTCCAGGGGCGGCGCGCGCAATACGCGATCGTCAACAACGAGATCGCGCAGCAGGTCTACAGCCTGTTCATCCACTCCTCGGTGAACGAGATCGCCGCTCGGTCCAACGTCCAAGGGCTCAACAGCCTGACCCTGCCGGACGGGACCAAGGCGCCCTTCGGCCAGGAGTTCCAGGTTTTCCCCGTTGAGACTATGTGGCTAGGGTAAACAACCGAGACTGTTGGGAGGAAGCGTGGCGAGGCGTCGCGAGCGGAAGTTCGGCACCCTCATCTGGCGGCGCCTCGTACGCATGCTCATCACGATCGTGCTCGTGGTCACCCTGACCTACCTGCTGCTCGATCTGATTCCAGGGAACCCGGCCTACTCGATGCTCCCGCAGGACCAGCTCACGCCCGCGAACATCGCCCAGGTGGACCACCAGCTCGGCCTGGACAAGCCGTTCTTCGCACGGATGGGCCTGTGGGCCCTGCACGCCCTGCAGGGCAACCTCGGAGTCTCCTACCAGAACAGCCAGCCGGTGGCATCCCTCATCGTCAGCAGGCTGCCGGTGACCCTTGAGCTCATGATCCTCGCCCAGCTCATCGGCCTGGTGCTCGCACTGGCCATCGCCCTGGTCTCGGTGAACCAGCGGCGCAAGGTCACCAGCGGATTCAGCACGCTGTTCACGGTGATCTCGCTGTCCCTGCCGAACTTCATCCTCGCCCTCGTGCTGGTGCTGATCTTCGCGGTCAAGCTGCACTGGTTCCCCGCCACCGGCTTCACCCCGCTCAGCCAGAGCCTGTCAGGAAACGTGTCCTCGATGATCCTTCCGTCACTGGCCCTGGGGGTGGGCACCGCCGCCGTGTACGCGCAGGTGCTCAGCGCCGAGCTGAGCAAGACGTTGCAGCAGGATTTCGTGCAGTTCGCGATCGCCAAGGGCTTGCCGCGCCGGACCGTGCTGCTGCGGCACGCGCTGCGCCCGTCCGCGCTCCCGCTGGTGACCCTGGCGGGCCTGAACGTGGGCATCCTGCTCGGCGGCTCGTTCATCATCGAGACGATCTTCGCGCTGCCCGGCATCGGCGCGCTCGCCGTCAACGCCATCTACTCCAAGGACTACCTCGTCGTGCAAGGCGTCGTCTTGTTCGTAACCGTGTCGTACGTGCTGATCAACTTCGCCGTCGATCTCCTCTACAGCGTTGTCGACCCCCGGGTGCGCCGCAACGCCGGGGCAAGTTAGGGGTCGCGTGGTGGGTACTGGCCAGGAGCTGGCTTCCGGTACCGGCATCGTCTACGCCGAGGCGAGGCCGCGCTCGCGCCGGCGCCCGGTCACCCTGTACATCGCGCTGGCCTGGCTGGGCGTGGTGATCGTGGCCGCGGTGTTCGCCAACGTCCTGCCGATCCAGCACCCGCTGGCGATCAACCCCGCGGTGTCGTACCAGAGCCCGAGCGCGGCGCACTGGTTCGGCACCGACCAGCTGGGCCGGGACCTGTTCGCGCGGGTGATCTACGGCGCCCGGATATCGCTGATCGTGGGCATCACCGCGACGGCCCTGGCCGCGCTCGCCGGCGCGTTGCTCGGGCTGCTCGGCGGGTACATCCAGGGCACGACGGACACCACGATCATGGGCCTGATGGACGTGCTGCTCGCCTTTCCCGGCATCGTCCTCGCGCTGGCGCTGACCTCCTTCCTCGGCGCGAGCGTACGCA
>Ga0335074_10004552_pt1 | contig 19117 bp, 18 predicted proteins | sample Lox_Sample_23_FD_206715 | JGI IMG/M metagenome (GOLD analysis project Ga0335074, IMG submission 206715) | Soil microbial communities from Loxahatchee National Wildlife Refuge, Florida, United States - Lox_Sample_2.3 | ecosystem: Environmental > Terrestrial > Soil > Wetlands | place: USA... | reverse complement strand
TACTCGGGCTGCTGATACGTGGTGTAGCCAGGCTCCTGGCCAGCGCCGCTCTCGGGGTGCTGCGCCGGGTCGTAGCGGTGCGATTCCGGCTCGGCGAACTGGTAGCCGGAGTCGTGGTAGGCCTGCTGGTAGGAGCCAGGCTGCTCGGCGGGCTGACTGGCAGGCTGGCCGGGCTCTGGAGCATGGTAGCCGGGCTGCTGGAACTGCTGGGCTGCGGCAGGCGGCTCGTAGGCAGGCGGCTCGTAGGCAGGTGGCTCGTAGGCAGGCGGAGCGTAGGCCGGCGGCTCGTACGAGGGCGGCGCGTAGTTGGGTGGCGCCGAAGGCGCCTCCTGAACGGGCGGCTCCGCCTGGGCCTCGGGCTGGGCGGCGGAACCGTCGCCGCCGGCAGCGCCGTCCTCGTCGATGATCGCTAGCTGGGCGCCGACGGCGACAGTCTCATCCTCCGCAACGCTGATGCCGCGCAAGATTCCAGAGACGGGCGAGGGAATCTCCGTGTCCACCTTGTCGGTCGACACTTCGAGCAGCGGCTCGTCAGCCGAGACATGTTCACCCTCGCGCTTCAGCCAGCGGGTAACGGTGCCTTCTGTAACGCTCTCGCCAAGCTGTGGCATGGATACGGAGACCGACATGGCGTGGGCTGACCTTTCTGAAGATGTGGAGTTAGTAACGGCCTCAAGAATGGAAGTGCAGCGGCTTGCCGGCGAGCGCGAGGTGCGCTTCGCCGATGGCCTCAGACTGGGTCGGGTGCGGATGAATAAGGCTGGCCACGTCGACCGGGTAGGCCTCCCAGTTGTAAATGAGCTGCCCTTCGGCGATCAGTTCGCCTGCCCTGGCACCGACCAGGTGGATGCCGACGACAGGGCCGCCGCCGGCCATGGCGATCACCTTGGCGCTGCCCTGCGTCTGCAGGATCACGCTCTTGCCGTTGCCGCCGAGGTTGTAGTTGACCTCTTCGACCTCGATGCCGCGTTCGGCCGCCTGCGCAGAGGTGATGCCAACGGAAGCGACCTCTGGGTCTGAGTAGGTCACCCTGGGAACGCCGTCGTAGTCGATCGGCTTGGGGTCAAGCCCGGCCAGCCGTTCGGCGACCCCGATGCCCTCGGCGAAGCCGACGTGCGCTAGCTGCGGGCCTGGAGTGAGGTCGCCAACGGCGGAGATGGTCGGTACGTTCGTCTGCCACAGCTCATCGACAAGCACGAAGCCGCGTTCCATGGCGATGCCGGCTTCGTCGTAGCCAAGGCCTGCTGAGACCGGGCCTCGCCCGACCGCGACCAGCATCACCTCGGCCTCGATCGTCTTGCCGTTCTCCAGCGTGACGAGGACTCCGTTCTGAGTGTCCTTGACATCGGTGAACCTGACGCCAAGGTGGGAGTTGATCCCGCGCCGCCTGAACGCACGTTCGAGCAGCTTCGAGCTTGCCTCGTCTTCAGGAGGCAGCAGACGGGGCAGCATCTCGACGATCGTGACCTCGGCGCCGAAAGACCGCCAGATGCTGGCGAACTCCACGCCGATGACGCCGCCGCCGAGTATCACCGCGGAGGACGGCACGTGATCAAGAACCAGAGCCTGGTCGCTGGTGATCACCTTGACGCCGTCGATCGTGAGGCCCGGCAGGCTGCGCGGCTCTGACCCGGTGGCAAGCACGACGTGGGAACCCTCGTATACGTCGTCGCCGACGGCGACCTGCGTTGGTGAGATGAGCCTGCCCTCGCCGTGCACGATCTCGACCTTGCGGCCGGCCAGGAGCCCCTGCAGCCCTTTCCACAGCCGGTCAACGACCTTGTCCTTGTAGACGTTGACGCCTGGCACGTCGATCCGGTCGAAACTGGCGACGACCCCGAACGTGCCCGCCTCCTTGGCGAGGTCGGCGACCTCGGCGGCGTGAAGCAGCGCCTTGGTCGGGATGCAGCCGCGGTGCAGGCAGGTACCGCCAACCTTGTCCTTCTCGATCATCACGACCCGGCTGCCAAGCTCGGCCGCACGCAGCGCGCACGCGTAGCCGCCGCTGCCGCCGCCGAGGATTACCAGGTCAAAGCTGTGAATCACCAGTTACTCCTTACAAGAGCCCGCGAGCTACGTCCTCTGCCACCTGGATCAGCGTTCTCGTGGCGCTGCCTGTTCCGCCCTTGGGCGTGTATCCGTAGGCCTCGCCGCTGTTGAATGAGGGCCCGGCGATGTCGAGGTGCGCCCACCTGACGCCGTCGGGCACGAACTCGCGCAGGAACAGCCCGGCGGTCAGCATCCCTCCGTCGCGGTCAGGCGCGACGTTGGCCAGGTCGGCAACCTTCGAATCGAGGCCGCGCCGCAGTTCCTCTGGCAGCGGCATCGGCCACATCGCCTCTCCGGCTCGCGCCGCCGAGTTCACGATGCCGTCGCGAGTGTCGTCGTCGTTGCCCATCACGGCAGCGACCCGCTTGCCGAGCGCGACGACCTGAGCGCCGGTCAGCGTTGCCACGTCGACCAGCAGGTCGGGGGAGTCCGCGGCCGACCTGGCCAGCGCGTCGGCGAGGACCAGGCGGCCCTCTGCGTCGGTGTTCAGTACCTCCACGGTCGTGCCGCCGAAGATGGTGATGACATCTGATGGACGCTGGGCGTGCCCGCCAGGCATGTTCTCTGCCAGTGGAAGGTAACCGACGACGTTCACCGCTGGCCTGAGCGCAGCGATCGCCTGGAGCGCCGCGAGCACGGCGGCGGCGCCGCTCATGTCGGACTTCATCGTCTCCATGCCCTTCGCGGCCTTCAGCGAGAGGCCGCCAGAGTCAAACGTAATGCCCTTTCCGGCGAATACGACTGTTTTGGTGGCATCTGAGTGGCTATAGGCGAGGCGCACCAGGCGCGGCGGGTGCGCAGAGCCTTGCCCGACTCCTCCGATGCCCCCATAGCCGCCGTCGGCGAGCGCCTTCTCATCGAGTACCTCGACGTCAAGGCCGGCCGCGCGGGCGATTCTCTCCGCCTCGGCCGCCATGGACTCCGGATACAGGTCAGATGGGCTCGTATTCACCAGGTCCCTGACCAGGTTGACAGCCATCGCGATGATTTCAGCGCGGCGCGCTGCCTGCGCGGCGCCTTCGGCTGCGGTGACGACCGTCAGTTCCGGCTCATCGTGCCCGTTGGCTCGGTACCTGCCGAAGTAGTAGCTGCCGAGCAGCGCGCCGGTCACTACCGCTTCTGCTGATGCTTCGTCGGCGGCAGGAAGGGCCAGCACGACGTTACTGATCTTGGGCGAAGCGAGTCCGCGCACCGCCGCTCCGGCGGCGCGACGCAGCGCCTCGGCATCGGCAGGGGCCGGCCCGAGGCCGACCGCGGCGATCAGCGGTGCCGCTGCCTTGCCGCCCGAAAGGGTCCTGGTAAGTTCCTCGGCCCTGCCGGTGGCGCCGAGCGCCGCGAGAGCCTGCGTAAGGGTGCCGCCAAGCGCGGCGTCGAGATCCTGCGCGCCTTCGGCGAGCACGGGTCCATCCGGTCCCTGGCTGACCGCGATCACGATGGCGTCGGCGCTGACGTCGCTGGCGGGTGAGTTCGTTGTCCGAATGGATGCTGTCACGGGTCAGAGCCTAGTGCCTGCAAGCGCGGGCGCTAACGGCGCGTCAATACTGCGACGGCCGGTGTTAAGAGCTTGTCAAGATCATTGGCCCGGCGGCGTGACGTGCGGTCGACTGTAGTCGCCATGTTGGATGTTCCGGTTAGCCAGGCCGAGCGGCGTCGTACGGTGGCAGCGCCGTACGCGCTGCCGGCTGGCTGCGGGACGCTGCTCGTCATCGGTGCGGTCGCCGCGGGCACGCACGGCTTTTTGTCCTCTGGCTGGGTGCTCGTGCTGGCCGCCATCGTGGTCACCGTGATCGGCCTGGTCGCCGAGCCTGGAGTGACGCTTTTCGTCACGGTCGCCGCCTGGTTCACCACGGCGGGCTTTTCCTCACCGCCGTACGCGCAGCTTCATGTCACCTGGACGGGTGGCGCGAGGGCGGCGCTGATCCTCGCGGGGTGCGCGCTTTCCGGTCTTGCGATTGGCACGGGGATGCGCTGGTGGTCATCGTCGTTCACACTGTATTTTGTGGACGTTCCTGGTGCGGACCACGCGGATCATGCGAATCAGTTCAGGGAGCCCGCTGCCGGGGGGCAGGCGGTCGCTCCCGGTCAGCCCGTGCCCGCCTTCAGGTCTTTGATGGTCCGGCCAAAGGGCACGAACCGCGGGTCGCAGCGAGGCGGCGGCGTCGGTGGCCGGCGCCAGCTCGTCGGCGTCCTGCTTGTGCTGTTGCTTCCGCCGCTCACTGCGGCCCTGCTCCCCGCATCGCCTTCGCTGAGCCTGCCCGACGACGCCCTGATCTTCCTGGTCTGCGTCGTCGGCATCGCCGTGGTTGGCGGCTTCTGGCCTGCCGTGCTCGCCGCGATCGTGGCCAGCTTGCTGTTGAACTGGTATTTCACGCCGCCGCTGCACACGCTCACGATCGCCAACCCGAAGGACATGCTGGCGCTTTTGCTGTTTATCACCGTGGCGGTCTCGGTCAGCAGCGTGGTGCACCTGGCCGCCAGGCGGGCCAATCAGGCCGCGCGGGCCGCCGAGGACGCCGCTGCGCTGCTGGCGCTCGCACAGACTGTGCTCGGCGGTGACGACACCCCGGCCGCGATCCTCGCGCATCTGGCGGCGACCAGGGGCGGCAGAGCCGAGTTGTCAGAACTGGTGGCCGGGCAGTGGATCAGGGTGGCTCAGGCAGGCGCGGCGCCCGAACTCAGCGAGCCCGCCGAGGTCCTGGTCGGCTCTGATCTCGCGCTGAAGGTGAGGGGCCAGGATCCGCCGATCACACCGCAGTTGCTCGACGGCTTCGCCGCGCAGGCGGCCGCCGCGCTTGACAGGGATCGCCTGCGCACCCAGGCCGCTCAGGCCGAGGCGCTGGCCGAGGGCAACAGGATGAGGACGGCTCTCCTCGCTGCCGTCAGCCACGACCTGCGTACACCGCTCGCCTCGATCAAGGCGAGCGTCAGCACCGTGCGCCAGCCGGATGTGGAACTCCCAGCGGAAGACGAGCAGGCGCTGCTCGCCACCATCGAGCAGTCAGCCGACCGCCTGAATGGCCTGATAGGCAACCTGCTCGACATGAGCCGCCTCGCGGCAGGCTCGCTTGAGCCCTTCTTGCGGCCGGCCTCAATTGACGAGGTCGCGCCGCTCGCCTGCGCGGAGCCTGACACGCCCCAGGTGCGGCTCATCGTGCCGGACGACTTGCCGCTTGTCCGCACCGATCCTGGCCTGCTCGAGCGGGTGCTCGCGAACTTGTTCGCTAACGCGGCCGCGCATTCGCCGGCGAACCGTCCGCCCGTCATGGTCGCGCATCAGCGGAACGACACGGTCGTACTTGACGTCATCGACCACGGGCGCGGTGTTCCCGACGACCTCAAGCCGAGGATCTTCGAGCCCTTCGAGCGTCTCGACGAGCGCAACACGGGCACCGGGGTCGGGCTTGGCCTCGCGGTCGCTCACGGTTTCCTGACCGTGATGGGCGCCACCATCGAGGCGAGGGACACCCCTGGCGGCGGGCTGACCATGCGGGTCACGCTCCCGGTCGCCGTCCCGCAGGCCTTCGGCCCGATGCTGGCGGCCGACTGATGCCGGCGGCCTGGCGATGACAAAGGTCCTCGTCATTGACGACGAAGAGCCGATCCTGCGGGCGCTGCGCATCAACCTCACCGCGCACAAGTACGAGGTCAGCACCGCGGCGGACGGCCGTTCAGGGCTCGCGGCGGTTGCCAGGGAGCGCCCGGACGTGCTGATACTCGATCTCGGGCTGCCCGACATGAACGGCACAGAGGTCATCAGCGGCGTCCGCGGCTGGAGTTCGATGCCGATCATCGTGCTGTCGGCCTGGGGACAGGAGACGCAGAAGGTGGCCGCGCTCGATGCGGGCGCCGACGACTACGTGACCAAGCCGTTCGGCATGGGGGAGTTGCTTGCCCGCTTGCGCGTCGCCGTGCGCCGGGCGGCACCGGCACCGGACGAGCCGGTGATCGCCAACGCTGACTTCACCGTCGACCTCGCCGCGAAGCGGGTCAGGCGCGAGGGCGCGGACGTCCGCCTGACCCCGACGGAGTGGCAGATGCTCGAGGTCCTGGTACGGCACAGGGAGAAGCTGGTGACCCAGCGCCAGCTCCTGGCCGAGGTCTGGGGCCCCGAGTACCAGACGGAAGGCAACTACCTGCGGGTTTACCTGGCGCACCTGCGCAGGAAGCTGGAGCCTGACCCCGGCAGGCCACGCTACCTGCTCACTGAGCCTGGCATGGGTTACCGCTTCACGTGCAACGAGTTGCCCGCGGCTCCGCCCGCCGGCCCCGCCTCCCCGCCAGAGGGCCTCAGCTCGTAATCGGGGTTGTGGATCGTGTGAGTTCCCCTGACCATGGCGATCCGGCCCCTGGCCAGCAGTCGCCTTCCGGGTTCGATGCCTGGAATGTGCCTGCGGCCCAGCCAGATCAGCGTCAGGCTGCCTGAGCCGTCCCACAGGTCGGCCCGCACAGAAGGACTGATCCCGCGCGGCCCCGCTGTCACTGCTCTTACCGTGCCGGCGACGAGTACGACGTCACGATCACGGCACGCCCCGATCGGCGTCGCGTTCAGCTTCGTCACATGGTCCTGCAACTCCGCGACTTGCAATTGCTCGTTGGCCGCCAATCCCCGGCCAGGAGCGGAAGGTCTGGCAAGGCGAGGTGCCGAGCGGAGCTGATATGGCACGCTGGCCACGATCACGCCAGGCAGGAGCAGCAGCCGCGCCTTGAGGCGTAGTGCGCTCTGGTTGTGCAGCAGTTGCTCCCACCAGTGCCCGACTACGTACTCGGGGATGTACACGGTGACCACGTCGCGCGGGCTCTGCCGCCGCAGCCGGCTGACGTAGGCGACGACCGGCCCCGTAATGTCGCGGAAGGGTGAGGCGACGATGGTGAGCGGCACGGGGATGTCTGCTCGGTCCCACTCCTCCCGCAGCCGGCGGCTCTCGGCCGCGTCGACGCTGACCGTGACCGCTTCTATATGACTCGGCTGGGTGGCACGGGCGTAGGCCACCGCGCGGAGTGTCGGAAGATGCAGCTTGGAGACCAGGACGATCGCGCGGTTGCTCGCGGGCAGCGTGACGACCTCGTCTTCCGCCGGCGTCAACTCCACGGCCACGCTGGCGTAGTGACGGTTAATGCCGCGCATGGTCAGCCAGATCGCGGGCATCGCGACGACGACGATCCAGGCGCCGCTGGCGAACTTGGTCGTCAGCACGATGACGAGCACGACCGCGGTGAAGCAGGCCCCGACCGAGTTGATCACCCTGATCCGCATCATGCTGCGCCTGGCCGCCGGGTCAGTCGCGATCTTGAGCAGGCGGTTCCAGTGCCTGATCATCCCGCTCTGACTGCAGACGAAGGACACGAACACGCCAATGATGTAGAGCTGGATCAGCCGGGTTGGCGAGGCGTTGAAGACGATGATCAGGAGGATCGCGAAGCCTGAGAGCAGCAGGATGCCGTTGCTGAACGCGAGCCTGTCGCCCCTGTTATGCAACTGCCTTGGCAGGTACCCGTCGCGGGCCAGGATCGAGGCAAGCACGGGGAACCCGTTGAACGCGGTGTTGGCCGCGAGTACGAGGATGAGCGCGGTGACGAACTGCAGCAAGTAGAACAGCGGCGAGCTGTCGCCGAAAACGGCCCTGCCGACCTGCGCGATGACCGTGCGCTCGGTGACGCCCTCGATGACGTGGACGTGGCTGATCAGGGCAAGCGCGGTTACGCCTGCGAACATCGTGACCGCGATGATCCCGAGGAGCGCAAGCGTCGTGGCCGCGTTCTTGCTCTTGGGCGGCCTGAAGGCCGGCACGCCGTTGCTGATCGCCTCGACGCCCGTCAGGGCGGTGCAGCCCGAGGAGAATGCCTTGAGCAGCACGAAGATCAGGGCTAGCCCGGTGAACGTGCCTGCTGAGGGAACGTGCAGATGCGCGCTTTCTGCCTGCGGCGTATGGCCGAGCGCGATCTTCGTGAACCCCCAGACGATCATCAGGCAGACGACGCCAATGAACACGTACGTAGGGATGGCGAAGGCCGTACCTGACTCGCGGACCCCGCGCAGGTTCATCACCGCGATGATGCCGACGATCAGCACTGCGAGCACGGTCACGTACTTATTGAGCGCGGGGAACGCGGACGCGAGGTTGGCGACGCCGGCTGACACAGACACGGCCACGGTCAGCGTGTAATCCACCATCAGCGCGCTCGCGACCGCCAGGCCGACCTTCGGGCCGAGGTTCGTGCTCGCGACCTCGTAGTCGCCTCCGCCCGATGGATAGGCGTGGACATTCTGCCGGTACGACGCCACCACGACCAGCATCAGCAGCGCCACCGCCGCGCCGATGTAAGGGGTGTAGTGAATCAGCGCCAGCCCGCCGACCGACAGTACGAGGAGGATTTCCTCGGTCGCATAGGCGACGGAGGACAGCGCGTCGCTCGCGAAAACCGGTAGTGCGATCTTTTTCGGCAGCAGCGTGTGACCAAGATGCTCGCTCTGCATCGGGCGTCCCACGAGCAACCGCTTTGTCGTTCCGAAAAGCCCCGCCACGACCGGCATGTTAAGCCTTGCCGGGCAACAGCACCAGAGTCCAGACATCGCCGGACAGCAAGGAGCTAACCACTGTTATATAGTTGAGCTGACTGCCGTTAAGGAGGACGGGCTTGGGCGCTGGTGCAGCCTTGTTCGTCGCGGTCTTCCTCGCGTGCGCGGTCGAGGCGGTCGAAGCGACCACGATCGTACTGGCAGCGGGCACGGCGAGGGACTGGCGGTCGGCGGGCTGGGGCGTGGCGGCGGGTCTTGGGCTGCTCGCGGTGATCACCGTTGCTCTCGGCCCGGCGGTGACCAGGTTGCCGCTGCCAGCGCTAAGGTTGTTCGTCGGTGCGTTGCTGCTGGTCTTCGGCCTTCAGTGGCTGCGCAAGGCGATCCTGCGGGCCAGCGGCTACAAGGATCTCCACGATGAGGACGCGATCTACCGCAAGCAACTCGCGGCCGCCGAGTCGGCGACCGCCCGCAAGCTCGGCGTTGTGCCCGACGCTTACGCGTTCACGCTGTCGTTCAAGGGCGTCTTGCTCGAAGGACTCGAGGTCGTGTTCATCGTGCTCACTTTCGGAGGCAACGCCCGCGAGGTCCCGCTCGCCGCGCTGGCGGCTGCCGCGGCGGTGCTGCTCGTGGCGCTCGTCGGCCTCGCGGTGCGGGCGCCGCTGGCGCGCGTGCCTGAGAACACCCTGAAGTTCATCGTCGGCATCATGCTGACCGCCTTCGGCACGTTCTGGGGCGCGGAGGGCGCCGGGGCGAAGTGGCCGGGGTCCGATGTGGCGCTGCTGATCATCGCCCCGGCGATCGCCGTCTTCGCGCTGGCTCTCGTGGCACTCCTCCGCCGTGGGCGGCAGCCCGCTGCCCGGGTTCCGGCGCAGGTGAGCTGACATGCTTGCCCGCATTAAGGCATTCGGCGAGTTCGCCTACGATTTCGTCATCGGTGACGACTGGCTCGTAGCCGCCGGCGTGGTCGTCGCACTCGGGATCACTTTCGCGCTCGCGCACGTCATGAACGTGACCGCCTGGTGGCTGGTGCCCGCGATCCTGCTCGTCCTGCTCCCGCTCAGCCTCTGGCGAGCCACGCGCGGGTCCCGTCCTAGTTGACCGCCGGGCGGGGTCAGAGTTCAGCGACTCTCGGCTTCTTCGGCGTAGACGCGGGCCGCGTAATCCTCAAGCGTCTGCTCGCAGCCTGCGAGCGCCGACTCGGCGGCGGCACGGCCTGACGCGCCGAATACGTCCCTGTCGGTGATCTTGGCGAACCAGTTGTGCAGCTTCACCAGGTCGACTTCGTTCTCCTCAAGCTCGGCATAGGTGAAGTGGTTCGCGACGTACTCCTTACGCATCTGGGCCTGGAAGTCATCGCACTTGTCTACGATCTCCTCGTATTCGTCATCCCTGGCGGCCTGAAAGGCGCTCTTGATTTCTTTCTCGCCGGCGAGCACCGAGCAGGACAGCAGCGTCGCCGTGCCGTTCATGTCGAGTATCTCGCTTCGCAGCTTGCGAAGCGCCCGTTCCGCGGCGGTGCTCGCGGGCAGAGCCGCGGCCGAGTTCTGCAGGTAGATCGCGCCGATGCTCTTCAGCCGGCGCCAGACCGCCGCCCGCAGCCTGGTCGGCTCGGACGGGACGCGGTAAACCAGCAGCAGCCACCCGTCCCGATCGGCACTGTCGGCACCCATCTGGTCATTCTGTCAGCGTGAGCTCACCGACCGTGTCGTTCGGCGCGGTATCCGGGGGAAATACGGCTAATTTTCCCGTCCGCCGGTCTTGATTACCAGAGACGATCGGCGGCGGCGCGGAGTACGGTTCGCGAGCCCTGACCTCGTCGATCCTTCGCATCAGGTCGGCTTCCTGAGTGATCTCCTCGTGCGTTGGCGCGAGGGCGACGGTCGCGGTCATGACGAAGGTCAGCGCGCTGACGCCGACAACGAGCGGCAGCACGAAGTCCACCGCGCTTGCTCCGCTCATTGTCATTTCCGGTCCGGCGAAAACATGCATGGCCGCCATGCCGGTGTAGTGCATCCCGCTGACCGCCACGCCCATGATCGCGGCGGCTCCGAAGGTCGACCAGACGGAGTTGAGCCGCAATGCCGCCCACAGTGCCGCGGTCGAGGCGACGATGGCGATGACGACCGAGGTCACGAACAGCAGGGGGTTGTAGCTCATCGTGAAGTTCGACACCATCGCCTCCATGCCCGTGTAGTGCATGGCGGCGACGCCGATGCCCGTCACCGCGCCGGCACCGAGCAGGGACCAGGTCGTCACCTTGCCGAAGCCGACGAACAGCAGCCCGCAGGTCACGAACACCACGGCGAGCAGCATGCTGCCCAGCGTGATCAGAACGTTGTAGCGGATAGAGTGACCGGGAACGGAGAAGCCGAGCATCGCGATGAAGTGCATCACCCAGATGCCGGTGACACCAAGCGACAGGCCGGCTGACAAGAGCCATCCGAGCCGCACCCGTCCGGTGCTCACGCGGGCTCGCGTGGTACAGCGCAAGGCAAGGAATGCCCCGATAAAGGACATGAGATAGCCAAGCGCGGGCGTGATGAGCCCAGCGGAAAAATTATGGACGGTAAGCATCAGGTTGATCTCCGGAAATCACGCTGCCACCAGATCACGTGACCAGGCCGTGCGCCAGCCTACTCCTGGCAATGGCGTTCCGCCTCAAAAACCGGCAACTACCTAGAGTCCTTCGTAAACGGGCATGAACCCCTTACTAGGTTCTTAACGCCTCCAGTAGCCGGGTCGTGATCTGGGCCACCCGCCACACGCTACCGTGCCCTCGTGACCAGCAACGTGGCCGGCTGCGTGTTTTGTGACATCGAAGCCGGAATCGTCCCCGCCTATACCGTGTACGCCGACGACGTCGCCGTGGCGTTCCTCGATGCGAGGCCGGTGTTCAACGGCCACGTCCTCGTTGTGCCCAGGCAGCATTTCGCGACCCTCGGCGACCTGCCACCCGAGCTCATCGAGCCGTACTTCACCGCGGTCAAGCGGATCAGCGCGACACTGCCAGGTGCACTCGGCGCACAGGGAACCTTCGTCGCGATCAACAACGTCGTCAGCCAGAGCGTGCCCCACCTGCATGCTCATGTCATCCCGAGGACCAAGGGCGACGGCCTGCGCGGGTTCTTCTGGCCGAGGCACCGGTACGCATCGGACGCCGAGGCGGCCGGTTACGCCCAGCGCATCAAGGCAGCGCTTGATCAGTAAGAGCGGAATTCGCGTCCGCCAATGGGCAGTTAACGGCCCTCGGCCGCACGGAATTAAGCCGACGGCGAACTGCCAGTTACGTGATATGTGGATACTCTGGATCGCATGGCTGAGTGGTGGTCGATCGAGGTATTTGACTCGGAGGTCCAGGCCGCCCTGCGATGGAAGGATTCCTATCGCATTTCGCTGGTCGAGGCGGCGATCACGACCGGTGCCATCGAGTGGGCCTGGATCGAGCACAAAACTGGAGTCGTCTTCGAGGTGTGCTTCGCCGACGAGGACAAGTTCAACGTCTTCCGCAATCTGGCTCCGGTGATCGCCGCGCTTGACAGCGTGCCAGACCCGGTGTCAGGGCTGCTTGTCTACCGTGGCCGGGGCGGAAGCTCAGGCGCAGGGAAGCCGAGACGGCCCAAGCCGACGGCCGGGGCCGGGGCAATGTCCCTGCCCGAGCCGGTTGAGCAGCGAGTACTTGACCTGACCGTGGCCGAGCTTGCTGGCCGGGCCGTCGGGCGCGACTCGGCACACGCCTGAAGCGAGCCGGCCGATCTGCGCGCAAGGCGCAAGTCACGCCTTCGGGCGGTGCAGGATGGGAGCATGAGTACCACAGCACCAGCCGACACAGAGCCAGCCGACGACATGCTCGCGGCGATCGAACGGAGCGGCTATTACCCGGGGATAGTCGCCGATGCAATGTTCTCGGCGATAGGCGAGGAATCTGTCGTTTCGTACTTCGTTCATCACGATGCCCACTTCGACCCTGGCATGGAGGTGCGCCGCCACATGACGGTGCTCGCTCTTACTCCCACGAGGCTGGTTTATTCGCATACTGACGAGTACCCGGCGGAAGAGAACGTGGCTGACAACCGGCCGCTGGCCGAGACCGCGACCGAGGCGGTCCGCTGCTCGAGGATCTCATCGGTCGCGCTGACCCGCGTGATCCCCGACCCGGCGACTTACCAGCGCGGCGTCACGATGCCCTCGGAGGTCGTACTGACGATCGGCTGGAACTCGGTCAGTCACATCGAGCTTGAGCCTGCTCGCTGCCCTGACGAGAGCTGCGAGGCCGATCACGGGTATACCGGCGCGATGAGCGCCGACGATGTCACGATGCGCATAAGCGAGGCCGCCGATGGCCCGGACGCCGTTGCTCAGGTGCTCGCGTTTGCCCAGGCGCTTTCTGCGGCAACCAGTTAGTTGTGACTACCCAGGCTCTCGAGCCCACCCTTCCCCGATACGCGGAAGCGTCACTTGACGCGCTCGGGACCTCGGTACTGGCATCACTTGGAGTGCCAGGCGAGGCTAACCCGCTTCAGCTCGCTCCGGCAGCGCGAGTCTGCCTTCTGCTTGTCGACGGCCTCGGCTGGGAGTTGCTGCGTGCCCATCCGGCGGCTGCGCCTTTCCTCTCAGAACTGGCGGTCACGGCCGCCCCGCTAACTGCCGGGTTCCCCGCGACGACGGCGACCAGCCTGGCCTCGCTTGGCACCGGCCGGCCGCCTGGCCAGCACGGCATCCTCGGCTACCAGGTCGCCGTGCCAGGCAGCCACCCGCTTAAGCTGCTGAACGCGCTCCACTGGGACAAGCACGTGGACGCGCGCGCCTGGCAGCCAGGAAGCACGATCTTCGAGCGGGCGGCCGCCGCTGGGGTGAGGGCGGTGCGGGTCGCGCCGCGTGCATTCGACGGCACCGGGCTGTCGACCGCGTCCATGCGCGGCGCCGGTTATCTGGGCGCCGATACGGCGGGTGCGCTCGTGGCGAGGGCGGCGAGCGCCCTCGCCGGGGAGTCTCCGGTCCTGGCCAGCGTTTACTACGGCGACCTGGACTCGACAGGGCACGCGCTCGGTTGCCTGTCTGATGCCTGGCTCTACCAGCTCGCGCACGTGGACAAGCTCGCCGAGCAGTTCGCAGCCGCGCTGCCGCACGGCGCGGTGATGCACATTACCGGCGACCACGGCATGACCGACGTGCCCCAGGCCGATCGCGTTGACGTGGACCAGATACCTGAGCTGCGAGAAGGTGTGGCGCTCCTGGGCGGCGAGCCGAGGGCGCGCCACGTTTACTGCCGGCCAGGTGCGGTCGAGGACGTGATCGCCAACTGGCGGGGCGTACTTGGTAACAGAGCGTGGGTCCTGACACGCGGGCAGGCTGTCGCTGACGGCTGGTTCGGTCCGGTCAGCCAGTCGGTCGCGGCCAGGATCGGCGACGTGGTCGCGGCACCGTCTGGCCAGGCCGCGATCGTGGCAACCAGGGCGGAACCGCGCGAATCGGCCTTGGTAGGGTTGCACGGCTCGCTCACTCAGTCCGACCAGCTCGTGCCGCTACTGACCGTAACAACTACCTAGCCCGCTCGCGTTTGTCCACAGGCAGACGCGGGAACCGCACCGCCGTAGGCCGGGTTATCCACCGAACGCCGGAGGTTATCCACAGTGTCAAGCCAGCCGGTGATCAGCACCAGCGAGCTGGCCAGCCTGCTTAAATCGCCTGAACCGCCTGCCGTGCTCGACGTGCGCTGGCGGCTCGGCGGCCCGCCGGGAATCAACAGTTATCTGGACGGGCACCTGCCTGCGGCAATGTTCATTGACCTGGACAGTGAGCTCTCCGGCCCGCCGGGCGCAGGCGGCAGGCATCCGCTACCCGACAGCGCCGTTTTCGAAAACTCGATGCGCATCGCCGGCCTGCATGAGGGCCAGCTTGCCGTTGCCTACGACGACGGCGACTCGACGATCTCGGCCAGGCTGTGGTGGATGCTCAGGTACTTCGGCCACGATCAGGTGGCGGTGCTCGACGGCGGATACCGGGCCTGGGCGCTGGCGGGGCTGCCGATCAGCAAGCTCATCCGCCGTCCTGAGCCGGGAGACTTCAGCGTGCGCCTCACCGGCGGCATGCCCGTGCTCGACGATGACGGTGCAGCCAGACTGGCGCGCTCTGGGTTCCTTCTCGATTCCCGCCAGTCAGAACGCTACCGTGGTGACGTGGAGCCAATCGACCGTACCGGCGGGCACATCCCCGGCGCGATCAGCGCTCCTACCAGGGAAAACGTGGGCGCCGACGGCCAGTTCCTCGACCAGGAGGAACTCGTCGGCCGGTTCGCCGCACTTGGACTGCCCTCGGCCGGTGACCTCCGCGCCGGCTCGAACGGCGAGCCGGTGATCGGTGCCTACTGCGGCTCTGGCGTGACCGCCGCCCACCAGGTGCTGGCCCTGCACCTGGCCGGCCTGCCCGCGGCCCTGTACGTAGGCTCCTGGTCCGCCTGGTCCTTCGACCCGGCCCGCCCCGTGGCGACCGGTCCAGACCGGGGCTTATTACCAGCGCACCCGCCCCCGCATCCCGGCCAGCAGCATTAAGTGTCCACCGATGCTGTAGACCCCGCCCCGGCTACAGCATCAGAGTCCCGGCGATGTCACGGGGACAGCATCAAATGACCATCGTTGTTGCTGGATTCCCCCCGCCAGCAGCAACGGCGGGCCATCGATGCTGCTGGCCGCCTCGCCCGACGGGTAACTTGGCGGCGCCCGAGTCCGCCCGGGTTTGCTGCAAACGTTTGCGCAGGGCGGCGGGTCAGCGCTTGATCGTGAGGGCCAGCCAGGTGGCTACTCCGACGGTCAAGGCGATCGCCGTAGCGCTGTCCGGCGCCGCCAGCGTTCCTGCCGTGCCTGCGACCAGGGCGATCACCAGGCGGATCAGCGCACGAAAGGGAAACCCTGTCCGGATAGGTGCCGAATCGGGCGGTGCGCTTGCCGCCCTGGCCTCGTTCCTGCCGTATTCGGTGCGCAGCTCGTTGTACGCGGCAGCGGCCAGGGCAAAACGCCCGGCATCGCCACCGTCTTCGCGGTCCGGATGGGTCGCCGAGGCGATTCGCCGCCAGGCAGCCCTGACGTCATCGTCGGTGACCGGGTCGTTCGCGCTGAGGCCGAGTACGTCGAAAGGGTTCACCGTGAGTGCTCGGTTCCGAAGGCGGCGTCGAGCAGTTCGCTGACGTCAGGAAGCGCACGCCGTGCGGGCGCGGGTGCCTGTGTTTTCGCCGCCGGCCTTTCCCGTGCCTCCTGGCTTACCTGTGCAGCTGTCGCCGTCAGGCGCTTGACCTGAAGGTAGGTGACGCCGCCGCGGTAGAGGTAGGCGACCTGACCGGTGTCTAGCGACCTGATCAGCGCCGGGTCGACGACCGGTGTCTCGCGCAGGCGCGAGGAGCCCTGGCGGGACCAGAAAGGGAACCGGCGGAGCTGGCGGGTCGTGTCGACCTGCTTGCGGGTTCCGGCGAGCGCTATCACGGGCTCGGGCTGGGGGGTGCGCAGTAGCCAGATGCCGCCTTCCGCGGTGGCGGCGATCCGGTTGCGTTCGTCCTCGGCCACGCCGAGGCCATGCCAGGACTGGGCGGACACCTGAACGGCCAGGCCGAGCGACCTGGCACGCTCGTAGAGCTGCCAGATCGGCAGCCGCCGCGACACGGCGGAGAACTCGTCGACCGCGAGGAGGATCTCCCGTTTGACCTGACCACGGGCGGCGAAGCTCGCGAGCAGGTCGACAAGGGCCCTGGCCTGGCCTTCTGCCACCGAGATCTGATCGGTTCCTTCGAGAACGCAGTACCAGGCGTCGGCCTCGGCGAAGGTCGCGCTTCCGTCGAAGCCGTCGCCGAGACGCCGGAACAGCGTGCGGAACCGCAGGGCGACATCGGCGAGGTGCTTGCTGGCTGACCTGATCATGAGGTGGTCAGCGGCGGTGCCCACCGTAGCGTACGCGGCCGCCAGCCAGCCGGGCTCGAGCCTGCTCAGCAGTTCCTGGCTGTTAGCTGGCGGCCCGGCGGGCGCCTCGACCGCCAGCCCGATGAGGGCCTCCATGACGTCGGTGTAATAGGCGGCGGCACCCGTGCCGTGCTCGATGAGATCTACGAGCGTGGTCGCGAGCTGGCGGGGCGGTAGGGTCCAAAGCGACAGGCTCATTTCGTCTGGCCAGATCGCGGTTGACCTCGCCCCGGCGTCGCGTAGCACCCGCCGGGTGCGGTCGGCGATCTTCCTGGCGTCGGAACCGCCCTTGCAGTCGAGTACCACGAGAAGCGGGGGCTCGCCTAGGCCTGCGGCGTGCCGCCTGAAGCCCGCTGCCATGAACCCGGCCCAGAGCCTGAGCAGCAGCGTGGTCTTGCCTGTGCCCGTGGTTCCGACGACGACCTGGTGGGATCGCATCCGCTGGTAGCCGATCGAGGCAACTCTGCCCGGCCGGTGCCCGGTCGAGCGGATCACCGCGCCGACGCCGAGCAGATCCTCACGTCCGTAGATCAGGGGTACTGACCCAGGGGCCGCTATCAGTGCCCTCGCCGTGCGAGCCTGATGCCGCCATTGCCGCTGATCGAAGGCGACGGCGGAGTCCGGCGCGAAGCCTCCTGCCCCTGTCCGTAGCGCGCGGATCCGGTAGGCCCAGGCCAGGGCGCCGGCGAGCAGGCCGAGTGGCAGGGCAGCCGGTGCTACGGCGTCCGCCGCCTGCGGGACCCGGCCCGCACGGGCGAGCTCCCAGAATGTGAGCCAGGCGTGAAAAGGCACAGCGAGCGCGGCTGACCAGCCGCTGGTCACGGCGGTTGCGATGAGCCAGGTAATGACCATGGGCAGGCACCAGGCAGCGGCGGTGAGCAGCCGGCGTGGAGGAAGACCCAGGTACCAGGCTGTAGCGAGCCCGCCGGCGGCGACGAGCGTGACCGGAGCCAGGGCGATCGCGACCGCCAGCATGATGGTCAGGCTGATCAGCCTGACCATCACCTGGAAGATGACCTGCGCGACCAGCAGGCTCAGCCAGCGCCGTATCACGACGCCGGCCGGCGAAGCGCATCGGCTGGCAAGGGCCTGATCTCGATCCTGTCCGCCAGGTCGCCGGCTTCGTCCCGTGCCCTGGCGACAACGTTACGGGCCGCCGGAGAGCACAAGTAGATCGCCCTTGCGTGCCTTTGCGGCTGTCCGGGAACCAGGATGTCGGCCGGCTCGCATCCGTAGTCGCCCGTCCTGGCAAGCAACTCCCTCATGATCGCGACGGTCTTGACGACTGTCTTGGGCGTCAGTTCCGCCTCGATAGCCCAGCATTCTCCCGCCCAGGCGAGTCCGGTGCACTCTGGCCAGTGGACCTCTCCGTCAGGCACGTGCTCGCGGATGGCAATGCGGCGCCCGAACCTGGCTCTGATCCTGCGCTCGCTGCGCCAGTAGCCCTGACCAGCGGTGAACTGCGGGGTCGCGGCCAGCGCCAGCCGTGCGGCGGTCACCGCGCGCAAGTGCGCGAGCTGGGATAAGGCCGGAGCCCTGGCGGTGAACGGGAGACCGCAAGCCGCCAGGCCAGCCTTGGTCAGCCAGATCCAGCGATGGCCAGGTCCCAGGTTGTCCGACTCGGCCAGGCCGGCCGCCGTCCAGCGGGAGACGGTCGCGGTCGCGCCCCGCTGCGACCCGCCGAGCAGTCCGGCGAGGTGATCGAGTTGAAGCCCGTACATCTCGCCGGTGAAGATCAGGCTGTCCGAAGCGTCCGCTGCCCGGATCATGGCCTTATTTCAGCACGGCTGCGGCCCCGCTTGCTAGCCGGGCCTTCAGCCGCGCCACGCGGGGGAGGGGCGGTGCTGGCGTGGCCAGGGTCCGTGCTGCACAATGTCTGTGGAGTATCAGAGTCTGCTCGAGCACCAGGCTTGCCTGCTGCGGCCTTGAGATCCGTTGGGGAAGACGCATCTCGTCCGGCTGGCAGGGAGGTTCAGTGACCGTTCGCGGTGTGCTGCAGATTCACTCTGCGCCCCCGGCGCTTAGCCCGCATATCGAGTGGGCGGTGGCCGGGGTGTTTGGCGTGCCTGTCCGGCTGCACTGGATCGAGCAGCCGGCTGCTCCTGGTTCCTTGCGAACCGAACTGGCCTGGGAAGCACGGCCGGGTAGTTCGGGCGAGATGGCCTCGGCCCTGGCGGGCTGGAAGCTGCTCAGGTTCGAGGTCACCGAGGAAGCCAGTCCGGGCTGCGACGCCGTGAGGTATAGCTGCACGCCCTCGCTCGGCATGTTCTCAGCGGCGACAGGCGCTAACGGTGACATCATGATCAGCGAAAACCGCCTGCGGGCGGCCATCACGCTGGCCGCGAACCCGGCCGACAGCGGGCTGGCCGAACTCCACAGGCCACGTCATCCGGCGCTTGGCGGCTCCCTTGAGGCCGAGCTTTCGCTGCTGCTCGGCGAGCCGTGGGACGCTGAACTCGAGCCGTTCAGGCACGCTTCGGCAGGTGCGCCGGTCAGGTGGCTGCACGCGACCGGCTAAGGTCCGGATTGTGGCTCAAAGAGATCGCCCGCCCGCTGACGGCGGCCGCGTCGGCCTGTCGGCCACGCCGAGGACGACCCATCGGCGGCT
>Ga0335074_10004551_pt1 | contig 19117 bp, 21 predicted proteins | sample Lox_Sample_23_FD_206715 | JGI IMG/M metagenome (GOLD analysis project Ga0335074, IMG submission 206715) | Soil microbial communities from Loxahatchee National Wildlife Refuge, Florida, United States - Lox_Sample_2.3 | ecosystem: Environmental > Terrestrial > Soil > Wetlands | place: USA... | reverse complement strand
ACAAAACCAGTACAGGCCGGTTACGCGGTAGTAGCTACTAGGTGCGCGAGGGCCAAAAACCTCGCACCTGGTGCCGGCTTGAGCCAACGGGCTAGTTTTGCGGCAAAAGCCGCGCGCCAACGGCCCGTCCATATCAGGGCGAGCATTTTGGTACCTGGGGCTCGCAAATAGAGGGATTTTTGACTGCTATGGGTGCTAATAGCGTCATTAAGCGCGCATTGACTGCGGTGCTGGGCTTCACCGTTGTGTTGGTGGCCAGCGCGCCCGCGGCGACCGCGTCTGTCACGGTGCGGACCAGGCTGGACGGTCCGTTGCAGGCGGCGCGGGCCCGAACTGGTTATTGGCTCGTCACGCGCGACGGCGGTGTGGCTTCGGGGGGAGGTGCTCCCGACCTCGGCGGCCTTGCCCGCTCGGTTCGTCTGGACGGGCCGGTTGTCGGCATGTCGGCGAGCCCCGACGGCAAAGGCTATTGGCTCGCTTCTTCCAGTGGGGCCGTTTACAGCTTTGGGGACGCGAAGTTCTATGGCTCTCGCACCCCGGCGGGGGCTCTTGGCGAACCTGGGCAGGTCGTGGGCATCGCCGCGACAAGCGACGGGCGGGGCTACTGGCTTGCTTCCAGCAACGGGGGGGTGTACAGCTTCGGCGACGCCCACTTTTTCGGCTCGCTCAAAGGCGGGGTGGGCATTGTCGCAATTGCGGCGGTACCCGGAGGTGGCGGCTACTGGTTGGTTTCCGCGTCGGGCCGGGTGTTTTGCTTTGGGGACGCCACTTATCACGGTTCGGCCCCAGCTTTGGGCGAGGTTGTCGGTTTCGCCGCGACTTCCGATGCGAAAGGCTATTTCTTGGCCACCGCCAATGGATCTGTCCTTTCTTTCGGGGACGCGCGCTCTTTTGGTTCTGCTGAAGGAGCAGGCTTGCTGTCATCGTTCATCGGCATTGCCGCGGGGCACGCTGACGACGGTTACTGGGTCGCCAACAGCCAGGGCACGACCTATGGCTTCGGCGCGGCGCTTGCAACGAGCGCCAGCAATTTGGCCCGTGGTGCCGTCGCGATCGTCGCCGACCCGGCTGCTGTCATGGTGCGCCCAGCGGTTGCAGCCTCGCCGGGTGTACCTCTGCGGGGCTTGCGTGACGGCACTGTCCTCCTACCTGGGCAAAGTGGAGGCTTAGCTGTGCAATTTGCCCTGGCCCAGGTCGGCAAACCGTACATTTGGGGTGGCACAGGGCCTTACGGCTACGACTGCTCGGGGTTGGCATTGGCTTCCTGGGCAGCGGCAGGGGTCCTCTTGCCGCGTACCGCGGCAGGCCAATATTGGGCGGGCACTCACGTGCCCATCAGTCAAGTGGAGCCGGGCGACTTGATTTTTTGGGCGAGCGACCCGAGTGACCCGGCAACGATCTACCATGTCGCGATCTCACTTGGTGGTACCAGCACGGTGCAGGCGACCCATAGCGGCTCTTATGTTCAAGTGATGAACTTATGGCCTGATGGGCTTGTGCCACTTGCCACGGCCCCCTAAGGCTTTTTGCCTACCACTGCCCGCGCTTCTCGAGGACCGCTTTGAGCACGCTCGGGCGGTCGGTCATTATGCCGTCGACCCCCAAGTCCAGCAATTGTTCCATGTCCACGGCGTCGTTGATCGTCCAGACGTGGACCGGGAGGCCTTTTCGGTGGCAGGACGAGACAAAGCGTGAGTCAACGATGCGGGCGCCACCGCGCCGGGGAGGGACTTGGGCCGCGTCCACACGAGCGAGGGAGCCAAGGATGGGGGCAAATTTCGCTCCAACCAATGCCGCCACCGCCCAGCGGCCTGCGCCGATAGCGATCTCAGGCCCGAAAGCCTTGCGTAACATGCGGGAACGGCTCCCCGAAAATGCGGCGACAAGCACGCGTTGGGCGCTGCGCGTGCGCCTCAGGGCTTCGATGACGGGCTCGATGGCGGCGCTCTCTTTTACGTCGATGTTCCAACAAATCTCCGGCCAAGCACCAAGGAGGTCCTCGAGGCTCGGGATACTGCTCCCGGCGCGGAGCGGGAGGCACTTCAGCTGGTCCCAGGTCATCCTACGCACTTGTCCCCTCGTGGCAGCGACCCGGTCGAGCCGGGGGTCGTGCATAGCGACCGCCGTCCCATCCGCGCTCGCTCTCACATCGGTTTCCATGTAGCGGAACCCGAGGCTGATGGCGTGCTCGAACGCCGCCCATGTGTTCTCGGGGGCCTCTCCTGCCCCTCCGCGGTGGGCGAACGCCAAAGGAGCCGAAGCCCGAAGGAAACTCGAAGCGGTGGCCACCGCGCCCAAAGTACTGGTGGGACTGCAGGCTACGCGCGCGACCACGGCTGAGCGCGGTACCTTTGGCCGTGGCCAGTATCGAAATTTCCGGAGCGCGATTGGTCCCGGCACCCGGCACGCGAGGTTGGCTGGGCCGGCTTCGGGGTGCAATCGTGTGGCTCCCTCAAGGAGACGGGCTCTCATTGGTCGACGAATGTTGCGCAGCGGCAAACTCGTCGGACCTCGTCGCCCGGGTAGCTTCTGCCTTGGCCGCGAGCTCGGAACCTTGGCCTCCCTTTGCGATCGTCGCGGCAAGGGGCGCTGACATCGTTGTTGTCGTGCACGGGCCGGTAGAAGTCACGGCCGTGCACGAGGGCGGCGAAGCCCGCCTGTACGGGGGTGACGAGGTCGGTTCGTGGCTCAACAGGCTGATGCGCGGCTCGTTGCGGGTGAGCGCGGGCGGGGCTGTTAGCGAAGACGACCCAGCTGACCTGCGAGAAGGGCTCATCCGTGCGGACGGTTTCCTGCTCACTGCTCCGCGAGGAGATCTGCCTTCGGCAAACGCCCGGGCGGCGGCCTCGTCTACGACGACAGACGCTGGGAGCGAAGTAGCAGCCGCGTCCGGCTCGGACGCCCTCGAAGCAGCCGACGGCTCTGGCGAGGCGGCCCCTGAGCTAGAGAGCCAGGCAGCGCCCGCAGGGGACGCCGCCTCGGAGGCAGGGGCGACCGGGGTTGCCCCCGGTGGCACCCCGTCGTCTTGGGCCGAGGTCAGCACGGTCGACGTCGATGCCCAGGGCCCCACGGTCGTAGAGCGGCCAAACCCCGACGCGGACATTGCCGCGGACCTCACAGTGGCAGAGCGGCTCGGCGAGGGAGCTTTTGTTGTCGAGGGCGGTCTTGTTGCCGAAGGCGCTCAGGTGCCGGTCTTAGGTCGTTTGACCTGGGATAACGGGGAGGTCCACCAGCTTATGGGCGCAGTCCTTGTCGGCCGGGACGTGAGCGGCGACCCCGCGGTGATGGCGGGACAGCTGGTCCCCCTGGTGCCGAGCGGGCAAAACGACAGCATGTCGCGGGTCCACGCGGAGCTGCGGCCGCGCAACGACGAGCTGGTGGTCCTCGACCGCGGCTCGACGAACGGCACCTTCGTGTGGGACGAAGCGAGCCGTGCCTGGCAGAGGCTCACGACCGGGGAGCCCCGGTCGGTGACGCCCGGGTCGGTCCTCGCGTTCGGCGAGCGGACAGCGACGTTTCAAGCCGTCCCCGCCCCTGTCTCGTAACGGCCCTGTAGGGAGGCGTCGAGGTTATCTGTCGTGGCACTTGCTGAAGCTTGGCTGAATTGGGCCCCGGCGGTCACAGCGGGGTCGTAGGGTTTGGGGGTATGGCTGACAAGGAGCGCTTCGCCGAGCAGGCGATGCCGTACATGAGCTCCTTGTACAGCGCGGCGCTCCGCATGACGCGCAACGCTGCTGACGCCGAGGACTTGGTGCAGGAGACCTACTTGAAAGCTTACCGAGCCTTCGCGTCGTTCCAGGAAGGCACCAACCTGAAATCATGGCTTTACAAGATCCTCACGAACACGTTCATCAACACCTACAGGTCCCGCAGGCGGCGCCCGACCGAGGTCGAGCTCGACGATGTGGAGGACCTCTACCTCTACCGCCGCCTGGGCGGGCCTGCAGCCACGTTGGGGCGGAGCGCCGAAGACCTCGTGCTCGACCAGTTCAGCGAGGCAGACGTGAAGGAGGCCGTCGAGTCTCTTCCCGAGCCTTTCCGTCTCGCGGTAGTGCTTGCCGACGTCGAAGGTTTTTCTTACAAGGAGATCGCCGAGATCCTCGACGTGCCCATCGGCACGGTCATGAGCCGGCTCCACCGGGGAAGAAGGGCGCTCCAAAAGGCGTTGCACGAGTATGCAGAGGAGCACAGGCTGTCTGCTCCGGCCGACGTAACAACTTAGGTCGCACCTGAAGACGAGTAAGTGAAAATGCCAGATGAGCCGGTTTCCACTTCGAGGCAAGCCTCAGCGCGCCACGAGCGCCCGGTCGTCGACCCCTGTCAAGAAGCTATTGGTACTCTTTACAGCTTCCTGGACGGGGAGCTGACAACCGACCGCCGGCGTCAGATCCAGCATCACCTGGACGAGTGCGGGCCCTGCTTGCAGGCCTTTGACTTCGAGGCGGAGCTGAAGGCTCTGATCGCTCGCAAGTGCCGGGAGGACGTCCCTGAGTCCCTCCGGCGGAAAGTGGCTGATGCGCTGCGAGCCGAAGATGTCCCGACGTGAATAGCGATGTGCGCTTTGGGGTAGATGGCCTTGCGTCCGGGAAGGAACTCGGCGTAGCCAGCGTTAGTGAGTGTCATGAGCGAACGATCCTTGGGTGGGCAGATGCTGAGTGGTGGGGAGCGGCCGTCCAAGTCTTTCGGTCGCGACCGGACCTGCCGCCAGCCGGGTTGCAGTACAAAGCTCTCGATCTACAACAACGGGAAGTATTGTTTCCAGCACGAGCCCATGGCGGTCCCGCGGACTCGCGGTCGCAAGATCGCATAGGGCCGCGGGCTCCACGGGCCCGGACCAGTCGGCTGGCGGTCCTTGTCTGGGCTGGAGCCCCGCGATGAGCGACCACATCGATAGCCCGATCTCTTGGGAGCTCGCTGAGCGGGTCGCAACGCGGATCGCGGCTCGCCAACCCTGGCTGCCACCGGGCCGTTTGGCTGTGCTGGAGGAAGACTTCATCGAGCTCACAGCCGAAGCCGAACAGCTCGTCGCCGAGGAAACCGGGCTTCATCCTTCGACCGGCCCCGCGCGCGCACGCGTCACTGACCGCCCAGGGTGGGCACAGGCGAACATCGCGTCTTTTCAGCGGCTCTTGCGCCCGCTGACCGAGAAGCTCGAGGCCGTGCTTTCCCGTCCCGCCCCCATGCTCGGGCCGCTGCCGATGCGAGTGCCTGCACAGATGAGCCGCAACATTGGTGGCGCGCAGCTTGGCCTTTTGCTCGGCTGGATGTCGACAAGGGTGCTCGGGCAGTACGACCAATTGCTGATCGAAGAGGAAGCGCCCGAGGAGCAAGATTTGGTCTATTACGTGGGCCACAACGTGATCGAGCTCGAGGACCGCTTCGGGTTCCAGCCCCGCCAGTTCCGGTTGTGGATCGCGCTCCACGAGGTGACCCATCGGGCACAGTTCACCGGCGTGCCCTGGCTTAGGCCGCACTTTCTCAGCCTGGTGAGCTCGTTGATCGAGGGTGTCGACCCCGACCCGAGGAGGTTCCTGGAAGCGCTGAAAAGGGCGGTCGCCCAAGCTCGGGAGGGGAAGAACCCTCTCGACGAAGGCGGTCTTGTTGCCCTCCTTGCTTCGCCCGAGCAGCGCCAAGCGCTCGAACGGACCGGTGGGCTGATGAGCCTCCTCGAGGGCCACGGCGATGTCGTCATGAACCGCGTTGGAGAGGGCCGCATCCCGCAGGCGGAGCGTTTCGAGCAAGCTCTTCGCCAGCGCCGACAGAGGACGGGCGCGGCAAAGGTCGTGAGCTCGCTCGTTGGTCTTGAAGCCAAATTGAAGCAGTACGAGCAAGGCGAACGCTTTATCAAGGCAGTCGAACAAGCGGGGGGTAGGGAGCTGTTCGACCGAGTCTGGGAAGGTCCCGAATGGTTGCCGTCGCTGCGCGAGATCCAGGATCCTTGGCGCTGGACCGAGCGGGCGGCGGGCCTCGGGCAAACCGCTTAGGGGCCAGCGCAATAAGGTCTGCCGGTTGGCCTGCCAGGGCCATCGCCGCATTCCGGCCCTAGAGTCTTGCCTTGGTGGCGCGAGTGCTCGTAGTCGAGGATGAACCAGATCTGCGTGAGCTGCTGCGGGTCTGCTTGAGCTTCGCCGGCCACGAAGTTCGCGTCGCTGCGGACGGTTCGTGCGGGCTTCTTACCGCCAGGCAGTGGGCGCCCGAAGTCATCCTCTTGGACGTCATGATGCCCGTCCTTGACGGCTGGAGCGTCCTTTCGGCTCTCAAACAAGACCCGGCCACGACGGTTTCCCGGATCCCCGTCGTCATGCTGACGGCTCGCGCTGAAGACCTGGACCTGGTGCGGGGGAGCATCGAAGGAGCCGTTGGCTACCTGACGAAACCCTTTTCCATACAGGAGGTGCGCGCGGAGGTGGCCAAAGCGCTCGCCGGCAAGCCCGAGCCCGAGCAGAGGCGTGCCGCTCAACAGGCGGCACTGGTCCACCTCGCGAGGTTGGAGCGAGGCACAGCCCTCGCGCCGCTCCCCGTCGCGCGTCCCCATATGAGCCGGCTCGAACCGGTCACCGGCGCGCAAAGCCAGGGCGGACGGCATGGTCTAGGAGCTCAGGAAGCGTTGGAGGCGTGGCCGCGATGGCTCGACCTCGGGCTCTTGACGAAGAGGGACCGGGAGATCCTCGAAACAAGCGTTATGTCTAGGACCCTTTCGGAAGCGCGGCACCGCCTCGGTGTGAGCCGCAGCTACGTTTACGCCCGCCTGCGGCACATGGCGAGCAAGCTCGAGTTTGAAAGTGGCCCCGCTTTGGTGCAGGCGTTGAAGCTTTCGAGCGCGCACGGACCTCGGGCGGCGGGCACGATTGGCTCGCGGGCCGAAAGTTCGCTCTAGGAACGTGGAGTGGGTCTAGCCCGCTGGTGACCCTCCTCCCCAGATCTGCCGCGGCATGCTGGCCGGAAGACACGCCGGTACTGCTGGAGCGCTGCAATTTCCCGCCTCGCGGCTCCTCGGTAGTCTGCGCTGTTTCGGGCGGCGCTGACTCGCTCGCGATGCTCGCGCTCGCCCGGGCCGCTGGCTGTCAGGCGTTGGCGCTGCACATCGACCATGGCCTGCGCCCGGGTAGCCGAACCGAAGCAGCCATCGTCGAGGAAGCGGCGCGTGAGCTCGGTGCCGCCTTCCAGCGCGAAGCAGTTGTCGTAGGCGACGGCCCTGATTTGGAGGCTCGTGCGCGCGCCGCTCGCTATGACGCGCTCCCTGCGGGTGCTCTTGTCGGCCACACAGCCGACGACCAGGCCGAGACACTCCTGCTCAACCTCTTGCGGGGCTGCGGCCTCGACGGGCTCGCGGGGATGCGGAGCGAGGGGGGCGGCCGGCGCGGGGTGTTGAGACCGATCCTCGCGCTGCGCAGGTCCGAGACCGCCGCTTTCGTGGCGGCGCTCGGCCTGAGAGTGGTCAAGGACCCAAGCAACAACGAGCTGCGCTTTCGGCGCAACCAGGTCCGCCACGAGGTCTTGCCCCTGCTGGCAGCCGTCGGCGCTCGAGACCCTGTGCCCGTGCTCTCGCGTACCGCGGCCCTGCTCGCTGAGGACGCCGAGCTCCTCGCTTCGTGGGCGGAGGAGCTGGACCCCACTGACGTCAAGGTGCTGCGCTCAGTGCCCAAGCCGCTCGCGGCGCGCGCCCTCAGGCGATGGATCAGGGGTGAGGAAGGCCCCGAGCACTACCCTCCGTCGCGTGACGAGCTCGAGAGGGCCTGGCGGGTCGTCACCGGCGAGGCGAGAGCCTGCGAGCTTTCCGGTGGCCGGCGCCTCAGCCGCAAGGGCGGGCGGCTCAGTTTGAAGCCGGGCTAGTGCTCCCTCGGACGTTGCCCGTCGTGGCACTAGGTTGGCAGTTCCGTGAGTGTCCTGCCAGAGCCTGACGAAAGCACCCTGACGGGCGTCCCGCCCCATTTACTTGCTTTCGAGCAAGCATGGGCTGACGACGACCCGCGCCTTGGGGAGATCGTGGTCTCGGAGGAACAGATCCGGCGCCGGACAGCTGAGCTCGGCGCTCAGATCACCGAGGACTACGAGGGCCGTACGCCATTGCTAGTGGGTGTCCTCAAGGGAGCCTTTGTTTTCATGAGCGACCTCGCGCGAGCGGTCCAGCTCCCGGTGGAGGTGGACTTCATGGCCGTCGCTTCCTATGGCAGCAGCACGCGAACAAGCGGAGTCGTGCGGATCGTGAAGGACCTCGACACGGACCTGGCCGGTCGGCACGTCCTGGTCGTTGAGGACATCATTGATTCGGGGTTGACCTTGGCTTTCCTGCTCCGCAACCTGGCCGCAAGGCACCCTGCGAGCCTTGCTGTCTGTGCCCTCTTGGCGAAGGACCTCGCCGTACCCGGCCCCGAGCTCGCGTACGTCGGTTTCCGGATCCCCCCCGATTTCGTGGTTGGTTATGGCTTGGACATCGCCGAGCGGTACCGCAACCTGTCGTGCGTAAGGCGGTACGCGGGCGAGGCGCCCCCGCTGTGACCGCGCTCAGCGACCGGGTGCCCGCGGCCCCTGCCCCGAGGTATTTCGACTTCGCTCGGGCGGCGGCCGCCGTCCGGGAACTGCTCGCGGCCGTCGGTGAGGACCCGGACCGGGAAGGCTTGAAGGCGACCCCCGATCGCGTCGCGCGGATGTACGCCGAGATCTTCTCGGGCCTTCACGAGGACCCCGGCCAGCACTTGACCGCCACCTTCGAAGCCGATCATGACGAACTGGTCCTCGTTCGCGACATACCGCTTTACAGCGTTTGCGAGCACCACCTGCTCCCCTGGATCGGCAAGGCGCACGTCGCTTACATCCCTGCTGACGATGGGCGAGTCACGGGGTTGTCAAAGCTCGCGCGCCTCGTCGAGGGTTACGCTAGGCGCCCTCAGGTACAGGAAAGGCTGACCTCCCAGGTCGCTGACGCGCTCATGCGGGTGCTCGAACCGAGAGGTGTCTTGGTAGTGGTCGAAGCGGAGCACCTCTGCATGTCCATGCGCGGTGTCCAAAAACCCGGTGCTACGACTGTCACCTCAGCGGTCCGAGGACATTTCCTCACCAGCGTTGCCGCTCGTGCTGAAGTGCTCGGCTTCATCCAGCGGGCGGCCCCTTCCTAACCAGCCAAACGCCCGCGAGCTGCCTACAGGAAGTACAGGGCCCCAGCCGCCAGCACCAGCACCGTTCCCGCTCGCCAGAGCCAAGCTGTTACGGCTTCGTAGAGCTCAGGCTCGAGTTGCTGGCCGGGACCGAAGCACCGCTTCCTCCAGAGCGGGCCCGCCGCCCACCAAAAGCAGAGCAACCCGTAAAAACAAAGGTACTCGCTGGGCTTGGCCTTGAGGTAAACGAGGGTCAGCCACATCGAGGTCACGGAGATAGCGAGCTTGACCAGCGCCCACCCTCTCGTGAAGCGGGCATAGCGGGTGTGGCGCCTCGACGAGGTGCTCGTGGCGGCGGTGCCCCCAGTCCGCTCTGAGAGGTCAACGGTGGGGACCGGTGGCTCGTCGGCATCGCTGCCCGCCCTAAGGGCGTGGCGCTTTTGCGCCGCAGCCCAGTCGGAGCGGTTGATGTCGCCCTCGCCAAGGCCACCCGAGGGGGGCCCGGGAACGCCTGGTGACGGGGGTGCGGCCACAGACCATGGTTCGTCATGCGCAGGAGAGAGGTTGAGCGCGTCCGGCGGGACGAGCCTCGGCTGGGTCTGCAGTTTTACCTGAGTAAGCTGGCCGCTTGCCATGACGCTTGTGATGGGCGTGCTCAACGTCACGCCGGACTCTTTCTATGACGGGGGACGCTGGGAAGAGCCTGGTGCCGCCGTGGAGCACGGCTGCCGTATGGTCGACGAGGGCGCAAGCATCGTCGACGTCGGCGGGGAGTCGACAAGGCCGCACGCGGCGCCGGTCGACGATGAGGAGGAGCTCCGTCGTGTAGTCCCGGTGGTGCGTGGCCTTTCCCGGCAGCTTGCCGGGCGGGCCCGCGTCTGCGTGGACACCCGCAAGCGGGCCGTTGCGCAAGCGGCATTGGACGCCGGCGCATCGGTCCTCAACGACGTCTCGGCCGCTCTCTGGGATGTTGCCGCCCAGCACGGCGCGGGTTGGCTGGCAATGCATATGAAAGGCGAGCCCGAGGACATGATGTCCCTGGCGGCGTACGACGACGTCGTGGTGGAGGTGTGCAATTACCTCCGAGAGCGCGCCGAGGCAGCCGAGGCAGGGGGCGTGAGGGAGATATGGCTCGACCCCGGCATCGGCTTTGCCAAGACCGCGGCGCACAACTTGGAGATCTTGCGCCGCCTCGATGAGCTCGTCACATTGCCTTGGCCGGTGGCGATCGGGCTCTCTCGCAAGAGGTTCACGGGTGTCGTCACCTCGGGCAGTGAGGAGCTCCCCGCCCCGCTGGGCGAACGCTTCGAGGCATCTCTCGCCGGAGCGGTTTGGGCCATGTGCAAGGGAGCAGCTTTGGTGCGCGTGCACGATGTAAAAGCCACTGTTGAGGCGGCAAAGCTGGTCGGGGCCCCACGAGCGGGTGGGGTGGGCGCCATGTCGGGCGACCGCAGATGAGAGGCAAATGGGCTGCCGGCATAAAGCCGAGGTTCTTTACCTGGGTGATAAAGGACAAGTTGGCAATTTGTGAACGGCCCGGTGGGTACGCTCGCAACCACCGGAAAGTGCGCAGGCGCGAAGAAATTCTCTGGATCAAATGCCAGGGCTTTACGCGGGTCGTCTCTCTCCTCGCGTCCCCCCACAACCTGCACGCCTATGACGAGGAAAAGCTCGTCTGGTCGCACGTCCCCTTCGCCTCCAACGACGACCCCTCGGTCGTCCTACCAGATCTGTACGATCAGCTGCGCTGTTGGCTGCGCGAGGGCGAGCGGGTCATGGTGCACCAGGAGGAGGTTGGCGACCGGCTCCTTGGCGTTGTTGCAGGCTACCTCAATTGGAGCGGGTTGCTTAGCGACGGCGCTCAGTCGATCGCAGTTGTGGAAAGGCTTTTCGGTCGCCAGATGGGCCCCCAAGGGCGAGAGCTCGTAGCAATGGTGCCCGAGTTCCCCAAGCATGGCCCAGTTGCCCGAACGGCCGGTGCCTGAAGGCCACGATCGAGGGGAGCGCCCAGTAGCCGCCGACCGCATCGAAATCAAAGGCTTGCGCTTTCTCGGCTCTCACGGGACCTTGCCGGAGGAACTGGCGCGGGACCAGCCCTTCGAGATTGACCTAGTGCTCTGGGCCGACTTAGAACCGGCGGGGCGTACTGACGACTTGGCCCTGACGGTCGATTACGGAGGCCTTTGCGAAACCGTCCGCTCGGTGATGCAAGGTGAGCACGTCGCGCTCATGGAGCGCCTCGCCCAAAAAGTTGCCGCTTTCACACTTGCGTTTGCCGGCGAGCGAGCGAGCGCCGTCGAAGTCGCTATCCGCAAGCTCCGGCCGCCGGTGGGCTACGACGTCGCGTCTGCCGGGGTACGCATCTACCGCCAAGCCGGGCATGTGGGTGAGGGCGCCGCGTTCCCAGGCGAGCCAGCCGACGCCGTGCCAAGGGGCAGGCGTGCCTGAGCAGGCTCAGGAACGACGCGCCTTTGTCGCCCTTGGTTCCAACCTTGGGGACCGCTGGGCGCACTTGCGCAACGGCGTTTCGCACCTTCCGGACGTTGCCGCAATCTCGAGTGTTTATGAGAGCGAGCCAGTGGGCGGCCCGCCCCAAGGCCGCTACCTGAACATGGTCGTCGAGCTCGCCACCGGGTTGCACCCATGGGAGCTCTTGAACTCAGCTCGGGCGGCAGAAGCTGCCGAAGGCAGGGTGCGTTCCGAGCGGTGGGGGCCCCGGTCCCTCGATGTAGACATTTTGTTGGTGGGGGACTTGACCGTGGCCTCCCGGGAGCTGACGGTGCCCCACCCCCGCATGTGGGAGCGCGGGTTCGTACTTGTCCCTTTGGCGGAGCTCGCTCCCGATCTCGTAGAGGGGCGCCTAACCGAGGAGCACCGCCGCGGTGTTGTGCTGGCTGGGGAGCTCACGAACGGGAGCACGCTTTGATCGTCGTCTCCGAACCCGATGATTTCAGGGCGCTGCTCGAACAGGCGCGCTCTTCCGGCAAGAGCATCGGTTTTCACCCTACGATGGGCGCCCTCCACGGCGGCCATCGTGCCAACATCCGCCAGATGGCAGCTGAATGCGACGTCGCTTCGGTGAGCATTTTTGTAAACCCGCTGCAGTTCGGTCCGGGCGAGGACTTCCGGTCCTACCCACGCGACCTCGACGGCGACCTTGCCCAAGCGCAGGAAGCTGGGGCCGATGCCGTGCTGGTGCCGAGGGCCGCCTTCGGCGAAGAACCGCTCACGACCGTTCGCGTGAAGCGCTTGGGCCACGTGCTGGAAGGCCTCTCGCGGCCGGTCCACTTCGAGGGAGTGGCCACTATCGTCACGAGACTGCTCTCGATCGCAGGCCCGTGTTTTGCCTACTTCGGAGAAAAGGACTATCAGCAGCTCGTGATCGTCCGCCGCCTCGTAGAAGATCTTTCCCTTCCGGTGGTCGTCGTCAACTGCCCGACCGTGCGCGAGCCCGACGGCCTCGCGCTTTCCAGCCGCAATTCCTACCTCAGCAAAGAGGAACGAAGGGCTGCTCCCGCTCTCTACTGGGCCCTTCTTGCCGGAAAGAGGGCCATTGAAGAGGAGGGCGAAAAAGACCCGGTTGAGGTCAGGTCCGCGATGGAGCGGGCGGTCTCCCGAGAACCGCTCCTTGGGCTCGATTACGCTGTGGTGGCCGACCCGGGGTCTCTCGACGAGGTAGAGCTCGTCGAGGGGGAAGTTCGGCTCCTGATTGCCGGCCGGTTAGGCAAAACGCGCCTCATCGACAACCTCAAAGCCGCCCGATCGGAGGCCTGAGCCCCATGTTGATGGCAATAGACGTCGGCAATACCCAGATGGTGGTCGGGTTGTTTGCCGATGACGGCGGCATCGGCCTTGGGGAGCTGCTCCATCACTGGCGCGTCGCCACACACCCGATGTACACGGCCGACGAATTTGCGCTCCAGCTGTCGCAGCTTTTGGCCCTCGACGGGTTGGACCTATCGAGCGTCACCGGTGCGGCAGTGGCATGCGTCGTGCCTCCCTTGCAGATCGCGCTGCGGGAGATGACGAGCAGGCGGCTGGCCGTCCCGTCGGTGATAGTGGGGCCCGGCGTCCGTACCGGTATGCCCATGCTCGTCGAAAACCCGAAAGAAGTCGGTGCCGACCGCGTCGCCGACGCAGTAGCCGCCTTCGAGCGCTACGGGGGCCCAACTATTGTGGTCGACTTTGGCACTGCAACCAATTTCGAAGTGGTGTCGGCAAAAGGGGAATACCTTGGAGGCGTGCTCTTCCCCGGTGTAGAAGTCTCGCTCAATGCTCTTTCGTCAAGCGCGGCCCTTTTGCCCCGAGTCGACATCGCCCCGCCACGCAGCATCCTCGGCAAAAATACCGTCGAACAGCTCCAAGCGGGGATTTTCTATGGCTTCGGCACGCTCGTGGACGGGGTTTGCGCCGGGATCCGCAAGGAGGTGGGCGAGGCAACCGTGGTTGCAACTGGCGGGCTCGCAGCCGCTATTGTCGCGGCGACTTCAGTGGTCGACCACTTCGAACCCTGGCTGACCTTGTACGGCTTAAGGATCATATTTCACCGGACGCGAGCCGATGGCTGAGGATTTTCCTTACCGGTTCGAGCCCCCCTCGCCAACTGAACGGGTCCACTCGCGCTTCGCTCAGCTTGCTGCTGGAGAGGCTTCGGGCGAGGTGGCGAGGGTGGCCGGGCGGGTGATGCTGCGGAGACAGATGGGCAAGCTCACTTTTATGACGATGAGCGACTGGACGGGCAGCATCCAGCTCTTTGCCGCCTCCCAGTGGACGCCGCGCTTTTCTGAGCTCAACCGCCTTTCGCTTGGCGACTGGGTCGGGGCTTCCGGCGAAGTCGTCCGCACGCGCACCGGCGAGCTTTCCGTAAAGGTACAAGATTGGGCCCTCCTCGCCGAAGCTCGCCGCTCTTTTGGCGACAAGCACCACGGGATAAGCGACATCGATACCCGTTACAGGCAACGCTACGCGGACATGTGGGCCAACCCTGCCTCCCGTGAGGTCCTCTTGACCAGGAGCCGCGTCGTGTCGATGATGCGCCAGTTCCTCGGAGGGCGAGGTTTTGTCGAGGTAGAGACGCCGATCTTCCACACCGTGCCCGGAGGGGCCGCAGCGCGGCCTTTTGTGACGCACCACAACTCTTTGGACGTCGACGTTTACTTGCGGATCGCGATCGAGCTCCACTTGAAACGTCTCGTCGTCGGTGGCCTCGAGAAGGTTTTCGAGATCGGCCGCGTTTTTCGGAACGAGGGGCTCTCGCCGCGCCACAACCCAGAGTTCACGATGCTCGAGCTTTACCAGGCGTACGCGGACTACCACGACATGATGGAGCTCACCGAGCAGCTGGTGGCGCATGTGGCAGAGCAGGTTTCGGGGACGGCCAAGTTGAGCTATGGCGGGCGTGACCTCGACCTCAGCCCCCCTTGGAGGCGGGCGACGATGCTCGAGCTCGTGGCGGAAAACTCAGGGCGGGAGGTCAACTTGGAGATGCCACTTGATGAGCTGCGAAGGCAAGCAGGCGACCTGGGCGTCCCCGTGGAGCTGTCCTGGGGCCCGGGAAAGCTTGTTCTCGAGATCTACGAAAAGACAACCGAACCCAACCTCTGGGGCCCGGTCTTTGTCATGGACTACCCTCAGGAAGTTTCCCCATTGGCACGCCGGCACCGGGTAAAAGCCGGCCTGGTCGAGCGCTTCGAAGCCGTAGTCGCCGCCAGGGAGCTCGCCAATGCTTTTTCAGAGCTAACCGACCCCGACGAACAGCGAGCCAACTTCGAAGCACAAGCTCGAGCCCGCGCAGGTGGAGACGAGGAAGCGATGCCCGTCGACGAGGACTACGTGCGCGCCTTGGAGTACGGCTTACCCCCAACTGGCGGGCTCGGCATCGGCGTCGACCGGCTGGTGATGTTGCTTACGGGCGCTGAATCAATACGGGACGTGATCGCGTTCCCGACGCTGCGGCCCGAGCCATCGGGCTAGAGGAGCGCGCGCTGGGAGGACTGTAGTGCGAGGTCGTCCAGCAGCCGGTGTGCCAACCCGGAGAGCATTTCGCGGACAGCGGGGACGGACTTGCGCGCGCCGTTACCCCGAACGCTTTCGCTTTCCGGAGAAGAAGCCGAAGGCGGCGGCATTTGCCGCACGGTCGACGCCGCACGGTCCGCCCATTTGCGTCCTTCGGAAATGCTGCTCTGAATTGCAGGGCTTGCAAGGATCATGTCGCGTGCTTTGTCAAGCTCAGGGCCGTCCAATGGCCGCCCCAAGAGGCCGGCGAGCTCCGGCCCGGTCTCGAGGTCGGCAAGAGCTCGTATCACTGGGAGCGTGTACGTCCCTTCCAACATGTCATGGCCCGCAGGCTTGCCAAGTTCGGCTTCAGTGCAGACGAGGTCCCTCACGTCGTCCCAGATCTGGAAGGCCATGCCAAAGGAATGGCCGAACTGAGCCAAAGCCTCGACCTCGGCAGGGCTCGCACCGGCGACTATGCCGCCGATCTTGGCGGAAGCCGACAGCAACGAGGCAGTCTTGGACGAGATCGATTCGAAATAGGCGGCTTCTGTCCGGCCGGTCGAAAACGCGTGCCGCAGCTGTGCCATCTCCCCCTGGCAAAGCTTTCCGATCGTGGTTGCGAGCACCTTTACCACGTCGGTGCCGAGCCGAGCCGCGATCTCAGATGCCCGGGCCAAGAGAAAGTCCCCGGCCAGGATGGCGACAAGGTTGCCCCAACGGGAATTCGCGCTCTCCACTCCCCGCCGCGACCCCGCCTCGTCGATCACGTCGTCGTGGTAGAGCGAGCCCATGTGGACGAGCTCGATCGAGACCGCGCCCTCCACGACCCGCTGCGTCGCACGAGCGCCCGTGGCAGCCGCCGATGCCAACGAGATCGCCGGCCGTAAGCGCTTGCCCCCAGCGTTGACAAGGTACGAGGCGACCTCCGCCAGCAGCGGCTCAGGGCAATCGACCGCCTGGTGGAGTTCCAGCTCTACCCTGGCCAGCCCCTCGTCCAGGCCGGGAAGGTAGAGGAGCTCCCAGACGTTCATTACAAGACGATATGCGAATGTCATGGGCAAGTTCGAAATGGCGCCCGCCGGCGCTCAGGCCGCCCGTTGCCCGAGCGCCGGGGCGGGCATCGGCAGGGGGTACCTCTGACCCTCTGAAGAGAGAGGCTACGGGTACACTGGGTCTGGCAAGAGCCCGAAATGAAAGGGTATGGATGGCTTGCTACTGGAACGAGGCAGTAAGTACGGGCGCAACTGGTCCACGCTCGCTCCAGGTGCAGAGAACGGGATCTGCTGAGGAGGCTGCGAGGGTTGTTTGAGCGCTTTACTGACCGAGCTCGACGAGTGCTGGTGCTGGCCCAAGAAGAGGCGCGGCTCCTCAACCACAACTTCATCGGGACCGAGCACATCCTCCTCGGCCTGATCCATGAGGGCGAGGGAGTCGCGGCAAAGGCGCTCGAGTCTCTCGGCATCAGCCTCGAGGCGGTCCGCGAAAAGGTAGAGGAGACGATAGGGCCGGCCGGGACGTCGACGACCGGGTCGCCGCCCTTCACCCCGCGGGCCAAAAAGGTCCTCGAGCTTTCGCTCCGGGAAGCCCTTCAACTTGGCCACAACTACATCGGCACCGAGCACATGCTCCTCGGTCTGGTCCGCGAGGGTGAGGGAGTCGCTGCTCAGGTGCTGGTGAGCCTAGGCGCGGACCTCTCCAGGGTGCGCCAACAGGTCATCCAATTGCTGTCGGGCTACCAGGCGAGCGGCCCCGAGAAGGCACCGGCGGGCGCCCCTGCGAGCAGCCAGGACGTGCCGGCGGGCAGCCCCGTGCTGGACCAGTTCGGCCGCAACCTCACGCAGTTGGCTCGCGAGCGCAAGCTCGACCCCGTTATCGGGCGCGAGCGCGAGATCGAGCGCGTCATGCAGGTCCTCTCTCGCCGCACCAAGAACAACCCGGTGCTCATTGGGGAACCCGGGGTGGGCAAGACGGCGATCGTCGAGGGGCTCTCGCAGCGGATCGTCGCTGGGGAGGTCCCCGAGACTCTTCGCGGCAAGCAGCTCTACACCCTCGACCTCGGTGCCTTGGTGGCGGGTTCTCGCTACCGGGGCGATTTCGAGGAGCGGTTGAAGAAGGTGCTGAAAGAGATCCGTACCCGCGGCGACATCATCCTTTTCATAGACGAGCTTCACACCCTCGTTGGGGCCGGTGCCGCAGAAGGTGCCATCGACGCCGCATCGATCCTCAAGCCGATGCTTGCACGCGGCGAGCTGCAGACCATCGGTGCTACGACGCTCGACGAGTACCGTAAGCACCTCGAGAAGGACGCTGCGCTCGAGCGGCGGTTCCAGCCGATCAAGGTGGAAGAGCCGTCCCTTGCCCACACGATCGAGATCCTGAAGGGCCTACGCGACCGTTATGAAGCTCATCACGGGGTCACGATCACCGACCAAGCTGTCGTGACGGCGGCCAACCTGGCCGATCGTTACATCGCCGACCGCTACCTGCCGGACAAGGCGATCGACCTCATCGACGAAGCGGGTAGCCGCCTGCGTATCCGGCGGATGTCCACCCCGCCGGACTACAAGGCCATCGAGGAGGAGATAGCCAAGGCTCGCAAGGACAAGGAGCTGGCCATCGAGAAGCAGAACTTCGAGCAGGCCAAAAAGCTACGCGAGAGGGAAGAGGAGCTGCTCCAGCGCAAGGCCGCCAAGGAGCAGGAATGGCGGGCCGAGGGTGTTGACCTCTTTGATGTGGTCGACGAGGAAGTCATCGCCGAGGTCCTGGCCAACTGGACTGGGATCCCTGTCTACAAGCTGACCGAAGAAGAGACTTCGAAGCTGCTCCGCATGGAGGAGGACCTCCACAAGCGGATCATCGGCCAAAACGATGCCCTGAAGGCTGTGTCGCAAGCGATCCGGCGCACGCGAGCCGGCTTGAAGGACCCAAAGAGGCCGAGCGGCTCGTTCATCTTCCTCGGGCCTTCGGGTGTCGGCAAGACCGAGACCGCAAAAGCGCTTGCAGAGTTCCTGTTCGGTGACGAGAGCGCCCTCGTACAGCTCGACATGTCCGAGTACATGGAAAAACACACCGTGAGCCGGCTGGTCGGCTCGCCGCCTGGCTACGTCGGCTACGAAGAGGGCGGCCAGTTGACCGAGGCCGTGCGGCGCAAGCCTTTCTCGGTGGTGCTGTTCGACGAGATCGAAAAAGCTCACCCCGATGTCTTCAACGCCCTGTTGCAGATACTCGAGGACGGACGGCTCACCGATGCCCAAGGTCGCACCGTGGACTTCAAGAACACCGTGATCATCATGACCTCCAACCTGGGCACAGCCGACCTGCGCAAAACCTCGGTCGGTTTCGCCAAGGCGGACGAGGCCGTAACCCACGAAAAGATGAAGGCGAAGGTCAACGAGGCGCTCAAGCAGCACTTCCGGCCTGAGTTCCTCAACCGCATCGACGAGGTCATTGTTTTTCACGAGCTCACCAAGGACGAGATCACCGAGATCGTCGACCTCTACATGCGCAGGGTCCGCGAACAACTTGAGTCCCAAGGCCTCTCGGTTGAGCTCACGAGGTCTGCCAAGTACATGGTCGTCGAAAACGGTTACGACTCGACGATGGGAGCGAGGCCGCTTCGTAGGGCACTCCAGCGCTTGGTGGAAGACCCGCTGTCGGAGAAGATCCTCTGGAAGGAGTTCCGCGCGGGGGACACGATCATCGTCGACTCCGAAAACGGCGAGATCACGTTCCGAGCGATGGAGCACTTCGAGCCGCCGCCTGTCGAGCTGGCGGGGGCCGGCAGCAGCGACTGATCCTGACCCCAGTACTTCGCAGGTTGCGGAGGGGGCACAAAGTCGCCCTTGCCGCAATCGCCCTGTTTGGCGCCCTGGCCGGAGTGAGCGGTTGCGGCGCCTCTGTCGCCGTGCGCGTGGTGGTGGCGCGCCACGGCTCAGGCTCGGTCAACGTAGTGCTCACCTTGCCGCGGGCAACGGCCGCTGGTACCCAAGATCTCCGCGCGGGGCTCCCTCTTGGGGACGCGCGCA
>Ga0335074_10004549_pt1 | contig 19119 bp, 16 predicted proteins | sample Lox_Sample_23_FD_206715 | JGI IMG/M metagenome (GOLD analysis project Ga0335074, IMG submission 206715) | Soil microbial communities from Loxahatchee National Wildlife Refuge, Florida, United States - Lox_Sample_2.3 | ecosystem: Environmental > Terrestrial > Soil > Wetlands | place: USA... | reverse complement strand
AGGTCATCTCCCGGGTGCAGACCACGCTGGCGGCCTCCAGCGCCCGGTTCGAGGTATGCAAAGAGGTGACGGCCGGCCCGGGGACGGTGGCGGTCCAGGACCGGCACCGTCCCGGCCCGTTCAAGCGGCTGGCCGGCAGTGCCGCCAAGACCGCCTGGGACTACGTCGTGCCTGAGCAGGCCCGCATGCGGCTGCGCACCGCGGGTCCGGGCATGGCACGGGGCATCATCGAACCGTCCGCCCGGCGGTTTCAGCGCCATCAGGTCGCGTGGGATCCCGGCATGCTCGCCCTCACCATGTTCATCAGCAGGCCGCAGCAGGGCCTGGACAGCGTGCCGAATGCCCATGTGGAGAAAGAGGACCCGCTGGAACTGCTCATGTGCCTGCGGTCGGTGACCGCGGCCCGGTACGCAGGACAGGAGACGGTACGCGAGACACGCTGCCGTAAGATCGCCGTCACCGTCAGCGGCACCACTGCGGGGTACGCGGTCTGGGTAGATAACGAGCACGTCCGGCAAATCCGGGCCGTGACACCAGCGACGGAGCGGGGTGTCGTCACCATGCTGGTGACGACCACCGTGACAGCTCAGCTCTGGGATTTCGGTGTTCCCGTCGATTCGATGGACTGGCCGGCCCTCCCCCCGCGCGCTGGCCGGGTATTGCCTCTGATCCAGCGCCGGGTACGGCTTCATCCGCCCCCGCAGCCGGGCCAGGGGACTTCCGGGACAGGTCAGCGGTAACTGGAGCAAGACAGCCCCGGTTGTGGTCAGCACCCTGGCGTGTCCCTCGGACCACCCCGACGCCGTGGTCGGCGACGCGGGACTCATCCGGCTTGTAGGTGCCCATCGAAATTAGCCACCTTGGCGATGTCGGCCACTGCTCCGAGCCGGGATAGTGGCTGCGGCCGATCGGCGGATAGGGCCTGGTTCCGTGCAGTGATCGCGACAGGGAGAAGACGATGTCGAGTCGGTTCGATGACCTCCATGCGGCAAACGGTGAGCTGGTGCTCGCGAAGGACATGCCGGACGCCCTGACCACGGCTACCTTGCATTTCGGGGACGGCGCCACGCAGGTATTCACCGCAGATGGTGCAACGACATACGTCGAGCAGGGCCGGTCCTCGCAGGGGGAGTGGTCGGTTATCGACGACGGGGAGTTCTCGTCCTTCTGGCCGCCGAGCTACCGCGCTACCTACGCTCTCCGCTGGATCGTCGAAGAAGGCGCCGTTACCGGGCTCAGCTTCATTCACGAAGAAACAGGAGACCGATTTGACGGCCGGTACGAGTGACCCGCGATCAGTCTTCAGGAGAACACCTAGGTGACCCAGGTCAGCGGATTCGCAACTAGTCATCTTGACGATGCGAGCCTGGGCGGCACGTGGGACTCTCAGCACCGTCCGGCCGCGTCAGGGTCGACGGGCGCGGACGTGCTCCACCGCAATGCGGGCTAGTCGCTGCGGACCCTGACTGCTGCGGACCCTGACTGCTGCGGACCGTCATGGAAAGCAAGGAGTATGACCATGAGGCGATCACGACTGTGCGCGGTACTGATCGGCGCGGGGGTCACCCTGGCCCTGGGCACGGGCGGGAGCGTTGCGAGCGCGGCGAGCAGCCACCCGTCGGCGCTCGCAACGGGCGACGCTACAGCGGCCACAGTCGCTCGTGCCCGTGGTTCCGCTCTGGGAGGTACCTGGGGGACCGCAGTGGAGGTGCCTGGCACCGCCGCCCTCAACCAGGGCGGGAACGCTCAGACCATTTCGGTGTCGTGCGCGTCGCCGGGCAATTGCGGTGTCGGCGGGTACTACACCGACCGTTCCGGCAACCTCCAGGCGTTCGTGGTGAACCAGGCCCGCAGCACCTGGGGCACGGCCGAGGAGGTGCCTGGCACCGCCGCCCTCAACCAAGGCGGGGACGCGGGAGTCGCGCAGGTGTCGTGTGCGTCCGCCGGTGACTGCAGCGCCGGCGGGCACTACGTCGACGGCTCCGGCAACTATCAGGCATTCGTGGTCAGCGAGACCCATGGCACCTGGGGCACGGCCGGGGAGGTGGCTGGCACCGCCGCCCTCAACCAGGGCGGGTCCGCCGGAGTCAGGTCGGTGTCGTGCGCGTCGGCGGGCAACTGCAGCGCCGGCGGCTACTACACCGACGGCTCCGGCGATCTCCAGGCGTTCGTGGTGAGCGAGACCGATGGTACCTGGCGGAAGGCCGAGGAGGTGCCGGGCACCGCGGCCCTCAACCAGGGCGGGGACGCCACGCTCGCGTCGGTGTCGTGTGCCTCGGCGGGCAACTGCAGCGCCGGCGGCTACTACACCGACAGCTCCGACAACGGCCAGGTGTATGTGGTGAGCGAGACTGATGGCTCCTGGGGCAAGGCCGAGGAGGTGCCCGGCACCGCCGGCCTGGACCAGGGCGGGTTCCTGGACGCACAGGTAGAGGCGGTGTCGTGTGCCTCGGCGGGTAACTGCAGCGCCGTCGGAACCTATGCGGGCAACGGGAACGGTGCCGCTCTGGCCTTCGTGGTCAGCCAGACCCATGGCACCTGGGGCACTGCCGAGGAGGTGCCCGGCACGGCCGCCCTCGCCCAGGACGGGGTCGCCCAAGGCTTCTCGGTGTCCTGCCGCGCCCCGGGCGATTGCAGCGCGGGCGGCAGCTACGTCGACGGCTCCGGCAACAGCCAGGCGTTCGTGGCCAGCGAGACCGATGGGACCTGGCGGAATGCCCAGGAGGTGCCCGGCACCGCGGCCCTCAACCAGGCCGGGCTCGCCACGACCGATTCGGTGTCGTGCGGCGCGGCGGGCAACTGCAGCGCGGCCGGGTCCTACAAGGACGGCTCCGGCAAGTTCCAGCCGTTCGTGGTCAGCGAGACCGATGGGACCTGGCGGAATGCCCAGGAGGTGCCCGGCACTGCCACCCTCAACCAGGGCGGGGACGCCATCGTCAATTCGGTGTCGTGCGCCCCGCCGTGCGGCTGCACGGCCGGCGGGTACTACACCGACGGCTCTGGCCACAGCCAGGCGTTCGTGGTCACCAGGTCCTAAGTCTGCGGTCAGCGCTTGCTCGCACCAGATGGTCTTCCCGTCGTGATAGCGGGTGCCCCATCGTTGAGTGAGCTGGGCGACCAGCAGCAGGCCCCGCCCGCCCTCATCGAATTTCCGGGCCCGGCGCAGGTGCGGCGCGGCGCCGCTGGCGTCGGAGACCTCACAGATCAGGGTGGTGTCGCGGATCAGCCGCAGCTGGATCGGGGGAGATCCGTAGCGGATGGCGTTGGTAACCAGCTCACTGGCCACCAGCGTGGTAGTAAACGACGCTGCCGCCATGTTCCAGGCCTCGAGTTGGCTGGTGACCAGCGTGCGGACGTGTGCGACCTGCGCTGGGTCGGCCGGGACGGGCCAGGTGGCGACGTGGCTGGCGGGCAGGGCGCGGGTGCGGGCGAGCAGCAGGGTGGCATCGTCCGCCGGGCTGTCGGCAAGCATGGTGCCGAGCACGAAGTCACGAGTTGCTCGCAGCGATGTCCCGGCGGGCAGGCTCAGAGCGCTGCGCAGATCGGCGAGCCCTTGGCCGATGTCACGACGGTCCGGGCTCAGGAGCCCGTCGGTGTACAGGGCGAGCACGCTGCCCGGTGCGATGTCCAACTTTGTGGTCCCGAAAGGCAAGCCGCCGATCCCCAGCGGCGGCCCGGGTTCCGCCGCGACGAGTTCCGCTGCGCTGCCGGGAGTGACGATGAACGGCAGGGGGTGGCCCGCGCTGGCCAGCGTGCACTGGCCGGAGATCGGGTCGTAGATTGCGTACAAGCATGTGGCCGCCAGTTCGGACGGCGTGGTCCCGTCCTCAGGGGTACCCGGCAGATCGCCGCTGGTGAGGTGAATGACCACGTCGTCGAGCTGGGTGAGGAGCTCGTCGGGCGGCAGATCGACATCTGCCAGAGTGCGTACGGCGGTACGCAGCAGGCCCATGGTGGCAGCGGCGTGGATGCCGTGGCCGACGGTGTCGCCGACAACGAGGGCCACGCGTGCCCCGGACAGCGGGATGACGTCGAACCAGTCTCCGCCTACCCCTGCCTGGGTGTCGGCGGGAAGGTAGCCAGAATCGGTCTCCACGGCCAGAAGGCCGGGCAGGTGCTGCGGCAGCAGGCTGCGCTGCAGGGTCACGGCGGTGGCACGCTCACGCTCGTAGCGGCGGGCGTTGTCGAGGGCGATGGCGGTCATGGCCGCGATCTCCCCGGCATCGGCCAGGTCATCATGGCTGAAAGGGCGGGTGCCGCGGCTGCGCCAGAACGTCATCGCGCCGATCAGGACGCCGCCTGCCGACAGCTGCACCGCGATCAGCGAGCGCAGGCCGTGGGCCAGGAGGCGCTCAGCCTGGTGCGGATCGCCGGACTGCCACTCGGGCGAGGCACCCAGGTCAGCCACGAGGCTCACGCCCCCGCCGGCGGAGCCACGGGGCTGCGGCACGGTCGGCGTAATCAGGGTGCCGACTGGGTCGAGGGGGGGATCGTTGCGGATGCCGGCCAGGGCTATGCGGCGCCAGCCCGGCGCGCCCGCGCCGGGCACGCCGTCTGGCGGAACGGCAGCAGCCAGGTCGACGGTGGCGTAGTCAGCGAACCGGGGGACCGTTACCTGCAGCAGGTTCTGAGCGGCCTGCCCGGCATCGAGCGTGTCTCCCACCGCCATGCGGGCGTCATACAGCAGCCTCAGGCGCCGGCGTGCCGTTTCTTCCCGCCCTCGGCTTTCCCCGAGCGAAGCAGCCATCGCGTTGAACCCGCAGGCCAGGTCCCCGATCTCGCCGCTGCGGCTCGCCGGAAGGCGCACGGACAGATCACCGCCAGCCAGGCGCGCTGTAGCAGCGGCTGCCCGGCGGATCGGCGGCACGATCCTCCCGAGCACATATCCGTTGACCGTGGTGATGAGCGCAATCGATCCTGCGATCCCGGCTGACGCCATGGCCACCGCCTGCGCAGTGCTGGCGTCCTCAGCGCGCCTGAGAGCCATGGCCACCGCCGCTCCGGCCGCGTTGTAACGGCCGAACTGGCCCCTGAGCGCAGCGACGCGGCGGCTGTCCTGATCGGTCGCCGCCACGCTGTGTGCCCAGGGACCGCCCCTGCGGCCCGCGTCGACAAGATGAACCGAATAATCATTGAGATAAGACTGGCCGCCCCGGCTGATCTGCTGGGCCACACGCCGCTGAGCACGGCTGACGCTGATAGAGGCCAGCTTCTGCGCCTGGTCCGGAAAATCCGTCCGGGCCGACTCCCACGACCGGAGAAACTGGTCCTGCCCGGTGATCAGGAAGCCGCGGACCCCGGCCTGGGCGCTGAGAACAAGCCCCTCCGCCCGGCTGGCCTGGACCGCAGTCATCTCGGCTTTCTGCAGCTCAGCCATTGTCCGCCGCAGGTCGGCGAGTGACACCATGAGCACGGCGAAAGCAAGGCCAACGAGTGCGGCAAGCAGGCACGTCGCCGCCACAGACCGCCCGGCCAGACCGGCCCGAGCCGGCCAGTGCCGCCCCCGCCCCGCCATCTACGTCACATGCCTTGTTCAGCTATTGGGCAACAGGCCGGCAGCCGCACCGGCTCTGCTGAAATGCCGGACATGACAGCTTGTAATGCTCATTGATAGCTCTTCTCGCCCGTATCGTGGCAGGCCACTTTCAGTCTGCTCGGCCTTTGGCGTCATTCACGCGATGGGAGCTGCCCAGTTATATTCTTCCTTCCGGCCGCGGCGAGGCGATCACGGGAAAGCAGACACTGGGAGACAATGAAGCCGACCTGGCCAGCTTAACTCGCCCGGGTCTTCCTTACTAGCGCGATAGCCACCGGATCCGGGTGACTTGCCTCAGCATTTGCCCGCGAGCAATGCCTGTTCGGCGGGCGGCCGACCGCGATCATGGCGGTGCGCGATGGCATGATGCTGGCATGGTGGCGTCCGCTGCAGCGTTGCGGAAGCCCTTCCTGTGTTACTGGCTGTCGGGGTTTCTGGCCGATTTCGGCGACGGCGTCCGGCTGGCAGCTTTCCCGCTGCTGGCCGCTCAGCTCACGCGCTCACCGGTGGCCGTAGCGGCAGCCACCGCAGTTCAGAGCCTGCCGTGGCTGCTGACCGGGGCTGGGCTGGGCGTCATAGTCGACCGCAGCGACCGGCGGCGGCTCATGGTGACGGTGGACGCTGCGCAGGCGGTCGTCATCGCGGCGCTGGCGGCAGCCATCCTCACGCGCACCGACGGGCTGGCGTTGGTCTACCTCGCGGCTTTCACCACCGGCGTCGCCTCGGCGCTGCGCAGTACCGCTGCCGTCACCTGCGTGCCGCGCCTAGTTGACTCGGCCGACCTTGACCGGGCCAACGGCCGGGTGATCGCTGGGACTATCGTCGGTAACGAGCTGGCCGGGCCGGCGGCCGGGGCCTGGCTGTTCGGAATGGCAGCGGTCCTGCCGTTCGCGGTGAACGCCGGGGCACTGGGGATAGCCGTGCTGCTGCTGCTCACCCTGCCTAGCGTGTTCCGGCCAGTCAGCCAGACAGCCCGGCGCGACTGGCCGGTAAGACCACGCCCGACGGTGGGCCAGGACCTCTGCGAGGGCCTGGGCTGGCTGCGACGGCATTCCGACATCAGAGACCTGACGCTGGCTGTCGGTGTCCTCAGCGCGCTGGACGCCGCCTGGATCGCGGTCCTGGTGCTGTACGCCATCGAGATCCTGCACCAGAAACCAAGCGGATACGGCGTGCTGCTGGCCGTCGCCGCGACGGGCGGGATCGCGGCTGGCGCGACCGGTTCGCGCATCAGCCGCCGGCTGGGCGAGTGGCGTTCGCTGCTGCTCGCCGGGCTTGCCATGGCGGTCACCCAGCTGATCCTGGGACTCACCGCGAACGTGATCATCGCCGCCTCGATGCTCGCCGCCAGCAGCGGCGCGTGGGCACTGTTCAACATGACAGCGGTCACGATGCGTCAGCGCCGGGTCCCCAGCAGCCTGCTCGGCCGGGTCAGCAGCCTGTACAGCACCGCCGCTGGCGGCGCAGAGGCACTCGGCGCGCTCGGCGGCGGCGCGCTGGCGACCATCGCAGGGATCCGATCCACCATGCTTGTCGGCACCGTACCCATCGCGGCCGTCACAATCGTGATCGCACGCCGACACCGGCTCGCTTAGCGCCAGAGCAGTAACCTGGCCACCGGGAACTGCGCCGCCGCAGATCAGCGGTCGGCGACGAGTCCAGGCTGAGGCAGGATCGGACGACCCATCGCACCGGTCCAGGGTTTCCACCCTTGGTTGAGGCAGACAATCAGCGGCGGCCGCCTGCCGTACTTCGAGGATCGGCAGAGCCGCGGCGAGTGCGTCATCGACGCTCTGGCTGCGGCCAGCAGTCGTTTGTGCGGCGTACTCGCCGTTGGGGAGCAACGCGGCGGCCTGGGTGATGGTTGCGCGTCCAGCCTGGATTACTTATGGCCACGGCGAGAACCCGAAGTGGTCGCGTAGCTCGGCGGCGGCACCGATGAGACGGGCGGCGAGGTGCGGGTCGTCGCGTTGCAGGGCAAGCGCGCTGAGCGCACCCAGGCAACGGGCCAGACCCTCGAAATGATCAAGGTTCTGGTAGTGCCGTACCGCGGCGGCCAGCTGCGGCACGGCTGACCCGGCGTCGCCAGCGGCCCGCGCGGCCCCGGCCAGCTCCTCTTGGGTCAGCCCGGCATCATCGCGCATTTGTCGCAGGAGCCCGCCGAAACCCAGCCCAGCCTGCTCCGCCACAAGACCAGCGTCCCTCCGCCCGCGCCCCGCACCCGGCTGCGCCGTCGGCAGGGTCTCACCGCCAAGCCTAATCCTGTGCCCCTCCTGTGCGCCGCTACGTATGGTGACCGCCCCTGGCGGCTGGCGACGGTAGAGCCCAAGACAAGCCCACCAGGGCCATGAAAGAGAGTGGAGAGGACACGGTAATGACCGGGCAACTTACCCACGAGGGAACGCAGGCCCGAACGACACAGTCGGCCGCCGCGGCTGACCGCGGGCGGCTTGTAGTGGGCAGCGGACAGCCTGATTCCGGCGATGTTGAGATCAGGGCGATCACGGAGGATGAGGTGGACGCCTGGGTGCGTGCCCTCGATGCCAGCTTCCTCATGGTGCCTCCCGGGGGGGAGGTCGAGTTCTTCAGGCAGCAGCACTTCGCACCGGGCCGGTCGCTGGGCGCTTTCGCGGCTGGGCAGTGCGTGGGGACGCTTCGCAGCCTGGATCTGGAGGTCACCGTTCCTGGCGGCGGTCTTGTCGTGGCCGAGGGAATCACCAATGTGGCGGTCATACCGACCTGGAGACGGCGCGGGCTGCTGACCCGGATGATACGCAGAGCCCTGGGCGACGCCGCCGCCCGGGGGCGCTGCCTGGCTGCGCTGATCGCCTCCGAGTACCGCATCTACGGCCGGTTCGGGTTCGGCCCGGCCACCCGCGCGGTGGCTTATGACATCGCTGTGCGGCGGGCCGGCGGCGTCCGCGTCCCCGGTGACGCAGGCCTGGTGGAACCGGTCAGCCTGCAGGAAGTCCGCAAGCACGGCATGACCGGTTCCGGCGTACCCAGGCGGGCGCGATCGGCCGCCACCAGGCAGGGTGGCGGCAGCGCACCGGCGAGGTACGCAACCCATACCGGCAGTGGCACGAACCAGCGGCCTTGCTCTGCCGCGATCCCGACGGAACCCCCGCGGGAATGGCCCTCTACCACGCTGACGGCAACTGGCAGCGCGGCGATCCGGAGTACACGCTGACCGTCGACGAACTGTTTGCCCTCCATCCAAGCGCCGCCGCCGCGCTGTGGCGGCACCTGCTTGGCACCGAATGGATAACCCGCGTCACAGCGGACAACATCGCCCCCGACGACCCGCTGCCGCTGCTCCTGGACAACCCGAGGGCGTGCGCGCCGCGGCTCATCTCGGGCCAGGACCATCTCTGGCTTCGCATCCTCGACATACCACGGGCGCTTCAAGCCCGGCGCTATGACGCGCCTGGCAGACTGGTGTTCGAAGTCAACGACCACACGGCCCATGCCCCGGCCCGGCTGGCCCTGGAATCCGGACGCCACGGGCACGCTACCGCCACATTTACCGCCGAGCCCGCCGAGCCCGCCCTGGACATCTCCACCCTCGGAACGCTCTACCTCGGCGACCAGACAGTGCACCAGCTCGCGGCCGCGGGGCTAGTGGCCGAACACCGCCCGGGTGCCGTCCTCCGGGCCGACCAGATGCTCCGGACCACGGCCCAGCCATGGTGCCCGGACGGATTCTGACCTGTAGCCGACCACCTGAGCCAGCGGAGCCTGCTCAGGTGTCTGCCTGGGCGATTGTCACCAGGCTCAAGCTCGCGATGTGTCTGCCTGGATGCGTTGCAACGCCACTCCGCCCATCCTGCTCATCGCAGGGTTGTCCCGGAGCTCCGGCGGTCAGCCGCTCTTGCGGCGGAACGAGCGGCGGTTCCTGGCCGGGCCGTGAGCGCCGTGAATCTTCCCAGCGTCCTTGCCCCGCGGCGCGCCGCCGGTACCTGCTTCCCGGGCACGCTTGCGATCCAGCGCCTCGCCGCATTTGGGCGCCACCTCATCTCTGGAGGTGGCCCGCCGGGGACCGTCGTCGGTGAGGGCGCCGAGCCGTCGCAGGACCGTCTTGGTGTCCTAGGCGGCGTGATCTGCGGCGAGTTCAGTAAGTTCGATGCCATCGGCGCTGGCCCAACCGATCGCGTCGAGCAGGCGAGCGGTGATCACAGCGCACCAAGCACATTCGCGACCTTGCGGAACCAGCAGCGCTGGGGCCTGGCCTGTCCGAAGACCCCACAGGCCGCCTTCCACAAGCCCAGCGCGCCGCCGCCGATGGCCAGCACCGGGGCGAGCATCCCCCGCCGGGCGCAGTTGCGCAGCAGGTCCGCCCACGACTCAGCGGACTCCCGGAAAGCCGGCCAGCGCCACCAGTTCCTTGCGCCCGCCGGCGCGCACGCCGATCATCACCAGCTGCACAGCCTGCCCACACCCAGCCCGATGCCCAGGTGAATGCCGTCACCCACCCGTAGACATGCTCGGCGGTGCGGGCCAGTTGACCGGGGTAGCCAAATACCAGACAATGGCCGTACATTTAGCTGTACATAGCTGGATGCGGCGGTGAGCCGGAGCGAGCAGACCAGGTGGTGGCCGGTGAGTCAGGTTGAGCACGAGTCGGCGGTTCAGTCATCCTCCGCAGCGGTGGCGAGGCGGTTGCGGGTAGTCCACGGGGGCGAGGCCGGCATAGTGCCGCAAGCTGGTCACGAGCCCGCGGAGCCAGCGCTCGACTACGACGAGCTCGCGAGGGCTCTCCTGCGGCAGGTCCTGCGCTGCTTGCAGACGTCATGAGCGGCTGGCTGGGACCCGGGTGCGCCCGCTCCTCGCCGTCGGGAGCGGCGAGTTCTGGTTTATTAAACACGCGCTTAGTTACCGACAAGGTAGAACTAAGGTAAGTTAGGGCTTGTTTGCCGCTCAGTTGTCGCAAGATGCACTGGCGCGAGACTCTAGCGAACCGGAAGTCCATGAATCGGCCTGTAGCCCACAAGGAGCTATCGAACAAGCTCCGGACGATGCTTCTGGAGCGCCCGTTCCGTCCTGACGAGCGGCTGCCTACCGAGGCTGAGCTGTCGCGCGATCTGGGGCTCAGCCGCCAGACCGTCCGGAAGGCCTTTTCCGATCTTGTCTCAGAGGGTCTGGTGTACCGAGTGCCTGGCAGAGGAACCTTTGCGGTCCAGGGCGGCCAGGATGGCCGGTATCTGCGAGCGTTCGGACCAGTCGACGACATTCTCGCGCTGACCAACGACTCCGACCTCGAGGTACTGCAGCCGCTGGCCCGGACAATCGACATCGAGGCAGCCGGGCGCATGCGGCAGGACACCGATGAGGTCTATGCAGGGCTTTTCCGCCGCGAGCACACCGCCGGGCCGTTCATGATCACCCGGATCTGCGTACCGCTGGATCTGGGCCACGGGCTGGCCGACCATGACTCGTTCGCCAAGCCGGGAGTCCGGAGCCCGGCGACCATGATCGAGCACCTGGAGCGCGACATGGGTATCAACGTGGCCGGCGCGCTGCAGAGTATTACCGCCGAGAGCGCGACGCCGGAGCTGTGTAAGTACCTGGAGTGCGCGCCAGACAGTCCGGTCCTCCGGATCGACCGGCTGTTCTTCGACGTCACGGGCCGGTTTGTCGAGCTGACTGTCAACCACTTCAACCCCAGCCGCTACACCTACCGGGTCGAGGTTCGTCGTGCTCAGAGCGCTTGAGCCGGACGGCGTCGCTGCCTTCTATCATAGTGATCACGGGGCTTGAGGTATATTAGGATTGCAGCAGATGTTCGGACGGTATCTAGAGAGGACACGACGGTGCCGGGTCATCTCAACCGCGGTCGAATCCGCGATTACCTGGCGGCGACCGGCCCGGTCGAGGACGCCGGTGGCCAGGCCACGGCGATTCTCCGGGACGCGGTGAGCTACCAGGGCTCAGAAGTAGGATTCTCGCAGCTGCTGTCGGCGATGGAAGGTCGCGGCGAGATAACACGCGAGATCCGGGGCAAGCGAACGTACCGGATCGCGGCCCGTCCCGCGGAGAGCGCGCCCTCCAGCGCCGAGCCCGCGGACCAGGCCCGGCGGGCCCGTCGGCCGAGCCGCGCGACGCCGGTCGGCGCGGCCATCACAGGGGAGGCCGCCTCTGAGCCGGCTATCGATTACGACGCGCTGGCGGCTGCGCTGCTGGATCGTGTCCTCACGATCGTCTCTTCTCGCGGGCCGGCCGGCCAGTCGGCCGAGGGCTTGCTCGGTGATCTGCAGCGAGTCACGGAGGAGCGCGATCAGCTACGCGCCCAGGTGCACGAGTTCGAGGACCGTCTCACCCGGGCTGACCGCAACACCGCCATTCTTCTCCGCCTGATGAGCCCGAAGCCGCTGGCGGAATCACGTGACGACCTCGGATCCGTCGCGGCGGAGGGCCACGAGGTGGTCGACGCGCTGCTTGGCGCCCTCATGCGGGCTGAGGGGCCGGGCCGCCCGGGCAAGCCGGCGCAGGCCAGCTAGCGCGCTCTGCCGCTGCTAGCGCGGGCCTGATCTCAGCTGGCGGGGACTGTCCCTTTCTCGTGCCATCCCATGAAGGCCAGGCCGCCGCCGGTACCCGCTTCTGTGCGGTATACGGGAACGTAGTCGAGCAGCTGCGGCACGAGCTGAGTTCCTGCCATCACGCCGCCCAGCGTCACCCAGTTCAGCGACTCCGATGTGCCAGAGTACAGGCGATGGCGCGGCAGCGAACGCAGTGTCTCGCCATCCCCGTCCTGGAGCGCCTGCAGCAGCTGACGATCGATTTCTTCGTCCACGATCCAGTGGCTGAGCCCTCCCGAGCCCACGACCGCCACCCGTATGTCCTCGGGCCAGGCCGCGATGGCTTTCGCGATGGCAAGCCCGAAGTCATAGCAGCGGGCCGGGCGGACGTTGTTCGGGGGATAGCACGTGTTCTGGATGACCGGCACGATCGGCGACGGCTTGTTGCTGAACAGCCGCTTGACGATGAACGAGAATCCATGCGGCAGGCCCTGCCGGTGCGGCTGGGTCTTCTGGGTGTGGGTCCACTCACCGGACGCGCTCGGATAGCGGCGTGAGACCTGGCCGCCGTACTCCGCCTCCACGTAGTTCATGTGGGCCAGATCGAACCCGCCGTCCATGAGCGCTTCGATGAGATGGCGGGCCAGCCCCGACGCCACAGGCACCTCGAGGGAGACGTCCCCGTAGCCGCTCCAGGCCTGCCGGGTCACGTCGGAGGCACCCGGCGGCAGTTCCACTGGGTGCAGCGGCACACTGTCACCCCAGTAGACAGCGAACGCCGGCATGTTGCTGTCGTAGAACCATTCGTCCTGGTCGTCGCTGATGATGACCGTGATGTCGGGAGCGGCAGAGGCCAGCAGCCCGGCCAGCTGGTCGAGCGCGCGCTGGCAGCGGTCGAACTGTTCGGCGTGCACGCGGACGTCACCGGTCCGGTCCCGGATCGCCTGCGGAACATGGCTGCGGAGTGCTTCGTCGAAGGAGATCCGGATTCCCTCGGGCGGGAAGATGAGCTCTTCCCGGACCCGGTCACGATCGCCGTAGGACTGCCAGTGCTGACCCGGAAGGCTCAGGACGGTCGAGTGTGATGTACCGATGCCGAGAACGATCCGAGCCATGAGGAGCTCCTTCGCGGTTGCCCCCCGAGAGGGACTGGTGACGAGCGCGACCACAGCCGCGCTCGTCTATAGTTCATGCTAATATACCTCCAGACTAACTAATATAGGAAGAGGAGTTCGACCTCGGCCGGTGGCCGAGCTGCTGCGCACTGTGCCGTCGTATCTGCTGGTCAACCGGCTGTGGGAAGTGATGGACGGCCATCCCGCCGGGCGAGATTCCAGATTGTTTCGGTCGCTTGACGCGCGTGTTTCCCTCATGTAAAGCTTGCTACTAAGCTGGCAATCTGTAGTGACTGGCTGGACTTCGGCGGCCGCGTCCCTGGACCGGGTGCTCGCGGCCGGCGGCGCTCAGTACCCTGCGCGACGCGCCAGTCCTGAACTCATTCGGGCAGCGCCCCTGGACGACCTAGCCCGGTGCCTGCCGGCCGCGGCGGAAGGAGCGAACTGCGGATGAGCGACACGGAGCTTGGCCTCCTCGTCGAGTGCCTGCGGCGCATGTACCGGATCCGGATTTTCGATACGACACTCAGCCAGCGTGACGATCTTCCCTCGGTCGGCCACATGTCCGTCGGCATGGAGGCGTCGATCGTCGGAGCGTGCATGGCGCTAGAGCCGGGCGACTACATGGTGGGCACGCACCGCTCGCACGGGCACCCGATCGGCAAGGGCGCCGACATCCGTCCGCTAGCAGCGGAGCTTCTTGGCAAGAAGACGGGGGTCAACCAGGGCAAGGGCGGTTCGATGCACTTGTCGGACTTCGGCGTTGGCAGCCTCGGCGAGACGAGCATCGTCGGATCAGGCCTGCCGGTGGCGACCGGGGCCGCCCTCGGCATCGCGATGAAGGGCGAAGCGCGGGTCTGTCTGTGCTTCTTCGGCGATGGCGCCGCGAATGAGGGTACGTTCCACGAGAGCCTGAACCTGGCCTCGATCTGGCGCCTTCCAGTCGTCTACGTGTGCGAGAACAACCAGTACGGCGAGCTCACCGCGCACACCGACGCGTGCGCAGTCCGCCGCATCTCCGACCGCGCCGCGGGCTACAGCATGCCGGGGGAGACGGTTGACGGCATGGACCTCACCGCCGTGTACTCGGCGGTCAGCCGGGCGGCTGAGCGCGCCCGGGACGGGCACGGCCCGAGCCTGGTCGAGACGGACACCTACCGTTTCTTCGGCCACGCCGGCGGGGCGGACCGCGACGAGCTCTATCGCACCCGGGCCGAGGTCGACCGATGGCGGGAGCGCGACCCGATCGGCTTGCTGCGCGCCCGGCTGCTGTCGGCCGGCATGAGCGAGCCGGACCTCGATGCGATCGAGGCGGCAGAACGGGAGCGGGTCGACCAGGCGTGGGAGTTCGCGCTGGCGAGCCCGCTACCCGACGCGCAAGACGCTTATCTGCACGTGTTCGCAGACCCGATCCCGCTGACCTGAGACGAGAGGGGAGCAGCGGCGGTGACCAGACGTTCCTACCTGGACTGCGTGAACGCGGCGATGCGCGAGGAGATGGAGCGCGACCCATCCGTCTTCCTGATGGGGGAGGACGTCTCCTTCAACTTCATGGGCAGCACGAAGGGCCTGGCCGAGCAGTTCGGGTCCGCGCGCGTCCGCAACACCCCGATCTCGGAAGCTGGCTTCCTCGGTGCCGCCGCTGGCGCGGCGATGGTGGGCATGCGGCCGATCGTCGACATGATGATCGCCCCATTCCTTTATCCCGCGTTCGACCAGCTCGTAAGCATCATCGCGAAGTCGACCTACCTGTATGGCGGACAGACCCACATCCCGGTCGTCATCCGTGCGGCGATGTTCTACGGCATCGGCACGGCGGCACAGCACAGTGACCGTCCCATCGCGACCGTCATGACCATCCCCGGCCTCAAGGTCGTGGTGCCGGCGTCGCCATCGGACGCCAAGGGCCTGATCAAGACCGCGATCCGCGATAACGACCCGGTCGTCGTATTTGAGGATCGTTCGTTCTGGGGCGTGAGCGAGGATGTGCCGGACGAGGAGTACCTGATCCCGTTCGGGCAGGCGGCAATCCGGCAGACCGGGACAGACGTGACGATCGTCGGAATCGCCGGCGGGGTCACGGCCGCGCTACGGGCCGGCGAGCGGCTGCGTGCCCGCGGGGTCTCGGCCGAGGTCATCGATCCCCGCACGCTAGTGCCGCTCGACCTGGGCGCGATCCTGCGCTCGGTGGCGAAAACCGGGCGGCTGGTCGTGGTCGACATCTGCCACGACACCTGCAGTGTCGCTAGTCACATCGCCGCCCTGGTCGCCGAGCGCGGGTTCGACAGTCTGCGGGGGCCGATCATCCGGGTTACGACGCCGCAGATACCCATCCCATTCAGCCCGGCCCTCGAGCGTCCGCTTTTTCCGAGCGCGGACCGGGTAGAGGAAGCGGTGGTCAAGCTGATAGGCGGCTGACCGGCCAGGCCCGGTAGCCGGCTCAGGAACCGGTTTCGATCACGAGGAGCAGCGACCGGACCGGGACGGTCTCGCCCTCGGCGACGGCCAGCTGACTGATCACGCCAGCCACCGGAGCTTCAAGGATCATGATGGCCTTCTCGGCCTCGATCTCGGCGATTTCCTCGCCTTCGGCGACGGCGTCGCCCACACGCTTCAGCCAGACAGCCACGGTGCCTTCGGCCATCCCCATGCTCCACTGCGGCAGCCGGACCTCGGTCGGCATCAGCTGGTCCTTCCGTCGCGCGCGCCGCACGTGGCATTAAGTAAGTAAACTATATAGTGGACAGTAGCCATAGACGTAGTCCAGTGTCAAGTACTGGGAAAACAGCCCAGACCACTAGCCTAATTAACCTTCTTAGGTTTATTGTGATGGCAACCGGAGCGTGCGCCCGGAGAGGCAGGAGTGTCAGTGGCAAACGGTGCCCAAGAGATCCTCCGCGTGCTGGAGGAAGCCGGGGTGAACTGCATCATCGGCATCCCGGGCAGCTCAACGGTCCTCATCTTCTCCGAGACCGCCGGGCGGCCGTTCCAGGTGGTCCTGACCCGGCAGGAGCACTACGCCGCCGTCATGGCTGACGCGTACGCGCGGGCCTGCGGCCGGCCAGCCGTCCTGCTCGGCCAGGGAGCGTTCGTCTGCACGAACGGGTCGTTCGGGGTGACCGAGGCGTTCGCCAGCAGCTCCCCGATGCTGATCATGGCCGACCTGACCGACTTCGGCAGCGGAGCCCGGCCGGGTCACCAGTCGGTGACCGGAGAGTATGGCACGCCGGACATGCCGGCGCTGATGCGGGCAATCACCAAGTTCACCGCCGTCGCCACCGAGCCGAACGAGGCCGTCGTGGCCACGCAGCTCGCGGTCAAGCATGCCCTGACCGGCAGCCCGGGTCCGAGCGCCGTGCTGATGCACACGCGCGCGATCATGGGCGCGACCGACCCGGCCGCGTATCCGCACCCAGCCGCCGGGACCGGATACCTGATCTCGTCCCGGCCGGTCGCCAACCCGGCCGACGTAGACCGCGCAATCGGCTTGATCCGGGGCTCCGAGCGGCCGGTGATCGTGGCCGGCAAGGGCATCCACAACGCCGGCGCCCATGCCGAGCTCCGGCGGTTCGCCGAGCTGTGGGAGATCCCGGTCGTCACCTCGTACACCGGCAAGAGCGCGATCGAGGAGACGCACCCTCTCAGCCTGGGGATGATCGGCAACATCGGGCGGCGGAGCGCGAACGAGTGGCTGGCCGGGGCCGACGTCGTGCTGGTCATCGGCTGCAAGCTCGCCTCGAGCGAGACGCTGAGCGAGAGCCGCGACCTGATCAATCCGGCCCGGCAGCAGATCGTGCAGATCGACATCGAGCCGCGTAACTGCGGCTGGACGTTCCCGCTCGCCGCGGGGCTCGTCGGCGACGCCCGCGCGGTGCTCGAGCAGCTGCTGGCCGCCGGAGCACCGGCCGCCCAGGCGAGGGAGCGGCTGGCCGAGGTGCAGCAGCGCAAGGCGGCCGACCCGGCGCAGACGGATCCGGCCAGCCACACCGACTCCGCCCCGGTTTTCCCGCAGCGCTTCGTCTCAGTGCTCCAGGAAACCATCGATCCAGCCAGCAACATCACCCTCGACGCGGGCTACAACCGCATGTGGATGAGTCACTTCTACCGGACCCAGCGGCCGCACTCGCTCTTCGCGCCGGGCGGGATCGTGGGAATGGGCTGGGCGCTCCCGGCGGCGCTGGGAGTCAAGCTCGCCCGACCAGCCGAGCCGGTCGTCGCGGTCATGGGGGACGGCGGCTTCATGATGTCGGTCCAGGCGATCGCGACCGCCGTGGAGTCCGGCCTGCCCTTCACCGGCATCGTGCTCAACGACTCGGGCCTGGGCATGGTCCGCCACCATCAGCAGCAGTGGGACAAGGTCGTCGCCTCACAGTTCAGCCTGACCGACTGCGCCCGCATCGCGCGCGGCTTCGGCATCCAGGGCATCCGGGTCGAAGACAGCGCGGAACTCGGAGATGCGATCAAGTTCGCCCAGGCCAGTAACGAGCCGGTGATCCTGGACGTGATCATCGACGACACTGTCGTGCCAGACCAGTACTTCGCCCGCACGCGCCGGGACTCTGAGACGTGACCAGCCTGACGCTCGCGCTGCAGGATCGCCCGCACACGCGCCCGCTGCTGGCCGGTGAGGTGACCATGCCCGGGTTCACGCTGCGGCCCGCGTACGAAGGCCCGATCGTCGGCGCGTTCCGGAAGATGGTGCGCGAGCTGGCGTTCGACGTGTGCGAGCTGGCCCTCACCACCTACCTGTGCGCGCGGAGGTTTGGCGCGGAGTTCACCGCGATCCCGGTCTTCCCGTTCCGTGACTTCCCCCAGCCGGCTATCCGCGTCCGGCGGGAGACGGCGGAGCGCGGGCCGCAGGCGCTAGCCGGCGAGCGCATTGGCGTCCGGGCCTACACCGTGACCACCGGGGTCTGGGGCCGGGCCGTGCTGGCCGAGCAGCTCGAACTCGACCCGGACGCGATCACGTGGGTGGTCGCCGACGAAGAGCACGTCACGCAGTACCCGCTGCCGCCGAATGTCGAGGTTGCGCTCGGCGCCGACCTGGACGCGATGCTCACGGCTGGCGACCTGGCCGCGACAATCGGGGTCGCCTCGTCTCGACCCGATACCGTTCCCCTCCTCGCGGCGAGCGCGACGGAGCTGGAGCAGGCCTGGCTCCAGCGAGGGGTGTATCCGATCAATCACACGGTCGTGGCGCGCACCGCGCTGCTGCGTGAGCGTCCGGACCTCGCCCGAAGCCTGTATGACGCGTTTGCGCAGGCCAAACGGCAGGTTATCGACAGGATGGACGCCGGTGACGGGACCGCCGATGCAGCGGAACGGGCACTGGCGGAGCGGGCTCGCTTCGTCGGCGGTGACCCGCTGCCTTACGGGCTGGACGCGAACCGGCCCACCCTCGAGGCGCTGGCCGGGTACGCGCTGGCCCAGCACATCCTGGCCGCCCCGGCCGACCTCGATGCCTTGTTCTACCCCTGCCCTGCTGACTAGGAGCTACTAAGGAGCCCGCGGTGTACAACGGAGTCAAGGTCCTGGATCTGCACGCGCACGTGTCGATGCCCACGTCCACGACGGCTTACCTGGCCACGCTGCTCGCTTTCAACACCGGGACCCGCAACCCGCTGACCGCGGCCGGCCCGATGACGGCGACGACGGCCGCGGAAACGCAGGCGGCCGCGGCCAAGCACATCGCGTACATCGACGAACGGCAGATCGACGTCCAGGTCATCGGCCCCCGGCCCTACCTCATGCTCGGCTGGATGCCGCCGCACCTGCTGCCGTACTGGACCCAGGTGGTCAACGACGCGATCGCCGCACAGGTGGCGTGCTACCCGGACCGGTTCCTCGGCGCGTGCCAGCTGCCGATCAACTCCGACGCCCCCGACACCGGCCACGTGCTGCCCGAGCTCGACCGGTGCATCGGCGAGCTGGGTTTCGTAGCGGCCTACCTGGC
>Ga0335074_10004548_pt1 | contig 19119 bp, 16 predicted proteins | sample Lox_Sample_23_FD_206715 | JGI IMG/M metagenome (GOLD analysis project Ga0335074, IMG submission 206715) | Soil microbial communities from Loxahatchee National Wildlife Refuge, Florida, United States - Lox_Sample_2.3 | ecosystem: Environmental > Terrestrial > Soil > Wetlands | place: USA... | reverse complement strand
CCGAGATCACCGCAGCCTTGCTTGACGCCTACAGTCTTCCGGCGCAGGAGGGGGGCGTGGACGAGATCCACGTCGTCTACACGGAGTTTGTGTCGATGCTGACGCAGAAGGCAGTCGTGCGCCGGCTTCTGCCGTTGCACGTCGAAGAGACCGAAGAGCCATCGCCGGCCGGGCCGATGCCGATCTACGAATTCGAGCCGTCGCCGCCTGACGTTCTCAACGCGCTCCTGCCGTGGTATGTGGAGAGCAGGCTGTTCCACGCGCTACTGGAGTCGGCCGCGTCCGAGATCGCAGCGAGGCGGCGGGCGATGAAGTCGGCTACAGACAACGCGAATGAGCTGATCGAGCAGCTCACCAGGGATGCGAACAAGGCACGGCAGGCCGAGATCACTCAGGAAATCAGCGAGATCGTGGCCGGCGCGAATGCGCTTTCCGCCACGAACAGGGAGTAAGTGAGCATCAACATGACCGCTACCGCAGACACCACAGCAGCCGGCGGGTCGGCCAGCAGCGCGGCCACGGGCCGGGTCGCCCGGGTGATCGGCCCTGTCGTGGACGTCGAGTTCGCGACCGAGGAGATGCCTGAGATCTACAACGCCCTGCATGTGGATGTGAAGCTGGGCGAGACCACCAGGACGCTGACCCTGGAGATCGAGCAGCACCTCGGCGACGACACCGTGCGCGCGATCTCGATGCAGCCGACCGACGGCCTGGTCCGCGGAGCCGTGGTCACCGACACCGGTGAGCCGATCACGGTGCCGGTCGGCGAAGTGACCAAGGGCCACGTGTTCAACGTGCTCGGGGACCCGCTCGACGTGCCGAAGGCCTCGCTGGACATCACCGAGCGGTGGAGCATCCACCGCGACCCTCCGGACTTCGACCAGCTGGAGCCCCGTACCGAGATCCTGGAGACGGGCATCAAGGTCATCGACCTCCTGACCCCCTACGTCAAGGGCGGGAAGATCGGCCTGTTCGGGGGCGCCGGCGTGGGAAAGACCGTGCTGATCCAGGAGATGATCACCAGGGTCGCCAAGAACTTCGGTGGCGTGTCCTGCTTCGCCGGCGTGGGTGAGCGGACCCGCGAGGGCAACGACCTGTTCCTGGAAATGACCGAGTCTGGCGTCATCAAGGACACCGCGCTGGTGTTCGGACAGATGGACGAGCCGCCGGGCACCCGGCTGCGGGTCGGGCTGTCCGCGCTGACCATGGCCGAGTACTTCCGCGATGTCCAGGGCCAGGACGTGCTGCTGTTCATCGACAACATCTTCCGGTTCACGCAGGCCGGCTCTGAGGTCTCGACGCTGCTTGGCCGGATGCCGTCGGCCGTGGGCTACCAGCCGACGCTGGCCGACGAGATGGGCCAGCTACAGGAGCGGATCACCTCGACCCGCGGTCACTCGATCACCTCCATGCAGGCGATCTACGTGCCCGCTGACGACTACACCGACCCGGCACCGTCAGCCGTTTTCGCGCACCTGGATGCCACGACGGCCCTGTCCCGCGAGATCACCCAGAAGGGCATCTTCCCGGCGGTCGACCCGCTCCAGTCCACCTCTCGGATCCTCGCCGCCGCCTACGTCGGCCAGGAGCACTACGACGTCGCCCGCGAGACGCAGCGGATCCTCCAGCGCTACGCCGAACTCCAGGACATCATCGCGATCCTCGGTATCGACGAGCTGTCCGAAGAGGACAAGGTGACGGTGCAGCGGGCCCGGCGAATTGAGCGGTTCCTGTCTCACCCGATGTTCGTGGCCGAGCAGTTCACCGGGCAGCCCGGCGTCTTCGTGTCGCTGGCCGACACCGTCGCCTCGTTCAAGGCGATCTGCGAGGGCAAGTACGACCACATCCCTGAGCAGGCGTTCTTCATGGTCGGCGGCATCGAGGACGTCGAGCGCAAGGCGAAGGACATGGAGAAGTCGTGACCTTGCAGGTGGAGCTCGTCCAGCCGGAAGGCGAGATCTGGGCCGGCGAGGCTGAGATGGTCGTCGTCAGGACGCTCGACGGCGAGATCGGGCTCCTCACCAACCACGCGCCGGTGATCGGGATCCTGGCCGAGGGCAGCACCGTCCAGATCCGCCCGCCGAACTCGGGCGACGCGGATGTACTCGCCGCGGTCACTGGCGGGTTCGTCTCGATGGCCGACAACCGGGTGTCGATCCTGGCCAGGCAGGCGCAACTCGGTAAGGACGTGAACGTCCAGGTCGCGCAAGCCGAGCTGGACCGGGCCCTTCAGGACGCAGGCCCGGCCGCTGGCGGTCCCGAGGAGCCGGCAGACGTGCGGTATTACCGCGCGCTGCTGCACGCCGCGGGTCAGGCCGGCTGATCAGGCCAGTCGAGCGGCGCGGGCAGAGCAAAGGTGTCGGGTGAGCTTGCCCTCGCGGTAACCCTGATCCTTGTCGCGCTCGCGCTGGCAGCCGGCACCTTGATCCTCCGGCAGGTCCTGATCAGCCGCCGCGGGGGAGTGGTGGAGTGCGCGCTGCGCCGAAGTCCTGCCGCGCCCTGGCGGCACGGGCTGGCCGAGTACCAGCGCGGCCAGCTGAGCTGGTACCGGTCGCTGAGCTTCCGCCTTCGACCTGGGGTGGTGTTCGACCGGGCCGAGCTGCGGATATTGGGCACGAGGACATCGACCACCGCGGAGGCGGCGAGCCTCGGACCCGGCGTGATCGTCGCCGAGTGCCGCACCTCATCGGCGCAGGCGGGGACAGGCGGCCAGCGGACCATCGAGCTGGCGATGGCCGAGGCGGCTTTCACCGGGTTGCTGGCCTGGCTGGAATCCTCGCCCGAGTTCCGCACGCGCGCCAGCTGACAACGCCCGGCGGCAACGGCGGATCGGCGCGGCCGGCCTACCGCTCTCCGCCCGGCTTCCAGAGCAGGTCGCCACCGGGCTCGTTCACGCGGCGGGCCAGGATGAACAGCAAGTCGGATAGCCGGTTGAGGTACTTGGCCGTGAGCGGGTTCATGGTGTCGCCATGGACCTCCAACGCCGCCCAGGTGCTTCGCTCGGCCCGCCGGACGACAGTCCTGGCCACGTGGAGCAGGGCCGAGGCCGCGGTCCCGCCCGGCAGAACGAAACTGCGCAGCACGGGAAGGCCCTCGTTGAAGCGGTCGCAGGCCTCCTCCAGCCCGCTGACGTAGCTTTCGTCGACCCGAAGCGGGGGATAGGCGGGGTTCTCGGTCACCGGATTACACAGGTCCGCACCGACGTCGAAGAGCTCGTTCTGGATCTTGAGAAGCGCGCCAGTGATGTTCTCGGGGAGCTGGCCCATCGTGACTGCGACGCCAATAGCGCTGTTCGCCTCGTCGGTGTCCGCGTAAGCGGCCAGCCGCGGATCTGTCTTGCGGGCGCGGCTCATGTCGCCGAGAGCCGTCGTTCCGTCATCGCCCGTTCTGGTATAGATCCGGGAGAGCACGACGGGGGTATCACGGTCTGTGGACATGGCCCCACCGTACCGGGCCGGAGGGCACCGGGCCGGGTCCGGGCTGGCGAGACCCAGGGGCCGCCGGGGGGCGATCGCGGGACCGCAGGAGTCCGCCCTGGGCGGGGGCCGATCCTGCCGCGGGTTAGGCGACCAGAACCTGGAATGAACTTGTCCGTAATTTGGGACGACGGGCTGGTCGACCTGCGGGGAACCTGCGGGTTTGTTTGATCTTAGGTGTGTACTAGCTCTGACCTGGGGTATTCACAAGGCGATCACGATGTGGCATCGTGTAGATACTAAGCGTGATAGGAGTCGTGACCGCCCAGTGAGGTTGCTGCAGGGCATTTTTGGTCACGCGAAGCTCCGGACCTTAACGGCTCCGGAGTGAGCCGCTCAGCGGCTCGCGGCCTCGTCAGTAGGTTCCGGCGGTTCTCGGGGGCCCGCCGGAACTGGGATCGGCCGCAAGGGTGGGGGGAAGTGCGCTCCCGGCCAGCTGGCCGGGAGCGCACTTATGTCCGGGCCGGTTCCTGCACCTGGCAGCGCTTAGCACACATCCGTAATACTGACATCCGCGGCGGCCCGACGCCCCGAGCCGCCACATTTCATCCGCTCGGTCGCAATTATGGACGGATACGTCCGTATATGCGGATGCAAAGGACGTGAAATGTCGGTGCCGGCCGCGGCCCTGCGCCGCATGGCCGGTGACATTACCGCCGGATTTAAGTGGATTCGGCCGAGTCGTGACGCGTGCTGAGCTGTTGCGAACCGGTCTCTCGCGGCGCGGGGTCCTGGAACTGGTCCGTAACCGCGAACTGACCGCGCTGGATCGCGGGACCTTCAGCCCGCGGAGGCGGCCGGGCGACGTAGCGCTGAGGTCCGGCTACGGGCGTCCAGAGACTGCCCAAGCGAGCCCGCGACGCTCGATCACAAAGTTCGCCCGAAATAGGGTAGTTGCGTCGTGAAAACGCGCAGTCGGCACGACTGTCACCTGTAGCCTTGCCTAGCCGGTTACCGGCACCCCTGCGGCGCCAGCGCGCGACGGACAGATCCTGGCCGGTCGGTCTCTGGGATGATCATGCAGCTGGATAGGGTAATCCTCGGTTTTCTGGCCGAGTCAGAAGGGTTTGGCCATGTACGACTACATCATCGTCGGCGCTGGCAGCGCCGGCTGCGTGCTGGCCTCGCGGCTGAGCGAGAACCCGAGCTCCCGCGTGCTCCTGCTCGAGGCGGGGCCGCCTGATGACGCAGCCGAGATTCACATCCCGGCGATGATGAACCTGCTGTTCCAGAGCGCCTACGACTGGGACTTCCAGACGGTGCCGCAGGACCGCGCGGGCGGCCGGTCGGTGTACTGGCCGCGGGGCCGGGTGCTCGGCGGGTCGTCATCGATCGACGCGATGATCTACATCCGCGGCGGCCGCTACGACTACGACACCTGGCGCGATGACTACGGCTGCGAGGGCTGGGGCTACACCGACCTGCTGCCGTACTTCCTCCGATCGGAGAGCAACTCAAGGGGAGCGTCGGCCTTCCACGGCGCGACCGGCCCGCTCAGCGTCCAGGACCTCCGCTACAAGAGCGACCTGACCGGCGCCTTCGTCGCCGCCGCCCGGAGTTGCGGCGTGCAGGCCAACGACGACTTCAACGGTCCTCGCCAGGACGGGGTGGGCTTCTACCAGGTCGCCCAGCGGGGCGGGCGCCGCTGGTCGGCGGCCGATGCCTACCTGCACCCCGCCGCGGACCGCGCGAACCTCACGGTGCAGACAGACGCCCTGGTCACCGGGTTGATCATCGAGGACGGACATGCGGTCGGCGTCCGTTACCTGCGGCGCGGCGTGGAGGAGGTGGCCACGGCCGAGTCCGAGGTGATCCTCTCGGCCGGCGCGATCGGCAGCCCGCAGATTCTGATGCTGTCCGGCATCGGCCCGGCCAACCACCTCATCGAGCACGGCATCGAGGTGGTGGCCGACAGCCCCGGCGTTGGCGCGAACCTGTCCGACCACCCGGTCGTCACGGCGATGTGGAGCGCGCCCAGGTCGCGCGGGCTGTGGGAGCTGACGGGCGCGCGCAACATGGCCCGCTGGCAGATGACTCACAGCGGCCCGATGACGACCAACATCGCCGAGGCGGGCGGATTTGCCCGCACCGACCCGGCGCTGCCCGCGCCCGACATTCAGTGGTACGTGCTGCCGGTCCCTTACGTGAACGGCGGGCTGGCCGACCCGGCCAGCCGCGCCCTGTCCGTACTGGTCACGCTGGTATCGGCCGGCAGCCGGGGTCGCATCAGGCTCCGCAGCAATGACCCGCGCCATAAGCCCGCCGTCGACCCGGCCTACCTGTCCGACAGCTCGGACATCGATCCGCTGGTCGGCGGCCTTGAGATGGTCCGCGAGTTCGCCGCGGCCCGGCCGCTGCGCAAGATGCTCAAGTCCGATCTCGCGCCGGGCGGGAGCGTGCGCATCGACACCGACCTGCGCGAGTGGGTGCGGGCGAACCTGAGTTCTGCCTACCATCCGGTCGGCACGTGCGCTATGGGCGGCGACTCGCGCCTGGCCGCCAGCAAGCTGGCCAGCGTCGTGGACATCGACCTGCGCGTGCGCGGCATCGAGGGCTTGCGCGTCGTGGACGCCTCGGTCATGCCGACGGTGCCGCGGGGTGACACCAACGCTCCGACGATCGCCGTTGCCGAGCGGGCAGCCGACCTGATCCAGGGCCGCGCGCCGCTGGCCGCGGTCGACCCGGCCGACATGGCCCTGGCCGCCTCCGCCTAACCTCGCTATCGGAGGGGAACGAGGGGTGCCCGGCGCTTACTTGTAGCGCTTGCCGTGCAGCACCGTGGCGATGTTAAGAATCTTCTTCAGGTCGGCGTCGGTCCTGGAGAAGGACGTCAGGTTGACCGGCGGCTTCATCCGCTGGCGGGTGATGGACTTGGGCCGGGCGAACTCGCGCAGGCCGTCGGCGCCGTGGATGCGGCCGAAACCGGACTCGCCTGAGCCTCCGAAGGGCAGCGAAGGGACGGCGGCGAATGAGATCACCGAGTTGACCGCGGTCATGCCGCTGCGCAGCGACCTGGCCGCCGCCATCGCCGCCTTCTTGTTCTTGGCGAAAACGGTGCCGCCGAGCCCGTAGCGGCTGGCGTTCGCCCGTTCGACGCCCTCCTCCAGGTCGGCCACCTTGGCGACGGTGATGGTCGGGCCGAAGGTCTCGTCGGTGACCGCCTTGCTCTCCTCGGGTACGTCGGCCAGGATCACAGGGCCGACGTAGGGCCGCCTGATGCTGGCGATGCCGCCCACCACCGGCCGGCCGCCCCGCGCGAGCGCGTCGGCAATGTGCTTCTCGATCACCTCGGCCTGTCCGGGCAGCGTCATCGGCCCGTAGTCGGCCTCGCGGTCCTCACCCGGCCTGACCCTGCTCACCCGGTCGGTCAGCTTCTCGAGGAACGTGTGGTACACGCTCTGGGCCACGTACACCCGCTCCACGCCCACGCACGTCTGCCCGGCGTTGGACAGCGCGCCCCACGCGCACGCGTCGGCCGCCGCGTCGAGGTCGGCGTCGGCACCGACGATGAACGCGTCCTTGCCACCGCACTCGGCCACCATCGGCGTGAGATTGGTCGCGCAGGCGGCCATCACCTTCTTGGCGGTCGCCGCGGAGCCGGTGAACGCGATCTTGTTGACCGCGCTGCGGGCGAGGTAGTCCCCGGTCTGGCCCATGCCGGTGACCAGCTGGAGAACCGGCTGCTCGGGCACGACCTCGGCGAACGAGCTGACCAGCCAGCCGCCAACCGCCGGGGTGAGCTCGCTGGGCTTGAAGACGACCGCGTTCCCGGCGGCCAGCGCGTAGGCGATGGACCCCATCGGGGTGAAGACGGGGTAGTTCCACGGGCCGATCACGCCGACGACGCCCAGCGGCTGGTACTCGAGCGTGGCGGCCTGGTTCAGGGCCACGAGGCCGCTGCGAACCCGGCGCGGCCCGAGCACCTTGCGAGCGTTCCTGGCCGCCCAGTCGATATGGATGACAGCCAGCAGGATCTCGAGCTGGGCGTCGCCCAGCGGCTTGCCGGTCTCGGTGTGTACCAGCTCGGCCAGCCGGCCGATGTACCTGGTCACGTGCGACTTCCAGGCCAGCAGCCGCTGCTGACGGCCCTTCCAGCCCAGGTCGGCCCACCACTGCGCGGCCTCGCGAGCTCGCTCGACGGTGTCGTCGACGTCCAGCTCGCCGTAGACGGGGAAGGTGGCGATCACTTCCGACGTTGCCGGGTTGAGGGTGTCGAAGGTCTCGGTAGACCGCAGGTGCCCTTGAGTACCAGAATGTCCGTGAGTACCAAGAGTGGCAGTCATTGCCCCTGCACCACCGTTTCTGCCTAAATTCGCCAACTCTATGTAATTTCACGTACCGAACGACCGAACGCCGCCGGCGGGTCGGAATCTCTGAGTCAGTAAACCACCGCCTGGCCTGCCTGTTAGCCGTCAGGTAGGTTTGTTTTTCACTTTTGCACCAGGAGCCTCACATGTCACAACCGGCGTCTTCCGATGTTGACCGGCAGTGGCTGCACGAGGCGATCGAGCTGTCCCGTCAGTGCCCGCCATCGTCCTCCGCGTTTTCTGTCGGCGCGGTCGTGGTGGCAGCCAGCGGAAGCGTGCTCGGGACCGGATACTCGAGGGAGCGCAGCCCCGTCGATCACGCCGAGGAGGTCGCGCTGGCCGCCGTCGCCGAGTCGGGTCTCGATGCGTTCCTGGCCGGCGCCACCTTGTACAGCTCGCTTGAACCCTGCGCCGCCAGGGCATCGCGGCCCGTGCCATGCGCCGACCTGATCATCGCCAGCGGCATCCGGCGCGTGGTGATTGCCTGGCGCGAGCCGCCCATATTCGTGCCCGGCGGAGGCGCGGTCAGGCTGCGGCAGGCGGGCGTGCATATCAGGGTGATTCCGGAACTGGCGGCCGCCGCACGGGCAGTGAACGCGCATCTGCTGTCGGGCGAGTCGATCTAGCCCAGTCACCGGCGTAGAGGGGCCAGGCTGGCCCAGCGCCCGACTAGTCGGCTGGCCGGCTGAGCCGGTACACCACGCTCTGGCGCAGCGGATTGCCCTCCGGAATCCGCGGATGCTCGAAATAGGCGTACTGCGTCAGCCCGAGACGCCGCATGACAGCCTGCGACGGCTCGTTCTGCACGGACGTCATGGACCAGATCTCGGGCAGGCCCACTCCGTCGAACGCGACGGCCAGTGCCGCCCTGGCTGCTTCGGTGGCGTAGCCGTGGTGCCAGGCCTGCCGGGCGAGCCGCCAGCCGACCTCCATCCCGCCCGCGCCCGGGATGCCAGCCGGCATCGGGTTGAGCCCGGTGAAGCCGATGAACTCCCCGGTCTCGGCGACTTCCAGCGCCCACAGCCCGAAGCCCTGCTCCCGGAATAGCTCCTCGAGGCGGGCCATCAGAGCGTCGCTAGCCGCCCGGTCCAGGGTGGAAGGGAAATACTGCATGGTCTCGGGATCGCCGTTCAGCGCCGCGAACGGCTCCTTGTCGGACTCCTGCCAGCGGCGCATGATCAGGCGCTCGGTCCTGAGGCTGTCGTATCGGGGCGCCATCGTCTCTCTCCCTGCGAGCCAGCCCGGCCGGTGCCAGGCCGAGCCAGGATAGCCGTATCGGATCAGCCAGGGACCGCTCAGGCCTTTGCGCCGGCTAGCCGCCGAGCCTCCTCGTTCCCGTCAGGAAAAACATCTAAGCTGTCCGGCATGTCGGAGCGCGACGCGTTATTCATGCCACTGCGCCTGCATTACCGGATCGTGCTGGTTGTCGTGCAGGCGGTGGTCCCGGCGCTGGTGGGGATGCTCACGCGATCGCATGGCGTGGTCGGCGCGGCGGCGCTCGTGATCTCGGTCGTGGCCTGGCTCGGCCTGGCCATCAGGACCTGGCGGGAGTCGGCGACGCTCAGGCCAGGCACGCTCGAGATCAGGAACATCTTCCGCACTGTGCGGCTCGACGTGACGTCAGTGAGCGGCGTCTGGTTCAGGCAGGGTGCGCTGAGGATCGCGGTCGCTGATCCGAGCGCCCGCGTGGGGCGGCACTCCGGCGCTCGCCAGTATCAGGCCGCCGCGGTCAGGCTCGGTGCCGCGCACTGGAGCGGTCGCCGGACGTCGGCCGACGAGTTCGCGGACGCGCTGGCCGCAGCGGCTGGCCTGGCACCGCTCGCGCACCGGGCGCAGCCGCCAAGCGGGCGCCGGGTGCGAGTCGGCCTGGCGACCGGCGCCACGCTCACCTGCGCCGGTGTCGGCATAGTGGCGCTTGCGGAACTGGCCGCCGGTGTGCCGGGCACGGTCGTCCGGGTGGCTGGCGTCGGCGTTCTTTACGCGGCCGGGCTGATGCTGTACCCGGCCGTCATGGTCGGGATGGACCAGTTCTTCGGTCGGTGGCGGGCGGCTCCGCTCGTTCCGCAGCAGGAGGTCAGCCGATGAGGCTGGCGGTCAGAACAGCCGGAGGGCGCCGTCGTCCGCGCCGCGCATCGACTCGTAGTCGAGCGTGACGCAGCGGATGCCGCGGTCCTGCGCGAGGACCCGCGCCTGAGGCTTGATCTCCTGTGCGGCGAACAGCCCCCGTACCGGCGCGAGCAGCGGGTCGCGGTTCAGCAGTTCCAGGTAGCGGGTGAGCTGCTCGACCCCGTCGATCTCGCCGCGCCGTTTCACCTCGATGGCGACGCTGACGCCCTCGTCATCCCTGCACATGAGGTCGACCGGTCCGATCGCCGTCGGAAACTCGCGGCGCACCAGGCGCCATCCGTCGCCGAGCACGTGCAACTGCGCCGCGAGCAACTCCTGCAGATGCGACTCCACTCCGTCCTTGACCAGGCCGGGATCGACCCCGAGGTCGAACGAGGAGTCGCTGATGATCTGCTCGATGTTGATGGTCAGCATCTCGCCCGCCTTGGCCGTGACGATCCAGCTGTCCGCGGACTCAGTCAGCCGGCACGGCGGCGACATCCAGTTCAGCGGCTTGTAGGAGCCGGTGTCGCTGTGAATCGCGACGCTGCCGTCGGCCTTGATCATGATCAGCCGAGTCGCGAGCGGCAGATGTGCCGAGAGCCGTCCCGCGTAATCGACGGAGCACTGCGCTATGACGACCCGCACGCGTGACAGTGTATGGGTTCGCTTGGGCCGTGCCGGGCGTGTTGAGCCGCATGCGGCGCCCTGGTGCGAATAGGCGCGCAGTTCCGGCGGCGAGCGTCCGGGCCGCGGCATTCGCCACCCCGGTCGGGCTCGGCTCGGAGGCGGTAACACGGAATCAGGGTCGTCAGGACTGGCCGGGCAGGGGCTTCGACCGGTGTGGGCGGCTTTCCGGAGGTCGGCTTCGACCGGGGTGGGGGGCTTCGGCCGGTGCGGTCGGCTTCGGCCGGTGCGGTCGGCTTGCCCGGAGGTCGGCTTCGGCCGGTGCGGTCGGCTCGCCCGAGGTCGGCTTCGGCCGGGGTGGGCGGCTTCGGCCGGTGCGGGCGGCTTTCCGGAGGTCGGCTTGGCCCGGCGGGCGCTCGGATGGGCCCGCGCGAGCGACAACAACGGCGGTTTGCGGCCCGATCGCCCGTCGACTGGCTCGCCGCCGCTGACCGTGTGAAGGCCGCGCTTTGCCCTATTTAGGAGTTTCGCGCGCCCGCGGCTCGCACATTTCATCGACTGTGCATTCGCAAACCGGGAGTATACGGGCCATAACTGTAACCGAATCGATGAAATGTCGAAATTCTGATCGATATAGCCCCGCCCACGCGTCTACATCGAGCTCGGGCGCGTGGCTCTGCCTAGCCGCATCTGGCTGGGCGGAGGCGCAGCTCAGGCAAACAGCCGCACGATGACATGGACAAGAAGGTTGGTGTCGCCGCGACGGAACCGACTTGGCGGCGACCAAGAGCGGCCTTGCTGCCCGGCGGTGGTGCCTGGTTAGCGAGGTTTGGCAGAGTTCCGCGCCGGCTGGCGGGCCGACAACAGCGGGATTGCCGCGATCTTTTCGTCGGTCAGGTCTTCCCAGCGGATGCGGACCTGCTGCCTGTGCCCGTGCATCGGGCGGCAGTCGATGACGCGCTCGGGTGTGACAACGAGGTCGACCGGCACGTCGTGGCCGGTCAGCGGGATGGTCCCGGTCGGCCGTACCTGAAGCTCGTGCACCGTGGTGACGCAAACGGTGTGCGGCCCGATCAGGCCGGCTGCCGTTGCCAGCGCGAATTCCAGGTCGGCGAACCCGCCGCCCTTGCCCAGGCGGGAACCGTCCTCGCTGACGGCCACGCTGCCCATGACCACGAGATCCACTTCGGGTAGCTCGTCCAGCGTGACCTGCCGGGCCGAGCGCGCGGCTCCGCTGATCGAGGCAGCCTTGCGCGGTGACTCGCTCAGGTGGTCTGGGTCCAGCGCGAAAAACGGCTCGTTCGCAGCGAGGCGCGGCACCGCCATGTACACGGTCTTGCCGTCCTCGAGCGCGCGCTGGCGCACCGGGAGTTGCGCGGAGTCGGGATTTGCCTTGAGCGTGCGCGCCGCTTCCCACTCGGGCAGAGCACGAAGCCGTTCGGCGGCGGCCTCGGCCCCGGTGAAGTTCGGGATGCGCCCCGCGGCGCCAGGGAACCGGGCCACGCGGGCCGCGCTCATGGCCGCCCAGACCTCTTCCCGGAGGTCGGCCTTGGCCGCCAGGACGTCGGCCGGGCCGCCCGCATCGCGATCATGTCGCGGGACGGGACGAGGCATGGGTCCATCCTGCCCGCATTGTCGGACTCGTATCAGCAATTGGCCCGGCCGCCGTGGCGGCCGAGCCAATTGGGGGGGAACGCGAGGACGCGTCAGCGGGGGGAAGCTGTCGTCCGTCGCGTCGGTGGGGCCGAGGGCTGGAGGTCGGTGGGGGCCGGGATCTCGAGGGGAGTGCGCCTAGGCGGGCTTCGGTGCGGCTGCGCCCGGTGTGCAGGGGGTTGTCACCATGTGGGGGGATGGGCTAGGAAGCCGATGGGGCCAGCCCCGGAGCCGAAGGGGTCAGATCGGAAACCGAAGCGGTCAACTTGCCCACGAGCTGCCTGGCCCACTGCATCCGCTCGCAAGCCGCCTCAGGGTGATCACCGAACTCCTGAGCCATCTGGCTGGCGCAGCCGGCCTCGCCGAGCTGCCCCAGGGTTCGGCTGATCGCGTCCTTAATTGACTCAACGCTGACCGCATCTGAGCGCTGCAGCGCGGACGCGAACAGTGCCTCGCAGCGCGAGTCGGACGTGTTCTGCCGGACCATGACCTGCCTCCGTTCGGTGCTCAGAGTTCTCGCCAAGGACGAGATCGGATATGAGTTCTTTAGTAGAACGCGGTGCAACTGGATAACTATTCGCCCCTAACGCAACCCTTGCGGCCGAGCTACTTAGCAATAGGACGCAATCGATTGCGATGGCGTTCCGTGATCTGGGTCACGAGGGGGGTCGTGGCTCTGGGCTTGCCGCGGCGACCGGCCCGCGTGCCCGTCTACCTGGGGCTGCTTGGGCTGCGGTCAGCCAGCGTGGTCGCCCTCACGGGCATTCCTAAGAACAACGCCGGCTGGATGCCCCAGACATCCCCATGGGATCGGCTGGCTTTAGGGCAGCTCCAGGCCGGGCGGCGGCCAGGCCGCCCGTGTGACCAGCGGGTGGGTCCGCGGGCGCATCTTCAGCCGCGGGCGCGCCGGTACGGCTCGACGGGCAGCAGCGCGGTCTGCGGATCCATCTGGCGGATCGCCTCCCGCAGGGCTACCCGCAGGTCGACTGGAGACTTGCGGCTGTAGACGGGCCCGGTCGCGTCGGTCAGCAGGCGGTTCGCCATGGCGACGCCGCGTACCGGCACGGGCAGCGTGGCGCGCAGGGAATCCTGCAACTCCAGTACCTCCGGTCCGGCCGCAACGATCTGGTCACGCCGCAAGGGAATCCGCACGCTAGCGGCCGGGCGCTCGCGGGCCATCTTCGCCAGCCGGCCCCAGTCACGGGCGAGCTTCTGCCGGGTTGGCAGGTCAACGAGGATGATCGCACGAGCGGCGAGCAGTCGGTCCCCTTCGGGTGATGCACCTGCCGCCAGCCGGGCGTCCAGCGAGAAGCTGTGCCAGCCCGCTAGAAGTCGGTCAAGGACGCGCAGCCTCTGCCCGCACGCCGCGGACAGGCTGCGGGCATCCGTCGCGAGCACGAGGGTCTGGCGGGTGTGCTCCGGCCGGGTAGCCGGTCTTGGCTGATGGGGGGCCCGTAGAGACGTCATGCCTCAAGGCTGGCGCTGGCCGATGCCGAGCACGAGTGGCATTATTGTCTAGGTGCAACATAAAACGGCCAATCTTGCTGGCGGTCAGCCGGATCTCGCCAGCAGCCCCCACCGGCCCGCGTCGCAGACGTCCGCGCTGCATCCCTCCGCACTCCATCGGCCCGCTCTGCACCGGCCTGCACTCCATCGCCCCGCACAGGGGCCGCGGGAGGCCGCGCGGCACCAGGTCGTGCTGGTGGCCTACGACGGGCTGGCAATGTTCGAGTTCGGCGTGGCCTTCGACGTGTTCGGTACCGACTGGACACATGACCTCGGCGTTCCCTGGTACGAGTTCGCCGTCTGCGCGGCAACCCCGCCGACGGTGACCGTCGAGGGCGGATACCAACTGCACGTGCCGGCTGGCCTGAGCGCGCTGGATCACGCGGACACCGTCCTGGTGCCGCCGACCGAGTCCGCCGGTCAGGTACCGGCCGAGGCACTGGAGGCACTGCGCCGGGCACACCGGAGCGGGGCTCGCGTCGTCTCGCTATGCACGGGCGCGTTCGTCCTGGCTGCCGCGGGGCTGCTGAGCGGACGGCGCGCCACGACGCACTGGTCGGAGTGCGCCGAGCTAACCCGCCGCTACCCGGACGTCGAAGTGGATCCGGCCGTCCTGTACGTCGACGGCGGTGACATCATGACTTCGGCCGGCAGCGCGGCGAGCATCGACCTCTGCCTGCACCTGGTCCGCCAGGACTACGGTGCTGAGGTCGCCGCGCGCCTGGCCCGCCAGCTGGTGGTCCCGCCCTACCGCGACGGCGGCCAGGCCCAGTACATCGACGCTCCGCTGCCCGTCGCCGACGGCGCCGACCTGTTCACCGACACCCTGGCCTGGATGCAGGCTCATCTCGACCTGCCGCTGACCGTCGACGACCTGGCCAGCCGGTCGGCAATGAGCAGGCGGACGTTCGCGCGCCGGTTCGCCGCGGCCACAGGGACCACCCCGTACCAGTGGCTGCTGCGGCAGCGCCTGCAACTCGCTCAGCGCCTGCTCGAGACCAGTGACCTGCCGGTCGACTCGATCGCGGAGAAGACCGGCTTCGCTACCGCCGCCAACCTGCGTAAGCACTTCGGACGGCATGTGCGCACGACGCCGCAGGCCTACCGGCGGACGTTCCGGGCGCGCGATGCGGCGCCTGCCGGCGTCGCGTAGCGGCGGCGCGAGACTGAAAGCGACAACGCCTAGTGTCGCGGGGGGACTGGGGCCGGGGCGCTGCCCGTCTCCGAAATGTGCATGCGGATGACCGAGTCGAAGTCCTCATCGGGAGCCAGGCCCAGGCGAGTTGCCCGGTCGGCTCGGATCCGGGCCGGCCAGCTCGTCACGAGCCGGTCGGTATCGGGATCGGGCACCCAGTCGATGAGGGCGCTGGTTTGCGGCCCGGCGACGCGATCGAGGGCAGCGACCATCTCCGCGACGGTCATCGTCAGCGCGGGCAAGGTGACCGCGGTGCGCCCGCCCCAGGCGTCGTCGGACGACGTGGCCGCGCAGAGCAGGGCTTCGACGGCCTTCCGTGGCGAAACCAGCGCGACCTCGGTACCCGGATCCACCGGGCAGGTGGCGTGCTGCCCGGCGAGCGGTTCGCGGATGATCCCGGAAAAGAAGCCGGACGCCGCCGCGTTGGGCTTGCCTGGCCGCACGCTGACGGTCAGCAGGCGGACGGCGCGACCGCGCAGGAAGCCCTTCCGCGTGAAGTCGGCCAGCAGCTGCTCGCACATGAACTTCTGAGTTCCGTAGCTGGATTGCGGATTCGGCAGGGTCTCGTCGTCGATGACGGCCGGCAGCGGATGATCATCTGATCGGCCGAAGACCGCCAGAGAGCTTGAGAAGACCACCACAGGGAGCCGGCCGAGCTCCCGGCAGGCCTGTAGCAGTGTCTGGGTCGCGTGCAGGTTCGCCCGCATCCCCAGGTCAAAGTCGGCCTCGCACTCGGCGCTGACCGCCGCGGCCAGGTGGAACACCACGTCGGCGTCGGCCAGCGCCTGCCGCCCGCCGCCGCCCGGACTGACCAGCTCGGCCAGATCGCCGGTGATCACGCCGATCCGAGGATCGGAGGCGAGATCGGCCGGGGCAGGCATCTGGTCGATGAGCGTGAGCTGCCCGAGCGTCTCGACCGCGCCGCCCGCGACCCGAAGCTCCCCCATGGACAACAGCACCCTGGCCAGGCGCGTGCCCAGAAACCCGGAACCGCCCGTGATAACCACGCTTGCCACGGCATCTACCCCTTCCGCCTCCGTCCCAGATTGCCACGACCGCAATGCCGCGACGGCCTCCAAGGGCCTCGAGGTGACCCGGTCGGAACAGTTAGCTCTCGCGCAGGCCCAGGAATGCGTCCCCGCCCAGGTCACTGATCAGCGCCAGGCCTTCGGCTCGCGTGATGTTCTCGTCCGTCGTCAGCGCCGGGGTGGCCCTACCGCGGCCGGCGGCCAGCGCGATGCACGCGTGCAGCGCCGCGTGGCAGATGCCGCCCGCCGCCGCCCCGGGAGCGGGCACGATGCCCTGGTAAGCGGGCACGGGCCGGGGCGTGACGGCGGGCCAACCGGCGGGATCGCGCGGGGCCGTCAGCGACAGGACCGGTGCCAGGTCGGCCGCGATGGCGTCACGTGCGGTCAGCGGCGGCCCCAGGGACCATCGCTCGCGCAGCGTTCTGATCAGTGACGTGTTCCTGTACTCGGCGGTGATGACCGCCTGCTCGGGTGCCCACGCGGAGATGGCGATGGCGGGCACGCGCATGCCGGACCGGTCGAAGCCGAAGCCCAGCTGGCCGAACGGCGCCCCTGGGTCAGGCGGGGGCACCAGCGGCGGCCGCACGTGGTCGTATGTCCCGCCGTGCTCGTCGAAGGTGATCAGCAACAGCGTGTTCCACGCGTTCGAGCCGCGCTCGGACGAGCTTGACCGCACCGCGTCGTAGATCTTGGCCAGCAGCGCCTCGCCGCCGAGCAGGGACGACGGCGGGTCGATGGACGCATCGGGAAACAGGGCGTCGAAGGCCGGGTGCATGTCGTTATGGCCGTATAGCAGGTTCGGCTCGATGAACGAGTACGCGGGCAGGTTGCCGCTGGCCGCGTCTTCGAGGAAGCGGTCGGTCGTGACGAACTTTGTCGGGAAATGCGGCCACAGCCGGGGCGCGTGGATGATTCCGGTCAGCGAGATGTGGCTCGGCGGATCGCAGTAGACGCGCCAGCTCAGCCCTTGCCGCTCCAGCCGCTCGAAGATCGTCTCGGCGTCGTTGTGCAGCGGGAACGCGTCGGCTGGGGTCAGGTTATTCACATACCCCGACGAGCTTGCGGCGTGAAAGAAGGCCCGGTTGGCAAAGGTCTGCGATGGCACCTCACAGAACCAGCGGTCGAATGTGGTAAACCCGCGGGCCAGCCCCGAGGTGACCGGCATCTGCTCGGGCGTGTAGCCGGTCATGATCTGCGCGTACTCATCGTAGGACGGGTACTTGCCGGTCTCAGCCGCGACCGAGCTGATGTAGTCGGCGACGAATCCGTCCATCGTCGGCGGCTGCCGGGAGTCAGCCGGGGCGTTGTACGGCGGCGTCATCTTGGCCGCCAGCACACCGCGATTGGCCGGGTCAACGATGCCGAACAGCTGGGTGTTGACGTGCTGGTATTCCTCGCCAGGATCGGGACTCGGCGAGTTCATGTCGGCCGCGACACCGTAAGGCACGCTGGTGCGCCCGCCGGGATCGGGTGCCCAGTCCGGGATCGGGTTGTCCAGTTCCTGGCCGATCACGCCGTTGAAGGAGGGCACCTCACCCGGCTGGTACAGCCGGCCGAGCAGGTTATCGAAGGACCGGTTCTCAAACATCAGCACGACGACGTGATCCAGCGCGTTGGCGCGGTCAGGACGCGGAATCGTCAAATCTCCTCCACCGGGCACTCACGCGGCAGTTAACGATCAGCAACTCTGGGATCTAAGTATCAGGCCCGCGCGGCCGGCTGGCGCGGCCGGCTGGCCGGGCTGAAGCCCGGCTGACGCCTTACGGCTGACCGATGCCGGCCCGGCTGACGCCTTACGGCTGACCGATGCCGGCCCGGCTGACGGCGGACGGCGGACGGATCACACTGCGTCAGCTCGAGGCGAGCGGGCGGGTGCCTCGCGGCCGGAAGCCGCGCGTCGGTAGTGTCGCGGCCATGGAGATTCGCGAGGTAGCGGTCGTCGGCCTGGGCACGATGGGCGCGGGGATTGCCGAGGTGTTGGCCCGCGCCGGCGTCGGCGTGGTGGCGATCGAGGTCGACGCCGACGCTCTCGGCCACGGCCTCGGCATCCTGGAGGGTTCGCTGGCCAAGGCCGTGAGCCGCGGCAAGCTCACGGAGGCTCAGCAGGGCGAGATCTGGGGCCGGATCCGGCCCGCCGCCTCGTTCAGCGACGCGGCCAGGGTCGACATGGCGATCGAGGTCGTTCCCGAGCGGATGGAGATCAAACGGCAAATCTTGGCGGAACTGGACCGTGTCTGCAGTCCTGAAGCCATCCTCGCCACGAACACCTCCTCGCTGTCGGTCACCGCGATCGCGGCCGCGAGCAAGCACCCGAGCCGCGTGATCGGGATGCACTTCTTCAACCCGGCGCCGGTCATGCGGCTGGTCGAGGTGGTCTCGACCGTCCTGACCGACTCCGCCCTTCCTGGGCAGGTGGCCGACCTGGCGCGGCGCCTCGGCAAGACCCCGGTACAGGTCAGCGACCGGGCCGGGTTCCTGGCGAACGCGCTGCTGCTCCCTTACCTGAACCACGCGGTCAGGCTGCTCGAGACCGGCTACGCCAGCCGCGAGGACATCGACGCCGCGGCCACGGTCGGCATCGGCCTGCCGATGGGGCCGCTCGCACTCCTTGACCTGATCGGCCTGGACACGTCGCTGTCGATCCTGGAGATCCTCCGGGCCGAGTTCGGCGGCCCGCGCTATACCCCCGCCCCGCTGCTGCGCCGCCTGACCGACGCGGGACGGACCGGTCGCAAGGCGGGCCGCGGCCTGTACGACTACGCGGGCGGTGCGGAGGCCGATGACGTCAAGGACGGGAACGAAGCCGCTCCCTCCTCACCGTCCACCGTCACGCTGATCGGGTCTGGCCGGGCTGCCGAGGCGGAGCTTGCGAGCGCGATCGCGGCCGCAGGCATCAACGTCACCAGGAACCCGGCCCACCCGAGCGACCTGATCGTGATCGTCGCCGGGCCCGACGAGCAGGTGCTGCCGGCCGCGATCGCGACCGGCCGGGCTCAGCAGGCAGTCGGGTTTCACCCGGCCGGGACCGACCTGATCGAGGTCATCAGCACGGGCCAGACCGGCCCGCCCGCGGCCGGGGCTGGTGCCGCTCTCGCGGAGCGGCTCGGCAAGCAGGCGGTGCACACACCGGACCGGCCCGGGTTCCTGGTCGGGGCGCTGCTCTACCCGCACCTGGCCGACGCGGTCCTGATGGTTCAGGACGGCTACGCCAGCGTCGCCGA
>Ga0335074_10004546_pt1 | contig 19123 bp, 16 predicted proteins | sample Lox_Sample_23_FD_206715 | JGI IMG/M metagenome (GOLD analysis project Ga0335074, IMG submission 206715) | Soil microbial communities from Loxahatchee National Wildlife Refuge, Florida, United States - Lox_Sample_2.3 | ecosystem: Environmental > Terrestrial > Soil > Wetlands | place: USA... | reverse complement strand
TGTTCACGCTGAACAACGGCTTCAACATCCTGAACATGGGCGCCAATTATCAAGGTGTGATCGAGGGAACGGTCGTGGTCGCGGCGGCAGCGATCTACACGGTCGGCAGCCGGCGCCGGCCCGGTCATTAGGGAGGAAAGACGCATGCAGACGCGGACGCTCGCCTTCGTGGGCTGCCTCAACCGTGAAGCGCCGTACTTTCAGGGTGCGCGCGGCCGCGGCATCGCGGTGTTCGATTTCGACGAAGCGACCGGCCGGCTCGCGCCGCTGGCGGAGCAGGCCGGGATCGACAACCCGACCTTTCTCATTCCGCACCCGAGCGAGCCCCTGCTTTATGCGACCAGCGAGGTGTTCGGCTGGAACGAGGGGCTGGTCACCGCCTACCGCGTCGATGCCGCGAGCGGCACGCTGCGCTACATCAACAAGCAGGCGACGCTGGGCAGCATCACGGCGCATGGCAGCCTGGATCACCGGCACGCGCATCTGCTGATCGCCAACTACAGCCACGGTGAGGTCGGCGAGACGCCGGGCCAGGCGGTCGCGGTGCTCCGGCTGCGCGGCGATGGCGGGCTGGAGGCGGCGCATTGCAGCGCCGCGCATGAAGGCTCCGGCCCGCATCCGGAGCGGCAGGGCGCGCCGCATCCGCATTGCGCACTGGCCAGTCCCGACGATCGGTTCGTGCTGGTGAGCGATCTCGGCACCGACAGCATCGTCGCCTACCGCTACGATGCGGCGTCAGGAGAGCTCGGCGACGGCACCGCCTGCCGCCTGCCGCCCGGCTCCGGTCCGCGGCACCTGGCGTTCCATCCGGACGGCACCCGGCTGTACGTCATCAACGAGCTCAGCTCGACCATCGCCGTGCTCGCCTACGACGCAGCGACGGCCGGGTTGCGGGTGCTGCAGATCGTCTCCGCCGTGCCCGACGGCTTTGCCGGCGAGAATCATTGCGCCGATCTGCATGTCAGCGCGGATGGACGGTTCCTGTACGGCTCCAATCGTGGACATGACAGCATCGTGGTGCACGCGATCGAGGGCGAGGGATTGCGGCTCGTCGGGCACGTGCCGACCGGCGGCAGCACGCCGCGCAGCTTCGCGCTCGACCCGTTGGGGCACTTCCTGCTGGCGGCGAACCAGAACGGCGATTCGGTCGTGGTGTTCCGCCTCGATGCCGCGAGCGGCATGCCGCAGCGGATCGGCGACGTGGCGATCGGGACGCCGATGTGCATACGCCTCGCGCGCGTGGCCGGCTGAGATGGCCGAGGACCCGGTGACGGCGGCGCCGACGGTCGGAACCTCCTCGACGCATCCGAAGGACATGCCGGCGGAGCATGCGGCGATCCCGGTGTGGAACGCGGAGAACTGGTTCTACGAGGACTGGCCGGTCGGGCAGAAGATCCGCTCGCTGCGCCGCACGTTCGCCGAGGGCGAGTCGCATCTGTTCAACGCGCTGGTCGCCGATCTGCACCCCTACGTGCAGGACCAGATGTTCGCGGCGAGCGAAGGCGTATTCGGGCGGCGCCTGGTCGCCGGGGCGTTCGTGTTTTCTGCCGGGCTCGGGCTGGTGGCGACGAATTGCGTGAACGCGTTCTCCTACGGCTATGACCGGCTTCGTTTCATCCGGCCGGTGTTTATCGGCGACACGATCTACACGATCCGCACGCACCTGGAGAAGCGGCCGCGCACGAAGGAGATGGGGCTGGTGCGCGCCGGCTACGAGGTGTTCAAGGGGGAGGGCGAGCTCGTGCTCTATTGCGAGCATCTGCAGACGGTGAAATACCGCGATCCCGCCCGGTTCGCGGCGGAGGTGGATGCGCGATGAGCGATGCGGGGCTGCTGTCCGGCATTCTGGTGCTGGACATGAGCCAGTTCCTCTCCGGGCCCTACGCGGCGCTGCGGCTCGGCGATCTCGGCGCGCGGGTGATCAAGGTGGAGCGGCCGGATGGCGGCGATCTCTGCCGGCGGCTGTATCTCAGCGACACCGAGATCGGCGGCGATTCCACGCTGTTCCATGCGATCAACCGCAACAAGGAGAGCTTCGCCGCGGACATGAAAAACCCGGCGGATCTCGCGGCGCTGCGCCGCCTGCTCGCGCGGGCCGACGTGGTGATCCAGAACTTCCGGCCCGGTGTGATCGAGCGGCTGGGGCTGGACTATGCCAGCGTCCGCACGATCAATCCGCGCATCGTCTACGCGAGCATCACCGGCTACGGTCCGGACGGGCCTTGGGCGCAGCGCCCCGGGCAGGATCTGCTGGCGCAGGCGCGCTCAGGCATCATGTGGCTGAACGGCGACGAGGGGCAGGGACCGGTGCCGTTCGGCCTCGCCGTCGCCGACATGCTCGCCGGCGCCACCGTCGTGCAGGGCGTGCTGGCGGCGCTGGTGCGGCGCGGCGTCAGCGGCGAGGGCGCGCATATCGAAACCAGCCTGATCGAGGCGCTGATCGACTTCCAGTTCGAGGTGCTGACGACGCATCTCAACGATGGCGGCCGGCTGCCGCAGCGCTCGGCGTTTCGCAGTGCGCACGCCTATCTGGCAGCGCCCTATGCCGTGTACGCGACCGCCGACGGCTATCTTGCGCTGGCGATGACGCCGCTGCCGCGATTGCAGGCGCTGCTGCAGGTCCCGGCGCTGGAACCGTATCTCGCCCATCCCGACCAGGCCTTCCGGCACCGGGACGAGATCAAGCAAATCCTGGCCGAGACGTTTGCGAGCCGCGATACGGCGCATTGGCTCGCCATCCTCGAGCCGGCCGACATCTGGTGCGCGCGCGTGCTGCAATGGCCGGAACTGCTGGCGAGCGAGGGGTTCCGCGTGCTCGACATGCTGCAGACGGTGACGCGCGAGGATGGGGTGCGCATCGACACGACGCGCGCGCCGTTCCGCGTCAATGGCGAGCGGCCGCGCACGGCACGCGCCGCACCGCGCATCGGCGCCGACACCGCCGCGATCCGCGCCGAGTTCGGCCTGGCGGAGGCCGGCGCATGACCACGCTGCGCGGCATGACCTGGAGCCATCCGCGGGGCTACGATCCGCTCGTCGCTTGCGCGCGGCTGTGGTGGGAGCGGACCGGCGTGGAGGTCGAATGGGACCGGCGCTCGCTGCAGGATTTCGAATCGTTCCCCGTGTTGGAACTGGCGCGGCGCTACGATCTGATCGTCATCGATCACCCGCATATCGGGCAGGTGACGCGCGAGGCCTGCCTGCTGCCGCTCGATGCACCCGATCGCACGGCGGAGCTGGCGACGCTCGCCGCGCAGTCGGTCGGGCCGTCCCTCGAGAGCTACCGCTATGACGGGCAACTCTGGGCGCTGCCGATCGACGCCGCGACCCAGGTGCAGGCCTGGCGGCGCGACCGGCTGGCCAAACCCGCATCGCGCTGGGATGACGTGCTCGCGCTGGCGCGGGAAGGACGCGTGCTGTGCCCGCTGCGGCCGCCGCATTCGCTGATGGCGTTCTGCACGCTGGCGGCCAATCTCGGGCAGCCCTGCGCTGCCGGCGGGCGTTTCGTCGATCCCGGTTTCGGTCGCGACGTCTATGCGCGCATCCGCGCGCTCGCCGGGCATCTCGATCCTGCCTGCCTGACGCTCGACCCGATCGCGGTCTATGAGCGCATGGCGGAGCCGGACTCGCCGATCGCCTGCGCGCCGCTGATCTACGGCTATGTCAGCTACGGCATCGCCGGCTTCCGCGGCGCGCGCATCGCTTTTGCCGACATCCCGGCAGCGGGCGAACACGGGCCCGTCGGTTCGACGCTGGGCGGCACCGGCATCGCGGTCTCCGCCCGGACGCAGCATGCGGCGGCGACGCGCGACTTCGCCTTCTGGGTGGCAAGCGCCGAGGTACAGCGTGGTGCCTACGCCGATGCCGGCGGGCAGCCGGGCAATGCCGTCGCCTGGCAGGATGCGGCGATCGACGCGCGCGCCGGCGGATTCTACCATGATACCTGGGCGACGCTGCGCGGTGCCTGGGTGCGGCCGCGTCATGATGGGTATATGCCGTTCCAGGATCGCGCCGCGGTGCGGATCAACGACGCGTTGCGCGCCGGTGAGGATGGCGCGCGCCTGGTCGACGACCTCAACCGTTTCTATGCCGACAGTCAGAACCGGGCCGGACAGGGAGAACAGGAATGAAACCGGGCCACATCCATCGCGCCGCAGGCGGCGCATGCGCCGCCGCCCTGCTGACGGCGCTGGCGATGCCGGCACACGCGGCGGAGCCCAAGCTGCTCGAGGGGCTGCCGCCGTCGCTGGCATCGCTCTATCAAAGCGACACCGCGAACCTGAAGCCCTCCGCCTATGACGACTTCAAGATGCCGGCGAAGCCGTGGAAATGGTGCCATTCCGAATCCTACCAGGGCAATCCGTGGCGTGTGTCCGTGACCAATGAGCTGCGCCGCCTCGTCGAGATCTACAAGGCGCACGGCCTGGTCAGCGACTTCGTGATGTCGGACTCGAACAATGACACCAGCCGGCAGATCGCGCAGATCCGCGACTTCATCGACAAGAAGTGCTCGATCATCACCATGATCGCCGGCTCCTCCACCGGGCTGAACGACGCGATCGCCGCCGCTTTCAAGGCCGGTATTCCGGTGGTCACCGCCGCCGGCTCGGTCACCAGCCCGGACGCGATCAATGTCGACTCCAACTATGTCGGCTGGGGCTACGACATGATGCAGGCGATCGGCCAGGCGCTGCACGGGCACGGCACCGTGCTGATGGTCGAAGGCATTGCGGGCCACCCGATCGTGGCGCAGGAGCGCGAGGGCGCCGAGGCGGCGCTGAAGCAGGAGCCGGGCTTGCACGTGGTGCGCCGGGTCAACGGCAACTGGACCGCGAACGTGACCAAGAGCGTGGTGCTGCAGGCCTTGGCGACGACGCCGCAGAAAATCGACGCGGTCTGGACCACAGGAAGCGAATCGCGCGTGATCGCGGAGGATTTCGCGGAGGCCGGCCGGCCGGCGCCGCTGATCACCGGCTCGATCTCCGGCGACGCGCTCGGCTACTGGCACGCCCATCCCGACCGATACCGCCTCGAGGGCAATGCCGTGCTGCCGTCCTGGACGGCGCAGACGCTGTTCCGCGTCGGCGTGCGCGTGCTCGAGGGCCAGGCGCCGAAGCTGAACACGCTGATGATCCCGATCCCCGCCGTGCACGAATCGCAGCTCGGGCAGTGGTACCGGCCCTGCATGACGCCGTCCTCGGTCTCGGTGTTCCCGATCGCGCCCACCGATCCGATGCCGGTCGCGTCGATGAACGACTATTTCCTGCACCCGAAGCCGATCGCCGACTACGACTACACGCAGACGCCGGATCCGTGCGGCGCGGCGAAGTAGCGGCCGCGTGCTGGAAACGCTCGATCTCGCGCGCCGCTACGGCCAGACCCTGGCGCTGGACGGCGTGAGCCTGCGCTTCCAGCCGGGCAGCATCCACGCCGTCCTGGGCGAGAACGGCTCGGGCAAGAGCACGCTGGTCAAGCTGCTCGCCGGAATCGTGCCGCCCAGCGCCGGCGAGATCCGCATCGACGGCGCGCCGGTGCGACGCTTCGCGCCGGCAAGGATGCAGGCGCTCGGGCTGGCGACCGTGTTCCAGGAAGTGCTGGTGGCGCCGGATCGCTCGGTCACCGACAACATCCTGCTCGGGCTGGACGGACTGGTCCGCCGTCACGTGCCACGGTCGGAGCGGCGGCAACTGGCGGCGCGCGTGCTGGCGGAGATCGCGCGCACGCCGGTCGATCCGGATGCGCCGGCGGGCGCGCTGCCGCTGGCGGCACGGCAGCTCGTCGTGCTGGCGCGCGCGCTTGCCCGTTCCCCGCGCATCCTGATCCTGGACGAGGCGACGGCGGCGCTCGACTTCGCCGACCGTGAGGCGGTGTTCCGTCGCATGGAACGCTTCGCCGCCGCAGGCGGGCTGATCCTGTTCATCTCGCACCGCATGGACGAGGTGACGCGCCTCGCCGACCGCGTCAGCGTGCTGCGCAGCGGCCGGCTGGTCGCAACGCTCGAGCGGGCGGAGGCACAGCCCGGGCGGCTGCTGGCGCTGATGGCGCCGGAGGCGGGGCGGAACTCTCGCATGCCGCCTGACGCGGCGTTGCTGCGCATCGAGGACGTCGCGCTGCGCCCGGATGCGCCGGCGCATCGCGACGCGCTGCAGGCGGGCGAGATCCTCGGCCTCGCGGGCTTGGACGGGCATGGCCAGGAAGCGTTCCTGGAAGTGCTCGCGGGACTGCGACGGCCGGCGCAGGGACGCATCGTGCTCGCCGCACCCGACGGCGACGGCATCGCACTCGCCGGCTTCCGCCAGGCGGTGGCGCACGGCATCGCCTACCTGCCGCGTGATCGCCGCGCCACCGGCCTGTTTCCGTCGCTCTCGGTGCTCGACAATTTCGGCATCGTCTCCTTCGCCGCCGACCGGCGCTTCGGTCTGATCGACCGTCGCCGCCGGCGTCGCCGCTACGAGCACTGGCGCGAGCGCCTGTCGATCGTCGCCCCCGGCCCCGACGCGCCGGTCACGTCCCTCTCCGGCGGCAACCAGCAGAAGCTGCTGCTCGCGCGATGGCTGGCGCGCGCGCCGCGCATCCTGCTGCTCAACGACCCGACGCGCGGCGTCGACCAGCGCACGCGCGAGACGCTGTACGGCGTGTTCCGCGACCTCGCCCGGCACGAGGGTCTCGGCCTCGTCGTGCTCTCGACCGAGATCGAGGAAGTGGTGCGCCTCTGCCGCCGGGTGCTGGTGTTCCGCGAGCAGCACGTCGCGGCCGCCCTCGCCGGCGAGGCGATGACCGCCGATGCGGTGATCGCCGCGATGTTCGGCCAGGGATGACCATGCGACTCGCCCGACTGTGGCGCGCGCGGCGGGAAAGCCGCTTCGCCCTGGCGCTGTTCGTGCTGCTGCTCGCCGTCAACGTCGCGCTCAACCCGGTGCGCTTCCATCCTGCCTCCTGGGGCACGGAACTCGGCCTGGCGGCGCCATTGCTGGCTGCGTCGATCGCCTCGATGCCGGCGCTGCTCGGCGGCCGCGGCGGCATCGATGTTTCCGTCGGGCCCGTCATGGGGTTCGTCAATGCCATCCTGGTGCAGGGACTGATTCTCGGTCTCGGCATTACCACACCTTTCGTGCTGGTGCCGGTCGCGCTGCTGACCGGGGCGGCGATCGGCGCCCTGAACGGCACGCTGGCGACGCTGCTGCGCATCCAGCCGATCGTGGCGACACTCGGCACCTACCTGCTGCTGACTGGCCTCACGCTCACCATCCTGCCGGCGCCGGCGGGCAGCGTGCCGCCCTGGGTGCAGAGCCTGGCCGGCACCTGGTCGATCCTGCCGCTTGCATTCCTCGCCGCTTGCTGGCTCGCCTTGAAGCGCCTGCCGTTCCACGACCATCTCATGGCGACGGGCAGCGACGACCGCGCCTGCTACACCGCCGGCGTCAACGTCACCCTGGTGCGGTTCCTGTCTTACGTGCTGACCGGCGCGATCGCCGGTGTCGCCGGGCTGCTGCTGACGGCGTTGATCGGCTCGGCCGATCCGACCGTCGGGCCGACCTACACGCTGATCGCGATCTCCGCCGTGGCGCTGGGGGGCGTGAGCCTCGCGGGCGGGCGCGGCGGCTTCCTGGCCGCGGCGCTGGGCGGCGCCGACATCTTCCTGCTGCAGAGCGCGCTGACCTTCTTCAACGTCTCCACCTTCATCCTGCAGATCGCCTATGGCGGCATCCTGGTGCTCGCGGTGACGCTGAACGCGCTCGACCTGCGGCGTGACCGCCGCGCCCGGCTGGCCGCCGCATGAGCCGCGCGCGCCTTTCCGGCGACGGCGCCCGGGCGCTGGCGGCGCTGCTGATCGCGCTCGCGCTGCAGCTCGCCGGCAGCCTGCTGATCGAGGGCTACAGCAGTGCTTTCGCCATCCGCTCGCTGCTGGTACTCGCGACCTTGCTGGCGATCGCCTCGCTCGGGCAGACGCTGGTCGTGCTGCTCGGCGGGATCGATCTCTCCATCCCGTTCGTGATCGGCTTCGCCAATGTCGTCGCGGCGCAGCTCTTCGGCCAGGGTATGAGCTTCCCATTGGTCTGCCTGATCGTGGCGGGGTTGGCGCTCGCGATTGGGGCGCTGAACGGCGCGCTCTCGGCCGCACTCGCGATCCACCCGCTGATCGTGACGCTTGGCGTCGGCACGGCGGTACAGGCGGCGGTGCTGCTCTGGACCGCGGGCTTCCCTTCGGGTGCGGCGCCCGATGCCGTCACCGCGTTCGTCTCGATCGGTGGTCATGCCGGACCGCTGCCGGTGCCCTGGCTGGTGCCCTGCTTCGCGGTTCTGGCCGCCTTCCTGATCCTGGTGCTGGCGCGCACGCCGTTCGGCCGGCGGCTGTACGCGCTCGGCAGCAACCCCGCCGCGGCACCCTACGCGCTGATCGATCCGGTGCGCGTCTGGGCCGCGGCGTACGCGCTGAGCGCGCTGTTCGCGGCGCTGGCCGGCGTGCTGCTGCTCGGCTTCACCGGCTCCGCCTACGGCGAAGTCGGGCAGCCCTATTTGTTCCAGACGATCGCCGCGGTGGTGATCGGCGGCACGGCGCTGGTCGGCGGCCGCGGCGGCGTCGCCGGCACGATCGCCGGCGCGCTGGTGCTGACCGAGCTGAACACGATCCTGATCGGCCTCGGCCTGACGCCGGCGATGGTGGAGGCGGCCCTCGGTGCGGTGATCATCGCGCTGGTGTCGCTCTACGGCCGCGAGGCGCATGTGCGCACCACGATCTGAGGCGCGGCCGAGCTCAGCTCAGTGCAGCTTCACCGCCGGCTCGGTGCCGCGCGACAGGCGGCGCGACAGCGAGCCGAGCACCGTCTTGGCGCTGCCGTACAGTGCCCGCTCGTGCATCTTGTACAGCGAGCGGTACATCACGCGGGCGAAGGCGCCCTCGATGAACATGTTCTTGCCGACGATGAAGCCCATCAGGCTGCCGATCGCGCTGTATTTGCCGAGCGAAACGAGCGAGCCGAAATCGCGATAGACGAACGGCTCGACCGCCTGGCCGGCGAGCCGGCGCGGCAATTGCCGCAGCAGATGCGTCGCCTCCTGGTGCGCCGCCTGGGCGCGCGGCGGCACCGGCAGCGGATTGCCGGGCCGCGGACAGGCGCAGCAATCGCCGATCGCGAACACGTCCGGATCGCGCGTGGTTTGCAGCGTCGGCAGCACGACAAGCTGGTTGGCACGGTTGACCTCGAGCCCGTCGAGATCGCGCAGCACCTCCGGGCCCTTCACGCCGGCGGCCCAGACCACCAGCTCGGAGGCGATGAAGCCGCCATCGGCGAGACGCACGCCGTCCGCTTGCACTTCGGCGACGCGGGCACCGGTGCGCACCTCGATGCCAAGATTGTGCAGCAGCGCCACGGTCGCGTCGGCGACGCGTTGCGGCAGCGCCGGCAGGATGCGCGGCGCCGCCTCGATCAGCACGATCCTGATGTCGCGCTCGGGATCGATGCGGTCGAGCCCGTACCCGACCACCTCCCGCGAGGTCCGGTGCAGCTCGGCGGCAAGCTCGGTGCCGGTGGCGCCGGCGCCGATGATCGCGACGTGGAGCTGGCCCGGCCGCACCGCGCTCTCCTGCGTCTGGGCGCGGATCAGCGCATTGACCAGCCGGCGGTTGAACCGCGCCGCCTGCGCCGGCGTCTCCAGCGGCACGGCGTGCTGCGCGGCACCGGGCGTGCCGAAATCGTTGGTGACGCTGCCGATCGCGATCACCAGCGTGTCGTAGTGCACGCGCTGCGACGGGGTGATCAGCCGCCCCTCGTCGTCATGCATGGCGCCGAGCAGCAATTCGTGCCGCGCGCGATCGAGCCCGGTCATCTCGCCCAGCCGGTATCGGAAATGGTGCCAGTGCGCCTGCGCCATGTAGTTCAGCTCGTGCTCGCCCGGATCCATGCTGCCGGCCGCGACGGAATGCAGCAGCGGCTTCCACAGATGCGTGCGTGAGCGGTCGATCAGCGTCACGCGCGCGCGGCCGCGCTTGCCCAGCCGGTCGCCGAGCTGGGTCGCGAGCTCGAGCCCGGCGGCACCGCCGCCCACCACCACGATGTCATGCGCGGCACTCCCGGCGGGAGCTGCGGGCGGGGCATCGGGGGCGGCGGTCGAGGCCGGGGCGTCATCGGGCATGGGCGTTCGCCTCCTGCCGGGGCGCTCACGCCACCGGCGGGAAGGACATGCCGGGTTTCGCTCCGCAATCGCAAGGAGGACGGGGGCGGCCGATGACGACGTCGCCCGACCAGGCTCCCGCCTGTGCACCGGCCGGGGCCGGAAGCTCAAGATATCGCGACCCGGCCAGGCAGTGTCACAGAACTTTATCATCTGCGCGGATGACACGCCGGCGCTCTTGCGCCAATTGCCGCGCAGAGCTTTGCGGGCCGGGCCGCCGCAGCCAATCGTCATGACTGTCCTGTCATCTTCCGGACAGGCCGGGTTTAACAACGATGCTCTTCCGGCGGCTGCGGCGGGACTTTTCGTGGACGGACACAGGAGGATGGCTTGTTGATGAAATCTTATCGCGCGCACCTGCTCGCAGCGGGGGTGATCGGGCTGGGCACCGCGCTGGCCGCGCCGTCGCAGGCGGCGGAAACCCGCGTCCTCGAGACCGGGTCGAGCCTGCTCTACCCGCTGTTCAACCTCTGGGTGCCCGTGTACACGAAGGACCACAAGGTCGAGATCACCACCCAGAGCACCGGCAGCGGCACCGGCATCTCCGAGGCGGTCTCCGGCCTGGCGCAGATCGGCGCCTCCGACGCCTATCTCAGCCCGGCGATGCGCAAGCAGCATGCCAACATGCTGAACATCCCGCTCGCCATCTCCAGCCAGATGGTCAACTACAACCTGCCGGAGCTGAACGGCCGGCACCTGAAGCTGAGCGGGCCGGTGCTCGCCGGCATCTATGACGGCACGATCACCGACTGGGACAACAAGCAGATCGCCAGGCTCAATCCCGGGGTGAAGCTGCCGCACCACGCGATCATCCCGATCCACCGCACCGACGGCAGCGGCGACACCTTCATCTTCACCCAGTTCCTGTCCGACAGCACGCCGCACTGGCAGCAGGCGCACGGCTACGGCACGACGATCAGCTGGCCGGCGATCCAGTCGGAGATCGGCGCCGAGGGCAATCAGGGCATGGTCAACGCCCTGCAGCAGAATCCGTACTCGGTCGCGTATATCGGCATCAGCTACAAGGGCGCGATCACCCAGAACAAGCTCGGCGAGGCGGCGCTCGAGAACCGCGCCGGCAAGTTCGTGCTGGCCAACGACAAGACCGTGCAGGCCGCGGCCGCGGCCCTGGGCGGCAAGACCCCGGCCGACGAGGCCGTCAGCCTGATCTTCCAGCCGGGCGCCGAATCCTATCCGATCATCAACTACGAATACGCGATCGTCGACGCGCAGATGGGCAACCCGCCGGCCCGCGACGTGCGCGACTTCCTGTCCTGGTCGATCAGGCCGGACGGTGGCAACGCACCGCATTTCATGAACCAGGTGAATTTCGTGGCCTTGCCGGCGGCCGTGCGCAGGCTCAGCCAAAAGCAGATCAACGAGATCGGCAAGGAGCAGAACGCCAGCAACTAGTGACCGGCGCCCGCCGGGCCCCCGGCTTCGGGATCGGCATGAATTTCCGACGCCTCATGGCCATTCTCGGCGGCTCGGTGCCGGTCAGCGCCGTCGCCATCGTCCTGTTCCTGGCCGTCTATGCCTGGCCGGCGATCCGCTTCAACGGCTTCGGCTTCATCGCGTCGAATTCCTGGAACCTCGGCAGCCTCTACGCCGAGCCGGTGAGCCAGGGCGGCGCGATGATCCTGCCGGGCGCGCAGTACGGCATCCTGTTCCTGATCGTCGGCACGCTGCTCTCGACCGCGATCGCCATGCTGATCGCGGTGCCGGTCGGGGTGGGTGCGGCGGTGTTTCTCGCCGAGGCGCTGCCCGGCCGGGCGCGGCTCTGGCTCTCCTTCCTGGTCGAGATGCTGGCGGCGGTGCCGAGCGTGGTGTTCGGCCTCTGGGGCTATGCGGTGCTGATCCCGCTGCTCGGTCACTACATCTTCCCGCTGATGACCGGCCTGCTGGGCTGGATCCCCTGGTTCGGGGAGCCGGCCGGCAGCGGCTACGGCCTGCTCACCGCCGGGCTCGTGCTGTCGCTCATGATCGTGCCGCTGATCGCGGCGACCCTGCGCGACGCGATCACGGCACAGCCGATGTACATGCGCGAGGCCGCGGCAGCGCTCGGCGCCACCCGTTTCGAGACGATCTGGAAGGTGATCCTGCCGGGCCTGCGCCCGGTGCTGATCGGCGCCGGCATCCTGGCCACCGGCCGGGCGCTCGGCGAAACCATGGCTGTCCTGATGGTCAGCGGCAACGCGCTGAACGTGCTGCCGCATTCGATCTATGCGCCGATCTCGACCATGGCCGCCTTCATCGCCTCGCAGCTCGACAGCGCGTTGCAGGACCCGACCGGCATGGCGACCCGGGCGCTCGCCGAGGTGGCGCTGGTGCTGTGCCTGATCGCCGTCCTGGTCAATGTCCTCGCCCGGCTGATTCTGGCGCGCGCCACCGCGGCGACCAGCCAGCAAAGGGCCTGAGCCATGCCCGACGCGACGCTCGCCGATCGGGCCATCGTGATGCGGCAGGCGCGGCTGCACGCCCGGATCAGCCGGCGCCGGGCGGTCAGCATGCTGGCATGGGTGCTGTGCGGCGCCGCACTGGCCGCGCTGTGCCTTTCCATCGTCTGGATCATCGGCCTCGTTCTGGTGCGCGGCATCGCGGCGCTGCGGCCGAGCCTGTTCACCACCGTGACCCAGGGCACCGGCGGCGGGCTGCTGAACGCGATCGAGGGCACCTGCGTGCTCGCGTTCGGCACGCTGCTGCTGGTGATCCCGTTCGGCATATCGGCGGGCATCTATGCCGCCGAGTTCCGCAGCTCGGTCTGGGCCCGGGTGATCCGTTTCCTCTCCGACGTGCTGGTCGGCCTGCCCTCGATCGTGCTCGGCTATTTCGGCTACGTGACGATGGTGGAGGGGCTCGGCTGGAAGTTCTCCGTTGCCGCCGCCAGCATCACGCTTGCCATCATCTGCCTGCCCTACGTGGCGCGCACCACCGAAGTGGCGCTCGGCGAGGTGCCGCAATCGCTGCGCGAGGCGGCCTACGCGATGGGCGCCGGGGCTGGCACCGTGACGCTCAGGATCTCGATGCGGCTCGCCATGCCGGCGGTGGTGACGGGGGTGCTGCTGGCGCTGGCGATCTCGGTCGGCGAGACGGCGCCGCTGCTCTACACCGCCGGGTGGTCGAACTACACCTGGAACGGCCACCTGACCGGCTCGCCGATCGGCTATCTCACCTACGTCATCTGGGCCTTCATCAACGAGCCCTTCGCCGCCGCGCATGCGCTTGCCTATGCGGCGGCGCTGTTGGTGACCGGCATGGTGCTGCTGATCAGCGTTGCTTCACGCATGATCCTGCTCCGCGCCCAACGCAGGATGTAGCGGCCGGCATTTCGCACCCTCGCCTCCAGCCCATTGACCTTGCGACGTGGATTGCGAAGTCTGGGGGACAGCCAGGAACGGGCCGGCCGGCCCGACGGGGCGGCGGTGCGCCGCTGTCCGGCTTCCCTCACCGCTGCGTCATCCGCGCCTGCATACGCCGGGCACTTTGGGCCGCCGCACCGCGTTCGCACCTGCAGCCGCCTCCTCGCGCGGCCCGAACAATGCGAGAGCACGTGATGAACTTCAACTGGGCCAACGCCTTAGCCGCCCATCTACGTCGCGCCTTCTACTGGGCGCCACCCTGGGTGGTCAGCGTCCTGATCCTGACAATCGCCGCCGTGGCGGCGCTGTTCCTCTACCGATGGTTGTTCAGCGCCATCATCCGACTCGCGCGTCGCGCGGGGCCGTTCGCCGACGCGGCGGTTCGGCGCAGCGAAGGACCGGGCGAGGTCATCTGGCTGGTGATCGTGCTCGGCGCCGCGCTGGCGCCGGCGCAGCTCTCCTACGCCGCCACCATCGTCGTCGCGCACATGCTGCTGGTCGCGTTCATCTGCGCCGTCGGCTGGGGCGCGCTGCGGGTGCTCGATCTCGGCTCGGAGTTCTATCTCGGGCGCTTCCGGATGGATGCCGAGGACAATCTGCTGGCGCGCAAGCACGTCACGCAGGTCAACATCCTCCGCCGCACGGCACAGACCCTGATCGTGCTCGTGACCGTCGCCGCGGCGCTGATGACCTTCGCGACGGTGCGGCAATACGGCGTCAGCCTGTTCGCCTCGGCAGGGGCCGCCGGCCTGGTCGTCGGCCTTGCCGCACGGCCGATCCTGAGCAACCTGTTCGCCGGCATCCAGATCGCGATGACGCAGCCGATCCGCGTCGAGGACGCGGTGGTGGTGGAGGGCGAGTGGGGCTGGATCGAGACCATCGCCAGCACCTACGTGGTGATCCGGATCTGGGACCTGCGCCGGCTGATCGTGCCGCTCTCCTACTTCATCGAGAGGCCGTTCCAGAACTGGACGCATGAAAGTGCCGCGCTGCTCGGCCCGATCATCCTCTATCTCGACTATTCGGTGCCGATGGACCGGCTGCGCGCCAAGCTCGACGAGATCCTCGACGGCCATCGGCTATGGGACAAGCGGGCCGCGGCGGTGCAGATGATCGACGCGACGGAGCATACGGTTCAGGTCCGGGTGCTGGTGAGCGCGCGCAACGCCTCCTCCGCCTTCGACCTGCGCTGCCAGGTGCGCGAGCAATTGCTGCATTTCCTGCAGACCGAATACCCCGAGGCGCTGCCCCGCCGGCGCACCGAGCTGGTCGGCGCCGGCGCCCGCTGGATGCCGCGCGCGGTCGAGCCCGCCGAGCGCGCCGCGCCGCCGCCAATGGCACATGCCGGCGCCGAGCAGGCGCGCAGCCGCGCGTGAGGCATCAGGCGCGCCGGTGTGCGGCGCTGGCGCTGGGCGCGGCGCTTGCGGCGGGGCCGGTTCCGGCACTCGCCCAGACGCCGGCCCCCGCGCCGCCGAGCGTCTCCCGGACGTTGGTGATCGGCACCAAGCCGGCGCCGCCTTTCGCGTTCCGCGGGCCCAACGGACAGTGGGAGGGGATCAGCATCGCGCTCTGGCAGCGCATCGCCAGGCAGCTCGGCTGGAAGTACCGACTGGAGCAGACCGATCTGCAGGGCCTGCTCGATGGCGTGGCGCAGGGCCGCTACGACGCCGGCGTCGCGGCCCTGACCATCACGGCCGATCGCGAGAAGCGGCTGGATTTCTCGCAACCGTTCTACACCACCGGGCTCGGCATCGCCGTGCCGGCGAGCCGCGGCGGCGGGTTCTGGTGGCTGTTGCGCAGCCTGGTTTCGCTCGGCTTCATCCAGGTGGTGCTGGCACTGGCCGGGTTGCTGCTCGGGGTCGGGCTGCTCATCTGGACGTTCGAGCGCCGCCGCAACGAGCAGTTCAAGGGCGGCATGTTGCGCGGGCTCGGGTCCGGGTTCTGGTGGTCGGCGGTGACCATGACCACGGTCGGTTACGGCGACAAGGCGCCGACCACGCTGGCCGGCCGGCTGTTGGCCATCGCGTGGATGTTCGCCTCGGTGATCGTGATATCGAGTTTCACCGCCGGCATCACCACCGCGTTGACGGCGAGCCGGCTGCAAGGCTCGGTGCACCAGGTCGGCGACCTGCACTCGGTGGAGGTGGGAGCCGTCGCCGATTCGTCCACGATCGGCTACCTCGATCATGCGCAGATCGCCGCGACCGAATACCCCACGGCGGAGGCCGGTTTGCGGGCGCTGCGCGCGCACCGGATCGATGCCTTCGTCTACGACCGGCCGATTCTCGCCTGGCTGGTGAAGCAGAACTTCGAGGGCGCAATTCGCGTGCTGCCGCTCGTCTTCGACAAACAGACCTACGGCATCGCGCTGCCGACCAATTCTCCGTTGCGCGAGTCGATCGATCGCGCCCTGCTGCAGGCGGTGCAAAGCGACTGGTGGCAGCAGGTGCTGTTCCACTATCTGGGGGACTCCGCGACGGCGGGGTGACGTCGGGCGCCACCCACCCCGCGCCAGGCCCGGCGCCTTTATGGCCGCGTCATCTCCCGCTCGACGGCCTCGTGGATGCGCGCCTCGTTGCGTCGGAACAGGTAGAAGGCGACCACGATCGTGACGACCGCGATGACCGAGGCGGCGATGGCGAGCGGCCGCTCGAGTCGGATGATCTCCTTGCCCAGCAGATAGGCGCCGAAGCCGTAGCAGCTCGCCCAGATCACCCCGCCGAGGAAGTTGAACACCAGGAAGGAGAGCCAGTGCATCCGGTTGGCGCCGGCCAGCAGGGCGGCCAGGGTGCGCAGCACGCTGACGAAGCGGCCGAAGAACACCACCTTGCCGCCGTGATGGCGGAACAGGTACTGGCCGAGGCGCAGGCGGCGCTCGGTCAATCCGACTTTGTTGCCATAGCGTTCCAGGAGCGGCACGCCGACGGCGCGGCCGACCAGGTAGCCGAGATTGTCACCGATCACCGCGCCGGCGGTCGCCGCCAGGACCAGCAGCGCGATGTCCAGCCGGTGCGTTGCCGCGGCGTAGAGGGCGGCGCCGACCAGCAGGGTCTCGCCGGGGAGCGGGATCCCCATGCTTTCCAGGCCGACCACGAGGGCCACCGCGCCGTATCCGTAGTGATGGATGGCGTGATGTACGGCCGGGTGATCAAGGATCGGTATTGGCAGCGACTATCCTCCCGGACGGCGGGCCGCGTCGGGCGCGGCGGCCCCGATTGACAATGGCGTGTGACCAGAGATGGGGCGACCTTGGCCGCAAACCGCCTCCGGGCCAAGCCGGGCCCGGTCGTGGTCGCTAACACGGCCCCACGCCCGGGCACCTGACACGGGCTGGCGCGGACCTGCGAGGTGCCGCGGCTCTCGTCGGTCGGCATGCGGGCATGCCGCGTGCGAGCGCTGATTGCGTCGGCACGATTGCGTCTCGGGATAGTGGGAATTGCCGGCGCGGACCGCTACGCCGGTCGCGTCGAGCCCCTGGCATGCGCCGCGGCTGGCCGGTGCGCCGGATGTCGCGGCATCGGGAAGCGGTCCGTAGGTCGCCGCGGCGCGGGCGCTGTGCCGGTCCGGCGCCTGGCAAGGCGGCGGTCTCGGCGGCTGCGCGCGCTGTGCCGGCGCTGCCGCCGGCACGCGGTCACGCCTGCGTGACCCGGCGGCGGGCCGGGATACCGTATCGCTTGGCGTCGCCCATGCGGCGCCGGTCGGGGCGACCGCTTCCCAGATTGCGACATGCGCTGGGTCCCGCGCGCGGCAGAGGGCCGCGCGACGAGTGCGCCGAGCGTTTCCGGTCCGGCCCCTTGTTTCAGAGAGGGATGGGGCGCCCGTCCATCGCAGCCGTCAGCCTTTCACCGCGCCCGTGGTCAGGGCGCTGCCGATGCCGCGCGCGGCGACCAGCCCGAGCACCATCGGCGGCGCCATGCTCAGCACCATCGCTGCCGCGGTATCGCCCCAGCGCACGCCGAAACTGGTGGTGAAAAAGGTGGCGGCGACGGTGACCGGCACGGCGTTGCGGGTGGAGAGGATCAGGCCGAACAGGAACTCGTTCCATGCCGTGATGAAGCCGAGAATGCCGGCCGAGATCAGCATCGGCCGCGCCAGCGGCAGCACGATCCGCGCCAGGATCACCCGCGTGCGCGCGCCATCGACGCGCGCAGCGTCCTCGATCTCCAGCGGCAGCTCGGCGATGGCATTGACCGCGATCAGGAGCGACAGCGGCAGGTTGATGATGCAGGCGATTAGGGCGAGGCCGAGCCGCGTGTCCAGCAGGCCCAGCACCTGGTACATCAGGTAGAACGGGATCGCGAACACCACCAGCGGCACGGCGCGCAGGTTGACCATCAGCGGCAGCACGAGACGTGCCCCGGCGCCGGAGCGCACCATGCCGTAGGCGGCCGGGACCGCGAGTGCGAGGGCGAGCAGCGTGCCGCCGCCCGCGATCACCGTGCTGTTGGCGAGGTAGCGTGGGAAATCGAGCGTCGGGTCGTCCAGCACCGCGCGGTAATGCGCGAGCGTCGGGGCAAAGAGCCAGACCGGCGGGCTGGCATTGATGTCCGCGTCGGTCTTGAGCGAGGTCAGGACGGTGACGATCACCGGCAGGTTCAGCAGCAGCACGGTCAGGAGAAACAGCAGCCAGCGCAGTGTGCGGCCGATCACGCGACGGCTCCGCGCAGCGAGCGGTGCATCAGCAGCGACAGTGCCGCGAGCGACAGCAGCAGCAGGATCATCGAGGCGGCGACGGCAAGCCCGAGCTGCTGCTGCTGGAAGAACGCCTTGTAGATGTAGATGCTGATTCCGGTCGTTTCATTTCCCGGCCCGCCGCCGGTCAGGACGTAGATGTGATCGAAGACGCGGAAGCTGTCGATGAAGCGCACCAGCCCGGCGATGCCGAGCACCGGCAGCAGCAGCGGCAGCACGACGCGGCGGAATTCCTGCCAGGCGGAGGCGCCGTCGACCCGCGCCGCGTCGCGCAACTCGCCGGGAATCGCCTGCAGCGCCGCCAGCACCAGCAGCAGCGTGAAGGGCGTGTTCTGCACCGCGTCGATCGCCGCCACCGTCACGAACACCCAGCCGGTGCTCAGCAGGTCGGGCGAGAGACTGAGCATTCCGAGATAGGCCGGAATGATTCCGACGAAATCGTTCAGCATCAGCCGGTACATCAGCCCGTTCAGCGCCGGCGCGATCATCAGCGGCAGCAGGATGAAGGCGAGCAGGAAGCGATGGCGCGACAGGATCGGTGCGAGTGCGACGGCGAGCGCCAGCCCGGCCGCGACCTGCACCACGGTCTCGACCGCCGCGTAGCGGAACGAGAAGCCCATCGCGTGCCAGAACGCGGCATCCCGCAAGACCGCGGCGTAGTGGCCGAACCCGGACAGGCGCGGCTGGCGCAGCGTCGTGAATCCGACCTGCGAGACGCTGTAGACGACATCGGTCAGGAACGGAAAGCCGAGCCACAGCACGAGGAAGGCTGCCAATGGCGCGATCAGCAGCCAGCCCTCGCGGCGGCGGATTACCCGCGGCGCAGGCACCGGGCGCGCTGGCGGTGCGCGGGAGCATGCCCGCCGCGACGGATCAAGGCCGGCGTCGCACGGCGCCGC
>Ga0335074_10004545_pt1 | contig 19126 bp, 15 predicted proteins | sample Lox_Sample_23_FD_206715 | JGI IMG/M metagenome (GOLD analysis project Ga0335074, IMG submission 206715) | Soil microbial communities from Loxahatchee National Wildlife Refuge, Florida, United States - Lox_Sample_2.3 | ecosystem: Environmental > Terrestrial > Soil > Wetlands | place: USA... | reverse complement strand
AGGTTGCGGCTGGCGAGGAAACAGGCACAGAAGGCGATGATGAAGCCGCTCAACGTGCCGACATAAGCAATCAGCATCGTCTCACCGAGCAAGCGCAGCCAGCGATGCAGGCCCCAGAACCAGTCCGACGGATTGGTCCACACACGTCCGCCGGAATCCAGCGTCAGCAAACGGTCGAAATAGGAGGTGAAATTGCCAAGCTTGTTCCAGAACATCGCCGGATCGACTTCCGCGCCGATCGCAGCCACCGTCAGCACGGCCAGGAAGACCGCAAACCCGAGCAATGTGTACCGCCGCCTCGCCACCACCGCCCGATCATAGGCGGCGGCGAGCGCTGCGCGCTGGGGTTCCGGCAGAGTGGCGATGATATGCGGCAAGGCGGCAGATCAGGTCGCCTTGCGTCGCAGACGGTCGACGAACGCGACCATCTTGATCGTGTCGTCATAGGCGGCATTGTCGATCGGCTGCCAAGGCAGGTTCTTGTTGTCGGACAGCCGATCGAACGCCGCCTTGTCGGCGCTAGCCGCGTTCAGGAAGGCCGCGCGGATCGCCGCCTTCAGATCCGGCGGCAGGCTGGTCAACATGGCCGTCGGCGAGTTGATGATCATCGAGGACTTCAGGACGATGCGGAAATCTTCCTTCTTCATCGGGCTGCCGTCGGCGTTCTTCAGCATTCCCTTGTGCAGCATGCGCGTCAGGTTGGAGTCATCGTCGGCATTCCACCAGTTGGCGCAGACATCCACCGTCTTGTCGGCGACCGCGATCACTGCATTCTCGTGGCTGCCGGTCACCAGGATCTTGCTGAAATACGCCTGTGCGTTGTCGATGCCCAGTTTGTCCAGCGTATAAAGCGGCATATTGTAACCGGAGGTCGAATTCGGATCGACCAGGCCCAGATTTTTTCCTTTCAGGTCCTTGATGTCGTGATACGGGCTATCCGCCCGCACATAGAACACCGAATAATATCCCTTGGTCCCATCACTGTTCACATCGATCACAAACGCATCGGTCTGCACGCCTGTCATTCGCGCGCGGGAGAAGGAAGCCGGACCGTAATAGCCGATATGAATGTTGCCGGCGCGCTGTCCCTCGATGACCGCCGCATAGTCGTTGGCCACGCGCAGCGTCACCTTGGTACCCAGGGTGCGGGTCAGGTACTCGGCGAACGGCGTGAAGCGGTTCACGACGCCGGACGCGTTCTCGGCAGGCACGACCGCGTAGACAAGTTCAGGATAGGTGCCCTTCCAGGACTGCGCCAACGCAACAGGCGCAACGGCGGCGCCAACAAGCCCCGCAAGTAAGGTACGGCGGTGGATCATAGTGCTTTCCCCCTGATTGCATCCCTCGAGATCCGCCCCGAAGGCTGCGGTCACCAAACGGTCAGGCCGGTGCCGGCACCGTGTCGGCGGCCGGGATGGCCGCGGACTCGGTATTGACGACCTCGTTCGCCTCGAGGCCGTACAGCTCGCGCGCGGCATCGTCGGTCAGCGCCGCCGGAACGGCATCGAACACCACGCGGCCCGCGGCCATACCGATCAACCGGTCGCAATAGGTGCGTGCCAGATCGAGCGAATGCAGGTTGCAAAGCACGGTCTGGCCGAAATGCCGGTTGATCCGCTGCAACGCGTCCATAACGATGCGCGAATTGCGGGGATCGAGCGAAGCGACGGGTTCATCCGCCAGCACGATCTCCGGCTCCTGCAGCAGGGCGCGGCAGATCGCGACGCGCTGCTGCTGCCCGCCGGAGAGGTTATCGGCCCGCCGCGGCGCGAAGGCGGCCATGTCGAACTGATCCAGTACCGCCAGCGCCATGGCGCGATCCTGCACCGGCCATGCCTTGATCGCGGCGCGCCAGAACGGGACATAGGCCAGCCGCCCAAGCAGGACATTATTCAGGACATCCAGCCGGCCGACCAGGTTGAACTGCTGGAAGATCATGGCACAGCGCCGGCGCCAGTCACGCAGCGCGTGCCCCTGCAGGCGTGTGACGTCCGTCTCCCGCCAGACGATGCGACCGCCGGTCGGATCCGCCAGCCGGTTCAGCATCCGCAACAGCGTGGACTTCCCAGCGCCGGAGCGGCCGATCACGCCTACGAACTGGCCTGCGGGCACCGCCAAACTGACATCCTGCACGGCGCGCACGTCACCGTACGCCTTGGTGAGGCCCTCCACGACCAGCATGGCCGCCCTTTTTGTCGATTGCCAACGGCCGGCATATGGCAGAGCCGGCGGTGCTTGTCCGTTAAGGTTCGGTGAAGACCGCTAGGCAATCACTCCTATCTCTGGAATCGACGACCTGGCCCGGGCAGAGCAATCTTCCAGTTCCGCCGTCAGGCTGGGAGGAACCGAATAGCGGCAACAGCGTCCGAATCTGGGATTCAAATGCCGGCAAATCATGCTGAACAGTCACCCCCGTCCTGACCAGGTCGATATTGAAATATCCACGGGTCAACGCGTTGTTCATTTCGTCCGGTGGTCCATTTGGTGCACCGTATAGCCGACACGTCAGGCATCCGGAACGGCGCCGCGTTCAGGCCGCGCCGCCCTCGCCAGTTGCAGTCCGGACCCTACTCCGCCGCCACCTTCCGCCCATCCGGCACCAGGTGCGCGACGCGCGGCGCGACTTCCTCCTTGAACAGTTTCAGCGACCGGTACCAGGCCTGCGGATTCTCCAGGTAATCGAAACCGAACACCAGCAAGCCACCGAAGCCGCCGGCCTCGTGGTAGATGCGCTCCAGCTTCTCTGCGACCGTCGCCGGCGATCCCACCAGCCAGTTGTGCTGCGCGCAATAGGCAGGCGTCACGTCGGAATCCGCCACTTCGGGATCGTGCTTGAGGAATTCGAGGAACCCGAAATTCCCCAGTAACGGTAGGAAATATTCGCGCATCATCCGGCCCATCATGCCGTCGACGCACAGCTTCCAGGCCTCGGCATCGGTGTCGGCGACGAACACCTCGCGCACCAGCCGCCAGTCGGCACGGCTAGGCGTGCGGCCAGTGCGGGCGGCGCCGATCTCCACCGCTTCCCAGTGACTGGCGACGTAGGCGGGATTCAAATTCAGCGACATCGGCAGGAAGCCATGCTCGCCCGCCATCTTCAGCGTGTCCGACTGCTTGGAAAAACCGGCCACGCCGATCGGCGGATACGGCTTCTGCAGCGGATAGATGTGCGGACGCAAGAAGCCGAACATCGGTTCCGGCTTCTGCACGGTCCAGAATTTTCCCTGATGCGTGAAGCTGGGTTCGTTGCTCCACAGGTGCAAGATGATGTCCAGCGCCTCACGCGTCATCTCGCGGTTCACGCCGGCATTGCCATCGACGTTGAACATCGCCCAGTCGGTCGGCAGGCCCGAGGCGGCAACCCCGAAATTCAGCCGGCCTCCCGACAGATGGTCCAGCATTGCCACGCGGTTGGCGAGTTCCGCGGGGTGGTGATAGGGCAGCAGGAACCCGCCGGGACCAATGCGCAGGCGCTTCGTCTGCAGCAGCGCCTGGGCGATCAGCAGGTCGGGCGACGGATGCGGCTCCCAGGGCGCGGTGTAGTGCTCGCCGATCCAGGCCTCGTCGTAGCCGAGTTCGTCCAACCAACGCAGTGTCTGCAAGTCCCAGTCGTGGCCTTCCTTCAGGCCTCTCTCGGGTGGATGGGAGGGCATCGCGAAATAGCCGAGCAACATGGCCGTTTCCTCCTGCTGTTGTTGGCCCGGGTTGGGATCACCGGCAGGCTACACCCGGGGGTGTGTGGTTTGGCAATGGGCGGGCGCCGCAGCTTGCTGCCGCCGCATGTCAGGACGATGATGCGTCATGCCGAACGACATTGCCGCTCGCATTGACGCCTGGTCCGCACGCTGTGCCGATCCGAAGCACGACGCACTGCAAGGCATGGCCGAAGCCGGGCTGCTGGCGGCGGCGGATAGCTACCGGGCGATCGCATACGTGAAGGCTGCATTGGTGGAGCGCACCGGATTGCCAGGCGTGGCCGGCGTTTGGGGCGGGCGGCAGATGGTCGCGCGCTGGTTCATCGCCGGCTTTGGCAATGCCCAACAGCGGGGGGCGTGGCTGAACCGCGCAGCGGCGGTCGCGATTTCTGAACCGCGCATCGGTGCGCACCCCAAGCTTCTGACCACGCGTGCCGAATCGGAAGGAGACGGGTTCCGAATCTCGGGCGAGAAAGCCTGGGTCAGCAACGGCCCACTGGCAGATGTTTTCGTTGTGCTGGCGATCACAGCCGAGGAGCAAGGGCGCAAGCGTTACAGCGCGCTGCTTGTTCCGCGCGATGCACCCGGAGTGACGCTGAAGGCTATGCCGGCGTTCGCTGCGCTGCCGCCGTCGCGGCACTGCGGGCTGGTCCTGGACAACGTATGGGTGCCGCGAACGGCATTGCTCGGGCCGGAGAACGCCGCCTACGAAACAATGGCGCTGCCCTTTCGCGACATTGAAGACGCCGTCGGGACGTGTACCTTGCTTGGCGGGTTCCGCTTTTTGCTGGCGCGGCTTGCACGGCATGAACCGGCAGACGATTTTGCGAGATCGCTTGGCGCGGTCGCCGCGTTGGTGGCGGTGTTTGCCCAAGCCGCCAAAGCGGTCGTGGCCGCTTTGGATCCTGGTGCATTGGCAAACAAGGCAGCCACGCTGTCGGGACTGCATGTCCTTGCAGCGGAGATCATCGCGCGCATCCGCGCGCTGCGGCCGGACAACGATACGGACACGTCGATCGACGAGCTGCTGCGCGATATCGACGTGCTTCTGTCGGTTGCCAAAGGGCCGCGTCAAGCGCGCCTGGCACGCCTCGGGCGGGAGTTCCGTGATGCGTCGGTGAAGCGCGATGGCGGGTCCCAGTCGCAAGAGTGATCAGCGCGATGAGGCGAAGACAGGATGCCGGGCGCGCGAGTAGCGCACGCGGAAGACGTCACTAAACACCCAAATGACTTTTCATCACCGCAGGGTCAGCGTGTAGTTGGTCCGGTGTGCCAGTCCACACCACGTGGCCATTGTTCAGCACATACACCCGATCGGCAAAGCTCAGTGCCGCCGCCACGTTCTGCTCCACCACGACGATCGTCCGTCCTTGCTGCGCCAGCTCCCGGCTGACCCGCACCAAGTCGCGCACGATCAACGGCGCCAGACCTTCGAACGGCTCATCCAGCAAAATCACCCGCGCGTCCCGGATCAGCGCCCGCGCGATCGCCAGCATCTGCTGCTCGCCACCCGACAGGGTGCGCCCACCAGAGCGCCGCCGCTCGGCCAACCGCGGAAACGATGCATAGATTCGGTCCAAACCCCACGCACTCGGCGCGGTCAGGGCCGCCAGGCGCAGGTTTTCTTCCACCGTCAGGCTGCCGAAGATCGCACGTTCTTCCGGCACAAGCTGCATGCCCATGCGGGCAATCTCATACGGCGGCCGCCCGTGGATCGGCTTGCCATCCAGCCGGATGCTGCCGCTGCCCGGTGCCAGCACACCCATGATGGTACGCAAGGTTGTGGTCTTGCCGGCACCATTGCGGCCGAGAAGCGCCACAACCTCATGCTCCTCCACGCGCAGTGACACATCGAAGAGAATGTGGCTGTCGCCGTAGAAGCTGTTGACGGATTCGACTTCAAGCAGGCTCATGGACGTCGTGCATGCCCCCCAGATAGGCGTCCTGCACCGCCTGGTTGCGTTGGATATCGTCAGGATCGCCTTCCGCCAGCAGTCGGCCCTCGTACAGCACGGTTATCTTCTCTGCCAGTTCGAAGATTGCGTCCATGTCATGCTCCACAACCAGCAATGTACGGTCGCGGCCGATCTCGCGAATCAACGCGCGGGTGCTGATACGTTCGGCGGGGCTCATGCCGGCCAGCGGCTCGTCCAGCAACAACACGTTGGGGCCGGTGGCCAGCGCCATGCCGATCTCCAGCCGGCGTTTTTCCCCGTACGCCAGCACATGCGCGGGAAGCGATGCACGTTCGGTCAGGCCAACCGTGGCGAGTGCGGTCTCGACCTGACGTTCGACGTCCGGGATGCTGTCGGCGCGCCGCAGGACGTCCAGGCGGAACGATCCGCGCCGGCGCGCCAGGGCAGCGATCCGCATGTTCTCGCGCGCCGACAGGTCCAGGAACAGGGTGTTGAGCTGATTGCTTTTGGCGATGCCACGCTGCGCGGTGCGGGTCGCGCCCAGGCCCGTGATCTGTCGGCCAAACAAGCGCACGTGGCCCTCGGTGGGGTGTATTTCGTCCAGCAACATCTTGAACAATGTGCTCTTGCCCGCGCCGTTGGGTCCGATCACCGCATGGACGGACCCGGTGCGTACGGTGAAAGACACATGGTCCACCGCGCGCAGTCCCCCGTAGTGCTTGGAAAGCTGTGTGATCTCCAAGGCAGGAGCTTCAAGTGTCGCGCGGACCAGTGGCGCGGTCATCACCATCATCGGTGCACTCTGTACGACGGGGGCAGCGGAATCATCCGCAGGCGCAGGCTCTGTCATGCGGCGGCGTTGCCACCAATGGCGGATCTCGCCACAGATGCCGCGGCGCAGCGCGATCACCAGCAGTACGAAGACCAGGCCGAGGATCAGGTTCCACAGCGCGCCAACGCCCGGGATGGACTGCAAATTGTCACGCAGCCACAGCCAGACGCCGGCGCCAACCAGCGGGCCAATCAGAGTGCCGACGCCGCCAATAATGGTCTGCACGACAAGCTGGCCTGAGGTGTCGAGGTCGAACGCATCCGGCGGCATGTAACTTTGCAGCACGCCGAGCAAGCCGCCCGCGAGGCCGGCATACAGCGCCGCTATGACGAACACCGCGAGTTTGTAGCGTGGCACATCGTGGCCGAGCATGGCCGCGCGTGGCGTGTTCTCCTTGATGGCGCGCAGTACCGCACCGAACGGCGAATTGGTGACGCGACGGGCGATGAAGAAGCCGATCAGAAAGACCACGGCCAACATGCCGTACATTGGCAGGCCTGGTTCCAGGCGCATGGCGAAATCGCCCCAGCCGAGCCAGGGCACCGGCACGCCAGGCAGGCCGTTCTCGCCGCCCGTGTAGTTGGAAAGCGGGTTGTTCTCCAGGAAGAATGCCATCTGGCCGAAAGCCAGGGTGATCATCGCGAAGTAGATGCCTATGCGCCGCACGGCGAGCCAACCAACAACAACGCCGAACAGACCTGCCGCGATCATGCCGATGGCGAGTGCGACCCAGACACTGCCGATCACGTTGTTCAGCAGCACATAGGCGGTGACGAATCCGCCGGTACCGAAAAACGCGGCCTGCCCAAAGGAAAGCAGCCCGGTCCAGCCGAACAGCAGGTCGAAGCCGAGGCCGAGCAAGCCCCAGTCGAGGATGCGTTCCATCATGTCGAAGGTGCCGCCGATGTGCGGCAGTATGAACGGCAGGACCACCAGGACGACGGCGAGAGAGAGCTCGGGCGTCATGAAACCCCTCCCGCGTAGCAGGATGGGTTGTCTGGGACCTGTCATACCCGCCCCTCGGTGCCGAACAGACCTTGAGGACGCACGACCAGCAACAGCGCCATGACCGCGTAGAGCATCACCTCGGCATAGGCGGAATTGAACGCGCTGGTGACACTGACGATCTCGCCTGCGATCAGCCCGCCCACCACAGCGCCGGGAAACGAACCGAGCCCGCCGATCACGATGACCACGAATGATTCGACCAGGAACGAATCCCCCATGTCCGGCACCACTGCGATGATCGGCGCGTAGATCATCCCGGCGAAGCCCGCGGCCACGACGCCGATTCCGAATACCAGCAGGAATGTCCGCCGCACATTGATGCCGAGGACGCCGACCATGCGCTGGTCCTCGATGCCTGCACGCACGACCAGGCCGATCGAGGTGCGGTACAGCACCAACCACAACACCGCCAGCGTCACGGCGATGATCCCGATCACCTCTAGCCGGTACGTAGGATATATCAGGAACCCAAGCTGCGTGACGCCCTCACCCCAGCTCGGCACCGGCACGCGCTGGCTGTTGCCGCCGAACAAAGCGCGCACCGCTTCAACCAGCACAATCCCGACGCCGAAGGTGACCAGGATCTGGTCCTCCGGTGGACGCTGGTAGAACAAGCGCACCACGGCGCGCTCCACCAGGACGCCGACCACCAGCATGAACAGGCAACCCACCAATACCGATAAGATGAAGGAGCCTGTAGCCTGCATCGCCAGGAAAATCGCGTAGGCGCCCAGCATGAACAAGGCCCCGTGGGCGAAATTCAGCACGCCAAGCGTGCCCAGGATGATGGTGAGGCCGCTGCTAACCAGGGCCAGCAATGAACCCAAAGCAAGACCGTTGAAGGCCTGGGACAGAAGCAGCGGGATGCTCGGCATGGTCCGACCGGACAGATCAGCTGCAGGGGCTTATGCGGCAACCGCTATGGCGAATGCCACCCGCCCAGGTGGTTCGAGTCATGGGTCCGACCTCCCTGTATCGTGCCACTTTTGCACGGCCTTCACGAGGGGCATGGACGACGCCCCGGCCGGCACTTAGCGGCCAATGTTGTCATGGGCAACAGCGAAACGGAATAGTACTCGCCAACCCTGCCCACGATACCGGGCGAACCGGGTCGTGGGCCAGGCCAGGACCCGAGAATGTCCGTCTTGCGGGCCAGCTTTTGTGCGCGTAAGAAATGGCCGCCAGACAAGGTGTCAGCCATTCGTCAAAGTCTAATCCATCAGGCGGACGACGGCTGTTCGAATCAAAGGGGGTCCAGGAAAATGGGGAAATCGCATTCCTCGCTTGTTGCGTCGCGTCGTCGCCTGCTGCAGGCAGGGGCCGGTTTGGTCGGGGGTGGCCTGATGCCGGCGGCCCTGGTGCAGTCGGCCTTCGCCGCCAATGAGGCACCCGTTGGCACATGGCCAGCAGGTGTCTCCGGCTCCAGCGTATTCGCGGGGGTGACCCTGCCGCGCACCGGCACCTATGCGGTCCCCGGCGAGGATGAGCTAAAGGGCGTCGAATTGGCGATCGAGCATATCAACGGCGGCCACCCGCTGATGCGCCAGATCGCCACCAAGCTGACCAAGGGGTTGCTGGGCAAGCAGGTGACGCATGCCGTGGCCGACTCGCAGGCCAAGCCGAACGTCGCGGTGGAGAACGGCACGCGCTTCATCAACGATAACAAGGCGATCATGTTCTGCGGCTGCGTGTCTTCGGCCGAGGCGGTCGCGCTGAACAAGCTGGCCCAGCGCGAACATGTCATCTACCTGCCCTTGGTCAGCGGCTCCAACGACACCACCGGCAAGGACTGCGTTCGCTACTCGTTCCGCCAGTGCTTCTATGCCCAGACCGCCGCCGCGGCGCTGACTCCGGTCATTATCAAGCAGCTTGGCAAGAACAAGAAGATCGCGTTCCTGACGCCGGACTATACCTACGGCCACACGGTGCGGCAGTCGTTCCAGGAAGCTACCGCAAAGGATGGCGGCTGGACCGTCGCCACCAACCAGATCGCGCCGCTCGGTTCGCCCGACTACAGTTCCTACTTGCTCAATATCGCCAATAGCGGCGCCGATGTCTTTATCAACATCAACTTCGGCAATGATGCGGTGCTGTCGCTGAAGCAAGCCAAGCAATTCGGCGTTCTGGACAAGATGACGCTGGTCATGGCGTACAATACGCCGTTTTTGGCCCGCGACGTCGGTCCCGATCTGATGCAAGGTGTCTACGCGGCCACCGACTTCTGGTGGACACTGGAAGACAAGTTCCCGCTGGCAAAGGAATTCGTCCCGACTGGAGCGCCAACACCGGCTATATGTCTCTGGCATTGTGGGCCGATGCGGTGACACGCGCGGGTTCGTTTTATCCGCCGTCCGTGATCAAGGCGTATGAAGCCGGCAAGCCGACGCAGTCCACGGTGGGTGAGGTCCGGTTCCGCCCGGAAGACCATCAATTGATCCGGCCGGTGATCATCGTCCGCGGCAAGAAGAAGGCGGATATGAAGAACGCCGACGACTACTACGACATCGTGGAGATCGTGCCCGGCGGCCCCTTGATGCAAAAGCCCGACGCCTTTGGCTGCCAGCTGGGTAGCTATACGTGAGGAAACTTGCCAACGCCGGGCCCGATCAGGACATCCAACAGAGCGTGAGATCGAGCTTTTCCGCGATCAGGTAGACGATTGCCTCGAGGTTTCAGATGGAACGGTATCCACGTGCCTTTGCTTTGGCAGCTTGAACCAGGCTGTTGATGCCCTCAACCAGACCGTTGGCGATGCGGCTACCAAACCAAGGCAGAACCCCGTCCCAGTGGCGTTTGATGACGCGAGTGCCTCGATCAGCGGTGGGAGGCGGCTACGTGTCGCTAGAAGTACCATGCCCCGAGGAATGCGCCGCCTGCTTCGGTAGAAGGCTGGTCGTATGGTTCCTGGAAGGCCAGACGGATTGGATAGGCGTGTGCGGTCTTGAGATGCCGCACTGGCAGCCTGTGCAGCGCGGCACGCGGGCGTTCGGACAGGTTGGCTGGGTTGCGCAGGCAGACGTAGCGGGAAACGCCGAACAGCGGCTGCCCCTTGTGCTCGGTCCGCCGCACCTGATCCGCCGCGTCGTTGATGATCTTGCCGGCGTGGGACCTGCGGAAGGTGATCGCGGCCCTGGGCAGGGTGTCGGTAACCCCTCTGATGAAGACGGGACTCATGTCGACGCACACCACGGTCACAGCCTCGGGTGAGCCGCGATGGGCCGAGAGATCAGTGACAAGAGGCCGCGACAAATTCCGCGTCCTTGTCCTCGGTGGCGAACGCCACGTGCGCCCGATCGGACTTCGTCGAAATCATCGGCTCAACTCGGCCGGAAGAGGTGGCTGGTATCAATCGCAATCGACGGCTGATTTCATCGGAATCCGTACTGGGGAACGTCCAGCGTGCACTGGTTGGCAGGGTCGATCCCGGCGCGCAGGCAGTGCCGGCCGCCCAAGAGGCCGCGACGCCGCTACCCTTTTCTAAGGAAACCGTACGCCAATAGCCGAAGTGAACCGAAATCATCGGGCGCCGGGCAGCCGGGGGACACTTCAAGGGAGATATGCCAATTCAAGAACCGGTCCGGCAGATCCGTCGCTTCGTTGGTCACTTGATGTTGCCTGTCACACGCACGCTGCCTGGGGCACGTCAACCCAACCCCGCCGAATCGAATACAATCTGGTCGTGCTCCCAGAGGCTCTCGACAAGCCTGCGGGCCGTTTCTTCATTTATAGCTCCGGGAGTGCTCCGCAGAATCTCGTCCATCGACCTTTTGCCATCGATTCCTGCAAGAACCCGCTCTTGCGCAGAAGCGATGGGTAGTGCGAGGTCCGGGTAGCTGTGCGCCGGATTGATCAGGACGGCTGCGGAGCCAGGTGGCAATCGGTCTCGAATGCAGAGCGTCCAGGGCAGTCGCAGAGGAACATAGCTTCGCCAGGCATCACCATCGAACGTAATCGACTGACTTTTGCCTCGGTGATCGCTACGATAAGCGATGAAAATGTGCCGCGTCATCGTCCCGCGTAAAAGCTCGACTGCGGCGTGTTGCTCTGGCGGCGGCAGCGACGCGAGGCGCGCCGTATGTGGCATCCTCGCGATCATCCCACATCGCGGAAGATAGGGGGCTTGCTCGTGCCAGCGTCCAAACGACATGCCGCATCGCTGTAGCCAGCCGTGGATCTGCGGTACAGTGTAGGCGTGATCCCGCGGGTGCAGCAAAGCATCAGCAAGTTCGTCGGGGTGCGTGAAATCCTTCGCGCGCCTTGACACACCGGCGATTGGGTGGTCGGAAGACAGTCCACGGATCACAGCGCCGAGGGCCTGTAGCTCCGCCTTAGAGGTGCCGATCCCTAGCAACCGGCAGTATTCCTGCATCATGTAGATGCCAAAGCGTCCGTACGTTCCATAAACCATCAGATGCATCGCCCCATTGGGGGCAAGTACACCGCGGAGTGCCCGGAGGCCGGTATCCGGGTCCTGCAAATGGTGAAGCACGCCAGTGCAGACAATCTGATCGAACGTCCGCCCGAGCTCCGCGATTTGCTCAATTGAAAGCCGATGAAGATCGAGGTTGCGCAGCCCATATTTGCGCTGCAGATCACGGGTGTGACGCATGCTGGTCTCGCTGATGTCGATCCCCGCTACATGAGCATCTGGCTCGCGCAGGGCATATTTCGCGGCCTGCGATGTCCCGCAGCCAGCGATCAGGATGCTTCGATCTGCCCGGAGTTTTTCCATCGGCCACAATAATAACGACTGTGCCCGACGCCGATCCGGGTTCCGGTACAGATCGCGGTACTTGTCCAGGCTTGCGACGGGCGCCGGATAGGGGTGGTTGTCGTAAAAGGCGCGCACATCACCTATCGTATCCATGGGCGTCAGTGTCCTCATGTCCTCCGGAGGCATATGTTCCTCGGTCGCGGATGCGGCGGATGCGGTGGCCGCCCGGGCACCCGAAGGGCCACCGCCATCCCATTTGGCCAGGCCAGGTCTAGTGCGTGCCTGCTTGCATCTTTCTGAGTACCTCGTCGAGGTTGAAGCTGGCCGCTTTCTGACGCTGCGGATAGTCCCTGAACGTGGCTAGGTATTCCGCGACGAGAGCCTGTGCCGGTACCATCAGGAAGACGTGGTCGACGAGCCAATCGTAGTAAGTAACCGAAGTGATATCTGCCCGCTCGAAGGGATCCGTGCGGAGATTGAATAGCTTTGGGACACGTAGTGTGACGAACGGCTCAGACCAGACTCGCAGCGTGCCAGGCTCCCGCTGCTCAGCGAACACAATCTTCCAATTGTCATAGCGCATTGCCACGACTTGCTGATCGTCATTGCAGTATAAGAACCACTCTCGAGGGCTCTTCGCCACCTCACTCGTCAGGTACGGCACTAGATTATGGCCGTCGAGATAGACTTTGTAGGTCATATCCCCGGCCTTGTGGCCCTTAAGTAGCTTGTCCTTAACGTGCGGATCGCCGGCCATCGCGAGAAAAGTCGGCAGCCAATCGTGATGCGCGACGATCTCGTTCGATACCGTACCCGACTTGATCTTGTTAGGCCAACGCACGAGGCATGGCACTCGAAATCCACCTTCCCAATTGGTGTTTTTCTCGTTTCGGAACGGGGTCATCGCGCCATCAGGCCACGAAAACATATTTGGCCCGTTGTCGGTGCTGTACATGACAAAGGTGTTGTCTGCGATGCCGGAATCGTCGAGCGCCTTGAGTACGGCGCCGACGTTCCCGTCATGATCGATCATCGTGTCGTGATATTCGCTCTGCCAGCGGCCAGATTGGCCCCTACTCTCGGGTTTTGTATGCGTGCGGAGGTGCATGTGCGTAAAGTTGACCCACATGAAGAACGGGGTTCCGGCTCGCGCCTGCCGCCTGATGTAGTCTGCGCTGCGCGCGGCAATGTCGTCGTCGATCGTCTCCATCCGCTTCTTCGTCAGCGGGCCGGTGTCATGGATTTTCTGCTTCCCGATCCTGCCGAACCGCGGATCGACCGTAGGGTCGTCATTGTCAGTGGCCTTGCAGTCCAGCACACCGCGGGGGCCGAATTTTTCGTGGAATTGCGGAAAATCCGGCGCCCTCGGATAGTCGGGTAGCTCCGGCTCTTCTTCTGCGTTCAGGTGGTATAAATTGCCATAGAACTCATCAAAGCCATGTACCGTTGGCAGGTACTCGTTCCGGTCGCCGAGATGGTTCTTGCCGAACTGAGCGGTTGCGTAACCCAAGGGCTTGAGCAGTTCCGCGATGGTCGGGTCTTCCTTGCTCAAACCCAGAGGTGCCGCCGGGAGGCCGACTTTGGTCAACCCGGTACGCAATCCGTGTTGGCCGGTTATGAACGACGATCGCCCCGCCGTGCAGCTTTGCTCTCCATAGCAGTCGGTGAAGCGCATGCCTTCCTGGGCGATACGATCGATGTTGGGCGTGCGGTAGCCCATCAAGCCATTGCTGTAGCAACTCAGGTTGGTAATTCCGATATCATCGCCCCAAATCACGACGATGTTCGGCTTGTCTGATTTTGGCATGTCAGTCTCCTCTCAATGGTTCTGCGGTTCGTTTTCACCCGGCATCGGATGGCAGGGGCTGCTAGGCGAGCTGCAACAGCACGGCAAAGAAGGCGAACAGACCGATAAAGATGAGGAGGACAGCAACCGCCAGCACTGGGGTCCGAATCCCTCCTTCTTTTACTCCTGCAAGGGCGCAAAATGACCCGCTTGATAGGTAACGGATCCCCCACTGGTACTGCCAGATCGAAATGACGAGCGCCACAACACCTGACCCGATCAGTGCCAGTCCCAGGTACCTCGGTGCGTCCGGCAAATAAGCTGCCCGGGTCCCGGGTGCCTGGCTTAAGCGGTCAAGATATTGGACGATTGCGAAACCGAAACCGACCAGCGCAGTAGCAGTGCGCAACCACGCCATCATCGTGCGTTCCAGACTCAGGCGCGTGCGGAGCCAACCGAAATGGCTATCCGCTGTCACTCTGACCTCGAACCGGCCCGCGTCGGCTTCGGCGAGTGTCTCAGTCATGTTTGGTGCCCCTCCACACGCGCAATGCCTGTCCCTGAAGGATCATGTATGTGACAAAGGCGAGCAATACTACGACAATCAGCGGTTCGTTCGGATGGAACGTCCCCAGCACCAGGAATTGGTAAATTGTATCTATCGCCAGGCAGAGCGGAATGATCGTCGCGCCTGCATTAAGTCCTCCTCGTAGCCACCCGGGACGCTCCCGCGTACCGTGAAGGATGGTCCAAAAATAGGGAGGACGACCCGATCGCGCGTCATGCACGCCATCGTGGAGGGCGGCGATCGTCGCCTTCGATGGTTCCAAGATGAAACAAGAATTCATTGGGACACTGGGTCGGACGATTAGGTTACGGCAGATACGGGAGACGGTGTCGGCTGACGCGCCGCGCCACAGCAAGCCTGATATGGCCAGCACGACCGCGAGCGCGATGACCACTCTCGCAAGTACCCCCAATACGGCTAAGTCGGGGTCGGACGTCACGCTGAGCTCCCAGTCCTGCAAAGCTAGCTTCGGACCACGCAGCCGAAGCCGTCATGGCTCATGCCGGAGCCGATCGGCCGCGCGCGCCGAGCCAGGGCAGAGAATGAGGTGCATCTGGGCAGCGCTGCGGTCTATGCAGTTTCGGCATCTCGACCGGATGGTCGTTACCCCTGGATGCTGAGCGCCGGAACCAGGGACGCCCAATGGTGTACCAGGTGACTCAGCTTACCCGATAGTCGCCGCGACCTGCCGCGGACGCCGAAACCGATGCGCCGATCAGGCAGGACGCTCGCGAACAGAGTGGTCCGGGGACCGGCTGATGAAGAACAGCCGTACCACCTCGCGTTCCCCCAACACCTCCCCAAGAGAAGCAAACGCGGAATATGGGATAAGAATCAGGAACAGGATGAAACAGACGGAAAGGACTTGGAGGAACGTCGAACCGGCGACATGAGCCAGCGAATCAACCACCGGCCGGTGATGCAACAGACCCACAAACAGCTCCTCGAACGTTGTCAGGATGAGCAGGAGAATAAGGAATGCAAGCGAGCGGTAAAGTGTCGGCCAGATGAGCGGCTGCTCCGCAAGCCGTTTGCCGAGACGCATCGCTCGGCCGACAAGCATGAACTTGGCAAGAAGGAGTGATTTTACGGCAGCAATTCCCCAGGCTTCGTAGCCGATACCCGCCTGCTGTAATGTGGTGTACTTGAACAGGACCAACGCCCCGATGCAGACATAGAGATAGAGGGCAAGTGCGATCATTTCCTTGAATTCGCTGACCGCTTTTTGGACTGCCTTACGCGAAGTATGTTCCGCCATCTTACTTCCCCCGAAGTTTTCGCCCTGAGCCTCCGTCTCCCGCAGCTTGGGTTGGCTTCGCGACCGCTTCATAGATCACATTGCTGCCATTGAAGATGAAACAACTGCTGCTGTTGGCATACTGATGACAACCGCGCTGCGAGGCGCAGTGCTGTCTCTATCCTACCAACGGCCAGAGGTATCTCCTTTTAATCCCTTCGGAACAATCGGATAATAGGGCCGCCAAGGGCCGGGTCCAGTGTGTTGCACTGATTGACGGTGGGGCAGGTAGGTGTGGCGCGGCAACTTTCACACCTGCCGCCAAAGTACCGCTTATCACTGTCCATCCTAAAGGGCCCATAGTAAAGACCGTTCTCACGAGGGTGTGGGCTTGCGGCGACTGAAATTACCGCCGCAGTGGCTCGCCGCTCTTTGCAGCGCACTAATCATCCATGACTGGTGTTGCTATGCACAATCGGCAATTCGCGTGCACGTGGAACGCCCGTCGCGTCCGATGGCGGGAGTTCCAGCGAGTGTGCTGGGCGCCACGTCGTGCTCATTTGATGCTCCAGGCTCGAACAGCCATCGTCACCGGGATGCTTGAAGCGGGTCACGCCAGCATGAGCCGGCGTCGCCGCTCATCTCGCATGGAGGCATGATCGCTCCCATGTTTGAGACGGTCTCGTAGCAGATTACTGGGCAACGTGGCCGCCTGATGCGCAGGGTGGTACCACTCTTCGTCGGCAAGCTCGTGGCGGATTCCCACCAGGACAGCGGAGGTCAGTCATTGCGTCAAGCTATGTTGCTGAGCAGTACCAAGCAGCAGCCTGTGAAAAGTTGGCGACGATTCGTGTCGGCCGGCTCGACCGCGGGAGCCGCCACGGGGCATGGTTACGAAACCGCTTTTTCAGCGGCGGTGGATGGAGTTGCCATGTTGCCGCAAAAGGCCGCAGACGGACTAAGGCGTCAACAGCGCCGCGGATTTTGAATCGTAGTTTCGCAGGCTTCTTGAGTCCGACAGGATGCTAGACGTCCAAATTCGCTACCTTCAGCGCATTCCCGACGATGAATTCCCGCCGCGGCTCGACCACGTCTCCCATGAGGGTCGAGAACACCAGCGCCGCGTCCTCCACATCGCCCACCTTCACTTTGAGCAGCGTGCGCTTGTCCGGCTCCAGCGTGGTGCGCCCCAGCTCGTCGGCATTCATCTCGCCCAGGCCCTTGAAGCGTTGGATCGTCAGCCCGCGACGCCCGAACGCCATGATATGGTCGAAGGCACTGGCCGGCCCCGCCACCTCCATCTCCTGCCGATCAAGCTTCAGTTTCGCCGGTTCGCTGAATTTGCGGTCGAGCGCGTCGGCGCGGTCGGCCAGCCAGCGGGCCTCGGCACTGCGCAACGTGGCGCCATCGAGGAAATGGCGCTCCGCCACGCCGCGAACCGTGCGGGACAGCGTCAAACCCCCATCCACCGCTACGACCCAACCGCGCTCATGCGGCAACGAAATCGTGTTAAGGCGCGTCACCAGTTCCTGCACCGCCGCTGTCGCCCTTGCCGCATCCGGCGTTAAAGCCCCGGCGATTGCCGCTTGCTCCAGCAACGGCACCGGCGCGGCGGCGGATAGCCGCCGCAGCTGCATGCTCGCCTCGCGCAGCCAGACCACTTCTCGCCGTAACTCGGCGCCTTCCAACACCGTGCCGTCGGTATAGGTCAGTTGCGCGGAGGCCAGCGCCTTATCCAGCAGGAATTGCTCCAACGCTGCGTCGTTCTTAAGATACTGGTCATCATTGCCGCGCTTGGCGCGGTACAACGGTGGCTGCGCGATATACAAATGCCCCCGCTCGATGAGTTGCGGCATCTGGCGAAAGAAGAATGTCAGCAGCAGCGTGCGGATGTGCGACCCATCCACGTCGGCGTCGGTCATGATGACGATCTTGTGGTAGCGCAACTTGGCGATGTCGAAGCCGCCTTGCTCGGGCTCGCCGCGGCCAATGCCGGTGCCCAGGGCGGTGATCAGCGTGCCGATTTCCTGGCTCGACAACATGCGGTCGAAGCGGGCGCGCTCCACGTTCAGGATCTTGCCCTTCAGGGGTAGAATCGCCTGGAACTTGCGGTCGCGCCCCTGCTTGGCAGAGCCGCCGGCGCTGTCACCCTCCACGATGAACAATTCGCTCTTCGCGGGATCGCGTTCCTGGCAATCCGCCAGCTTGCCCGGCAGCGTGGAAATATCGAGCACGCCCTTGCGCCGCGTCAGTTCGCGCGCCTTGCGCGCTGCCTCGCGTGCCGCCGCCGCGTCCATCACTTTCCCGACGACAGCCTTGGCTTCCTTCGGATGCGTCTCGAACCAGTGTGACACCGCATCCGCCACCGCCGCCTGCACCGCCGGCTGCACTTCCGACGACACCAGCTTGTCCTTGGTCTGCGAGGAAAATTTGGGGTCTGGCACTTTCACCGACAGCACGGAGGTCATGCCTTCGCGCATATCCTCGCCGACGAGCTGCAATTGCTCCTTCTTGCCCATCGCTTCGGCGTATTTCGTCACCACGCGGGTCAGCGCCTGGCGGAAGCCGGCGAGATGGGTGCCGCCATCACGCTGCGGGATGTTGTTGGTAAAGCACAGCATCGTCTCGTGGTAGCTGTCGTTCCACGCCAACGCGAACTCCACGCGGATGCCCTGCGCATCGGCCGGCGCGCGCAAGGATATCGGTGGCGTGAACACGGCATTCTTGCCGCGGTCCAGCCATTCGATGAATGCGATCAGCCCGCCTTCATAGTGCATCGTCACGTCGTGCGGCGGCGTATGACGTTCATCGCACAGACGGATGGTCAGGCCGGAGTTCAGGAAAGCCAGCTCGCGCAGCCGGCGTTCCAGTTGCGCGAAGTCGAATTCAGTCCTGGTGAACGTGGCCGGGCTGGGCTTGAAGGTGACTTCAGTTCCGGTGGGATGGTCCGGCGCCGGCCCCACGATGACCAGCGGCGCTTCCGGCTCGCCGTTGCGGAAGCGGATGAAATGCTCCAGTCCGTGGCGCCAGATGCGCACCTCCATCCACTCCGACAGCGCATTTACCACCGCGGCGCCAACGCCGTGCAACCCGCCGGAGACCTTATAGTTGGTCTGGTTGAATTTGCCGCCCGCGTGCAACCGGGTCAGCACCACTTCCGCGGCGGAAACGCCTTCTTCCGGATGGATGTCGGTGGGGATGCCGCGCCCGTCGTCGCACACCGTCACGGAGCCGTCGCCGTTCAGGATCAGCTCGCAGCGTGTGGCGTAGCCGGCCTGGGCCTCGTCCACCGCGTTGTCGATGATCTCGAACGCCATGTGATGCAGGCCGGAGCCGTCATCCGTGTCGCCGATATACATGCCCGGACGGC
>Ga0335074_10004543_pt1 | contig 19129 bp, 18 predicted proteins | sample Lox_Sample_23_FD_206715 | JGI IMG/M metagenome (GOLD analysis project Ga0335074, IMG submission 206715) | Soil microbial communities from Loxahatchee National Wildlife Refuge, Florida, United States - Lox_Sample_2.3 | ecosystem: Environmental > Terrestrial > Soil > Wetlands | place: USA... | reverse complement strand
TGCTCCGGAACCGAGTGCCCCGGCAGCGGCGATCTCGGTCCCGGCGGCGTGGCGACCCTTGTCGGCCCCGGGATTGACGAGCTCGACCCGTTCGTCGGGCGGCTGCTGCCCCGCGCCGTGCTCGCCGTGGCGGTGCCGGCCTTGCTGCTGGCCTGGATCGCCGGCCTGGACCTGCTCTCGGCCGGCCTGGCCGGGCTGGCCCTGGCGCTCGGCCCGCTGCTGGCCGCGCTGATCGGGATGGACACCGCGGCCGCGGTACGCCGTCGCATGGCCAGCCTCGGGCGCCTGGGCGATCGCTTCGCCGGGCTGGTCGGCGGGCTCGCGGTGCTCCGCGCGTTCGGCCGGGCCCGTGAGCACGAGCGCAGCGTGGCCGCCTCGGGCGAGGAGGTGCGCGCCGCCACGCTGGCGACGCTGCGCTTGGCCCTGCTGACCGGGCTGGTCCTCGAGCTACTGGCCGCGGTGGGCACCGCGCTGGTCGCCGTTCCGCTGGGGCTGCGGCTCGATTCGGGCGGACCGATCCTCCCGCAGGCGCTCGCCGTGCTGATCCTGGTCCCCGCGGTGTTCCTCCCGCTGCGTCGGCTGTCGGCGGACTTCCACGCGGGCGCCTCGGGCAGAGAGGCGCTGGCCAGGCTGGCCCGTCTCGGACCCGCGGACGGCTGGGCCCCGGCTCCCCGTCGCATGACGGCAGGCCAGCCGCCCGGCTCCGGACCGGGCCCGCGGCCGCTCGGGGTGGTGCTCGAGCGGGTCTGTCTGGCGGTGGCCGGGCGGAACCAGCCCGTGCTGGACCGGATCGACCTGACGGTACGACCCGGGGAACGGCTGTGCCTCGCCGGGCCGAGCGGGGCCGGCAAATCGAGCCTGCTCCGGGTGGTGTCGGGCCTGGTCATGCCGACAGCCGGCCACGTCAGCCTGGACGGCAGGAACGCGGCCACCGGCGGGCCGCCTGGCCTGGCCTGGGTACCGCAGCACCCGACCGTGCTGGCCGGCACGGTCCTGGACAACGTGGCGCTCGGCCGGCCGGGCGTTGGCGAGGAGGCGGCCAGCGCCGCCCTGGACGCCGCCCAGCTCGGGCCGTGGCTGGCCCGCCTGCCACTGGGCTTGCGCACCAGGCTCAGCGGACTCGACGAGCCGCTCAGCCTGGGCGAGCGCCGCCGTCTCGCGGTGGCGAGGGCGCTGGCCGGACCGGAGGTGGGGCTGTGGCTGCTGGACGAGCCGACGGCCGGCCTCGACCCGGGCACGGCCGCGCGGCTGCTCGGCGAGCTCAGCGACGTCATCGGCGCGGCCACCGCGCTGATCGCCACGCACGACCCCGCGGCGCTGGCACTGGTGCAGCGGGTGGCCGAGCTTGATCACGGCCGCCTGGTCGCCGTCCGCGCCGGGCCCCGGGCGCTGGCGCGGGCCGCGGAGGGCGTGCGGTGAGCGCCGCCACCGGCCGGGACGCCCGCCAGCCGCTGCCGGCCGGCGCAGGCCGACTGCTGGCCCTGGGCGGCCGGGGGCGGCGCCGGCTGCTGCTCGCCGTCGTGCTCGGCGTCAGCGGCGAGCTTTGCGCGATCGGCCTCCTGGCCACCGGGGCATGGCTGCTCCTGTCGGCCGCCCTCCGGCCGCCGATCCTGACGCTGTCGGTGGCCATCGCAGCGGTGCAGGTGTTCGCGCTGGCCCGCGGCGCCGCACGCTACGGCGAAAGGCTGGCCAGCCACGACCTTGGGCTCGGGCTGCAGGCCAGGCTGCGGGCCTGGCTCTACCGACGGCTGGAACCGCTCGTGCCGGCCGGCCTGCCCGGCGGAGACCGCGGCGACCTGCTGGCCCGGCTGATCTCCGACACCGAGGAGGCACAGGACCTCGTGGTACGCGCCGCGGTCCCGGTCGCGGCCGCCGCTGTGGCCTGGCTCGCGGCGGTGGCGACCGCGGCCTTTCTGCTGCCGTTGGCCGGTGCGGTGCTCCTGGCGGCCGGCCTGCTCGGGGCAGCTGGCGTTGTGGTGACTGCCCTGCTGGCCGGGCGGGCCGCGGCCGCGCTGCCAGTCGCACGCGGAGAGGTCAGCACGTGGGCGCTGCAGGCGCTGACCAGCGCCGAGGAGCTGGTCGCGCTCGGCGCCGAGGAGTGGGCAGCCGCCCAGGCCGCTGAGCGCGAGCGGGTGCTTGGCGCCCGCACCCGGGCCGTCGCCGTCGCAACGGGACTTGGCCGGGCCGCGGCCGCGCTGGCCGCCGGTGTCGGCCTGGCCGGGGTCGTCTGGGCGGGCGGCATGGCGCTGCGGGCCGGGCGGATCGGGCCGATCACGCTCGGCGTACTGGCCTTCCTGGCCCTGGGCGTTGCCACCCTGCTGCAAGGGCTGCCGGACGCGCTGAGCCGCCTGCCGGTCAGCCGGGCATCGCTGCGGCGCCTCGCCGACATCGCACGGCTGCCGGACCCGGTGCCGGCAGCGCCGGCCGCTGACCCGACGGAGCGCATGCCGGGGCCGCCCCGGCCGGTCGGCGGCCCAGTCGGCAAGGCCCGGACCGGGCCCGGCTCGGTCACGATCGCGCTGCGGGGCGCTTCGGTGTGCTACCCCGCCGACAGCGTTCCTGCAGTCAGCAGCCTGGACCTCGAGCTCGCCCCGGGCAGGCCGGTGGCGCTGGCCGGCCCGAGCGGCTCGGGCAAGACTGCGGCCGTGCTTGCTCTGCTGCGCTTCATCGACGTGGCCGCCGGCGAGATGACCATCAATGGCGCCGACGCCAGGGCCATGCCTCCAGAGCGGCTGAGGGCGCTGCTGGCCTGGAGCCCCGAGCAGCCGGTATTGTTTCCCGCCGCGCTGCGGGCGAACTTGCGCCTGGGGGCGCCGCGCGCCACGGATTCGCAAATGGTCGACCTGCTCGCGGATCTCGGGCTCGGCCCGTGGCTGGCGCAGCTCCCCGACGGCCTGGACACCGTGCTGGCGCCGTGGGGCCACCCGGTCTCCGGCGGAGAGCTGCAGCGGCTCGGCGTGGCCAGGGCCGTGCTCGCCGGCCGGCCGGTGCTGCTGCTGGACGAGCCCACCAGCCACCTCGACCCGGCCACGGCAGAGGCCGTGCTGGCCACCGTGCTCGCCCTGGCCAGGGACCGGTCCCTGCTCTGGGTCAGCCACCGGCGCGAGGAACTGGCCGCCTTCCCCGTCGTGCTTGACCTGGGGACTCGGCGATGAGCTCGGCCCTGGCCTGAGGGGGCGTCACGCGGCCGGGCGCCGACGGGTCGGCGAGCGGCGCTGCCGCCGGCCCGCCTGCAGCGGCCGCCGCCAGGAGCGTGCCCGCCGGATCCGCGGCGCGGCGGCTGGGCTGCCCGCCTGCAGCTCGTTCCTGAGCCGGTCGATATGGCTGACCAGCTCGCCTCGAAGCGGCCAGCCGACCGGCCGGATGGTGGGATCGGTTCCGAGCAGCTCGCTGAGCCGGTCCTGCTCGTCCTGGGCCGCTGTCAGGCACCGTCGCAGCTCGGCCACCAGCTCGTCATGGCTGGGCACGTCGGTGACGACCGCAAGGCGGCCGTACGTCCGCACCCCCGCCGCGAGCCGTGCCAGCGCGTCGGCCATCCGGCCGCGGACCTCCGGATCGTGTATCGGGCTCTGATCACTGTCCAGGCGGATGGTGTCAGCCAGCGAGCGGGCGAACGCGCGGACGATGATGGCCGTGTGATCCAGGGTTTCCAGCCTGCTGCGCAGGCTGATCGCCACTCCCGGCAGCTGATGCAGACCCCGGGGGTTGAGCCGGACACTGTCCTCCGCCTGGCGGATCTCGTCGTCCACCCGGGCGATCTCTGCGCCGAGCGAGCGTGCCTGCCGCAGCCAGTCCTCGCTGCGATCAACGAACGACCCGTCGCGAAGGCCGGCCGCGATCTGGTCCAGCAGGTCGGCGACCTTGCGGCACAGTTCCTCGATGGCCTCGGCCGCCGGCTGCAGGCGGGGCGGGGCCAGGACGATCCCGGCGAGCAGCCCGGCGGCGGCGCCGATGAACGTCTCGATGATGCGCCCCGTGGCCGCCGCCCGCACCCCGGTCACCGACAGGATCAGCATCGCGCTGATGGGGACCTCGAGGGTGGCATCGCCCAGATGCAGCCCGTAACCAATGGTGAGCGCGATGGCGACCGTCAGCCCGAGGCTCCACCAGGTGAAGCCGACCAGGGCCGACAAGCCGACCGCGAGCAGCACGCCGGCCATCACGGCGCCCACGCGGCGCACCGCGCTGTTGAGCGTCTGGTACAGGGTGACCTGGGCGACCAGCAGCGCGGTCAGCGGCGCGAGCACCGGACGCGGGGTGACCGGCAGCGGCAGAGCGACCAGGTAGGCAAATACCGCGGTGCTGGCCAGCCGGGCCACGGTCACCGCCAGCGGCTGCGCCCGGTGGCGCACAACCGTCAGCGTCTCCGGGGTGCGCTGGGCCACGGCTCGGGCGGCGGCGCCGATCCGCCTGGGTCGGCGTCTGCGGAAGGACGGGAAGCTCATGGGCACGACATCGGAGCGAGGCTTCGGGCGAGCGGCGGCGCAGCTGCCAGGTCCTTGAGGGGCCTGCCCTCCGCCGCGCTTCCCCGCACGATCCCGACAATACCGCCGAAGATCATTCGTCCCGCATCCCCTGCCCGGGCGGCCCGAAACCTGCCACTGAGAACTAGCCAGCCTGGCAGTGTCCGTCTCCGGCCGGTCAGCCAGCCTTAGGCCATACGGCCGGATCGCGCGGCGCCGGATGTTCCAGGCCGGCCTCGTGTTGTTCACGCTCGGCTCGCTGCTGCACAGCCTGGCCCCGTGCCTGGGATCGCTGGTGGCGTTCCGGGGCGGACGTCACGCAGGCTCATGCCCCGAACCGAGCACGGCAGCGGTGCCGTAATCATGCAGGCTACGGCGTCGCACCCGGAATGCCGCGGTCAGTTACCCGCGGTGGCGGGAACATCTACCGAGACGGGTGATGCGGGTGAGGCAGTGCACCTGGGGACGATGGAATCGGGCATGGCAGGCGCGACGGGCCTGCACGCCACCAGCCAGGGCCTGCACGCCACCAGCCAGGGCCTGCACGCCACCAGCCAGGAGAAGAGGTGTATCCGGATGAAGACCTACCTGGCACCATTCCGGGTTCTGCTGGCCTGCGCCCGCGCTCCGCGTAATGCTCACGAACGGAGTTCGTAGCGCCACGGCACCTTGATGCGGAACGGGCACGGTCCTGGTGGCCGGCTTACCCGGCCGACTGCGCGAACAGCCACCCCGGGAGCTGGCGAGGTGATCGTCTCGCGGATGCCGGGAAGCCGCGCGCCGGGCGCATGCTCGCTGACGGCCGGGTAGCCGGCGAAGCTCGGCACCCGGTCCGCACATGTCATCCGGGCCGGGTGGATGCGGTGGTGTCTTTGGCGGTGGCCAGCAGGGCCAGAAACGGGCCGACCCGGTGTCCTTCCTGGGCGGGGTGGCGGAACGGGCCGTCGTGGTTCACGGTGTACCGGACCCGCCGCCCGGTTCGGGTGCGGGTGAGGTACCCAGCGGCCTCCAGGTCGGCCACGATGGCGTGGGCGGTGCGCTCGGTGATGCCGGCGGCGGCGGCGATGTCCCGCATCCGGGCCCCGGGATCGCGGGCGATCTCCACGAGCACGTGCCCGTGCCCGGTCAAAAGCGTCCAGCTGCCGCCGCGCTCGTCGGGTGGACTCATACTCCCCGATCGTATCCTCGCGAGAGAATTCACGCGAGGATAAACACACGAGAAATTTCTCATGCTTATATTGACAGGCCCCGGGCTGACGGCAGATCCTGGTAGTGCCCGGCCGGGCCGACAGCGGCACCGGCGAGAGGGCACCTGTGGGCAGGGAGTTTCTCTCCGGCTCCGGAAAAGCGGGCCGCCTCCTCTAGCCACGCCCTCCCAGCCCGCAGGGCTTTTGACCAGCAGCCGTGTGTCAGCGGAGGTGACGCAGTGCCTGAGCACAGGCCCGTGGTGGAGGTGGTCGGCGGCGTGCCCGTGGTGACTACGCCCGAGGAGATCGATATTACGAACGCCGATGGGCTGCGCACAGCGCTGCTCGAAGCGGCCGTGCGCGGGCGTGGCACGTTCGTGGCGGACATGTCGCGGACCCGGTTTTGCGACTCGGCCGGGATTCAGGCCCTGGTCCGCGCCCACAACCGGTCCCAGGCCGAAGGCGGCGAGATGTTCCTCGCCGTCTCCGCCCCTGCCGTCCTGCGCGTCTTCACACTCATGGGCGTTGCCCGCCTCATCCCCAGCTTCCCGACCCTGCACGAAGCACTCGCGCAAGCCGGCCCGGCCCGGCAGGGCCAACCCAGCCCAGCCCTGACGGGCACAGGGCCGGCCCCGGCGCCGGCCCCCCGGCTGGCGCCAGGCACCACCACCGCGCCAGCACTGCCCATCTGCGACACGGCGTGATGACCACTGGCGCCGCGCAGCGGTGGCGGTGGTGCTACGTGGACGAGGCCTATGTATGAGGCAGGGATTGGCCCGGCTATTTCCGCGCCGAGCTGACCACCAGCATGCACTCCTGGACGGCGCGGATGACGCAGCCGGCTGTCTCCGCCGCCCGTACCCGCTCCGCGGCCGCGGCGCTGCGGCTCCCGGCCAGGGCCGCGGCATCCCGCCATACGGTCTCGCTGATTGATCGCCCGGAGTCGCGGTCTACGAGGTAGAGCACGCTGCTGCAGCCTACCTCCTCGGCCAGCCACGGGGTCTCGGTGTCCCCGAAGACCTCGATCGCGTCGTCGACGCTGGACGGAGCGACGTCCATCCTGGTCAGCCGCACCCCCGCGCCAGGGGTCATCGGCCGGTCCCGCTCGAATACCGGGACCGAGTAGTGCTCGACGGTGACCGTCCCCGCGGCGCGGCGCGCCGCTTCGGAGCAGCTGTCGCCGATGACGTACTCGCTGTCCCGCAGGTAGTCGCCATTCCGCCAGAACGTCTCGAGCACCGCGAGTCCCAGTTTGGGGTCCGCGTACAGCGAAATCCCCAGGCTGCCCGGCTGGCTCTCGACCAGCGGGCGCAACTTGGACTCGATGTACTTCATCGAGTCATCCAGCCGGAGCGGATCCCCGGTGAACAGGACGAACCCTGCATGCATCATGGCTAATCCCTGTGGCTGCTCTCGTCCCTTGGTGGTGGCGCGCGGCGGCGCTCTCCTCACGCTGGGCCCGCGGCCGCGTCGCCGTCAACCCGCACGATCGGGTAGTGGTCGGCTGGCCTACCCGAGCGGGGGATGCGCGTCTCCCGCGGCTGTGGTCGGCTTGACGAGGATTCCTGACCGGAGGTGGCCATGGCGGTGATGGGCTTTGTGAAGTTCGAGCGGTTCTTCCGCGCGGCGGCCAGCGTCGACGTCGACAGGGACGACATCAAGCGCTATCTCGACTTCGTCAACGACGCCATCTACGACCTGCTGATCATCGGCCAGGGCACGGCCAAGGCGAACGTGCGCGATATCATCGACCCCTGGGACCTGCCGATCACCAAGGGACTGCAGGAAAGCATCCACAGCTTCGAGAAGCTTGAGCAGGACATCGAGATCCAGCCCATCCTCGAGCAGCTGGCCGCCCGTCCCCCGCTGGACATGGCGCTCGCCGACGACACCGCGGCACGCCTGCCGCTGATCTTCGGCGGCATCAGCGTGGCCCTGGCCAGGACGTTCAAACTCATCGACGCGGACGTTAAGGCAGTGCACAGCGAGGAATGGGAACGCGCGTTCAGCCTTTTCCGGCTGCTGATCTGATGGGCACTCCGGGCCGCCGCCCGCTCTGGTGTTCTGGACCAGCCGGCGCCGACCCGGCGGCGGGCGCGGGAAGAGACCGCGGCGATGGGCCAGCCTGAGCCCAGCGGCCGGCGGCGCTACCTGGTGCTGGCGATCTGCTGCATCAGCCTGTTCATCGTCGGCATCGACGCCACGATCGTGAACGTCGCGCTGCCGTCGATCCAGCGCGACCTGCACGCCCCGGTCTCGGGCCTGCAGTGGATCGTGGACGCCTACACGCTGGTGCTGGCCAGCCTCCTGATGCTCTCCGGCTCCGCCGGGGACCGGGTCGGCCGCCGGCGGACCTTCCAGACGGGTCTCGTGGTGTTCACGCTCGGATCGGTGCTCTGCAGCCTGGCACCTGCCCTGGGCTGGCTGGTCGCGTTCCGCGCGCTCCAGGCCATCGGCGGGTCGATGCTCAACCCGGTAGCACTGTCGATTATCACGAACACGTTCACCGACCAAGCCGAGCGTGCCCGCGCGATCGGGGTGTGGGGCGCCGTGTTCGGCATCAGCATGGCGCTCGGCCCGATCGGCGGAGGGGCCATCATCGCCTCGGTCGGCTGGCGAGGGATCTTCTGGGTCAACATCCCCATCGGCGTCGCGGCGATCATCCTGACCGCGCTGTTCGTCCCCGAGTCCCGGGCGCCGCGGGCACAGCGGCCGGACCCGATCGGTCAGGCGCTGATCATCATCGGTCTCGGCTCCCTGACCTACGCGATCATCGAGGGCCCTGGCTCGGGCTGGGCGTCGGCCAAGGTCATCGGGTGCCTCGCGCTGGCCGCCACGGCGTTCGCGGGCCTGGTCAGCTACGAGCCGCGGCGCAGCGAGCCGCTGCTCGACCTGAGGTTCTTCCGCAGCGTGCCGTTCTCCGGCGCGATCGTCGTCGCCGTGTGCGCGTTCGCCGCGCTCGGCGGTTTCCTGTTCCTGAACACCCTGTACCTGCAGGACGTACGCGGCTACTCGGCGCTGGAGGCCGGCGAGTACCTGCTGCCGATGGCGGCGATGATCCTGGTGTTCGCGCCGCTGTCCGGCCGCCTCGTCGCCGCGCGGGGGTCGCGGGTGCCGACGGTTGCGGCCGGCCTCGCGATCGCAGCCAGCGGGATCATGCTGACCAGGCTGACCAGGACCACCCTGGCAAGCTACCTTGTGCCCGCCTACCTGGCCTTCGGCATCGGCTGCGGCCTGGTCAACCCGGCGATCACGAATTGCGCGGTCTCCAGCATGCCGCGCTCCCGGGCCGGGGTCGCCGCCGCCATCGCCTCGACGAGCCGGCAGGTCGGCTCGGCGCTCGGCGTCGCGGTCATGGGCTCGGCCGTGCTCTCGGCGCTGCACGTGCCGCTGAAGCTGGGCTTTGCGGACGCCAGCCACGCCGGCTGGTGGATCGTCACCGGGTGCGGCGCTGCGGTTGCGCTGCTGGGGCTCGTCACCACCAACCGGTGGGCCAGGGCGACGGCCGAACGCACGTCATCCAGGCTCATGGCCACCAGCCCGAGCATGGCAGCGGCGCCGTAACGACCGCGCGGTTACGGCGCCGCGGCGAGACTGGCGCGGTCGGCGCTGGCCGCCAGACAACCCCTGGTGGCCGGACCGCTGGCCGTTGTCCTTGCCCGCCCGACTCCCTGACCTCGATCCGCCGGGGCTTCGCGGTGTCGTACTTGGGCAGGGTGACCGTCAGCACGCCGTCGGCGAGGTCGGCGCCCACTTGGTCCGGCTTGATGCCGCCGGGCCGAGAGATCTATGACACCTTTACGCGGGCAGCAGGGTCGTGCCTACCATCGGGGGAACGGTTAACGACGGCGAGAAATGGGGGGACACCGCGTCGGCGAAGCCTCGCGGACGAGGTGCCAAGGTGCCTGACGATGACCGTAACTCTGGTGGCCTGCCCACACGGGGACAGGCAAGGGCGGCCATGACACAGCTGCCGCTGCATCCGCGGCTCGAGATAGGTCGCGGCACGACCCACCTCGATGGCCGGGCCATCCGCGGGCGAGAGCCCGAACTGCGGGCAGTCCTCGAGCTGGTGCGAGGCGCGGCGAAGGGCCGCAGCGGCGCACTGCTCATCGAGGGAGAGCTGGGGGCGGGAAAGTCGCTGCTGCTCTCGTACGCGGCAGCCGCAGCCCAGGAAGCCGGCCTCTCGGTGGCCTCGGCGGCAGCCGACGAGCTGAGCAGGTTCATGCCGATGGGCGCGCTGCTCAGCGCCCTGGGCGAATGCACGGCCGCCCTGGTCGACGAGGCGGGCCGGCACGGCCAGGCCGACCTGCCGATCTGGCTCATCGACTCGCTCCGCACCCTGCTCGAGAAGCGCGCCGCAGTCGGGCCGCTGCTGGTCAGCCTGGACGATCTGCAGTGGGCCGATCCGGCTACCCTGCACGCACTCCGCACGATGCCCTGCGAGCTCTCCTCGTATCCGCTGGCCTGGATCCTTTCCCGGCACTCTCCGGAACCCGATAACGGTGCGGAGCTGCTCTTCGACCTGCTGGAGCGGGAGGGTGCGGCCCGGATCAACCTGCAGCCGCTCGGCGATGCGGCAGTGGCCGATCTGCTCGCCGACGCGCTCGGCGCCGCTCCCGATCCGGACCTGGCGGCGCTCGCCGCCGGAGCCGCAGGTAACCCACTGCTGCTTGCCGATCTCATCGGAGGCCTGGTCGAGGAGCACGCGGTCGCCGTCACCGCGGGCCAGGCCTGCCTGCGGTCGGCGCACGTGCCGAAGCGGATCCAGGTGCGGGTGCAGGACACGCTCGACGGGCTGGACACCGAGACCAGGCTGCTGCTGCAGATCGCCGCGGGCCTCGGCCGCTCGTTCCGGCTTGAAGACGCGGCGATGCTGCTCGGCAAGTCCCCCGCCGCCCTGCTGCCCGCCGTGGACCAAGCGCTCGCGGCCACGGTGCTCGTGGCTGAGCAGGACCAGCTGAGCTTCCGGCACGAACTGGTGTGGCGGGCCATCTCGACGGCGCTGCCACTGCCGATACGGCAGGGGCTGCACCGGCAGATCGCCGAGATGCTGCTCGCCCGCGGCTCCGCCGCATCGGCGGCCGCGCACCTGCTCATGTGCGCGCGCAGCGGGGACAGCGCGGCGCTGGCTGGGCTGGACCGGGCTGCCGTCGAGGTTCTGCCCTCATCGCCGGCCATCGCCGCCGATCTTGCGGCCCGCGCGCTGGAACTCACCCCACCAGGGGATCCGAAGCTGATCTCGCGCTCGTTGACCGCCGCCCAGGCGCTGACCTCTGCGGGACGGTTCGCCGAGGCGACCGACCTGACCTGCTCGGTGCTGGCGCTGCCGCTGCCGGCGGCGACCACCGCGCGGCTGCGGTGCGTGCTGTCCTCCGCGCTGTGGATGAGCGGGCAGGCCACCGAGGCGCTGGTCGAGGCCGAGCGCGTGCTGGCCGAGTTGCAACTGCCGGGCGATCTCCGCGCCGACGCCAAGATCACCCTGCTGCACTGCCTGGTCGGGCTGCGCCACAGCAGGAGGGCCGGGCTGCTGGCGGAGTCCATCCTGGCCGCGCCGGAACAGGAATCCGCGGACGTCGTGATCACTGCGCTCGTCGCCCGCGCCATGATCCTCTGGGATGCCGGCCGGCTGAGCGAAGCGCTGGCCCTCTCCGCCGACGCCGTCCGGCTGACGACCGATCAGCAGCCAGGTGTCCGCAGGTGCCACCCGCACCTGTTCCTGGCGAGCCGGCTGGTTGACCTGCGGCGATTCGGCGCGGCGCGCAGCGTCATGCGGGCCGCGCACGACTGGGCCGGCCTGCTCGGCCAGCCGGGCTGGTCGGCCACGCCGACCACGCTGCGCGCGCGGATGTCCCTTGCCGCGGGCAGGCTGGAGGATGCCGAGGCCGAGGCCGAGGCCGAGCTGAGCGTGGCCACCGCACTCGGCAGCCACCTGCACGGCTCCGGGGCCCCGGCAATCCTCGCCACCGTGGCGCTGCGCCGCGGCGACCTGAACGCAGCCGCACGGCACACGCAGAGCCCGCAGGTGTGGGGCCTGGGCCCCGCCTACGCCGACACCTGGGACACAGTCGTCGCAGCCCAGGTCGAGGAGGCGAAGAGAGGGCCCAAGGCAGCGGTGAAGATGCTCACTGACGTCTACGCCGAATTGGAGACGCACCGGTTCTTGCTGATGTGCGACCCGGCGTGCGCGGCCTGGCTGGCGCGCTGCGCCCTGGGGGCGGGAGAACCGGGAAAGGCAGCCGCCGCCGCCGCGGCCGCGGGCGAGATCTCGCGCACCAGCCCGCGCCTTGGCGTCGCGGCCGCCGCCGCCGCGCACGCGGACGGCATCGTCGTGCAGGATCCGGCCCGTCTCGAGCAGGCCACGGCCGAGCATGGCGATCCATGGAGCCGGGCTTCCGCCGCGGAGGATCTCGGCGGACTGCTGGCCGCCACGGGCAGCCAGAGCGACGCCATCGCCCGCCACGAGCAGGCGCTCGACGGCTACGAGACGGCAGGAGCGGCCAGGGACGTCGCGCGGGTGCGCAGGCGGCTGCGCAGGCTGGGCGTCCGCCGCCGGTTCTGGGCGGTCCAGACCAGGCCGTCGACCGGCTGGCCCAGCCTCACCGGAACCGAGTGCACGGTGTCCGAGCTCGTCGCCCAGGGATCCACCAACCAGCAGGTCGCCGAGCAGATGTTCATCAGCGTGCACACGGTCGCCTTCCACCTGCGGCAGGTCTTCCGCAAGCTCGGCATCTCGTCCCGGGTCGAGCTCGCCCGCATAGCCGCAGAACAGGACCCGCACGCATAGCAGCGAGAACAGGGCCCGCCGCCGACTTGGCAGCCGGACAGGACCACGACCGCAAAGCAGGCTGCCTCATACCGCTGCGTTGCTGATCGCATTCTCCTCGGAGCTGGTCAGCTCGATCGAGGCGGCCGCGACGTTCTCCGCCACGTGCTCCGGCGACCCCGACCCGGGGATCGGCAGCACCTGCGGTGACCTGGCGACCAGCCAGGCGAGCGCGATCTGCCGGGCGCTCACCCGGTGGTTGTTCGCTGCCGCGAGAACCGCCGGGATGCGGTCGGCGTCCTGGATCGGAGCCCACGGGAGGAAATCCAGCATCTCCTGGTCACACACGTCAACGACCGGGTCCGACTCGCGATCCACCAGGTTGTAGCGGTTCTGCACCGAGACCACGGGCGTGATCCGCTCTGCCTCCCGCAGCTGGGACTCAGACACGTTGGACACGCCGATGTGACGGATCTTTCCCGCGTCCTTGAGCTCGACGAGGGCACCGATGGACTCGGCGAGCGGGACCTTGGGATCGGGCCGGTGGAACTGGTACAGCGCGATCTGCTCCAGCCTCAGCCGCCGCAGGCTGCCCTCGCAGGCCTCGCGGAGGTGCTCGGGCCGCCCGTCGGGCGCCCACCGCCCGGGACCGGGCCGGACCAGCCCGCCCTTGGTGGCGATCACCAGGTCGTCCGGGTACGGGTACAGCGTCTCGGCGATCAGCGTCTCGCTGACCTCAGGACCATAGGAGTCAGCGGTGTCGATGAAGTTGACGTCGAGAGCGACCGCCTGGCGCAGCGCTGCCTTAGCCCGCTCCTGGTCCGGCGGCTCCCCCCAGATGCCCTGGCCGGTGATGCGCATGGCGCCGAAGCCGAGCCGGTTGACCGTCAGGTCGCCGCCAATGCCGATCGTGCCCGCTGCCGTCGCGGTTGGCTGTGCGCTCATGGAGGACCCCTTGTCTAATCGTCTACTGGTCTACAGTTGCTGCATCGCTCTCCAGCGGCCGCGTCGCGCACCCGCAACGGCCGGTGACCCGCACCGGCTCCGCCGTGCCCGGGTCTTCGGGCGCAGCCCAGCTGTCGTCTTCCAGCCCAGACGAGCCGTCGTCGCCACCCGGCATCACCAGCAGCGCCGTGACCTCGCCTCCCGCAAGCCAATCCCCGCGCGCGGCGGCGCGCTCAGCCTCGACTAGGCCGCCCCAGATGCCGTACTTGCCGATCGTCCGCCACTGGCGCATCGACAGTTCCAGGCATTCGCCGCGTACCGGGCACGTCGCGCAAAGAGCGAGCGCGCGCGCTCCCTCGGAACGAGCGGCGGTCACCACGGTGGCGACCGGGAACCACTCGTCAGGATCGGTGGCCGCCCCCGAGCACCTGGCCAGCGGGCTCATCACCCGGCCCGCGAGCTGTTCGTCGGTGAGGCTGGCCGGCCCGGCGCGTTCCGCGCGGCCGGCTGCCTGACCCGGGTAACGGCGCATTGCTGGCGGGAATGTCATCGCCTGTCCCTCCTTCTTCTGTGTTACCCCCGCCCCGCTCGCGCCGGATCACCGTGGGAGCGTCCAAGGACCGGGTGATCTTCTGCCGCCCGCCGTCTAGGGCACTGGCTGGCTTGATGTTTACCCCGAGCCTGGCCCGCTCACCACTGCTCACACTTCACCAAGCCGTGTAGTCTCGCGCGGGCGGCCGCCCAAGTGGTCTGGGTAGGGGTACAGCGTCTCGGCGGTCACCTTCTCGCTGACCTGCGGTCCGTAGGAACCGGCTGTATCGATGAAGTTCACGCCGAGGGCTACCGCCCCGCCGGACCGCCGCCATGGCCTGCTCCGGTCCACCGTACGAAGGGACGCCGGTCCCGCCCAGGCAGCCCCGGCGTAACCAGGTTCAGCCCGGCAGGACCAGGAGGTGATTATTCACAGTGGCGACTCCCGGCGCGGCGCCCGCGGCCGCTCTCGCCGCACTCGCCTCCTTCAGCGAATGCACGTGTCCCTACAGCCTCGCGGTGTGGTCGGACACCTCCACCCTCATGTGCCGCGCGTCGACCTCGGCCTCGCGCTTGAACGTGTCCTCGATCGCGTCCTCGACCACGACCGGGCTGGCCGGCGGGGCGATGGTGATGTTGTTCGTGATCCCGGTGACGCCGCGGATATTGCGGACCATCTGCTCAACCTCACGACGCTGGAACTCCTGCTCGACCAGGCCCTCAGCCCGAGCCGTTCCGGGCCTGGACTTCGATCCGCCTAGGCTTGGCCGCCTCCGACTTGGGCACCGTCACCGTGAGCACCCCGTCGGCGAGCTGGGCGCTGACCTGGTCGGCCTTTACGTCGCCGGGTAGGTAGGTCCGGTACTCGAAGCGGCCGGTGCGCCGGGAGCTTTGACGCTGCTTGCCCTGGCCGTTCTGCTTGACCTCGCCGCTGATGTCCAGCTCGCGGTCCTGCAGCTGCACATCAACCTGGTCCTTGCTGACTCCGGGCAGCTCAGCCCGGACGACGTAGGCGTCGTCGGTCTCGGATACGTCGGCCAGGGGTGACCAGGGCACGTTGGCGAGGTTGGCCAGCCCGGAGTCCCCGAACGCCATGTTCATCAGCTGGCCCATGCGGTCACGGATGTCCTCGAACTCACCGAGCGGGTCAAAGACGGTAAGGTTCTGCCCGCGTCTGCGGGCCGGAAGCATTGCCATACCAGACCTCCGTGGGAGTCGGATTGCTACAACTCGACGCTCGTCTCCGCCCGGCGCCAGCACATCCTCAATGCGGCTAGTTCTGGCCACCCCTGACCCCCGGGGGGCGAATATCGTCGCGGTCAGGCGCGATCCAGCCTGGCCAAGCGGCGCACCAGGACCAGCGCGATCGACAGCGCGAGCACCACGCCCGCGTTGACCCCCAGTTCCGTCATGGTGCGAATCAGCGGGGTCTGCGCGCCGGTGAGCGAGAGCTCGGCGCCGACCGTCAGGATGTCGCGGGTGGCCGAGATGATTCCGATTACCAGGAACGGCTGCAGCTGGAAGCCGCCGCCTTCCAGCCGGGCGACAATCGTCCGGACCAGTTCGAGGACGACCACGATGAAGAGCGCGCTGTTGACCGCCCGGGTCACCGTCACCGCGAACGGCTCGCTGGCCGGGGACAAGACAAGCTCGTGAATTCCCTGGACGAACACGACGACGGCGATCACCAGCAAGGCGACGGCGATGGCCATGAACATGATGGTCTCCCCGTGCACCAGGGCATGAAGCAGCCACCGCGGAAGCCGTCCCCGTACCGGCGACGGCCGGGGCAGTCCCTCATCGTCGACCGAGTGCGGCTGTGGTGTTTTCATGGTCGCCCCCGACGCCCAGGCTCGCCGCCCGCCCGGAGAGCCCGCATCCTCAAACACGCTAGTCATGCCGGGGCCGACCGAGGGCCGCTCCCGAGCAGGCGGGCCATATGTCCACTGCGCCGGCGATGCCGGTGATACGCCGAAGCCCTCCTGGGCATTGTTGCGCGGCACGGGCCGGGCTCGTGGCTGAGCTTGCCTCATCGCGCGCCGCCTGATCGCGCGTGGTAGGCCTCGAGCGCGGCGCCCGGGGTGTCGTAGTAGGCGTCGGAGCCCAGGGCGGCGCTGATGCCGTAGCGGTCGAGTTGCTGCCGCACCCGCCCGACCGCGCTGGTCACGATGAGACGGACGTGCTGGTCCCGTAGCTTGGTGATGACCTGAGTGAACACCGAGGCCGCCGTGTAGTCGACGTCGTCGATGGCCGCGCAGTCGAGGACCATCCAGCGCAGCGGGCCGCCATGCCCGGTGAGGGTCGCGACGTCCTCCGCGAGCCGGGAGGCGTTGGCGTAGTAGAGGCTGGTGCCGAACCGGTAGACCACGAGGCCCGGCTCGGTCCGGGCCCCGGGCTGGACCGGCGTGGCGTGCCAGTGCCCGTTGGGCGACTTGACGAGCACGCTGTTCGTGGGGTGGTAGGTGTGGCGCAGGTGGTCGATGATCGAGGCCGCGGCGGCCAGCACGATCCCGTCCTGCACGCCGAGCACCACGACGGCCGCAGCGGTGAGTACCGCGATGGCGAATTCCTCGGGGCGGACGGCCAGGATGCGCCGCATCCCGCCGAGGTCGACGAGCCTGACGGCGATGAGAAAGACCACTGCCGCCAGCGCCGCGATCGGCAAGTAGGCGAGCGGCCGTGTGGCAAAGAGCAGGACGGACAGCACGACGGCGCCGGTCGTGAGCTGGGCGAGCTGGCTGCGCCCGCCCGCGCCGTCGACCGTCTGTGTCTGGGTGGGGCTGCCGTTGACGACGAACGCGCCGGAGAACGCCGCGGCGACGTTGGCGGCCCCCAGTCCCACCAGATCGGTGTCCGCGCTGAATGTTTCCTCATGCTTTGCGGCGTATGCCCGGGCGGTCGCCGCGCTCTGGGCCAGGATCACCACGAACATCGACACGGCCGGACCGAGCAGCCGCGTTGCATGGTGCCAGCCGAAGGCGGGTGGTCCCAGCGGCGGCAGCCCGCGCGGGACGGGTCCCAGGATGGCCACGCCGTGGCCGGCGAGGCCGGCCGAGCGGCTCACGATGATGGCGGCCACGATCGCGATCAGCGCGCCGGGGATCCGGTGGGTGATCTTGCCAGCCGTCAGCACGACCACGACGACGACGGCCGATACGGCCACGGTCGCGAGATCAGCCCGCGGCAGGGCTGCGAGCGTGTGCACAAGCCGGCTGATGGTACTGGTGCTGGTGACGGTCAGCCCGAGCATGTCGGGAAGCTGGGCGATGGCCACCTGGATCCCGACGCCGGCCAGGAACCCGAGCAGAATGGTACGGGACAGGAAATTGGCCAGGAACCCGAGCCTGGCCATCCGGGCCAGCAGCAGCAGGACGCCGGTGAGCAGCGCGGCAAGGCCGGCCAGGTGCACGTACCTCGCTGACGCGGGCGCTGCCATGCCAGCCAGGGCCGCGGCAAGCATGGCGGCGGTGGCCGAGTCAGCGGCGACGACGAGATGGCGCGAAGAGCCCAGGATCGCGAAGACGGCCATCGGCAGGAGCAGCGTGTACAGGCCGGTGACCACCGGCATGCCCGCGATCTTCGCGTAGCCGAGAGCCTGAGGGACGGCGAGAGCCGCCAGCGCGACGCCGGCCAGCAGGTCGGCGGCGAGCCCGGACCGCCCCGACGGCAGGACGCCCCGCAGCACGGGCCAGCGCGGCCGCCGAGTCACCCGGCTGGGCGGGCGCCGGCGTGCCGTCGCACCGCCGGGTCGACCAGGTCCCGGAAGGCAGCCAGCTCGGCCGGACAGTGCACGACCCACAGCAGCGCCCGAAACGGCCGTTCGGGACTCCCGGCCAGCAGGGTCCTGAGCCGCTCCGGGAAGAACGCGCGCGCGCCGGCGCCGTCGACGGTCAGCTCTCCGGCGTCGATGAAGCGCTGCAGCGCGAGGACGATCGCGCTCTTGCCCGGGCCGGCGGGCGCCACCGGCCGCCCGGGGGCACGTTCCAGGTCCACGTCGGGCAGCCGGTAACGTTCCGCGCTGATCGCCCCCGCGGCGCGCCGCACCGCCTCCTCGCGACCCGGCTCGAGCGCGTCCTTGCTCATCAGCAGGGAATCTCCGGTCCTCCACACCGACTGGAGTATTGCCATGCCGAGTTCCGGGTTGGCGCACAGCGTCATTCGGGCTTCCCGGCCGACTTTCCGTCGCCAGGCGGGATCCGGCTTCCATGAACATGACGGCCTTGCCGAGCCGGGCCAGGCAGGCGGTGATCAGATTGAACTCGATATGCCACATGGCCGCGGGTTCACGAGTCGTCGGCCTTTTCCCCGCTGCCCTCGCTCGGAACGATGGTGACCGGGCACCGGGCCTTGAGCAGAACGTACTGGCTTACCGTTCCGGGCACCGACGGCATGCCGGCCCGGGCGGCGAGCACGACGAGCTGCGCGTGCGTCTGGCGGGCCGTCTCGATGATCACGTGCCCGGCAAGACCTTCGGCGATGCGCAGGTTGGCCTGGGCCGCCTGATCGCCGAGTTCGTCGTGGACGGCGGCGTGAAGCGTCGCCTCGGCATCGGCCCGCTGCTCTCCTTCGGTGTGTTTCGCGGCGGCCGGATAGCCGCCGACCGGCGCCAGCGGCGGCTCGTACGCGCTCACGGCGACCAGTGGGGCCTGCCGCCAGCGGGCTTCCTGGGCCGCGAGCCGCAGCGCCGCCCGGGAGGCCGCCGAGTCGTCCACTCCTACGACAACGGTCATGTTGATCCCTCCGTACCCGGTGCCGGGTCAGACGTACGCATCGTCGACGTAGCACCAGCGCCAGTTCTCGCCCGGCTCGAACGACCGGACGATCGGATGCCCGATGGCATAGGCGTGGCCGCGGGCATGACGAAGCGGGGACGAGTCGCAGCAACCCACGTGCCCGCAGGTCAGGCACAGCCGAAGATGTACCCACGGGGTACCCAGGCGCAGGCATTCCTCGCAGCCGTCGGGTGTCCGGGGCGCCACGGGCCGGACGAGGCTCAGATGCGGATCGTACGTGGTCGTCACAGTCGCTCCTCAGCTTGGCTACCCGCTCCGATGACGATGAGATCGCTTATCGGGGGACCTCCGGAACCTCTCTTCTTGCGTGCGCTTCCCGGGTCATGCCAGGCTGCAGCGGCTGCCGCCGGGACCGCATCACCCGTTCGGGTAGGAACGGCGGCCGGTTTCGCGGTCGCGCGCAGGGCGCCGGAGCCAGCCGGGTGCGGCCGGGGGGATGCCCGC